>Ga0126377_10000552_pt1 | contig 22938 bp, 19 predicted proteins | sample PanSoiMetPlot_22_FD_92647 | JGI IMG/M metagenome (GOLD analysis project Ga0126377, IMG submission 92647) | Tropical forest soil microbial communities from Panama - MetaG Plot_22 | ecosystem: Environmental > Terrestrial > Soil > Tropical forest > Bulk soil | place: Panama | collected 2016-02-17 | reverse complement strand
GGAGTCGTACAGGCGGCGCCAGTGCTGGCGGGGATGGACCGCCTGCGACGGAGAGCCGTCCTCTTCGCGCGTGTAGCCGATGACGACCTCGCCGCCGATGCATTCGACCAGCGCGGCCGGATCGTCCCACGCCGGCCAGCTGGCCAGATCGCCCAGCCGCTCGGGCGGACCGTGCGCGGCGCAGGCCCGCACCGGGTAGACGTCGCGGGCGAACTCGCCCGCGGCCAGGTCGGGGAAGAGCCGCTCCAGGATGCGTGGAGTCGTCATCGTCATCGTCGTCCGGTGCGTCGCCATCGTGATCGGGTGAGTTGCCATCTTCATGGGGTCCCCTCGCTGGTGTCGCCGGCACGGCCCGGGCGCTCGATCGACTCGAGCACCAGCACCGACGGGACCTGGGACGGCGCGGCCAGGCGCAGCAGGCCGTATCCGATCCCGGCCAGCCCGGTCATGAGCCCGGGCGATTCGACCGAGAACGGCGCGCCGGACCGCCATCCGCCGGCGCGGCCATGCTCCAGGATCGCGCGGGCGCGCGCCCCGGCCATGTCCGCCCACACAGGATGGCCGAGCCGCCGGCCGGCCTCGATCAGGAGCTCGATGTTGCCCAGGTCGCCGTGGCACAGGCTGTGGTTGCGCCCGAACCCGCGCGCGGCGGTGGTGTGGAGGGCGACGTCGATCTCGCTCCGCGTCGCCTCGTCGTCGAGAAACGCCAGGCCGTGCAGGCGAGCGAGACCGATCCCGGGTGCGCCGTGGCACCACGCGGTCAGGAATGCGCGGCGTCCGTCCCGCTCGGCCCGCGCCGCCGCCGCCGTCCTGCGCAGGTCGGGCCAGTTGCCGGCCGCGGCCGCGAACAGGCTGCGCTCGTAGGCGATCGCATCGAGCGCCGCGGTGCGAAACCGGCTGGCGCCGGTGGCGGCGGCCAGCCGCAGGAGCGACCAGGCCATGCCGGCCGCGCCGTGCGAGAAGCCGGTCAGCCCGTGCGGACGGCCGGCGGTGGGCCACGCGATGCCGACCGCCTCCGGCCGGGCTCGCGCGATCAGGTGATCGCCGCAGGCGATCGCGACGGCGAGCGCGCGCTCCGATCCGGTGACGCCATGGAGCCCGAGCAGCGCGGCGATGCATCCGGCCGCACCGCCCAGCACGTCGAGCTCGTCGTCGCGCTCGATCGCGGCCGGCAGCCCGTCCGCGATCGCCTCGGCGTCGGCGAGCAGGTCCGGCGCATCCCACAGCGTCGCCAGCCGGGTCAGGCAGTAGACGAGCCCGCCGCGGCCGGTGAATCCGCCGATCGAGGGGCAGGCCACGCGGTCTGCGGCGAGATCGCGCCGCAGCCCCTGCAGCGCGGATCGCGCGAGCTCGGTGTACGCGGCCTCGCCGGTGGTCGCGCCCAGGAACGCCATGAACAGCGCGACGCCGGGGATCCCGTCGTAGAGATCGGCCCCGAGCGGCGAGAGCCGGGAATCGCGCCGCGGGGTCATCGTGATGCCGAGCCACGCCACCTGATCGGGGCCGGCGATCGCGAGGCCGGCCAGTCGATCGCCGATCGCGCGCGCCGCGGCGAGCAGCTCCGCGCGATCGGGGCCGCCCGGGTCGCGCGCGGCGCCGTCGGCCGGGCACGGCGTGCCGGCCTGCTCGCCGCCTTCGATGCCCTCGCCCTCCCCCTCGCCGTCGCTCTCGGCCAGGGTCGCGAACGACGCGCGGATGAACCAGAGCTGGCGCGCGAGGTCGGCCTCGCCGAGGGCGCGCAGCCGGCGGCGGGCCAGGTCGAGGCCCGACATCGCGAGGAAGCCGGGCATCCGGTCGGCCGGGCCGGTCCACAGATCGCGCGATCCCGCGCGCGTGACGAAGCGCGGCAAGTCTCCACGCGCCACATCGGCCCGCTCGGCCGCGATGATCGGCGCGAAGTCCGGCTGCCCTTCGGCCCGACGCCACAGCTGATCGAGCAGGCAGTCGCGATCGAGCCCGTCGCGCAGCATGTCCGGGTGGTAGCTCTCTTGCAGCAGGCGGGCGTAGGTGAATGTGTCGCGGACGATGACCCGCACCTCGTCGTCGGCGAATCGATCGAGCGGGCCGCCGGGGGCGAGGAGCTCGTCGCGACAGCGCAGGAGCGCGCGGTAGACCGCCTCGAACCCGCGCGCGATGTCGGCGGTGTGGTCGAGGACATCCACCTCGGCGCCGAGCAGCGTGGGCCGGTTCCGGGCCCCCGGAAGCGGGACTCGCCGCCGGACGAACCGCATCAGGTCGGTGCCGAGCGAGTCCAGGGTGCGGACCGGCCGCGGCGACAGCTGTCCTGCCGCGCCGGAGAGTCCGCTCAGGTCGATGCCGTCCGACTCGGTGCTCCGCCACCTGCGCTGCGGCAGGAAGCCGACCCGCAGGACCGAGCTCTCGAGCGCGAGCGAGATCGGATGGGCGGGCTCGCCGGCCAGCGCGGCCAGCTCGGGGTGAAAGAGCGCCTCGAGGTCGACCAGGACCGGGTGCTCCCCCGCCGCGATCACGTTCTCCGCGTGGAGGTCGGTCGCGCACAGCGCGTGGAGCAGGGCCAGGTATCCGCCCGAGCGCAGGTAGAAGCGGCGCACCTCGTCGTCCGACCGGCAGGGCGCGGCGGCCGCGAACTCGACCCAGCCGTGGGTGCGGCGGTCGATCACGCGGCTCGTCGGGAACGGGGGAAAGTCGCCGCGCCGGTTCAGCCAGGCCAGGAGCTCCTGGAAGTGGGCCTCGACCGCCAGCGATCGCGGCTTGTAGACCAGCGTGAGTCCCGAGGCGAACTCCGCGATGACGACCGACTCGCCGCCCCTGTGGGTGTCGCCGGCGTCGCCGACCAGGCGCACGAGCGCGCCCGGATCGCGTCCCGGGCTGAAGGTGTCGCGTAGCGCGGGCCAGTCGTCGCGCAGACGCGCGATGAAGGCGGTCCGCGCCGCCACCCAGTCGTCGATGCACTCGGCCACGCGGCGGGCCAGGACCGGGTACTCCTCGAGCAGCGCGACGATCGAGCCGGTCCGGCGCAGGCGGCGGGCGAAGTCGCGCCAGCGCTCCTCCGGGGTGTCGCCGGCCAGCTCGCCGCGCATGCGCGCCACGTTGAGCTCGAGCACGATGGTCGGGCTCAGCATCGGGACCAGGCGCGCCGCCAGCTCGGGCACGAAGACCTGGCCCAGCCGGTCCAGATCGACCGGACCGGACCGCCCCCGCATGCGCGCGCGCGCGGCGCGCAGCAGCCGATCGCGGCCCTGCTCGATGAGCGGGCCGAACGCGGCCAGGACCGCGGCGATCGGGTGGTCGCGCTCGCGCTCCGACAGCGGCAGCTGCGTGGGCTCGCCGGGTGGAGCGGCGCTGAACGCGGCCGCGCACCGGGCGAGCCAGACCGGCTCGTCGGTGCGGGCGCGGGCGGCCTCGATCGGCTCGTCGAGCAGCCGGCCCAGCATCGCCTCGCTGATGCCGTCGGCGGCCAGCCGGCGCGCGAAAGCGTCGGCGGCGGTGAGCCCGGAGCGGCCGCGCCAGCGCTCGATCTGCTGGCGCGCACCGGCCCCGAGATCTCCGTCGGCGATGGCCGGGAGAGACGCCGAGCGCTCGTTCAAGGTGAGCGCCCGGTACCAGGCGTCGGCGCGCCAGCGGTCCGCCGTCATGCGAGGGCTGCTGTCGATCGCAGACCCGAAGGTCCCGCCGACGGTGCGCTGGATGCCGACCTCATGGTTCCCCGGCCCGTCCGACGCCTAGCACCACTTGATGCTGCAGTAGGCGCTCACGGTCGTGCGGTCGGGCTCCTCGATCATCCGCATGCCGCCGGTGATGCCGGCGAGCTGCGCGTCGTCGAGCTCGATGGGACCGACCGGGTGCTCCGGCAGCGCCGCGCGCTCCGCGTCGCTCAAGCTCGCGCGATAGGCCTCGTCCTTCCACGCCCGCACCACGTCCACCTTCTTCTGCATCTCTGTTCTCTCCTCGTTGATGAGCGGCCAGAACCGGCCGGTCCAGCGGGTCAGTGCACGGCTCGTGCCCGGCCGGCGCGCGGCGCAAGTCCGCGCCGTCCGTCGACGGCCTCGCCGCACGGACCGCGGGCGGACGACCGGCGCACTCGAACTGTGCGCGCAATCAGCGGCGCGCCGCCGCGGGAGGTCCTACACTGCCGCCACGTCGCGCCCTTTCCGGATCGGCGGACAGGAGGTTCCCGATGGCGAGCGCACCGATCATCCTGGTCCCGGGGTTCTGGCTCGGCGCATGGGCGTGGGACGAGGTCGCCGCGACCCTGCGCGCCGGCGGCCACGTCGTCGCGGCCATCACGCTCCCCGGGCTCGAGTCCCCCGCGGCGGATCGCTCATCGATCACGATGGACGACCACGTGCGAGCGATCGCCGACGCGGTCCGGGCGGCCGACGCTCCCGTCGTGCTGGCCGTCCACAGCGCCGCCGGGTTCTCCGGCTACGCCGCCTCGGACCGGCTCCCCGGGCGGATCGCCGCGATGGTCTACGTCGACTCCGCGCCGGGCGTGGGCGCGCTGGACCCGAAGCTCGAGGGCATCGAGCGGCCCCTGCCGCCCCAGGACGTGCTCGCCGCGGAGGAGAACCTCGACGGGCTGAGCGAGGAGCAGATCGCGACCTTCCGCCGGCGCGCCGTGCCCGTGCCGGCCGGTGTCATCCGCACGGGCGCCGAGCTGGCCGACGACCGGCGCCGCGACATCCCGACCACGATCATCTGCACGGGGTTCCCGTCGGCGCAGGTGAAGGCCGCGGTCGACCAGGGCCACGCGTGGCTCGCCGGCGTCCCCGAGCTGCGCGACGTCACCTGGATCGACCTGCCGACCAGCCACTGGCCGATGTGGTCGCGGCCGACGGAGCTCGCCGCGATCATCGGCGACATCGCGACGGCGCACCCTCCATCCCGCTGACCTTCACTCCGGCGGGCTCACCGACCCGGCGGGCTGGCCTCGAGGGTGCGCGCGAGCAGGCTGGCGCACGCGTACACCGCGCGGATGTTCGGAGTCGGAGTCCCGGTGAGCTCGCCGAGCTCGACGACCGCGCCGACCAGCGCGTCGAGCTCGAGCGGGCGTCCCTGCTCGACGTCGCGCAGCATGGATGTCTTGTGGGCTCCGACGCGCTCGGCGCCGGCGATGCGCCGCTCGATGCCGATCCGCATGCGGACGCCCAGCTTCTCCGCGATCGCCTCCGCCTCGGCCATCATGGCCGCGCACAGCTCTCGCGTCGGCGGGAACTGGCACAGGTCGACCAGCGTCGCGCGGGTCAGCGCGCTCACCGGGTTGAAGCTCAGGTTGCCCCACAGCTTGAGCCAGATCTCGCTGCGCACGTCCCTGACGACGGGCGCCCGGAATCCCGCGCGGGAGAGGCTCGCCGAGATCGCCTGGATGCGCGGGGTGGTGCTGCCATCCAGCTCGCCGAGGCTGAAGCGGTTGCCCTCGAGAACCCGCACCGTGCCGGGCGCGACCAGATCCGCGGCCGGATAGACCACGCTGGCGATCACGCGGTCCGGATCGATGTTCCCGGCGATGGTTCCGTCCGGATCGGCCGCCCGCACCGGCCGGCCCTCGAAGTCGCCCCCGTGCCTGTGGAAGTACCACCAGGGGATGCCGTTCTGCATCGTGACGATCGGCGTGTCGGGACCGAGGAGGTGGCGCACATCGGCGGCGATCGGCGCGACCTGATGCGCCTTGACGGTCAGCAGCACGGCGTCGTGCTCGCCCGCCTCGGCCGGCCCCGCGCACGCGCGGACCGCCCGCGGCGGCTCCTCGCGCCCGTCCTCGGCGATGAGCGCGATGCCGCGCGACCGGAGCGCGGCGAGGTTGGCCCCGCGCGCGATGAACGTGACCTCCTCACCGGCTCCGGCCAGGCGCGCGCCGAGGTAGCCGCCGATCGCCCCGGCTCCGACGATCGCGATCTTCATTCTGCCTGCGGCAGGGTCGCCGCCGCCGCGACGGTCGGCGCGGCCGGCACGTCGCCGGCCCTGGCGGCCCAGCGCCGGCGCATCGGTTTCAAGATCAGCAGGGCCATGAGGGCGGCGACCAGGTTCATGCCGGCGGCGGTGAGAAAGACCGGCTTCCAGCCCGAGCGGGCGAGGATGCTGCTCAGCGGGACGAGCAGCGCGGCGGTTCCCTTCGCAGTATAGAGCAGCCCGGCGTTCGCCGTCGCGAAGCGCGGGCCGAAGGTGTCGGTGCAGGTGGACGGGAACAGGCTGTAGATCTCGCCCCACGCGAAGAAGACGAGCCCGCTCAGGACGACGAACGAGACCGCGCTGCCGCCGAACTGGCTGAGGAGGACGATGCCGATCGCCTCCAGGAGGAACGCCGCGAACATGGTGTTCTCGCGGCCGACCCTGTCCGAGACCCATCCGAACACGGGCCGGGTGAGGCCGTTCAGGATGCGGTCGATGGACAGCGCGAAGGTCAGGGCCGGGAGGGTGAGGCCCAGGATGGACACGTCGACGTCGGCGACCTCGAAGTCCCTGGCGATGGGGGCGAGCTGGGCGGTCGCCATCAGGCCGCCGGCGGCCATGAGCACGAACATGAGGTACATGACCCAGAAGACCGGCGCGCGGACCATTCGCATGGGCTCGTAGCTCCGCGCCGACGCCGGCAGCGCGCCCCGCGGCAGCGACGCGAGGCGCGCCGCGTCCGGCTGGTGCAGGAGCCAGCCGAGCAGGAAGACGATCGCACCCTGGCCGAGGCCGAAGTACAGGAAGGCGTCCTGGAAGCCGTGCGACCTGATGAAGGACGAGATCGGAACGATGGTGAGGGCGGACCCGGCGCCGAAGCCCATCGCGGTCAGCCCGGCCGCCAGGCCGCGCCGATCGGGAAACCACTTGAGCGCGTTGCCCACGCACGTCCCGTAGACCGCGCCGGCGCCGATGCCGCCGACGGTGGCCGCGATGTAGAAGAGCGTCAGCGAGTCGGCGAACGAGTTCAGGGTCCAGGCGAGCGCCACCAGCACCCCGCCGCACACGGTCACCAGCGCCGGCCCGAACCGGTCGACCAGGTACCCCTCGACCGGGACGAGCCAGGTCTCCATCAGGACGAAGATGGTGAAGGCGACCTGGATGTCGGACTTCTGCCACTGAAACTTCTCGTGGATCGGATTGACGAAGAGCGTCCAGCCGTACTGGAGATTGGCAATCATCGCCATGCAGATGATGCCGAGAATCAGCTGGATCCATCGCTCGGCCGCCGGGATCCGGTGGTGCACGAGCGACGATCGGTCGATCGCCATGGTGTCGGCTCCTCTCTAGGCCAGCCCCAACTTCGCCGCCAACCCGATGCGCTGCAGCTTGCCGGTCGCTCCCTTGGGGATCTCGTCGCGGAACACGACCACGCGCGGCACCTTGAAGTCGACGAGGCGCCGGGACACGAACGCGCGCAGCTCCTCCTGGCTCGCGGCCGCGCCGTCGCGCAGGACCACCAGCACCGCCACGTCCTCGCCCAGCTTGTCGTGCGGCACGGCGAAGGTCACGCACTGCTGCACGGCGGGGTGGTCCATCAGCACCTCGTCCACCTCGCGCGGCGAGATCTTCTCGCCGCCGCGATTGATGATCTCCTTCAATCGCCCGGTGATCGTCACGTAGCCGTCGGCGTCCATGACGCCCTGGTCGCCGGTGCGGAACCAGCCGCCGGTGAAGGCCTCGGCGTTGGCCTTGTCGTTGTTCTCGTACCCGGCCATGACGTTGGGGCCGCGGATCGCGATCTCTCCGGCAGTCCCATGCGGCGCGACGCCGCCCTCCAGGCCGAGGATGCAGACCTGCGGCCCCGCGGCGATGCCCACCGTGCCGGGCCTGCGCTGGCCGGGCGGCAGCGGGTTCGAGGCCATCTGATGGGCGGCCTCCGTCATGCCGTAGGCCTCGACCACCGGCGCTCCGAACACCTCCTCGAGCTCGCGAATGACCTGGGGCGGAAGCGACGCCGACGAGGAGCGGATGAAGCGCAGGGGATTGGCCGCGATGACGCCGGCGTTCCTGGCCGCCCGGCTCAGGATGGCCTGATGCATCGTCGGCACGGCCGTGTACCAGGTCGGGCGCGCCTCGGCCATCCACCCGAAGAACTTGAGCGCGTTGAACGCAGGGCAGCAGAACACCGATGCGCCGGCGGAGAGCGGGGCCAGGACGCCGGCGATGAGCCCGTGGATGTGGAAGAGCGGCATGATGTTGAGGCCGCGGTCGGACGGGCCGAGCGCGAGAGCGGTCCGCACGTGCGCCGCCGAGGCACACACGTTCGCCTGGCGAAGCGGCACGATCTTGGGTCGCGACGTCGTTCCGGACGTGTGGAGGACGAGCGCGACCGCATCGGGCGCGGCGCGACCGCCATCGACAGGAGGCGACGCGGCGCCGTCGGCGCCGACGATGCGGAAGGCGCCCGCCGCCGCCCGGGTCGCCACCTCGAAGCGGGCGACGGGAATGCCGAGCTTCTCCGCGACGCCTGCCGCGGGCGACTCCTTCGAGGCCTCCATGACGAGCAACCGGGCCCCCAGGTCGCTCAGATAGAACTCGAACTCCTCGGCGCGGTAGGCCGGGTTGAGAGGCGCGGCGGTGGCGCCCGCGGCGACGGAGAGGAACACCGTCGCCGCCTCCGGCCCGTTGTCGAGGACGAAGGCGACCCGGTCGCTCGCGCCGATGCCCATGGCTCTCAGCGCGGCGACAGTCTCTCCGACGAGCGCGCGCAGCGAGCCGAACGTGAGGGCCTGTCGCCCCGGGGCCGCGATCGCCGCCGCGTTCTCGGCTCCGGCGCCGAGCAGCTCGATCACCGTGGTAGGCGCCGCCTCCATGGCGACTGCATATGCGACTACGGGCCGTACGTCTCCAAAAAAGAGAACTCTCGATCAAAGAAACTGCCAATCAGTGACTGCCCATTCGACTGCTCCCGCTCCCGCCCCCGCTCCCGCGGACCGGTTCGCGCGGGACGAGCGGCGAGCTGCCCCGGTCAGGTCCCGGCGGCGCGGCCATCGGCTCGCCGATCGCTGCCCGCGATCAGGCTGCCGCCCGCTTCGCGTCGAATGATCTGCCCGCGCCCGAACAGCGAGCGGTCGTACCCTTTCACCCCGGCGACGACCTCGTGACCGCGCGCGCTCAGCGCATGGGCGGTGGCCGGCGCGATGCCCTCCTCGAGCTCGACCTTGCCCGCGCCGCCCTGCGGCTCGATGCAGAAGCGCGGCCGGTCGAGCGCCGCCTGCGGCTCCAGCCCGTCGTCGAGCATGTCGACCACGACCTGCACGTGGCCCTGCGGCTGCATGAAGCCGCCCATCACGCCGAACGGCCCGAACAGCGAGCCGTCCTCGCGCGTCATCATGCCCGGGATGATCGTGTGGTACGGCCGCTTGCCCGGCGCGAGCGCGTTGGAATGCGAGGGATCGAGCGAGAAGCCGTGGCCACGGTTCTGCAGGGTGAAGCCCCAGCCGCGCGGAACGATCCCGGTGCCGAAGCCCATGTAGTTGCTGTTGATGAACGAGCACGCGTTGCCCCGCCCGTCCACCACGCAGAAGTAGACGGTGTCGGTGCCTGCCACCGGCGAGCCGCGACGCACGTCGGCGGTCGCCCGCTTCGGATCGATGAGCGCGCGCCGGCGCGCGGCGTACTCCCTCGACAGGAGCTCGGCCACCGGCACGTGCGTCACCCGCGGATCCGCCACGTACCAGCGCGTGTCCGCGAACGCCAGGCGCATGGCCTCGACCAGGATGTGGAGGCGGTCCGGCCCCAGCGGATCGAGCGCCTCGAGATCGAAGCCCTCGAGGATGTTGAGCGCGATGAGCGCGGTGAGGCCCTGTCCGTTGGGCGGGCACTCCCACACGCGCACGCCGCGATACGTGGTCGAGATGGGCTGGTCCCAGGTCGATCGGTGCGACGCGAGGTCGGACGCGCTCATCGCGCCGCCGCTCTCCTCGAGGACGCGCACGATCGCCGCCGCGATCTCGCCGCGATAGAACGCGTCCTTGCCGCCGGCCGCCACCGTGCGCAGGGCGCGGGCCAGCCCGGGGTTGCGAAAGGTCTCGCCCGCCCGCGGCGCGCGCCCGCCGATGGTCAGCTCGCCGAGGTTGGCCGCGCCGGCCTGTCGCGCGAGGCCTCGCTCCCAGAAGTGCGCGGTCACCTCGCCCACCGGGAACCCGCCCTCGGCCAGGCCGATCGCCGGCGCCAGGATCTGGCTCATCGGCATGCTGCCGTGTCGCTCGATCAGATCGCACCACCCGGCGCATGCGCCCGGCACCGTCACGGTGTGGGCGTGGTACGGCGGCAGCTCGCGCAGCCCCTGCGCGCGGAGGAGCTCGAGGGTCAGGCGGGCCGGCGCGCGGCCGGAGCCGTTCAGCGCGGTCACCGCGCGCGCCTCCGAGTCGAAGTAGAGCGCGAAGCAATCGCCGCCCAGGCCGGTCGACGTCGGCTCGGTGACGTTGAGCGCGGCCGCGACCGCGATCGCGGCGTCGGCCGCGTTGCCGCCGGCGCGCAGGATCGCGACGCCGGCCTCGGTCGCGGGCACCTGGCTGGACGCGACCATGCCGCGGCCTCCGCCGCGCGCCCTGGACGATCCGCCGCCGGGACCCTGCGCGCCGCGCACCGAGGGGCCCGCGCCGCATGCCAGGGCCCCCGCCGCCGAGGCGCCGCCGATACCGATCAGGAGATCGCGTCGAGTGATCCGGTCCATGGCCCGGCAGTCTACGCCGCGCGCGCCCGCGAGCGGCCGGCGGACATTCGCGCGACCATCGCATCGCTCCGGATCTCGGCTTCACCGACCGATCGGCGGCGCTTCACGACGACCGGCGGCGAGGCCTTCGTCGCGCGGCGACGCTGGCCGGTGTCGGACCCGCGAGCACCAGCTCCGACAGCATGGCCCGGACCAGAGGCGCGGCGACGAGCGCGCGGCGCGTCAGCGCCTGGACGCGCCTGCGGAGCGGCGCGCCGCCGGGGGTGCGGACCACGACGGCCCGCGCGCTCGAGGGGCGGAGCGCGAGGGCCGGCACGAACGCCACGCCGAGCCCCGCCGACACCATTCGCAGCAGGAGGTCGTAGTCGTCGGCGGTGTGCGTGATCCGGGGCGCGAAGCCGGCCAGCGCGCAGGCGCGCTCGGCCAGCTGCCGGTCGTCCGGCTGCCGCGACCCGACGATCCACTCCTCGTGCTCGAGGCGCTTCATGCCGAACGGGTCGCGCGTGCGCTGCCACCTCGCCGGCAAGGCCAGGAGCACCGGCTCCTCCATGAGCTGCTGCGAGACCAGCCCGGGGACCTCGGGCCGGGGCGCCAGGTTGTAGGCGAAGCTCAGCGCGAGATGACACGACCCATCGCGCAGGGCCGCGATCCCGTCGGCCGGCTCGAGCTCGTGGATGACCACGCGCATGTCGGGCCATCGCTCGCGCGCGCGGAGAACGGCCGGGAGCAGGTGCGTCTTGGCGAAGGTCGAGATGCAGGCGACCACCAGCTCGCCGCGGGGCCTCTCGTCGGCGCCGCGCAGGTCGAGCTCGGCCGCCTCGACCGCCCGGAGAATGTCCTCGGCGTGCGCGGCCAGCCGCGCCCCCTCCGCGGTCAGACGCACCCGTCGCCCGACGCGCTCCAGCAGCGCCACCCGCGCCTCGCGCTCCAGGGTCGCCATCTGCTGGGAGACCGCCGACGAGGTCAGGCCGCAGGCGGCGGCGACCGCCGTCATGGTGCCGCGATGGGCGAGCTCGCGGAACAGCTGGAGACGGGCGAGGTCGAACATGAAGTAAATCTTACAAGGCTGCGTAATAAAATGAAGTGGACCTACGCGGTCCGCGCCTCTACAAAGGTCGAGCAAGGAGGCGAGCCATGACACGACGAATTCCGGTGGGGAGCGGCGCCGGGCTGCGGCTGCGGCGCGGACAGGAGCTGCGCATCGTCGACCCCACAGGCGGGCAGTCGGGCGACCTGGTCGCCTTCTCTCACGACGGTCGCGAGCGCCAGTCGAACGGCCGCACGTTCGACTACGCGGGCAAGATCCACCTGTCGACGGGCGATGTGCTGTGGTCCGATCTCAGCAACCCGATGCTGACCATCGTCGCCGACGACGTCGGCCGCCACGACCTGCTCTATTCCGCCTGCACGCTCGAGATGTACCGCATCCAGTACGGTGTGACCGGCTACCACGCGAACTGCACCGACAGCCTGTGCTCGGGGCTGCGAGAGGTCGGGATCGAACCCGGCCCGCTGCCGACGCCGTTCAACTTCTTCATGAATGTCGAGATCGCGGGCGATGGGCGGCTGGTGTTCGCGCCGCCCAGGTCCCGCGCCGGCGACTCGCTGGTGGTGCGCGCCGAGATGGACCTCGCGGTCGCGCTGTCCGCCTGCCCCGCGTCGGTCTGCAACGGCGGTGGTCCGACCGGGCCGATCGACTTCGAGATCAGCGCCGCCTCGAACGCGTGACAGGCAGCGGATCCGGGCCCCGAACGTGGCACGCCAGGGCTACGCTAGGGCGATGCGTCTGGACAGCGGGCACTACTTCGGCGAGCCGTTGCGTCGCGGGACCGCCGGGGCGCTGACGCTGATCGAGACGCACTACGTGCGCGGCCTGGTGGCGGCCCGTCACACGCACGAGCGCAGCTGCATGTGCATCGTCCTCGACGGCGGCTTCGCCGAGACGTACGGGCGCGCGCAGCGGACGTGCCGGGCAGGCACCGTCATCTTCCGCCCGGCGGGGGAGGATCACGCCAACGACTTCGCGATCGGCGCGCGCTGCCTGAACGTGGAGCTGTCGGAGTCGTGGATGGCCCGGCTCGCGGAGTATGCGCCGGCGACCGGCTCGTCGATCGACCTGACGAACACGCCCGTGCGCGACACCGCGATGCGGATGTACGGCGAGTTCCGGATCGGGGACGACCTCGCGCCGCTCGCGCTCGAGGGCCTGGCGACCGAGACGCTGGCGGGGCTGTCGCGACGGCTGCGCGAGGTGCCGTGCGCACCGCCGGCGTGGCTGGCCCGCGTGCGCGAGGTCCTCCACGACGGGCCGGCGCCGGCGACGCTCGCCGGGCTCGCGGCCGCTGCCGATGTTCATCCGGTCCACCTCGCGCGGAGCTTTCGCCGGCACTACGGCTGCTCGATCGGCGCGTATGTCCGGCGCCTCCGCATCGACAGGGCGTGCCGGCTCCTCGACTCGACGTCGATGACGCTGTCGCAGATCGCGCTCGAGGTCGGCTTCGCCCACCACAGTCACTTCGCGAATGCCTTCAGGCGCGCGACCGGGCGGACCCCGGGCGCGTACCGGCGCCGTCGCCGGTGAGGTGAGCGGCTCGGACGGCTCGCTCCGCGCGCGCAAGAATGTTCGTGGCGTGCAAGACCGCGACCGCGGTGCGCGGCACAGTGCGAGCATGCGCTGCCTGCTCCCGGTCCATGTCGCGGCTTGCCTCGCGGCCTGCGCGACCGGTGTGACGCCGCCATCGCCCGACGTCGCGAGCACCCGGCTCGCCGGGACCGTCGACGAGTTCCTCACCCGGCAGAGCGGCTTCGGCTGGAGCGGCAACGTGCTCCTGCGCGTGCATGGCCGGGTCGTGCTCGCGAAGGGCTACGGCCTCGCCGATCCGGGGATCGCCGCGCCCTACACCACGACGACCGCGTTCGACGTCGGCTCGTTCGCGAAGACCTTCACGGCGGCGGCGATCCTCCGGCTCGAGGAGCTGCACCGCCTGTCGGTCCGCGACACCCTCGCGACGCGGTTGCCGGGCGTCCCGCCCGACAAGAGCGCGATCACCATCCACCAGCTGCTCACGCACACGTCGGGCATCGCGGTCGACTTTCCGTTCACCGATCCCGGCACATTCTACGAGGACGTCTCGCGCGACGAGGCGCTCCGCCGCATCCTCGCCGCCCCCCTGGAGTACGCGCCCGGGAAGGGCGCGCGCTACTCCAACTGCGGCTACATCGTTCTGGCGGCGATCGTCGAGCAGGTGTCGGGCAAACCATTTCGAACCTTCATCCGCGACGAGATCTTCGCGCGCGCCGGTCTTCACCACACGACGTTCTGGGGCGATCCCGCCCTCGCGCGCGAGCCGGTGGCGGTCGGTCTCGACGGCTACGGCTCGCCCGTCGAGGACGTGCGGGTGCTGTCGCCGACGACGTGGTGCGATCTCGGCGGCGGAGAGGTCGTCTCGACGCTCGCCGATCTCGAGCGCTGGGTGGAGGCGCTGGCCGCCGGCCGGGTCGTGTCGAGGGCCAGCGTCGCTCGACTGTGGACGCCGTGGACGCCCACACCCCTCATGCGCGGCGGCCGCTACGGCTACGGCTGGTTCCTGCACCCGACGCCGCGCGGGGGCACGCTCATCGAGCACGGCGGGGACGTGGTCGCGGCCGGCTGTCAGCTGTCGTGGTACCGCGACGACGACGTCCTCTTCATCACGTCGACCAACGTGCGCCACGATCTCTACCCGACGCGCACCGCGGTCGATCGGGCCCTGCCCTCGCTCGTCTTCGGCGGCGACGTGGTGTGGCCGCCGCGATGGGATCCCGGCGCCGCGCCGCTCGACGCCGCGCTCGGCGACTACCGCCTGGCCGGCGGCGGCAGGCTCACGGTCCATCGACGCGGACGCCGCACCTTCATCGGCGCGACCGGCCAGAGCGCGGTCGATCTGCTCGCCCAGGGAACCGACGCGGTCCGATCGCGCCGCGCCCAGCTCACGGCCGCCGCGAAGGAGGCCTTCGACGGCCTCGTGCGAGGCGATCTCGAGCCGCTTCGCCGCGTCGCCGGCCCCGGGAACCCCGGCTTCCCCGCCGCGGTCGTGCACGAGATCGAGGGGCTCCTGCACGGACCGCTGCGCTCGTTCGCCGTGCTCGGCACGTTCGCCAGCGGCTACCCGCACGGGGATCCGCCCGAGTCGGAGACCACGCTCGTTCGCCTCGGCGCGGACACGGCCTACGCCATCCGCTGGGGCGCCGGGATCTCCATCGCCGCGACCGACGTGCCACGCGTCCAGCTCGCCGCGGACACCGAGCTGCGCGCGGACGGGCCCCGCTCGCTCGTCGCCTGGGACCTCGTCCACAAGCTCGTCGTCCCGATCGAGGTGAGCCGCGACGGCAACCAGCTCACGATCGGCGGCATCGTGGCCACCCGCATCGGCCCGACGAGCCGCACTTCGACGCGATCACCTCACTGACCAGCTGACGTCCGCCGCGGCCGTCGACTTCGCCCCGGCCGACTCCGATCGAGCGTGCCCGGGCTCTTGACGGGCGATCGAGACCTGAGGGAGTCTCCGCGCGCCGGATCAACCAGAAGCCAGGAGAGACGTATGAGCGAAGTCAGAGGACGGAAGCGCACGATCTGGATCGTCGGTGTGGTGTGTGCCGTGGCCGGTCTCGCGACCGGCGCCATGGCCGGCGGCCAGAAGGCGTCGGTCATCGTGCCCATCGCGGACGCCAAGTTCATGCCCATGGATCCCGCGATGCCGGCCGGGCCCGCGGTGGCGGCCCTGGACGGGGACCCGACCAAGGGGAAGTCATCGGTCCTGCTCAAGCTGAAGAAGGGCTCGGCTCCGCTCCACATCCATAGCGCCGACTACCACGCCGTGCTCGTCAGCGGGCAGACCAAGCACTGGGACAAGGGCCAGGACGAGAAGAGCGCCAAGACGCTCGGCCCGGGCAGCTACTGGTTCCAGCCCGGCAAGCAGCCGCACGGCGACGCCTGCCTGACCGACGAGTGCATCATCTACGTCACCTGGGCGGGCAAGATGGACATGAAGCTCGCCGACGCCCCCAAGTAGTCGACTCCTCCGCACTCAGCGGACCAGCAAGACACCGAGGACGACGCCGCCGTCGCGCAGCACGGGCGCCGGCGGCGACGCCTCGCCCTGCGGGATGTCGCGGCGGCCCAGAAACCTGGGCACGGCCGAGCCGGCCGGCGGCTACTCCAACGCCGAGATCGCCGGCGCCCTCGGCGTCGCCGAGCGGACCGTCAAGAACCACGTCTCCCATCTCCTGTCCAAGCTCTACGTCCGCGACCGCACGCGCGCGGTGCTCAAGGCCCTGCGCCTTGGCCTCCTCTGACCAGCGCGGTGACGCCGGCCGGCGACGCTTGCTCGCGCGAGGGTTTCGCAGTAACTCCATCGCGTGGGTTCGCGAGCCGGCGGCCTCAAGCTCACTGTTCGTCCCCTGACCCCCGACCTGTGGCCGGCGCTCGAGGATCTGTTCGGCAAGTGGGGGGCGTCGAACGGCTGCTGGTGCATGTACTGGCGGATCGGCGCTCGCTACCGGGACCGGCCGCGCGAGGAGAACCGGGCCGCCCTCCGCCGGATCGTGAAGCGCGGCCCTCCGCCCGGCCTGCTCGCCTTCGAGGGCGACAGGGCTGTGGGCTGGTGCCAGCTCACGCCGCGCGAGGACCTGGTGTGGCTCGGGCGACGCCCGGCCCTCGCGCCCGTCGACGAGGCGCCGGTGTGGTGCATCTCCTGCTTCTACGTGCGCCGCGCCTATCGCGGGCGGGGCGTGCCGTCGGTGCTGATCGCCGCCGCCCTGCGCGAGGCCCGGCGCGCGGGCGCGCCCGCCCTCGAGGCCTACCCGCGGGACGCGGCGCATGGGGCCCCGCTCGGCGCCTACACCGGCATGGCGTCGACGTTCGCGCGGGCAGGCTTCCAGGTCGTCGCGCGTCGCAAGGCCGACCACCCGGTCATGCGGCACGATCTGAAGCGCATCGCGCGCCCGGCGACGCGCTGACGCGGCCGGCCGGGAGATCGCCCGCCATCTGGTGCCCCACGACCGGCGGCGACCTGTACCGGTCAGCTCGTCGTCTGCGCGGCATGGAACGGGAATACGGAAGGTGTCCCGATGCTGCGTCCCATGATCGAGCCGCGAACCCGTTCGAGCGCGCTTGTGCAGCCGCTCCTGGTCCTCCTGTGGAGCACCGGCTTCATCGGCGCCCGCCTGGCACTGCCGCATGCCGAGCCGCTGACCTTCCTCGGCCTGTCGTTTGCGCTCGTGATCGTCGCGATGGGGGCATTCGTGCTGAGGACCGGCGCCCGCCGGCCGCGCGGCTGGCGGCAGCTCGCGCACGTCGCGATCGGCGGGACGCTCACGCACGGCGTGTACCTCGGCGGCGTCTTCCTCGCCATCCACCGCGGGCTCCCGGTCGGGCTCACCGCCCTGGTCGTGGCGATGCAGCCGCTCCTCACGGCAGTATGCGCCAGCTGGTTGCGCGGCCCGAGCATCGACGCCCGCGAGTGGGCGAGCCTCGGGCTCGGCCTGGTCGGCGTGGTCATGGTGGGCCGCAGCCTGCTCCAGGTGAACGGAGTCGCGCCCGCGCCCGCGGCGCTGGCGCCCATGCTGGTGCCGGCGGTCGCCGCGCTCCTCGGCATCACCGTGGGCACGCTCCATCGGAGGGCCTTCTGCCCGCGCTTCGATCTCGCGACCGGCGTGCTCGATCTCCTCACCCGGAAGGGCCGTGCGGTCGACGCGGCGAACCTCGTCCTCCTCGTCGCGCCCACGACCGCGCTCCTCGCCCGGGCCCTGTTCGGCGAGCCGCTGAGCGCCGTCGCCGCCGCCGGCATGGTGGTCGCGCTCGCCGGCGTGTGGCTGCCCCGCCCCGGACCTGGAGTGAGCGGCCACGCCATACGACCGGCCCCGCGCCCGTGGCACCGCGAATTCCGCGGCCTCTGCTGAAAAAACAGCGCGGCTCGACGGCTTGCGGATCCGGATCAGCCGCGTCGGCGACGCAGCAGAGCGGCGCACGCGATCGCGATCGCGGCCTCGGCGGTGATCCACATGGACTGCCTGCCGTCCGGGTTCCCGTCGATCGCGAAGCCGATCGCGCGCGCCAGGCCGATGCCGATCATCTCCCACAGGACCAGCCCGAGGACGGTGCGCAGCCACGGCCGCGGCGCGGGCCACCAGACCAGGAAGGCGCCGAGCCCGGCCAGAGCGCCGCCGAAGCTCGCCCGCAGGTTGATCCAGTCCGAGCTGGTCGCGGGCCGGCGGCCGAGGAGGTCGCGAACCACCTGGGGCGCGAGCGCGAGGTACACGCCCAGCGCGGCCAGCAGCAGGCCGAGCCCGATCTGGACGGTGCGGCGGGTCGTCCGACTCACCCGGCGACTGTACGTCGCTACAGCTGGAAGGCGTACGAGAACTTGAGGAAGACCTGGCGCGCGTCGGGCTCGAGCGACTGCGTCATGTCGGAGAAGGTCCGGCTGTCGCCGTAGCCGAGGAAGAGGACGGACTGCCAGTTGAGCTTGAAGGCGAAGAGCCCCGACGCGCTGAACGTCGCGTCCTTGCGCGTCACCGGCTCCAGGTAGAGGTCGGGATGGCGCCGGGTGACCTCGTACTGCGCGATCGCGCGGATGAACATCCGCTCGGTGAAGCTGTAGGTGGCGCGCAGGCGGTCGACGCGGGCGGTGAACAGCCGCTGCTTGTCGCCGCCCGATCTGACGTCGAGCCAGCGCAGGCTCTCGTTGAGGACGAGCTCCAGGTGCGGTGTCGGCTGGACGAACAGGCCGAGCGCGATGTCGGCGCCGGTGCCGGTGCGCGCGTTGTCGAAGTCGATCTGCTGGCCGGCCGACCCCGACAGCTGGACCGACGGGACCAGCATCGACGGGCTCACGTTCACCGTGTACAGCAGCTGCTGCCGCGGCAGCACGTCGGCGCCGGCCAGCACGTGTTCGTTGGCATACGACACCGTCACCGTCGAGCTGAACAGCGCGTCCAACGTGCCGCCGGCCTCCACGTGCCGGAGCAGGAGGTCCTCGTCGAGATCGATCAGCTGCTGGTAGATGGTGAACGGCCGCACGCGGCGCAGGAAGCCGGTCTCCTGGTGCAACGTGTAGCCCAGCTCGGCGTAGCCCTCGCGAAAGCCGGCCTGCGGGATGAAGCCGTTGTCGGCCCTGAAGTCGTCCGCGATCTCCTGGTAGTAGGTGAACCAGTCGAACCGCGGCGAGCTGTGTCGCCACTGCGCCTTACCCGCGTGCCCCTGCTCGGCGCGGCCGTCCCACTCGTCGGACAGGTCGGGGCGCTCGGGCGTGCGCGTCCAGGACAGGAGCAGCTGCCCGGTCACGCTGTCATCCGCCGTCGGCCGCCACTCGAAGTCGGGCCCGACCACCCGGTTGTGGCCGCCGTCCTCGATCTCCCGGCTGGTCGCCAGGATGCCCGCGAAGGACTCGCCCATGTCGTAGCGCATGCGGGCGATGCTGGCCCACGAGCGGAAGTCCTGGTCGGCGAAGCCGGACGCGTTCGGGTGCGGGATGACCACCCGCCCTCCACCCTCGTCCTGCACCACCATCCCGGTGTAGGCGAGGCCGCCGGCCCGGCCGGTGGCGCGCGCGCCCCACTGCGGATCGGTCATCGTCCGGGTGTAGACCGCCTGCAGCGGGGTCAACAGAAGCTCGACCCCCTCGAGGAAGAAGGGCCGCTTCTCGGGGAAGAGCAGGGCGAAGCGCTCGTTCGCGGCGATCAGCGCCACGTCCGACTCGATCTGAGAGAAGTCGGGATTCACCGTCGCGTCGACGACCGTGCTGGCGTTCGGACGCCACTTCGCGTCGAACCCGCCGGTCGCGTCGTACGAGTCGTCGAGCGGCGTGCCGGGGTCCCCCTCGGAGACCGCCTCGTAGCTGGCGCTGGCGTACGGCGCGAACACGATGCCGCCGCCGCTGGGGAGCCTCTCGAGCCCGACGAGGACGTTGGACTTGCAGATGAAGCAGTTGCCGCCGCGGGGCAACCGGGTGCTGAAGTACTGGTACCGGAAGTCTCGCGACCGGTTGCGGTACAGCATGATGCGCCAGGTCTGCTTTTCCCTCCGCGGGTAGCGCAGCGACGAGAACGGGACGCGCATCTCGAGGGTCCAGCCCCGCTCGGTGATGCGCGCGGCGGACGCCCAGAAGAAGTCCGGCGACGAGTCCTCCTGCCCGGTGGTGTCGTCGGTGACCGCGTCGTACTGGACGCCACGCGCGTTGACCAGCATGAGGATGGCGGTCTTGCCGGTGTTGGTCGGATCGACGATGATGCCGCCGTAGTCGGTGTTCTGCGGGACGTTGTCGCGATCGGCGAGCGGCGCGCGGATGTCGTCCGGGTGCGGGTCCGCGAACTCGAACCCGGCGTACAGGAACTCGTCGTCGTAGCCGAGATAGCCGACGCTCGCGACGGTGGGCACCGTGTTGTCGCCCGGCTTGGTCTCGTACCAGGTGCGGACCGGCGCCGCCTGCTTCCAGGCCTCCTCGTCCAGCGAGCCGTCGACCTCGACGTGGCCCGAGATGCGCGTGATCGTGAGGGTCGTCAGCGCGTCGGCGCCGGCCGGGGGCGCCGCCCGCGCCGTCCCGACCGGCGCTGCGACACCGAAGGCGAGCACGGCAGAGACAATGGCCGCCGGTGGCGCGATCCGGGTCCCGGCAGCGGCTCGCAACGGCACGGCCGTTCTTATCACGCCGGCGATGTTCGCTGCATCACGAGCCGCGCCAGGTGTGACCGCGACTGCAAGGCGCTGCCGGACCGAGGCGGCAACGCCACGCCCGGTCGCCGCGGGCCTGGCACCAGGCGTTGCGGCCTGGCGCCGGAGCGGCCACGTCGAGCGGGCCGAGGACAGCGCGCGTCGGCTGGTGCGCGGAGGAGGGTTCGGCGACCATGGGCCAGGTGCTCGAATGGCGCGGGTGAGGACCAAGGACTACGGGGAGCAGTACCGGCGGCTGTGGGCCGAGCTGGGACCGGAGCTCGAGCGCGTCTTCCACGAGGAGGACCCGGTGCTGGGCGCACCGGTGGCCCGGTTCGAGGCAAGCCTCGCCCGCTATCACGGCGTGGCTCACGCCGTCGGGATGGGCTCGGGCACCGACGCGCTGGTGTGCATGGTGCGCGGGCTGGGGCTGGGGCCGGGCGACGAGGTGGTGACCGGCGCGCACACGTTCGCCGGCGTGGTGTCCGCGCTGGTGCAGGCCGGCGTCGAGCCGGTCCTGGTCGACGCGGCCCCAGGCTCGATGCTGGTCGACGCGCCTGCGGTGGAGCGCGCGCTCTCGCCGCGCACGCGCGCGGTGCTGGCCGTGCACATGTACGGCGAGCCGGTCGAACTCGATCCGCTGCAGGCGCTGTGCCGCGCCCGGGGGTTGATCCTGCTCGAGGATGCGGCCCAGGCCCACGGCGCGCGCTACCGGGGGCGCGCGGTCGGCGGCGCCGGCGAGGCGGCCGCGCTCAGCTTCCACCCGAGCAAGAACCTGGGCGCGTTCGGCGACGGCGGGGCGGTGTTGACCTCGTCGGACGCGCTCGCGCAGCGGCTGCGCATCGACCGCAACCTGGGCAAGGACGGCAAGTACCGGTTCGCCGCGATCGCCCCCAACAGCAAGCTCGACACGCTGCAGGCGGCCATCCTCGAGGTCAAGCTGCGCCACCTGGACGCATGGGTGGCGCGGCGGCGCGCGCTGGCCGCGCGCTACCTGGCCGGGCTGGCCGGCGTGGGCGACCTGATGCTGCCGGGCGGGCGGCCCGAGAGCGAGCACGCCTACCATCTGTTCGTCGTGCGGACCGCGCGGCGCGACGCGCTGCGCGAGCATCTGGCGGCGCGAGACATCCAGACCGGGCTGCACTACCCGATCGCCGCCGCGCGACAGCCGGCGCTGGCCGCCCGCTTCGACGGCGCCGAGTTTCCCGTGGCCGACGAGCTTGCCCGCACCGTGCTGTCTCTGCCGCTGTCGCACGAGCACGGCGATGAGGAGATCGACGCCGTGATCGACGGTGTGCGCGCCTTCTTCGCGTCGCCGGGCCGCGGCGGCGCGCCCGGAGGCGCGGTGTGAACCCCGCCGTGGCCGGTGCCCCGGTCGCCGTGATCGGCGGCGGCGCCTACGCGGCGCGGCTGGTCGAGGTCATCGCGTCGGTGCCCGACATGCCGGCGCTGGAGCTGCGCCTGCACGCGCGCGACCCCGGGCGCCTCGACGCGATCGCGTCGCACGCGGCGGCCCGATCGAGGGCGCTGGGCGCGGCGCACCGGGTCGGCGCATTCGGCGACCTGGACCGCGCGCTCGACGGCGCCGCGGCTGTGGTGCTCCTGGTGCGCGTCGGCGGGCTGGCCGCGCGCGCCCACGACGAGGCGTTTCCTGCCCGCTTCGGACAGGTCGGCGACGAGGGCGTCGGCCTGGGCGGCATGGCCAGCGCGTGGCGGACCCTGCCGGTGCTGGATCGGATCGCGGCGCGCATCGCCGCGCGCGCTCCGGGCGCGCGGGTGCTCAACCTCATCGCGCCGCTGGGCGTGACCACGCGCCTGCTCCTGGAGCGCGGTCTGCGCGCCGTCGGTCTGTGCGAGCTGCCGGTCCTCACTCTGGAGCGCTGGCGCGCTGCGGCCGGCGCCGCCGAGGCGGATCCGCCGCTGGCCTATGCCGGACTCAACCACCTCGGATTCTTCTGGTGTCCGGGCCGCCCGGCGCTCGACCATCCGGTGCTGCGCGCCGCCGTCGAGCGGGCCGAGGTGCCGGGCGAGCTGGCGCGCCGGCTCGACGCGGCGCCGCTCCACTACTTCGTCGACGTGTTCGAGCCGGAGGCGGCGCTCGGTGCCGGACGCCGCAGATCGCCGGGCCGCGCGCTCGAGCTGGCGCGCCTCCAGGGCGATCTGCTGCGCCGGTTCCGCGACCATCCCGGCGAGCCGGCCGCCGAGCTGCAGCGCAGGCCCACGCCGTGGTTCGAGCAGGCGCTGGTGCCGGCGCTCCACGCCCTGCTCGGCGGGCCGACCTACCGCGGCGCGCTGAATGTCTTCTGCGCCGGCCTCCTCGACGAGGCGATTCCGCAGGCGGTGGTCGAGCTGCTCGGACGCCTCGGCACCGCCGGCGCCCACATCGATCCGGTGCCCGCGCGGCCGCCGGCGGTGCGCGCGCTCCTGGTCCGGCTCGCCGCCGCCGAGGACCTGCTCTACCGCGCCGCCGCAGCCCGCGACCGCGGGCTCCTGGCCGGCGCGCTCGACGCGCTGCCGCTCGCGTGGAGCGACGCGGCGCGCAGCGCGGCGCGGCCGGAGCTCCTCGACTGCATCTGCTCGCCGCCGCCGCCCGACCCCGAGATCGAGAGTCGACCATGAAGCTCGGCGTCTGCGCCCAGGT
>Ga0126377_10000551_pt1 | contig 22959 bp, 19 predicted proteins | sample PanSoiMetPlot_22_FD_92647 | JGI IMG/M metagenome (GOLD analysis project Ga0126377, IMG submission 92647) | Tropical forest soil microbial communities from Panama - MetaG Plot_22 | ecosystem: Environmental > Terrestrial > Soil > Tropical forest > Bulk soil | place: Panama | collected 2016-02-17 | reverse complement strand
TCCAGCGTGGTGAGATCGAGGAGCAACAGCTCGCTGCGCAGCTGCCCGGGCAGATCAAGCAGCATCTTCAGCGCCTCGACCGCCTGCAGGCTCCCGAACACTCCGGGTACCGGGCCGAGCACACCCGCCTCCGCGCAGTTACCGACGATCCCATCGCGCGTGGCGTCCGGCCACAGGCAACGCAGACAGGCGCTGTCCTCCCCGGGATGGTAGGTCTGCAGCTGCCCTTCGTACTGGTAGACACTCGCGAAGATCGCGCGCTTGCGCGCCAGCACGCACGCATCGTTCAACAGGAACTTGGTCGCGAAGTTGTCGCTGCAGTCGATCGCGAGGTCGTAACGCTCCACGAGTCGCCGCGCGTTGGCCGCTTCGAAGCGCTCCGCGTGAACCTCGTAGTGCAGCTCCGGATTGAGCGCGTGCAGACGCTCGGCGGCGAGACGCGCCTTCGCCTGCCCCACATCGCTCAGTGCATAGAGCGGCTGGCGGTGCAGGTTGCTGGCCTCGAGCGCATCGCCGTCCACGATGCCGAGCGTACCGACGCCCGCGCCGGCGAGGTATGACAGCACGGGCACGCCGAGCCCGCCGGCGCCGATCACGAGTACGCGACTCGCGCGCAAGCGCGCCTGTCCCGCGGGCCCGACTTCCTTCAACGCCACCTGTCGCGAATAGTCCGGCTGGCGATCCGGCGGTGAGCGGTGACTGTGATCGTGTCGATGCACATGCCCTTCGCCCGGCGCTGCGCAGCGCTCGCAGTTGACCCAGCCCGAATCGCCGTTGAGGTAGTGCTCTTTTTTCCAGATCGGAACGCGCTGCTTCACCTCATCGATGATGAAGCGGCAGGCTGCAAAAGCCTCATCCCGATGAGGCGCGCTGACGCCGACCCAGACCGCGAGCTCACCGATCTGGAGCGCACCGACGCGATGTACGCACGCGGCCCGCAGGATCGGGAACCGGCGCCGCGCTTCCTCGATGATGCGCTCGCCTTCCTTCACCGCGAGCGCCTCGAACGCTTCGTATTCCAGTCGTGCGACGACCTGGCCTTCGTTGTGATTGCGCACCCAGCCTTCGAACGCAGCGAACCCGCCCGCGGCCGGATCCTCGAGCGATTCGCGCAAGGCGGTGGTGTCGACGGGAACCGAGCTGAAGCGAAAGCCGCTCATCCGCCTGCCACCGGGGGAATGAAGACGACCGAGTCCCGGTCCCTGAGCGGCGCCGACCAGTCCGCAAACTCCGAATTGACGGCGACCTTGAGCTGCTCGCGCGTCAGCGCGAAGGGATAGCGACGGCTGAGCTCCGCGTAGAGCTCCGCGGGTGTGGCGGCAGCGGTGACCAGCTCTTCTTCGTTGCGACCCGCACGCTCGCGCATGACCGCGTAGTACTGAATGTGCAGCGTCCGCGTTGCGGGCGTCGGTTCGCTGTCGAGCGCGCCGCCGGCCGCGCGAAACTCATCCGGCGTGTTGGCGTTGTCGAGCCAGCGCCGGTCGAGCTGGTCGAGCAGCTTCGCGTCCGACTGGATCAGGAATTTCCGCGGGCACTGCTTGCCGGCCTGGATGTAACTCGCGATCGTCGCGCGGCTCGTGGGCTCGTAGATGGCGCACAGCGGTTCCGGCAGCCCGTCGTGGCTGCTGCGAAACGCCGTGGCGAGCCGGGACGGATCGCGGTTCGCGATGAGATAGGCGAGCGTCGCGCGGCTGAGATACGGAAGGTCACAGGCGAGCACCAGCCACGCCACGTCGGGATGCGCGGCCTGGGCTGCGGCGATGCCGGCAATCGGGCCCTTGCCTTCGAGCACATCGAGAATCTGCGGAAGTCCTGCGCGCACTGCCTCCGTCGCCTGGTCGGCGCGCACCGACACGAAGGCGCGTTCGCACACCTGGTCGAGCAATTCCCAGCTCCACTGCAGCTGCGGCTTGCCGTGATAGCTGAGCGCGGCCTTGTCGCGCAGCATGCGCGTGCTCGCGCCACCGGCGAGCACCAGGCCATAAATGGAAGGACTGACCATGGGCTAGACGCCGCGCGGCTCGTCGTCCTTGCCGCTCTTGCCGCCGTGCTTTTCCAGCAGGCGCGTTTCCGCAATCACGATGTCGTGCGACAGCGCCTTGCACATGTCGTAGATGGTCAGCGCGGCGACCGAGGCACCGGTCAGCGCTTCCATCTCGACGCCCGTCTTGTGATGCACGCTCACCGTGCAGCGGATCAGGACGTCTGAATCCTGCATGCGGATCTCGACACGGCAGTTCTCGATCCCCAGCGGGTGGCAGAACGGAATGAGCTCGTGGGTGCGCTTGGCTGCCATCACGCCCGCAACAATGGCCGTGTCGAACACCGGTCCCTTGGCGGTACGAAAGCCCGAGCCCGCCAGCGCTTCCGCCACCACGGGCGGCAGGCGCACGATGCTCTGCGCGATCGCCGTGCGGCGCGTCGCGACCTTGTCGCTGACGTCGACCATCGTGGGTCGTCCGGCCGGATCGATGTGCGAGAGCTTGGCCATGCGTCACCCGCCGATATAGTACATCTCGACCTTGTGCTCGCCCCGCACCTTCGCGGAGGCGCGCAGTTCGCTGTAGCGATCGCCGCGCCGGCGCCACACGTTGCGAATCTGCTCGAGGAGCTCCGCGTCAGTTGCGCCCGCGCGCAACGGCGCGCGCAGGTCGTGACCGCGCGTCGCAAAGAGGCAGGTGTACAGCACGCCATCGGACGACAGCCGCGCGCGCGAACACGCGCCGCAGAACGGGTTGGTCACCGAGGAGATGAACCCGACCTCGCCGCCGCCGTCATCGAACACGTAGCGCTCCGCGACTTCACCGTGATAGTTGCCGGCGACCGGGCGCATCGGCCAGCGATCGTGGATGCGCTCGATCAGCTCGCGCGAAGGCACCACGCGATCGAGGCTCCAGTGATTGCGCGTGCCGACATCCATGTATTCGATGAAGCGCACGATGATGCCCGTGCCGCGGAAATGCTCGATGAGATCGAGCACGGTGTGATCGTTCAGCCCGCGTTGCACGACGGCGTTGATCTTCACCGGCGTGAGCCCCGCGCTCAGCGCCGCATGGATGCCCGCGAGCACCTCGTCCTTGCCGCCGAACCCGCCGCTCATCTTGCGGAACACCTCGTCATCGAGGCTGTCGAGGCTCACGGTCACACGCTGCAGCCCGTTCGCCTTGAGCTCCGCGGCATGCCGCGCCAGCAGGATGCCGTTGGTGGTGAGCGCCACATCGTCGACGCCGTCGATCGTGGTGAGCTCGCCGACGAGATCGGGAAGGTTCGCACGCAGCAACGGCTCGCCGCCCGTGAGGCGGATCTTGCGCACGCCGAGCCCGACGAACATGCGCGCGAGACGCGTGATCTCCTCGAACGACAGTCGCTCGCTCGATTTGAGGAACTGGTAGTTCTCGTGGAAGGTCTCGCGCGGCATGCAGTACGGGCAGCGGAAGTTGCAGCGATCCATCACCGAGATGCGCAGGTCGTGCAGCGCGCGGCCGCGCGTATCGACAGGCACGGATGCGCCGCCGAGCGCGATGACTTGAGATTTGGAATCGACCTTTGCCATGTTCACCAACGATAGATGCGCGTCACGAATCCCTTAGGCCAGACATTGGGCCCGGGGGGAAGTTCGATGAAGCCGTCGGTGCCGGCGAGCGAGCTGAAGTCGCCCGAACCGTTGGTCGGTTTCGGCACCGCCCACGGCCGGCCCCAGTCGTCGTACTCGACAGCCACCGGGAGGAAAGAAGTGAGCGGCGCCTTGAATTCCACCGGTTCGGAGATTGCTATCTTTTCCGCGCGCGACTCGCGCAGGCCCATCGCCTGGTTGAGCGCCGGCAGCACGTAACGTCCCAGGCACACGAGCGTCGACACCGGATTTCCGGGGAGCGCGAACACTGCGGGACCCGCTTCAGTCACGCCGAACCACATGGGTCTCCCCGGACGCTGCGCAATGCGGTGGAACACCAGCCGCACGCCGAGCTCCTCCAGCGCCTTGGGCACGAGGTCGTAGCGTCCCATCGAGACGCCGCCGCTCAGGATGAGGACGTCATGCGTGTGCAGGTGCACGCGCAGGCGTTCGAGGAGTGTCGCCATGTCGTCCGGCAGATGATCGTCGGCGACACGCAGGAAGCCGCGCTGGCGCAATGCCGCTGCGACACCGTAGGAGTTCGAGCGCCGGATCTGGTGATCGAGGATCGGCTCACCGGGCTCGATGAGTTCGTTACCGGTCGAGATGACGAGGAGCGTCGGCTGGCTGCTGACGCGGATGCGTGACATGCCGGCGGAGGCGGCGACCGCAATCTCCGGAGCGCGCAACAGCGCTCCCGCTTCGAGCAGCAAGTCGCCCTGCCGGCCGTCGGAGCCGCGCTTGTGGACGTTTTGCCCGGAGCGCACTTCGGGGGTGCGCACGTCGGCGATGCCATCGGCGAGCTCGATCTGCTCGCTCGGGATCACCGTATCGCAGCCCTGCGGCAGCACCGCACCCGTCATCACCTCGAGGCAGTCCTCCGAGGTCACGAGCCGGCGATGCGGATCGCCTGCCGCCTGCAGCCCTTCGACACGAAACTTGCGTCGACCGGACTTCCACGCGTCACTGTCGATCGCGATGCCGTCCATGGCGACGCGGTCGAACGGCGGCTGGTCGCGTTCCGCGTACACGTTCTCGCGCAGCACCGCGCCCATGCACTGAGGCAGCGGCAACGACTCGATCGGCAGGCACACCAGGTGCTGGCCGATCAGGGTTTGCGCTTCTGCTGGAGTGATCACAGGCGGCCTCGCCGTCCCTGTGCGGGGCGCCGCTACTTCTTGGCGGCGGGCGGGTTCTTCTTGTTGTAGGCGCGCAGCTGCTCGTTGAAGCGCTCGACCACCGCGGTCACTTCGTCGAGCGCGGCGTTGTTCTTCTCGACCAGCTTGCGCTCGGCTTCCTTCTTCTGCTCTTCGAGCGCCTTCTTGTCGGCATCGCTCTTGCCGGCAGCCTGCTTGTCGAGCTCGGCGATGGAGTTGTCCGACTCGAGCTTGAGGCAGTTCTGGTACGCGGTGATGGCTTCGTTGTATTTGCCCACCTCGTTCTTGGCCGCGATCATTTCATCGCGCGTCGCCGTGTTGCCGTCCGGAATGTTGGTCGGTGCGGTCGGATACGTGCAGGCGGCCTTGGCGGCGCTGGCGAGCAGGGTCAGGGCGGCGAGGGCCGCGAGCTTGGAAGTCGTCATGGTCGATGGTCCCCCGGGGGATGGTTATGTCGAAGCGCCGGGCCGCGGCGCGGTCCGGCCATTCTATATTAAGGAGGCCCGGGGCCCGCTACCCGGCGCCGGCCGACTGGCCGAGGCCCGGGCGGGGTTCGGTACGGCGCTCGATACGGCGCCCCTGCGCGGCCACCGCCTTGACCAGCGCGTAGCACTGCACGTCCTCCGCCAGTCCCAGCTCGCGAACTGCACTGTGGGTGACCCGGGCGAGGAGGGCGCGGCCCCTGACATCCAGGTGCAGGAGCACCGAACCTTCCAGTGGCTCGAGGTGGACGATTTCGACCGGGAGCACGTTGCGAGTGCTGACGTCCTTCACTTCGTTGAGGGCGATCACCACGTCACCTGCGGGCACAAAGATGCGCAGCCGTTCGCGCGGCGCGGCCGGCACTGCCACCCTCAGCATGAGCTCGCCGCACTTCACGGTGGCGAGCCCCTCGTCGATTTCGTAGCCGACGACGTCGCCTTCGAGCACGCTCCCCATCACACCTTCGCCCGCGATCGCGTGCAGCGCCGGCTCGAGGCAGATCTGCGCCACCGGCCCCGAGGCCAGCACGCCGCCGTGTTCGAGGAGCACCACGTGTTCGGCGAGCCGCAGCACCTCGTCGAACGCATGGCTCACGTACACGATCGGAATGCGGATCTCGTCGCGCAATCGCTCGAGGTAGGGCAGGACCTCCTCGCGCCGCGCGGCGTCGAGCGACGCCAGCGGTTCGTCGAGCAACAGCAGGCGCGGCTGCGCCAACAGCGCGCGACCGAGCGAGACACGCTGTTTCTCGCCACCCGAGAGCTGATGCGCACGCCGCTCGAGCAAGCGCGCGAGCCCGAGCATCTCGATCACTTCGTCTTCGTTGATCGGCGCCGGCCGGTCGCGCACGCGTTGACGTCCGTAGCGCAGGTTCCCGCGCACATCCAGGTGCGGGAACAGCCTTGCGTCCTGGAACACGCAGGCGATGGCACGCTCTTCGGTGGGCATGTTGATCCCGCGTGCCGAATCGAACAGCGTCTGATCCCCGATGACAATCCGCCCGCGTTCCGGGGTGAGGAGGCCGGCAAGCAGCGCGACGACCGTGGATTTTCCTGCGCCGGAACGCCCGAAGAGCGCCGTGACGCCGGGCGCGGGCGCGGAGAACTCGACGCCCAGGTCGAGCGTGCCACGCCGCACAGTTGCCTGGAATTCGAGCATCAGCGGCCGTAGCGGCGCCTGAGGACGCGCGCGATCCATTCCGAAGTCAGCAGTCCCGCGAGACCGAGCACGACCGACAGGACAGCGAGACGCGCCGCGGCGACATCGCCGTTCGGCGTCTGCAGCGCTGTGTAGAGCGCGAGCGGCACTGTCTGCGTTTCGCCCGGGATGTTCGAGGCGAAGGTGATCACCGCGCCGAACTCGCCAAGGCTCGCGGAGAAGGCCACGACCGCGCCTACCAAAATACCCGGCGCCATCAACGGCAACGTCACGCTGAGGAATCGATCGAAGGCGCGCGCGCCGAGCGTCCGCGCGACATCTTCGAGTCCCGGGTCGATGTTCTCGATCGACAAGCGGATGGCTCGCACCACCAGCGGAAACGACATCACGGCCGTAGCGAGCGCGGCACCCGCCGTCGTGAACACGAGCTGCAGATCAAAAGTGCTCTTGAGCCAGCCGCCGATCGGCCCGCGTGTGCCGAAGAGGAGCAGCAGGAAATAGCCGACGACGACCGGCGGCAGCACCAGCGGCAGGTGCACGAACGCATCAACGAAAGTGCGGCCGAGGAAGCGGCGGCGCGCCAGCACCCACGCGACCAGGATCGCGACCGGGAGGCTGAAAAAAACGCTGCGCGCAGCGACGTCGAGGCTGAGCCAGAATGCCTGCCATTCCCCGGGGCTGAGCGCGTAAGGACTCACTGCACCTCGAATCCGCTCTTCCTGTAGATCTGCAGGGCTTGACCGGTGGTCATCTGCTTGAGCACTTCGCGCACGCGCGGGCTGTCCCTGCCGGCGATGGCCGCGAACGAGTAGAGAATAGGCTCATGGCTCGCCGCTGGAAACTCGGCGACGACGCGCACCGCCTGCGCTGAGCGCGCATCGGTCGTGTATACGATGCCGAGCGGCGTCTCGCCGCGCTCCACCAGCGCCAGGGCCGCGCGCACGTTCTCGGCGCGCGCGAGGCGCGGCTCGACCGCTTGCCACCAGCCGTAGTGCTCGAGTGCCTGCTGCGCATAGCGGCCCGCCGGAACATGGGCCGGATCGCCGACCGCGAGACGCCGTTCGCCGAGCAACGCCGCGAGGTCGAATTTCGGGTCGAGCTTCACCGACACGGCTTCGTCCCTGGGCGCGACGATGACCAGCTGGTTGCCGATCGGACGCACCCACGTGTCCTTCGCGATGCGCTTGCGCTCATCGAGATAGACCATCCATTCCTCGTCGGCCGACACGAAAATATCGGCGGCGGCGCCATTCTCGATCTGGCGCGCGAGCGTCGAGCTCGAGGCGAACGAGAGCTTGACCGGCACATCGTGCCCCTGCAGGGGAGCGACGATCTGCTGGAGCGCGTCGGTGAGGGACGCGGCCGCAAACACCGTGATGGGAGCGTTCTCGGCCGTGGGCTCCGCGGCACTGACGCTGAGCGGCCCGCAGGCGCACAGAACGAGAAGGAGGCAGAAACGCAGGCGGCTGATCATGGTGCGGTGCTTGGGTCCGGGGGTCGCGTTATTCTGCCCCGTATATCACGGACCGCAAGCACGAAGTCGCTCAGCCGTAGTAGGCGTAGGCGCGGATTTCGACGCTGGCGCGCGGAGTCACGCCGGCCGGGCAGTTCGGATCGTTGAACGCGCTGTGCGGGCAGCCCTGTACGCGTTCGTGCTCCGAGTCGAACGCCTTGAACACCAGCGCCTCGGCCGGCTGCATGTTGGAGAAGTAGAACCAGCGATGCTCCGGGCTGAAGCGATAGAGCGAGGACTCGAAGCGCAACTCCGGAGCATCGGGCGGATCGATCACCGCGAGTCCCGTGACGACATCAGCCGGCCGGGCCGTAGGCGCCGCGCAGAGGCCGAGCGGCACGTCCTGCGGCGGCGGCGACAGGACGCGCCAGATGTTGAGCGCGACGTAGCGGCCCTTGAGCCAGCGGTCGCACTCGCCGATGCCGGCGTTAGTGAGGTGCATCAGCGCGAAATCGTCGAAGGACTTGCGGCTGTAGTCAACGTGCACGAAGCGCGCCGGACGCGAATTGAGGAGCGACCCGGAAGCGCTGGAGTTCTCGCTCCAGCGCAACACGACGCCGGTGGCGAGCACCAGCGGCGCGCCGGTGAGGGAGGCGATCAGGCGCTCGGTCTCCGGCCGATACACTTTCTGCACTGCGTCCGCATCGCGAAAGTCCTTCACGGCGGTCGGGCAGTCGACGAGGCGGAATCCTTCGTGCTCCAGCGACAAGCGCTCGCGCACCGAGCGCGCGTCACGCACCGTGATCCGGTGCGTACTGAGCTTCAGGTTGTTGTCGCGCTGCTTGTCGGCGTAGAACACCGGCAGCTCGTCCATCTCATCGAGATAATTGACGGTCGACTCGACCGTGGGACAGTGCGCGAAGGTTTCCAGATCGAGGGCGGACATGAGCCGCGATCATGGACTGGGCTTTGCGGCCTCGCAATGGGTAGAGTAGCGCGCGCAATCGCAGCGGCAAGACAACTCGGGGAGGACGGCCGTGGCAGTAGAACAAGCACAACATCCTGCGACCGATGCCGGCATCGATCGCGCACACCGGCGCATCATCCTGGCGAGCTCGGTGGGCACGGTCTTCGAGTGGTATGACTTCTATCTCTACGGCACGCTCGCCGTCTTCTTCGGCACCTTGTTCTTTCCACCGGGCAACGACACGGCCGCTTTCCTCGCGAGCCTCGCGACCTTTGGCGCAGGGTTCGCGGTCCGTCCGCTCGGCGCGCTGATCTTCGGCCGCATCGGCGATCTGGTCGGGCGCAAGTACACCTTCCTCGTCACCATCGTCGTGATGGGCCTCGCGACGGCGCTGGTGGGCGTGCTGCCGACCTACGAGCGCATCGGGTTGTGGGCGCCGGTGCTCCTGGTGAGCCTGCGCCTGGCGCAGGGTCTTGCGCTCGGCGGTGAATATGGTGGTGCCGCGACCTACGTCGCCGAGCATGCGCCGCACGGCAAGCGCGGCTACTTCACCAGCTGGATCCAGACCACGGCGACCTTCGGGTTCTTCCTTTCGCTCGCGGTGATCCTCGGCTGTCGCGTCGGGTTCGGTGACGATGAGTTCAAGGCGTGGGGCTGGCGCGTGCCTTTCCTGCTGTCGGTGCTGCTGCTCGCGGTGTCCGTGTACATCCGCCTGAAGTTGAGCGAGTCGCCGCTGTTCGTCGAGATGCGCGCGCAGAACCGTCACTCGCGAGCGCCGCTCACCGAGAGCTTCGGGCACTGGCGCAACCTCAAGGTCGTGCTCCTCGCACTGTTCGGTGCGACCGCAGGGCAGGGCGTCGTCTGGTACACGGGGCAGTTCTACGCACTCTTCTTTCTTCAGAACACGCTCAAGGTGGACTTCCGCCTGTCCTATGTGCTGGTGGCGCTGGCACTGCTCATCGGCACGCCCTTCTTCATCTTCTTCGGGCGCCTCTCGGATCGCATCGGTCGCAAGCCCATCATGGTGCTCGGCTGCCTGCTCGCGGCCGTCACGTTCATTCCCATCTTCAAGGGCCTCACGCACTACGCGAACCCGGCGCTCGGTGACTACGAGGAGCGTGCCGCAGTCACCGTGGCGGCGCGCGATTGTCACTTCAACATCTTCGCCAAGCCGTCGACGCCGTGCGATCGGGCCAAGGACTTTCTGACCAAGGCGGGCTTGAGCTACACGACGCTGCCGCCCAAGGGCGATGCTGACGTCGTGACCACGATCGCCGGCCAGGAGCTCGCGGGATTCGACGAGGCGGCCTACAAGCAGGCGCTCGAGACGAGCGGTTACCCGGCGAAGGCGGACCCCGAGCGCATGAACAAGCCGATGACGGTGCTGCTGCTCGTGGTATTGATGCTCTACGTCACGATGGTCTACGGACCGATCGCGGCATTCCTGGTCGAGCTCTTCCCCACGCGCATCCGCTATTCATCGATGAGCCTGCCGTACCACATCGGCAACGGCTGGTTCGGCGGCTTCCTGCCGTTCATCGCGGCGGCGCTGGTGGTGCGCGCCGGCGACATCTACTACGGGCTGTGGTACCCGATCATCGTCGCGCTCGCGACCGGGATCGTGGGACTCCTGTTCATGCGCGAAACGCGCGGCGTGGACCTGCGCGGCTAGCCTCGGGATCTTGAAAGTTCGCGCGGGCAGCGGAGGCACGCCGCCCGCGCGATCCCACACTCAGGCGATCTCAGAACCGATAGGTGGCCCCCAGTGTGATCGGGAACGACCATCGATCACCGCCGTCGTGTGTGGTATCGAAGCCGAGCGATGCGAGCGTCGGGTCATCACCGGCCTTGGTCCCGGACGCATGCTCTGCGCCGACCGAGAACTGCAGGTCGACCATCGAAGGCGAGTGATAGTTGATGCCCGCCTCCAGGCTCTGCGCGAACACCGTGCTGGAGCGCGAGAACCTGAGGTCGTTCAGTGACAGCGATTCGTCCGGAATCTCCAGCGAACCGTTGATCTCCTGCAAGCGTGTCGCGCCGAGCGCAGCGCCGCCAAAGAGACGCCAGTCGTTTCCGGTCGGCACGTAGTAACGTGAGCCCAGCATCAGCGTGTACTCATGGGCGTCGCTGAAGTGCGCCATGATCGGCTCGGCCACGGTCTGATCCGACGAGGCGACGATGCCGAGGCTGCGGCTCTGGCCGTCGAGCGGGTTGTAGCTGAAGCGGCCGTAGGCCTCGAGGTTCTCGCTCGCGGCGTAGCTCACCTCCGCGCCGAGCACGTAACGCGACTTGTAGATGTCGTCATAGCTGATCGTGTCGAACGCGAGCGTCCCGCTCGTGCCCGAGAGGCCGGGGTTGATCACGCCGAGGTCCGGTACCGGCTGGGCGTGATGGTTCGAGAAGTCACCCGAGGTGCCGGCCGAATCACCGAGGAAAACCTGCAGGCCCCAGGGATTGTCATCGCTCGCGGCGTGCGCACTGGGAGCCGCGGTGGCGAGCAACAACGAGAGCACGCCGGGCCTGAGCTTGAGGATCTTGAACATGAGAAACACTCCTTGCTTGAAACACCACCGACCCGGCGCACCGCGAACGCGACGTTTGACGCACCAGTCCCCAAGTAGTTGACGGGATTAAATCTTCTTCATGTTCTTTGCATTTCTTGAGCATCCGCGCGGCAGTTCTCCTTTACTGCGCCATTGACACTACTTCTCTGGTTAGCATCGGCACTTCCGGCGATGGCCGGCCTCTAAGAAAGCCTCTACCGGCGGCGAAGCAGTTGCGGATGAAACGACTCGGAACATGGTGGGTCCTGCTCGGGGCGCTCGTGCTCGTCGCCTGCTCGAACGGCAGTGCGACCGAGCCGCGGCGCGTGCCTGCGATTCCCGTCGTGGTGGCCAACGTGGAGCGGCGCGAAGTGCCGCTGACGCTGACTGCGATCGGCACCGTGGAGTCGAGCGGCAGCGTCAACGTGCAGACGCGCGTCGACGGGCAGATCGTCAAGGTGTTCGTCGCCGACGGCGCCGAAGTGAAAGCGGGTCAACCGCTGATCCAGATCGATCCCGCACCGTTCCAGATTCAATTGCGCATGGCGCAGGCGACGCTCGCGCGCGACCAGGCACGATTCGAGAACGCGCGCACCAAGGAGGCGCACGGGCGCGCGCTGGTGAAGCAGCGCTTCATCTCCGAGGACGATCACGCGCAACTGAAGTCGGATCTCGATGCGGCCGATGCCACCGTCGCGATGGATCGCGCGGCGGTCGACAACGCGCAGCTGCAGCTCGACTACGCGACCATCAAGGCGCCGGTGTCGGGCAAGCTCGGCGTCGTCAACCAGAAGGTCGGCAACACGGTGCATGCGACTGCGCAATCGACGACACAGACGCCGCTCACGACGCTCAACATTCTCGATCCGGTGGATGTCTCCTTCGCGATCCCCGAGCAACAACTCGGCGCGTTGCGCGCCACGCTGATGAGTGCGCCGCCGGAGGTCGATCTCGGCGTGAGCTCGAGCGCGGGCGCGCCCGCTCATCTCACCGGGAAGCTCAGCTTCGTCGACAACGCCGCGGATCCGACCACGGGCACGCTGCATTTGCGCGCACGCTTTCCCAACACGACGCGTGAACTGTGGCCGGGACAGTTCGTGACCGTCACTCTGCACATCGGCGGTGACGCTCAGGCGACCGTCGTTCCTGCGGTCTCGCTCGAGAACGGGCCGGAAGGCACCTACGTCTATGTCGTGAACGAACACGCCGTCGCCGAGCAGCGCGTGGTCAAGGTCGAGCGCATGGCCGACACCTGGGCGATCGTCTCGGGTGTCGAGCCCGGCGAGCAGGTCGTAGTCGACGGCCAGTCGCGCCTGCAACCCGGCAGTCCCGTCGCGCGCAAGAATCCGTCCAAGCCGGGATGAATCTCTCCGAGCTCTTCGTTCGCCGCCCGGTTGCGACAGCGCTCCTGACCGCGGGCCTCGCCTGCTTTGGCACGCTCGCGTACCTGACGCTGCCGGTCTCGGACCTGCCCGCGGTGGACTTTCCCACCATCACCGTGACCGCGGCGCTGCCCGGCGCGAGCCCCGAGACGATGGCTGCGTCCGTCGCGACGCCGCTCGAAAAGCAGCTCTCGACCATCGCCGCCATCGATTCGATGAATTCGACCAGCAGCGAAGGCACGACGCAGATCACGCTGCAGTTCGCGCTCGATCGCAACATCGACGCGGCGGCGCAGGACGTGCAGACCGCGATCGCCGCGGCGGCGCGCCAGTTGCCGCCCGACATGCCGGACCCGCCGTCATTTCGCAAGGTGAACCCGGCCGACTCCTCGGTCATCGTGCTCACGCTCACCTCGAAGACACTGCCGATGCCGAAGGTCGACGAATATGCGGAAGACCTGCTCGCGGAACGCATTTCGACGCTCGCCGGCGTCGCCCAGGTGCAGGTGTTCGGCCCGCAGAAATACGCGGTGCGGGTGCAGCTCGACCCGCGCCGCCTGGCCTCACGCGGGCTGGGTGTTGACGAGGTTGTAAGCGCGATCCAGAGCGGCAACGTCAACCTGCCGTCCGGCACCTTGAACGGCACGCAGCGCACGTTCGTGGTCGAGGCGAATGGGCAGCTGCAAGACGCCGCAGCCTACCGTCCGCTCGTCGTCGCCTACCGCAACGGCGCGCCGGTGCATCTCAACGAGCTCGGCAACATCCTCGACAGCACCGAGAACGACAAGGCCGGCGCCTGGATCGGCAAGGACCTGACGCGCGGCATCGTGCTCGGCGTGCAGCGCCAGCCGGGCGCGAATACGCTCGCGGTGGTCGACTCGATCAAGGCGCTGCTGCCGACGCTGCGCGACCAGATGCCGCCGGGCCTCGAGCTCACCCCGGTCTACGATCGCTCGCAGACGATTCGCGGCTCGGTGAATGACGTCAAGTTCACCCTGTTCCTCGCGCTCGCCCTGGTGGTGCTGGTGATCTTCCTGTTCCTGCGCAACGCGCGCGCCGCGATCATCCCGAGCATCGCGATCCCGATGTCGTTCGCGGGCACCTTCGTGGTGATGTACCTGCTGCACTTCAGCGTCGACAACCTCTCGCTGATGGCGCTGACGCTCTGCGTCGGGTTCGTGGTCGACGATGCGATCGTGGTGCTGGAGAACATCTCGCGCCATCTCGAGGCGGGGTTGCCGCCGCTCCAGGCGACGCTGCAGGGCACCCGCGAGATCGGCTTCACGATCGTGTCGATGACGATCTCGCTCGCGGCTGTGTTCATCCCGGTCCTCTTCATGGGCGGCATCGTCGGGCGACTGTTCCACGAGTTCGCGATTACGGTCGTCGCGGCGATCCTGCTTTCGGGAGTCGTGTCGCTGACGCTGACGCCGGTGCTGTGCAGCCGCATGCTGCGTCACACGATAGCGGTAGCGGAGCCGACGCACGGCCTCTTCGAGCGCATGCGAGCGCTCTACGAGAGGAGCCTGCACTGGACGCTGGCGCATCGGCGCACGATCGTGACGATCTTCGTGGCAAGCCTCGTCGGCACGGCGATCCTGTTCGTCGTGGTCCCGAAAGGCTTTACCTCTAACGACGACACGGGACTCCTCATCGGCTCGACGCAGGCGACGCCCAACATCGCATTCGATGCGATGGCGGAGAAGCAGAAGGAAGCGGTCAAGATCATCGCTGCCAACCCGAAGGTCACGACGGCGATCGGGTTCGTCGGCGCCGGCGGCCCGAACGCCGGCTTGAGTGCCGGTCGGCTGATCGTGCCGTTGACCCCCGCCGACGAGCGGCCACTCGCGCAGCGGGTCCTCGAGGGACTGCGGCCGCACTTGAACGGAATCCCGGGGTTGAGCGTGTTCCTGCAGAACCAGCCGGCGCTGCGGATCGGCGGCCGGATCACCAACAGCGAGTTCCAGTATTCGCTCATGGATCCGAACATGGACGAGCTGGTGCTCTGGGTGCCGCGCCTGGTCGAGCGTCTCAAGGCGACGCGGATCCTCGAGGACGTCTCGAGCGATCTCATCCTCAACAACCCGAAGGTGGAAGTGCAGCTCGATCGCGAGCGCGCCGGCGCGCTCGGCATCACGGCGGACCAGGTCGAGCAGGCCCTGTTTACCGCCTACGGCCCGCGCCAGGTCTCGACCATCTACGGTGCCACCGATCAGTACCAGGTGATCGCGGAGCTGATGCCGCAGTTCCAGCGCGATCCGGGCGCGCTCTCACTTCTCTACGTACGCAGCACCAACGGCAACCTGATTCCGCTCGATGCCGTCGCCTCGCTCAAGGTCACGACCGGCCCGCTCAGCATCTCGCATGTCGGCCAGCTACCCGCGGCGACGATCTCCTTCAACCTCGCGCCCGGCAAATCGCTGAGCGACGCGGTGCGCGTCGTCGACCAGGCGCAGCGCGAGCTGCAGGCGCCCGACACCCTCCAGGGCCGCTTCCAGGGCACGGCGCAGGCCTTCACATCGTCGCTCGCGGGTCTCGGTGTGTTGCTGCTGCTCGCGGTGTTCACGATCTATCTGGTGCTCGGCGTGCTCTACGAGAGCGCGATCCACCCGCTCACGATTCTCTCGGGACTCCCGGCGGCGGGTTTCGGCGCGTTGATCACGCTCCTCGTGCTGCACAAGGATCTCGACCTGTTCGCGTTCCTGGGGCTCATCCTGCTGATCGGCGTCGTCAAGAAGAACGCGATCATGATGATCGACTTCGCGCTCGAGGCGCAGCGCTCGCGCCAGCTCGATCCGGCGGCGGCGATGCTCGAAGCGTGCGTGCTGCGTTTTCGCCCGATCATGATGACGACCGCCGCGGCGATTCTCGCGACCATGCCGATCGCGCTCGGCTGGGGCGCGAGCGGCGCCTCCCGCCAGTCGCTGGGCCTCGCCGTGGGGGGCGGGCTGGTCGTGTCGCAGCTCCTGACGCTCTACATCACGCCCGTGATCTACCTCGAGTTCGAGGGACTGATGACTCGCTGGCGCCACAAGCGCGCCGGGAAGAGGCAACCGCGCACCGAGCCGAAGAAATGGGTGAAAGCCTCTTAATGCAAGACTTTCAAGCTTGTCTGGCTGAATAGGGCTGCTTAAGATGGCGCCCCACCTGGAACCGACCCGTTGATGCAACGCCCACGCTCAGTTGTTGCCCATGCGCTGCTCGCGCTCATGCTCCTGCTGGGGCAGATCGCGGCGCAGGCGCACGCGTACTCGCATCTGCGGTTGACCGGCGATCCGGCGACGCCGGCGGGCCAGCACACGCCGTGCTCGGAATGCCTGTCGTTCGCGCCGCTCCTCTCGGCCACGCACAGCTCGCACGGCAGCGCCGACTTCCAGTTCGAAGATGTCACCACCAAGGTCGACATCGATTCGGTCTCGCTCACTTCCCGCTCCACCTCGCACAGTTTCCAGTCCCGCGCGCCTCCAGTCCTTCTCTAAAGCCGATTGACGCAGCGGCTCGCGCGATCGCGCGTGCACGCTGTTCGTTGACTGTGGAGGAGGACTTCCATGACGACGTCTCGTTCAATTGCCGCGTGGTTCCTGGCTGCATGCATCGTCTTGCCAGCTGCGGGCCAGGCAGATGATCTCAACTCGCTGAAGAGCGAGCTCAATTCGCTGAAGTCGGATTACGAAGCGCGCATCGCGAAGCTCGAAGCGCGCATCAGCCAGCTCGAGAATCAGGTCGCCAGCACGGGCGCGCCGGCTGGAGCGGCAGGCTCGACAGACGCAGCGGCCGCGGCGGTTCCCGCTGACGTGCTGGCCGCAGCGGCGGCAGATACCGCGTCCGCAGGCGCGGCCAGCCCGGAGCAGGAAATGCCGGCTCCCGCCGCGGGGCGCAACGCCGCGGCGGCGTTCAACCCCGCCATGTCCGTGATCCTCGGCGGCAACTACGCGAGCACCTCGCAGGATCCGGATACCTGGCGGGTCGCCGGGTTCATCCCGAGTGGTGGCGACGTCGGCCCCGGCGATCGCAACTTCAACCTCGGCGAGTCCGAACTCACACTCTCCGCCAACATCGATCCTTACTTCTTCGGCAACCTCACCGCCTCGATCAACGGCGACAACGAGATCGAAGTCGAGGAGGCGTACTTCAAGACCATCGCGGTGCCTGATGGCTTCGTCATCAAGGGCGGGCGGTTCTTCTCCGGCTTCGGCTACCTCAACGAGCAGCACGCGCACGCCTGGGACTTCGTCGATCAGCCGCTCGTCTACCAGGCGTTCTTTGGCGGCCAGCTCTCGCAGAATGGCGTGCAGGTAAAGTGGGTCGCGCCCACCGTGCTTTTCATCGAGCTGGGCGCGGAGACCGGCAATGGTGAGGAGTTTCCGGGCACGCACCGCGACCGCAACGCTCTGAACGGCGCGACTCTCTTCGGGCATCTCGGCGGTGACATCGGTGATTCGACCAGCTGGCGCGCGGGCGTCTCGTGGGTCGACCTGCATGCGGAGGATCGCACTTACGATGACGTCGATGAGTTCGGCCTGCCGGTCGTCAATGCCTTCACCGGCCGCTCGCGCACCTGGGTGGGCGATGTGACCTTCAAGTGGTCGCCGCACGGCAACCCGATCCAGCACAACCTCAAGTTCCAGGCCGAGTACATGCGCCGCTCCGAGGACGGCGATCTCGCCTTCGACGTGAACAATCTCGCGCTGAGCGACGACTACGACACGACGCAAACCGGCTGGTACGTGCAGAGCGTGTACCAGTTCTCGCCCCGCTGGCGCTTCGGCGCGCGCTACGACGCGCTCGATTCCGGCACGACGCACATCGGCCTGGTCGATGACGGGCTCCTGCCGCCGGGCGCGTTCCCGCTGCTCGAATCGGCCAACCCGACACGCGTCACGGTGATGCTGGACTTCAGCCCGAGTGAGTTCTCGCGCCTGCGCGCCCAGTACGCCTGGGACGACGCGCGCGATACCGACACCGACCGGCAGTTCCAGCTGCAGTACATCTACTCGATCGGTGCGCACGGCGCGCACAAGTTCTAGGAGTCGACCATGATGAGGCTATTTCACGGCGTTGCGCTGCTCGTACTCCTGATGAGTGCCATGCCCGCACATGCCGCGCTCAAGGTTCTCGCCACGACTGCGGATTGGGCTGCGCTCACGCAGGAACTTGGTGGCGACAAGGTGGACGTCTATGGCGCGACCACCGCATTCCAGGACGTGCACCGCGTCGATGCGAAGCCGAGCCTGGTGGCGCGCGCGCGTTCGGCGGATCTCGTGGTCCTGTCGGGCGCAGATCTCGAGATCGGCTGGCTGCCTGTGCTGCTGCAGGAGTCCGGCAACCCGCGCATCCAGGTGGGTCAACCCGGCTACTTCGAGTCGACCGCGTTCGTGCGGCTGCTGGAAGTGCCGTCGACTGTGGATCGCTCGATGGGCGATGTGCACCCGCAGGGCAATCCGCACATCCAGCTCGATCCGCGCAACATCGCCGCGGTCGCCAAGGCGCTCACGACGCGACTCGTGCAGCTCGATGGGAAAGACGCGCAGTACTTCGAGAGCCGCGGAGCCGACTTTCAGGCGCGCTGGCAGCAGGCGATGACCCGCTGGGAGTCGCAGGCCGCCCCGCTCAAGGGCACGAGCGTGGTCGTGATCCACAAGGACCAGTCCTATCTCTGCAACTGGTTGGGCCTCAAGGCGGTCGCATCTATCGAGCCCAAGCCCGGCCTGCCACCGAGTGCCGCGTATCTCGCGCAACTGGTCTCACAGCTCACCGCCGCGCCACCCAAGATGATCCTGCGCAATGCCTACAACGATCCCAAGGCCGCCGAGTGGCTCTCGGAGCGCGTGCACGCGCCGGTGATCCTGCTGCCGTACTCGGTGGGCGGGACGCCGGAAGCGAAGGATCTCTTCGGCCTCTACGATGACTCGATCAACCGCTTGCTCAAGGCAGTGCAATGAACAACTTCTCGGCCTATTTCAGCATTCTGTGGCCGGCGATGATCGCCGGCGTCCTGGTGTTGCTGTCGCACGTTCCGCTCGGACAGCAGGTCTTGAAGCGCGGCATCGTGTTTATCGACCTGGCGATCGCGCAGGTCGCAGGGCTCGGTGTGATTGCCGCGCACTCGCTCGGCTTCGACATCGCGGGCTGGACCACGCAGATCGCCGCCGTCACGGCGGCGCTCCTCGGCTCGTTGCTCCTCACCTGGACCGAGAAGAAGCGCCCCGAAGCGCAGGAAGCGCTGATCGGCATCCTGTTCGTGCTGGCCTCCACCGCACAGCTCCTGATGCTCGCCAACGACCCGCATGGTGGCGAGGACCTCAAGGATCTGCTCGCGGGTCAGATTCTATGGGTGTCGCCCGAACAGCTGATCCGTGCCGGCGTGCTCACCGCGATCGTGCTCGTCGCCTGGTTCAAGTGGCGCGAACGGCTGGGGCGTATCGGCTTCTACGTGCTGTTCGCGCTGATGGTGACGGTCTCGGTGCAGCTGGTCGGCGTGTACCTGGTCTTCACCAGCCTCATCGTGCCCGCGGTGGCGACCTATCGTTACGCGCCGAACCGCCAGCTCGGGATCGGCTACGCGCTGGCGTTCGTGAGTTACGCCGTCGGACTCGCACTCTCCACCGTCACTGACTTACCGGCGAGCCCGGTGATCGTGTGGGCGATGGCGATGATCGGTCTCATCGTGCATCTCGCCAACGGGACCGCGAAGGCCGCGATCCCGGTGCATCAGAAGGCGAGGGAAGACGCGGCACTCGCCGGCAGCGGCTCATCGCGCGGGGCGCGCTCGCCCGACGATGCGTCCTGAACCGGCTTCGGCGGCACGTTGCCGAGCGGCGGGAGCTTGAGGAAGTTGCGCAGATCCGCGGTCGCGGCTGCGGCCGCGCCCTGGTAGCGCGGGCTCTCGAGCAAGTAGGCGGCGATCACGACGCCGGCGAGGCGTCCCGCGTCGATGTCGCTGCGATAGTGCACGCCACCGACCATGCGCTGACGCGCGAAGTCCTCCGCGCGCGCCCAGATCGCCGCGCGACGTTCCGGAACCATGTCGGAGAGCAGCGCCGCCGTCACGAACACCCAGGTGGAATGGCCGCTCGGATACGCGGCGTTCACGATCGGCTCGAGCACCGGCCGGATACGCGAATCGAGCGCCACCGGCCGCGGGCGGTCGTAGTGCTTCTTGGCGGCATCGAGCACCGCCCGTTCGTCGCTGCGCACCGCCTCGAACAGCGACTTCACGCTGGGCGGTAACCCCTTGGTCACTTCCGCGGCGTCGCCGAGCGCGCCAGCGAACTGCTCGATGCCGATCGCGATGTTGGCGCGTGCGTATTCCACGTCCTTGGGGCTGCGATCGCGCTGCAGTTGCAGGAGCTCGTCCAGCTCGCGGCGCGTCTGCGCCGAGTCGTTGGCGGGCGGCGGCGGCAGCAGGCGGGCCAGGTCCGGCTCGTCACCCTCCAAGTAGTTGGCGGCCCCCGCCGCGGCGCCCAGGAAGGCGGCCGCCAGGAGCAGGAAGACGCGAAGCAGGCGCGGGCACGAGGACGGGCGCATGGCCGGGATCTCGGATCGGGGTGACGGACCGAGAGTACTCAACCCGGCCGAGCGCTGTCGACCTTGTGTCAGGTGCTTGACAGAGCTTGACCGGGCGCATCGCTAACCTCCCTCCCAATACCGCTGCAGCCACTGGACTCGCAGCCAATCGAGACGGGGAGGAGATGGACGATACACGGCAACTGACGCGCTTCGAACGGCTCCTGTCGCTGGTCACCAGCGTGCAGCCCGGCGAGGGGCGTTGTGTTGCCGCTCTGTGCACCCAGGCCCTGACATTGATGACGGCCTACTACCTGGTCCGCCCGGTGCGCGAAGCGCTGATCCTCACGCAAGGCGGCGCGGAGCTGCGGAGCTACGCGGTGGGCGCGCAGGCCCTCCTTCTCATCCTCATCATCCCGGCCTACGGCGCCCTGGTGCGCAACGTCGACACCAGCCGCGTCTTCCAGCGGGTCAACGGATTCTTCGCCCTCAACCTCCTCGTGTTCTTCCTCCTCGGGCGCGCCGGCGTGCATTTCGGCTTCGCGTTCTTTGTCTGGACCAGCATCTTCGGTGTGATGACGGTGACCCAGTTCTGGGCCTTTGCCACCGACCTCTTCAACGTGAAGAGTGGCCAGCGACTGTTCGGCGTGCTTGCAATTGGCATCTCGGCTGGCGCGTGGCTCGGCTCGAGGCTCGCGTCGGCCGGCTTCGAGACCGTGGGCCCGTATGGCCTGATGCTCGGCTCGGCGGCGGTCCTCATCGGCGCGATCGCGCTCAGCCGGTGGTCGCGAGCCAGCGTGCCCGCGGCCTCGCGCAGCGAGCCGGCACCCGAAGAGCAGCTGCACGCCACGCGTGACGGTGCGGCGCGCTGGCTCGGCGGTTTCGCGCTGATCGCGCGCAGCCGCTACCTGGTCGGTATCGCGGCGCTGGTGTTGCTCCTCAACTGGATCACCTCCACCGGCGAGTTCGTGCTGTCCGACTGGCTCGCGCAGACCGCGCGGGAAACGGCGCCCGGCGCGCCGACCGCCTTCATCGGCCACTTCATGAGCAACTACTGCGCGTCCATCACGCTGGTGGGCTTCTTCATCCAGTTGCTCCTCGTGTCGCGCATCATCGTGAAGGCGGGATTGACGCGGGCGCTCCTGGTCACACCGATCGCCTTCGTCGCCGGCTATCTCCTGATCGGGATCGTGCCGGTGTTCGCGCTCCTCCAGTCGGTGCTGGTGGTGCAGCGGAGCCTGGACTACTCGCTCCTCAACACCAGCCGCAGCGCGCTGCTCCTGCCGACCAGCCGCGAGGTGAAGTACCAGGCGAAGACGACGATCGACACCTTCTTCTACCGCCTGGGCGACCTGCTTTCGACGCTCACTGTGTTCATCGGCGTGCGGGTGTTCAGCGCGCCGCGCACGCAGCTCATCTGGCTCATCGTGGTGTTGAGCGCGACGATGACGCTGGTGGCGTGGCTGATCGGCCGGGAGTACGCGCGCCGCTTCTCAACGGAGCGCGAACCGTCAGTCGCCCGCCCCACCCGCGGCAGGGCGCGTGGTGTAGTTTTTCAGCAGTAGATCCCGCCGCTTGAGAATGGCGTCGATCTGGCGCCGCTGCAGGTACTGGCCGAGAGTCTTCGTCAGCGTTTCCTGGTTGAGCGTCGCCAGTCGTTTCGCCAGTGCCGGCGGCACGTAAGCCCCACCGCGATAGAGCAACGTCGGGTTCTGCACCTGCGCGCCGAACGCGCGCGTATGGTCGATCAGCACCAGCGTCCAGTCCTTGGTCCAGAGGGCGTTCCCCTGGTTGCGATCGGCGTTGTGGATCAGGACATCCCAGACGTTCATCAGGTTGTACTGCGAGCCGCTGTCGCACCAGCCGGACGGGCGCACTTTCGCATCGATCATGGCTTTCACGTTGATCGAGTCATCGATCCAGAACTGCAGTGCGCCGGGCTTGTCCTTGACCGAGCGCAGGATCGTCACCGGCACCATGTCGAGCCCGATCAGGCGATCGAGCTTGTAGGCCGCAAGCTCGTATTGGTAGCGGTCCGACTCGTTCATCGCCTGGAAGCGGTCCTGGATGCCGAAGTCGGTGGAGAGCTGCTTGAAGACCGCCCGCAACTCGACGCCGTCCTTGCGCAAGGTCACGCGCTGCGGCTTGGTGATGCCGGTGTCGATGTTGTCGACCTCGACGATCTCGGCCTGGGCGAGCCAGGACTCGAGGGCATCGTCATCGAGACCCGCGGGACGCGCGCCGACAGCACGAGGCAGCGCATCCGGCTGCACGCGCTGGCCGGGATTCTCGGCATACGCCACCGACCATTGGCCGTTCTCGAAAACGTACGCGGCCGGATGGCCCTTGTATTCCGCGCGCAGCATGCCGGTGTCGAGCAGGACCACGCGGCCATCGAAGCGGCTGAGGACGCGCCCGGTGGGCGAGGGCGTGTGCCCTTCGACGACGCGCGCGACGCCGAGCTTGGCGAGCGCGCCATCGAGGGTCTCCGCCTCGCTGTAGGGGTAGCAAAGGGCCTGGCCGCGAAACCAAGTGGGGCCCTTCGGCGTGAAGAGCTCCGAGTCCTGGAGCGTCGCGACCGTGGCTGAGAGCTCCGCCGCGCCGGCGGCTGCGAGCGCCTGGGGACGCTCGGAAAAGGGCACGGGACGCGCCAGGTGCTGCTCGGTCTCGATCGTCTGCCACTTCTGCAGGTAGTCG
>Ga0126377_10000550_pt1 | contig 22960 bp, 32 predicted proteins | sample PanSoiMetPlot_22_FD_92647 | JGI IMG/M metagenome (GOLD analysis project Ga0126377, IMG submission 92647) | Tropical forest soil microbial communities from Panama - MetaG Plot_22 | ecosystem: Environmental > Terrestrial > Soil > Tropical forest > Bulk soil | place: Panama | collected 2016-02-17 | reverse complement strand
ATGTCGGCGAACTACGGCGTCGGCTGGTATCGGATTCTGTGATGCGCGACTACGGGCTCACGAACGTCGCGCCGTACTCGACGGCTCCCGCGGTGGGAGTGGACGGCGACCTCTACTGGAACGTCGCGGAGAAAGCGCTGTACGGCTCGGACGGTGTTGCGTGGAACAAGGTCGGCGGGACTCCGATGAACGGGCTGCCGACCGGCGGGACCGCGGGCGCGTTCCTTGCCAAGCTCTCGGCTACCGACTACGCGGCGCAGTGGGATCCGAACCGCTACTGGTCGATCGGGGGCAGCAACACGACGCTCACGCCGACCGATGCGACGAAGGCGCTCGCGGTGCCTGGGCCGACCGCGGCCGGCGCGGACCAGTCAGTGTTCCGACTCGGGTCGCGCACGCAGAAGCTCCGGGTGAATGCGTTTCCCGCCGTCGATTGGGCCGGGCTCACGTTGAACACCTTCTACGACGGCGCGCAGTGGGCGCGCAGCGACACCGCGAAGACGGGCTGGCGGACGGTGCTGCGGACCGACATCGATCAGGTTGCCGTCGAGTACGTCTCCGCGGCCGGTGTCGAGAGGCAGCCGCTCTCGATCGACGGCGCAGGGGTTACCGAGGGACGAGTCAACCTCAACTTCCCGACAGCGAATAGCGGCTACGACGTACTCACGGGCAAGTACGGCACGGTGACGTGTCGGGCGCATTTCGTGAAGGGTTCGACTGGTCAAGTCGGCGTGTGCTCGAACGGCGGCTGGACTGGTGTAGTCGATGACACCGCGCAGCCCTATTGGGCCATGCTGCTCGCCGATGGGGACAGATTCACCGTCAAGCGTGCCGCGGCCGGTGTGGGGATCCCTTCGGCGGTGACGTTCCTTGAATTGACCAGCGGTGGGGCGCTGACTTGCCCCCCTGGTCAGATCAAGGCTGGTGGCGTGGGCGGCGTGGGCGCGGCCTACCTGAATCCGGGCGATGCTTCGACCTTGCCCGGGTACCTGGGAATCGTTCATCCGAACGGCACGCGCGTGGCCTACATCGGCTACAATTCAGCAAACCGGACTATCTGGCAGTGCGAAGCCGGCTGGGGCATGGCGTTCGCCACGGGGAACGGCTCGTTCGACTTCTACGGTGGCGACTCGACCTTCTGGATGCGCGGCACGAATCGGTCGTCGGTGTGGTTCAAGAACCAGGCGTTCGTCCACTACTGCGACGCCGACAACATGATCCGGTGCTGGGGCAACGTGTGGGGCGACTTCTTTCAGTGCTCCAACACGAACCCGCCGTATATCAACTGGGCCGCCGAGACGTGCAACCGGCGCGCGCATCGAGTGCGCGTCGATATTTTCTACGGGTCGCCGTTCAGCTTCAACCTGACAGAAGCGCATGAGTCGGTCATCGCCAATGTCGATGGCGGGAACATTTACCTGTACCTGCCGCCCGCGGCGTCGATCAGTGGTCGCATGTATTCGATTACGGTGTGGCGGGGCGGCGGTGGGTCGCAGATATGCCGGGTTCTCGGGAGTGGGAGCGACACGATCCAAGGGAGTGCGTCGATCGACCTAAACGGGAATTACGCGAAAACGGTACTCGTGTGCGTCAACTACGGGTACGCCTGGTTTCGGGTGATGTGATGATCTGGCGCTCACACTGCATCTGGCACGACTTCGAGCCGGCGATCGTCGAGGTGGAGTTCCGATGGGTGCCCGGGCCGATCGAACTCCGCGTGCTCGTCGAAGGGTTCCGGCGCTTTGTGACGCATGGCTGGACGTACTTCACGAGTCGGAACGAGATTCGCTGCGACTCAGTGTGGGGGCCGGTGCTCGGGGTGCTCGATCTGGAACGGCAGGCGGTGCGCATGCGCCACTTCCCGTACCAGATCGTGATACCGGAGGGCTGGCACGCGCTCGCGGAGGACTGGCATGGTGAGATTCGTTTGTGATGTGTGCGGTGCGACCGCAGACCGGGAACTCCCGCCCACGTGGGCGACGGTGCAGGCAACGATACCGCCGCCGGCAACGCCCCCGCCGGTGCAGCGGGAAGGGGAAGCGCCGTTCCCGCCATTGCCGGTGCAGGCCCCGACGATACGGACGGATCACGTGTGCGACAAGCACATCGGCGGCGAGGCAACCGTAAGCATGCGTCGTCGGGAAGGAGAAGCGTCGTGACGACTGAGGACGTACAGGCCAAGCTCGCCGACTTCGAGGGGAAGATGCAACGGGCAATCGCGTTCCGCGAGCAAGCTCGTGAGCAAGTTCGCCAGGCGGAAGTGGGCGTGCACCAGTTGGAGGGCGCGGTCGCGGTGCTTCGTGAACTCCTCACGCCGCCCCAGCCGACCGCGGGGAACGGCCTCGACCAGACGGCCACGGCGCTCGCTGCGGAGTAATCGATGGCCGCGGTCGCCTGGCGTTGTCTGCTCTTCTCGAAGGGGGTCACCTTCGACAAGCCGAAGCCTGGGGCCGGCGAGCACGTGCTCGGCAAGACGAAGAGTGGGCGGCCCGTCTACGCGAGCGGGGCGGAAGCCGGCCGTTACTCCGATGACGATCACTACCACGCCGCCACGATCCACGCGCGCGCCGCGGCGTACCACGAAGACCAGGCCGCGATGCACGCGAAGACGCGGGACACCGACCGCGACTGGCGGCGCTCGGAGATTCACCAGGGCGAGCACGACCGGCACGCGAGCTTGCGGGATCACCACTTCGAGCGCGTGCAGGATCATCTCATGGCCGGCGGCCGGGCCGAGGAAGGCGACTTCGACGGCAACCAGATCATGAACCGCCGGCCGCTCGACAAGAAGCGCATCGCCAAGGTGAAGGCCGACCTGGCGAAGCGGACGCAGCACGATCACCCCGGCTCGCACAACGAAGCCGACCTGGCCGAGTACGCAACCTTCTCGACGCCGAAGAAAAAGGGCGTCGCAACATGAGGTGAACGATGACGCGCTATCGGATGCATGACCCGAACGAGGAGAAGAAGCCGGCCGACGACGCCGAGAAGCATGAGCAGCCGACCGACGACGACGAGGGCGACCTGGGTCACGGGGAAGACGTGGGCGACGAAGACCTGGGCGACGAGAAGCTGCCCGACGACAAAGACCAGTCGTGAGCTTCTGGCGTCGCGGCATCGCGGCGCTGCGATTGTTCCTTAAGGCCGAGCGGCCCGTCCAGCGGCCGGGCAGTCGCGGCGGTCGCTACTGGATCACCCAGGAAGGGGAGGTTCGCTATGGCGAGCAGCCCCAGCCGGAGCCGGCCGCGCCGGCCCCGGAAGCCGCGGCGGCACCCGTCCAGTGGCGCTTGAAGGAAGTCTACGATCTGCGGCCGATCGATTGGGACACCGGCAAGCGCGAGCCGGGCCGCAAGGGCGAAGGCGCGACGTGCACGCGGTGCGGGCGCGAGCACTTCAAGGTCTACGTCGTCACAGACGGCACGCGCGAGCGTACCGTGGGCTCGGGGTGCTCGAAGCAGGCATTCGGCGGCTGGGAGCCGACCGCGGAAGAACTCAAGTCGGCGCGGGCACGCGAGCGCGAGCGGACCGAGGAGAAGCGCGCCGAACAACGCCGGAAGTACATCGGGGCACGCTTGCCCGCGGCGATGGCGATCCTCGACAAGCCGGTCCCCGAGCCCATCGCCGACACCAGCGAGCCGGAGCTTACGAAGTACCGCTCGCCGGACGGGTTCGCCCAGGTCTACGTGCACAGGGCGCACGGCCGCACCTTCGAGGACCGGCGGGAGGAGTACCAGCAGGAGTGGTGGAACAAGCAGATCGAGCAACTGGTCGGCGACGAGGTGAAGAACCCCTACGGGCTCCGCGCCGAGCTACGCCGCCTGGCGTATCCGATCACGCTGCCCGCGGAGATTGCGTCGCTCCGGTTGAAGGAACTCACGCTCAAGCGCTGGGCCGAGCACCAGCACCGCACCGGCGCACCGCCGGCCGACCTGGCGAGCTTCGTCGCCGCGGTCCGCCAGGAGCACCGCGATGCGATCGTCGCGGCGCACTTCGACGTGCGGCCGGAGGTGATGGCGGACCATCCCGACTTGAAGCCGCCGGAGAAGGGCTCGGAGGGCTGGCGACGCGGTTTCCGCTACTCCCGGCTCTTCCTCCGCACCGCGGGCCAGCTTGCACTCTTCGACCCGCAGCAGAAGCCCGTCCAGCATCCCGGCATCCGCGGAGGCAAGGGTTTCTTCAACCGATGGGGTCGCTGGGAATATGGCGAGCGGCCAGTCGAGTTCGTCGAGAAGTATCCGGGGGCCGAAGCGGAGCCCGAGCCCGAAGAGGAAGAGGCCGAGCCCGTCGATCCGAAACTCCGGTTCGTCGGTCTCTACAACCTCATCGAGAGCGGCGACCGACTGCCCGAGACGTTGACGGCCTTCGAGGAAGCGCAAGCCGAAGCCACCGCGGACGGTACGAGCGAGGCCACGCTCATCGAGATGGCGCACGACCAGCGCGCGCGCACCGACAAGATCCCGACGCTCGAAAAGCACATCGTCGAAATCGACACACGGCTGCGGAACCCGAAGACGAAGGCCGCGACGCGCACCAAGCTCACCGCGCTCCGGGCCTCGATCGCCGCCCGCGTCGAGCGCGCGGTCGCGATGCAGAGTGAGCCCGGCTTCAAAGCGCCGAAGACGGCCCCCGGCGGCCAGAACATCCGGCTCAAGGGCTCACCGAACCTGAACGAGTACGACTGGATTCTCGTGAACATCTCGGGCGGCAAGGATTCCCAGGCCGCGCTCGACGAAACCGTGAAGCAGGCCGACGCCCAGGGCGTGCCGCGGAGCCGCATCGTCGCCGTCCACGAACTCATGGACGAAGTGGATCACCCGTTCGCGAAGGATCTGTCGGGCCGCCAGGCGGCGCACTACGGGCTTCGCTTCGAGGTGGTGGCCCGCGGCGAGAGCTTGATCGAGCACGTGCGGAAGAAGGGCAAGTGGCCGGGCATGGGGAACACGCAGTATTGCACTGCGGACCACAAGCGCGCCCAGGCCGACAAGCTCATCACGAAGCTCGCCGACGAGGTGCGCAACAAGGCGACGAAGCCCCGGCCGCGCATCCTGAACGTGCTCGGGCTCCGCGCCGAAGAAGCCTCGCAGCGGAAGAACCAGCCGGGCTACTGCGTGCTCAAGCGCGGCGTCACGAACACCGTGAAGCGGGTAGACCAGTGGCTCCCGATCCAGGCGTGGGACGAGCCCGCGGTGTGGCAGCGGATCAAGCAGACGGGCGTCGAGTACGCGCAGACGTACTCCTGGGCCCCGCGGTTCTCGTGCCCCTTCTGCATCTACGGCTCGGAGGAAGAGCACATCGAATCCGCGCGGCACTACCCGAAGCTCGCGGAGAAGATCGCGAACCTCGAAGAAGAAATCGGGCACACGCTCGTCCGCGGTCGGAAGATGCGCGACGTGCTCGCCGAAGCCGAGCGGCGGGGCTTCGTGAAGAGCCTGCTCGCGCTCTGCTGCCCGCTCCACCGCGACATGCTCCTGCTCTTGAAAGGCCGCGGCGTCGATCCTGAACTCTTCCTCTTCTCGCGCCCGGTGCAGCACCCCGGCATCCGCGGTGGGCAGTGGTACATGACACCCGAGGGGCAAGTGCGGTATGGCACGCCGGTCATGCCTGCCGGCCCGCACCAGCCGCCCGTGCCCGTGTCGCCCAGGTCGGCGCTCGGGGAGGCGGTCGCCCGCGGCGTGAACTCGTTCCGCGTCCTGGGGACAACGAAGAACTACTACTTCGGCGACGACAAGCCGGACTACGAGGTGGCGATCGACGCGATCACGCCGCCGGGCTGGACAGATGCCCCGCCGCGACCCTACCCGTTCGATAAGCCCGAGCAGACCCGGCGCTACGACCCGACGATCGCCTACGTGGACGACTCCGACCCGGACATGAAGGGGATCATGCGGCTCCGGCCCGAGTCGGGTTTGCTCGACGGTCTGGACGGCATCGAGCGGCCCGCGGGTGTGATCTGGCGCGGCATGTCGGCCGAGGAGTACGCGCACGCGCGCGAGACCGGCACGATCCACTCGCTCGGCGACTACAACCTCACGGGCCAGGAAGGGCTCACCTACTACTCTACGGACCCGACACAGGCGGAAAGTTACGCGCACGGGTTCGCGCCCTGGCAGTACAAGGCGACGCCGCTGCGCCCCGCCTACGTCGTCGCCGTGCGCGACCCCGGCGGCGCGGTGCCCGTGAAAGGCGTCGCGCCCGAAGAGCGCGGCATGCCGAAGCCCATTCCGACCAGTGACATCGTGGCGGTCTACGAGGGCGTGCCGTACTGCACCGAGAGCGGCAAGATCACGTTGAGCCCGTCGCGCGATCCGAAGGTGCCGTACTACGAGGAGAGCAACCGTGGTGCACCGGACACGCGGGTCGGCTGGCGCGCGCTCCCGCTTCCACTCGCGAAGGCGAAGAAGCGGGACGACCCGAACCAGTTGTTACTCTTCGGTGGGAAGAAGAAGCCGGTGCAGCATCCCGGCTCGCGCGGCGGTCACGGTTACTTCGATCCGAAAGGAAATTGGATCTACGGTGACCCACCAGTGCCGACGCCACCGACGCCACCGCCGGCTGCGCGCGAGAGCGAGCATGCGTATGAGCGCTGGCAGGAAGCAGCGAAGCGCGGCGAACCGCTCATCGCGTATCATGGCTCACCCGATCCCTTCGACACGACCACCTGGGACACCACCGGGAGCGACTACGCGAATGTTGCGGGCGCGTACTTCACGACGAACGAAGCCGAGGCGCGGAAGTACACGAAGAAGGAAGGCAAGGAAGTCGGGCCCGTCTACCGCGTTGCGCTCACGCTCAAGAATCCCGCGGGCCGTGTCGATCTAGATGCGATCTGGAAGCCTGGGCTCACGGGAAGCGAGAAGCGCCGCTTGCTGCAAGAGCAGGGCTTCGATTCGCTCATCGACGACTTCATGGGCGAGATTGTCGTGTTCGACCCGTCGCAGATTGCGATGGCGGACGCGCCGCCCGCGACGCCCCCCCCGGAGCCCGTCGCAGCGAAGCCCGCGGAACCCCAGCGGCCGATCGAGACGCCCGCGTTCAAGTCGTGGTTTGGCGATTGGGAGAAGGATCCGGCCAGCGCGTCGAAAGTCGTCACCGACGAGGGTGAGCCGGAGGAGAACTACAACGCGAGCGGCGCGCATCCCCACCACAAGCCGATCGTGATGTACCACGGGTCGCAAGCACAGTTCACCGCGTTCGACCCGGGGCATATCGGGAAGTGGAACCTCTACGGCCCCGGCTTCTACTTCACGAACGACAAGGAAGTCGTCGAGGGCACCTTCGAGGAACGCTCCGAGCAACTGTACTTCGACACGAAGGAAGAAGCGGAAGCGGTGCCGAACCGCGACCATTGGGTCTGGCAGAACGACCCGGGCGACTACATCGGCGCGGGGAAGTGGGTCGCCAGCGTGAAGGTGCGGCACCTTGTCTCGCCGGGTTACCAGCACAAGGGTGATATCAAGCTCACCTTCGACCAGCGGCAGAAGATCGCCGATGCGCTGGGCGCGAAGCTCCGCAAGCGCGGCCCCGGTTATCTCACGAAGTCGGAGGAAGAGCGCGTCTTCAAGTACCTCGACGACTTCGTGGGGGATCCGAGCGCGCGCGAGATGCCGATGTCGCTCGGCGACCTGCACGGCTTCATCGGCGGCCAGCCGTACAACCTCCCCGTCTTCGACTCGACGCGGGAGGCCGGCGTCGATATCTCCGGGGTCATCTACCCCTGCTACCTGAACATCCGCGACCCGGTGGACGTGGAGAAGCAAGCTACACCCGAGTTCGCGGAGCGACTGGTGGCGACGTTGCACAAGCCGGGCTCGGGGTTCGTCCTGGCCGAAGAGGAGTCGGGCAGCGATCAAGTCATCGCGGCGCGGCTCATGGCGGACATCCGGGGAAGCCGCGCGCTGTCGAACGAAGCGGAGCCCGACAAGTTCACGGTCGAGCAACTGCTCGACGTGCTCAACGACCGCGTGCGTGTCCTACCGGCGAAGGAGTACCCGCCCGGGCAGTATCGCCCGCCGGAGGATCGCGTCTACCTCATGGAGAAACAGAACTGGCCGGCGCTGTTGAAAGCCGCGGGCTTCGACGGCATCACGCACACCGGAGGGTTGCGTGTCGGCGGCATGGGGAAGCACCGGGTGTGGATCGCGTTCGAGCCGACGCAGATCAAGGCCGTCGAGAACGCCGGCACCTGGGATCCGGGCTCGCCGGACATCTTCAAGGGCCGGCTGCTCATGCTCCGCGCGGTTGACCCAGGGGCCCAGGGAACGGTATGCGTACCGGCTAGCACTATGAACACCCACGCATCCCTGGTCTTTCTGCGCTGCTCGGACGATGGCTTCGTGCGGGCGAAGCGCGTGCTCGGTGGGAGGGGCATCGTATGAAGCTCTTGTTCTTCCGCGCCGAGCAGCTTGGGCTCTTCGGACCGGCGACCGCCGAGAAGCCGACGCGCTCGAAGCGCGCGGCGGTCAAGCAGGTCGCCCAGGTCTTCCCCGGCGCGCGCGAGGTGAAGCGCCCCGGACTCCGAGGAGCCGCCTACTGGCTCGACGAACATGGTGCCGTGAGGTATGGAAGCCGGCCCGAGCCGCAACCCCCCACGGCAACGGAGGCCGCGGCGGCGGCCGAGGCGGAACGGCCGGTGCCCCCATCGGCTCCCTCCCGGCCGGAGCCGTCGTCGCCGGCCGCGATCGACCAGCAACTCGCCGACCTCGAAGCGGCGATGGCGACCCCGCCGGCAGCGGCCCCGGCCGCCCCGCCGGCAGAAGAGGGGCGGCCCTGGGCACCGGCGATCAACGACGTGCTCGCCGAGATGGCGCGGCAGAGAGAGGCGGCGGGTGAGCCCCTGTCGCCTGACATGCTTGCCGAGCTAGAGCGCCAGCGCCAGCGCACGGCCGCCGCGGGCACCCCCGCGGCCCCGCCCCCGCCAGCGGAGCCCCCTACGCCGCCCCCAGGCGGCCCAGGAGCCCCAGGGGAGCCGCCCGAGCCCCCGCGGTACGACCCGAGCGGCGGGGACGTGCCAGGGGGCTACTACGCGGTCCCCTCGCGCACGGGCAGGAACGACCTCGACTTCTTCAAGGTGGACGTGGGGCGGAAGGGCGGCCGGTACGAGGGCGTCCGCTTCGTGCAGCGCATCATCGGCGGCAACCCGAGCCGGAACGTCGGCCGCTCCGAGGCCGCGGACGCGCTGGTGCGGATCGCCCACTACGGCGTCAACGAGTCGGCCCAGCGCTTCGGGATGGAGATAGGCCGGTGCGGCCGGTGCGGCCACGAGCTTACGGATGCGGTGAGCCGCGCGATGGGGATCGGCCCCGAGTGTCGGAGGATCATGGGCATTCCCGACATGCCCCGCGGTGCGGTCGTGCCCCAGGTAGACCCGGACATGCCCGAGCGGCCCGTGCCCCCGCCGCCCGTCGTCGCGGAGGAAGCGAAGCCCGAGCCGCCGCCACCGCCCCCGGAGCCCGAGAAGCCGCAGCCGATCGAGAAGCCCGGCGAGAGCGCGGAAGACGCGCTGCGCGACGAGATGCGGCTCCGCGGCATCGAGGTGCTGGACGGCGAAGGGAAGAACCCGACGACCGGCAGCACGTTCCCGATCTTCTCGTTCGTCGGCAACACCTACGGTCACAACCCGACGTTCCAGCGACTCAAGAAGCCTGGCCCGATTTGGGGTCGCAGTCTCTCGGATGGGCGCTTCGCGTGGCACTGTCGCGCCGACCGCGCCCTAGAGGTATTGGAGGCTTTCAATGCCGAACGAGCCGCCCGTGTTGGAGGAATCGGACTCGGAGAAGGAAGCGGTGGCAGCGGCGGGCTACAACCCGGACCGGGTGAGCCTGGCGGGGCTCCGGGCAGCGGAGGAGGCGTGGAGCCGGGGGGAGTTCGCGGTCAAGTGGCTCCCCGCGATGGCGGTGCTCTTCACCAAGCGGATCGCGCGCGGTACCAGTGGAAGAACCTCGTCGGGTGGAGCAACGAGCAGCTACTAGCCGTCCAGCCCCCGACACCGATCACACCGCTCGATCCCGCGCTCGCGTCGATCCTCGATCCCGTCCAGCAGGAGAACGTCCGGCTCATGGCCGACGCCTACGCCCGCGGCGACCAGGGCTTCCTCCTGGGCAACCAGACCGGCACCGGCAAGACCTTCGACGGCTGCGGGATCTTGAAGCAGGTCAATCCCGATCGCGCGCTCATCATCGTTCCGAACATGATCATCGGGAAGCAGTGGGCCGACATCGGCAAGCTCTTCGGCCTGGATGTGAAGCTCGACCTGCCGACCAGCGCGACCGACCGCGGCATCTTCCTTACCACCTACAACGCGCTCCTGACCCGCGAAGCGCCCGGTCGCTTCGGCATCATGATCGCCGACGAGGTGCACCAGAAGGCGATGAAGCTCTCGCAGAAGAAGCGCATCGCCGTGCTCGTGAAAGACCTGTCGGACCACGCGAAGATGACGGTCTACTCGACGGCGACGCCGTATGAGTCGCCCGCGCATCTCCTGTACCTCATGAAGCTCGGGATCTGGCCCGCGCGCCGCGGCGAGTGGCACGAGTGGGCGAAGGGGCACGGCATCGTGTTCATGGAGAAGTTCATCGGCCGCTTCAAGCCGCCCGCGATCGTCCCGACGTGGCGCGGGACGCGGGAGTCGAAGCTCAACGACATGCTGCGACTGCGCGCGGAAGTGGTCGGCCCCGGGAAAGGCGTCTTCCGCGAACTCAAGGTCGATCAACCGCTCACCGCGAAGTTCCAGGCGTTGCCGCCGAACACGGGCGAGTACGCCGACACGGTGCACCGCGCGATCGAGGCCATCCACGACCTGTCTAGCGGTGCACTCCGCACGAACGTGACAAAGCGGCTGCTCGACTACGTGAAGCTCGACCATACGGCAGAACTGGCCGCGGCGAAGGTGCGCGCGGGGCAGCATTGTGTCGTCATGGTGAGCAACAAAGCGCCCTTCCTCTTTGAAGACCCTCCCGAGAAGGAAGACGAAGACAGCGACGAGAAGATCCCATCGGCACTGCGTGAGGAGATGATCGGGCTCTTCCGCCGCGCCGGCCTCCGCGGCTCGCTGCCGTCACCGACCGACCTCATGATGGAGAAGATCGGCAAGCTCCTGGGCGACCCGAAGAAGGTCGCGGTCTACACCGGCGACGTGAGTGAGCCGAAGCGCAAGAAGTTGAAGGATGCGTTCAACGCCGGCACGCTTCCGGTACTCGTGAGCACGATCGCGGCCGGCGGCACGGGGTTGAGCTTGCATGATACGGTAGGCAACGCGCCGCGGACGCAGATAAACGTCGGGCTTCCTTGGACGGGTCGTGACTTCTCTCAGATGGTGGGCCGGACATACCGCGCTCGCGTCATGAGCCCGGTCGAGCAGATTTTTCTGTGGACCGATGCGCCGCGCGAGCGCGCGATCGCCGAAGTGGTCGGCGGCCGGCTGGCGGCGATGCAGGCGGGCGTCCAGGGCATCACCGCGGAGACGAACGCCGACAAGCTCGCCGAGTTCGCGATCCGCGGGAGCGACATCGAAGACGACATCGACGAGCAAGAGGGCTTCCACAAGTCGCGCCGCTGGGACGCCGACCTGGGGATGTACGAAGACGAGTTCGACGATTGACCGCGGGCGTGCTATCGGCCGCGGCGAGGAGGGTTCAGGACATGGCAGCCGATCCCGTCGTCACCGACTTCAACGAGGGGCTTTCGTGGTTCGCTGGTGGTAGCTACGTGCCGACGCCGCTCGGGCACCCGGACCCGCCGATCGAGACGCGCCCCGTGCAGCTAGCGGTCGCCGTCGTCGAGGGCGGGGACGTGCACCTTCGGCTCGTGCTCCCTGGCGCACCGAGCGTGCCGATCGGGGACGCGATGATCCCCCAGGCTATGCTCGCCGACGTGATCGCGGCGATGCAGCAGGCCGCGCCGGTCGCGGAAGAGGCGCAGGCCGAAGCGAGTTAGCCGGCAGAACTCCTAGGCCGCATCCGGCCGCAGGTAGCGTTCCACGTCGGCCCACACGATGAGTTCGCCGTTCTCAAGTGCGGTGAGCAGGTTCCGCACGTCGATCGCATCGACGTAGACGCTGTTCCGCTTGTAGCGAGCTTGAACGTCGAGCAGTGCCCATATCACCTTGCCGGGCTCGTAGTGCCGCTCGGTCCGGTGAATGCTGTACTCCGGCCCTGGTCGTCTCCCCATGTCGGCGATGAAGTTCTCGAACGATGTGCGCCAGCGTTCGCAGACCGTGATGCCGCTGCCACCGTACCAGGGGTAGAGCTTCGATCGCGGGTTTGTACAGCGTTGCACCATCGCGCTCCAAATGCGGTATTCGGGTGTGTAGGACAAGCCGTGCGTGCGTCGGCCGCTCGCACACGAGCGGCATCCGGTAGAGATGCCCATGCGAAGCGACTTGCCAGCGACAGGCCCTTCCTTTCCGCATTCACAGCGACACCACCAGCGTGCCTCACGGTTGCCGGTCTCAACGATTCGATGGAGAACCGTCCAGCGGCCGTAGGTATTGCCGGTCTCGTCGATTGCGGGTGTGGTGATTCGTCGGGCCATCACTGGTGGTATTCCAAGAGTAGGACCGGCGGCTCGATCGTGATGGTCGGCGGCGGCAGCGGCAGTCGCCGCCGCGGTCGAGGCTCGGGCACGTAGCGCCCGACGATGTAGCTCAAGACGAGCAGGACGAGCAGCCGCGTCATGGGCGGTGGAGCGCTTCTTCCTCCGGGGTCACGAACGTGACCTTCGACGGATGGAGCACCTTCAAGTAGAGCCCGTAGCCGTCCACGCGAACGACGGCGCAGATGTCGGTCTGGTCGCTCACGCGGTCGTCCACGAGCAGGCCCACGAACTCCCCGAACATCGGCATGCCGGGCCGCTCTTCGATCTTCACGCGCATTAGTGGATGGTCTCCCCGTCCTTCGGCGGGCAGTCGCACACCAGCCCGCGCTCGCGGCCGATGTCGTGGAGCGTGCGGCCCACGTCCATGAGGTAGCCGGCGAGCGTGTGGTCGGTGATGTCGTCGGCGACCGCCATGAGAAGGCACTGGACGACCCCGCCCTGGTTCGTCACGTCCCCGTACTCGCGCACGACGCGCAGCGCGCGCCGTACCCGGTCGTTGAAGACGGCCTGGGTGTTGCGCCGCGGGCGCGCGGCCCGCGTGGGCTTCCGTTGCTTCGTGGTCATGCCTTCTCGCCTTCCTTGCGATCGCACGCTTCGAGGAATCGGCCGCCGTCGAAGTTGGGGCCGAAGGTCTGGAAGAGGTAGTAGAAGGCGTCGCGGACCGCCTGGGCTTCGGTGTAGCTCAACGGGAGCCCCGCCGGAGTCTTGCCGGCCCGGATGTAGGCCGCGGCCCACTCGAAGTGTTTCTTGCTCATGCTTTCCTCCAATAGCCGTAGACACAGCGCCGTCCGCGCCGGCTCGGATCGAATGTGTCGTGGATCACGCCGTCGATCACGGCGACGAGGTGCTTCGAGACCTGCACCACGAGCCGCCCCGGGGGTAGCTCGCTTGCGCGGAGATGCACCTTGCAGCCCTGGCCGATCTGCATCGTCGGCGTCCAGTACCAGCCGAGCCCGGCGAGGATCTGCCGCGTCGTCGGCTTGCGGACGCCGGTGCGCGCACTGCTCCTCCGGCCGCGGCGCTTCGTGGGCGCGCGTTCGTCGCGCCCGGCCTCGTTCACCAGCGCGTACACATCGAGGTACGGCATGCCGGTGGCGATGGCGATGGCGCGGGTCACGCAGTCACCCGTCTTGCCCTTGAAGCCGGCGGCCTCTCGGCCGCCGTCGTTGTACTGCACCTTCATCGTTCAGTCTTCCTTGTCGTTGTAGAGGGCGAGCGTTTCGTCCATGCAGGGCCCGCGCTCGACGAGCGCGCAGCCGAAGTGGCCGTGCTTGCACTCGGGGGCATCCTTGCGCGCCGTGACGCGCGCGGCGTAGGTGCGCGCCTGGCCGGGCTTCACACGCCCGGCCGCGATCGCGCGGATCAGTTCCTTGTTCGTCATCGGGCGAGCCCCCTGTCGTTCAGGTCGATCCAGAACTGGCCGGGGTTGCGCTCGTACATCTGGTAGCGCTCGCCCTGGAACATGACCGACTGCCAGCCGCCCGGATGGTCGTAGGCGGTGCGGACGATCGTGCGGATGTAGAAGTACGGCTCGCCCGTGGCGGTCGAGCAGACCTCGACGGTGTAGGTGCCCGCGGGCGTCATGCCGGCACCTCGTCGTGCTGGCCGAAGTCGATGTCGTCGCCGCCCGCGCACACGTGGTACATGATGTCGCGCGCGCTCGTGAGCGACTTGAGCGCGACCATGCAGCCGAACTTGTCGCCGTTCGCGTGGATCACGATCCAGCGGTGGTCGGCGTCGATCCAGTCGCCGCCCTGCTGGCGGTCGATGATGACGAAGTGGCCGGGGAGCTTCGGGTGCTTGCTCTTGCGCTCGGTCACGTAGCCCGCGGTGTCGCGGTGTGGCTTGCGAATCGTGGCGTTCATTTGTCTCCTAGCTCGCGCGCTGGTGCGCTTTGACGTAGCCGTTGCGGGTGGGGCGGCCGTACTTGCCGCAGTCGGGGCAGTGGTTGCGGCTCTCGCGCCGCATGAGCTTGCCGCTGCCGGGGCACTGGTTCGCCTTCTTCGCGGCCTTCTCGTTGTCGAAGTAGTTCGTGTACTCGACGGGGGCGCTCGGGTAGCAGATGGTACAGAGGCGCGCGCCGTGCGCCGCGACTGCGGCGGCCTCGTCCAGCCCGGACAGGTCCGGTAGCCAGCCGAAGCGCGTCTTCCACGTGCAGGTCGAGCAGCCGCGGTGCGAGTGGATGTGGCCGTCCGACGAGATGCAGAGGAAGAACCGCGGCCAGTGGTGCTGGTTGTAGATCGCTTCCTGCTCGGCGATCGCGTCGTCGATCGGCACGAGCTTCGTGCGGCAGTCGAGCAGGGCCTCGTGGGCCTTCGCGAGCGAGTCGGCGTAGTAGTATTGCGCGGCCGGGAGCGCCAGGCAGTCGAGGAGCGTCTTGCCCCAGGGGCCCTGGCGGATGCCCTTCCACATCTCGCGCTGGTCGCCGACGTAGGAGTGGATCGACTCGATCGCGCGGTCCATCTCGATCGAGATGCGCTCGGCCTGCTCGTGGAGCTTGGCGAGCTTGCGATCGGTCGCCTGGGCGAACTCGACGGTGTAGGTGGTCATCGGCTGCGCTCGAAGTACAGGTCGGCGGCGGCCTGGCGCTCGCAGACCTCCCACCGGCAGACGCCAGGGAAGTCGGGCGAAGTCGCCGGCTGCTCGCCGCAGATGCGGCAGAGCTTCACCGGCACCTTCACGTGGCCGCGCTCGTCGCGCTCCCGAAGGATGCAGTCGAAGAGGTTGTGGAAGTCGAGCACCGGGCGGTGGATGACCGCCAGGAGCCGGGCCGGACGGCCGCAGCGGGGGCAGGGCACCGGCCGGCCGGTCGCCGCGCGGAACTCCGAGGGGAGCATGCTGGCGTTCCAGTTGGGCTGGCGGCAGCGGCCGACGCCGCATCCGTAGGTCGTGATCGCCTGAGTCGTTGAGGTGTTCATCTCGACTAGGAGACTACTGGACGACCCCCTCTGTGTCAATGCCTACCGGCACGCATGGGAATCCGGGGACTTAACTGCCAGTTAAGCGAACCTTGACACATATGCCTGCCGGCGCGCATCTTATAGTCGAGATGAAGACGAAACGAAACGCGAAGCAGCCGGCGACAAAGGCTGTCCCCCTCTACCTCTCCGGTGCGATCACGAAGGGCGTGAAGGCCATCCTCGAAGGCGACGCGGCGCAGACCGCTCCCTTCGGCTGGATGCGCACCCCGCACATGGGCAACAAGGTCGAGCCCGGCCCGGCCTGGGGCGCGGACACCGGCTGCTACTCGCAGAAGGGCGAGCGCGCCTACAACGAAGAGCGCTACTTCAAGTGGCTCTCGAAGCAGGACGCCGCGACCTGCTTGTTCGCTACGGCACCGGACCGCGTGGGCGACTCCGCGGTCACCCTGACCCGCTCGGTTCCGGTGCTCCCCAAGATTCGCAAGCTCGGCCTGCCGGCCGGGTTCGTCATTCAGGAAGGGGCCGAAGAGCCCGGCTACGCGATCCCCTGGGACGACTTCGACGTGCTCTTCATCGGTGGCTGCACCGAGGAGTGGAAGCTCTCCGATGGCGTCGCCGCGCTCGTCCGCGAGGCGAAGCGCCGCGGCAAGTGGGTCCACATGGGCCGCGTCAACACGCTCACCCGCTACCGCGGCGCGATGCGCATGGGCTGCGACTCGGTGGACGGCACGATGCTGGCCTGGGGCCCGATCAAGAACCTCCCGAAGCTGCGCCGGTGGCAGGCCAAGCTGGCCGCCGAGGCGGCCCAGGGCGAACTCGCCCTGGTTGCGTAGCGGCACGCATCACGGTAAGGAGAGAGAACATGAACACGACAGTCACCGGCATTCAACTCGGCTTCTCGAACACGGCCCGCTTCCCCTACGCGCTCGCGAAGCTCGCGTGCGGGCACCTGGGCCACGTCCGGCTCGTCCCGCGGCTCTACGCCTGCGCCAAGTGCGGCGGCGAAGTCGCGCAAGAGGAAGACGACAACAGCGTCAAATACTGCTGCGGCACGTCGCACTTCCACTTCAAGAAGCTCCCGAACGCCCACGACGAGGCTGACCGCGTGACGAAGGTCGGCGATGCCTTCGAGTGCGTCGAGTGCGATCGCGACGCCGAGCAGACCGCCTGGCTCAAGAACCCGGCGAACCTGGCGGGCATCCACCACACGCGCGCGCGCTACAACTCGATCTACCTCTACCGGCTCGATCCCACGTCGCCGAGCGGCTTCATGCTCGTCCGCGGCGTGTCGGCCACCAAGGAACACGAAGCACTTCTCCGGGGCAGCCTCTCGCCGCTGTCCCCTACCGAGCGAGCGTAGGAGGCTCCCGATGATCTTCGACGTAGAGATACAGCCCCACCGCGGCGGCCACGGCTTCGTCACGCGCCACGTGCACGTGCCTGACGCCGAGACCGCCTACCCGGCCGGCGGGCCGCTGCCGGTCAACGATCTGCTCGATGCGGTGTTCCGCAACGGGCAGAACGACTTCCAGCCGCTCCCGTGCCCCAGCGTGTCGGTCGGCGATGTGATCTGCATCCCGAGCCCGACGCTGCTGCACGAGACTCACCGCTACCTCGTGGTGAGCATGGGCTTCGAGCGGCTGGCGGACGACAGGTCGGCGCGTGAGCAGCACATGCAGGCCATCGCCGACGTGCCCCCCGATCACGAGTGCACGTGCGAGAGCAAGTGGGCCCAGGGCGCGCGCCGCGGCGGCTGGCTCGTGTGCGCGCGGCCGGAGTGCGGAGGGCGCATCGGATGAAGTTCGCCACCAGCATCGACGACCTGGCCGTCACGCTCGACGTGACGAGCTACCATCCCGGCTCGCCGGGCTCGTGGAACCCGCGCGACGGCGGCTCGCCGCCGGAGGGTGCGGAGGCCGAGTTCCGCGTGCTGCTCACGTGCCCGGCCGGGAAGAACGCCGAACTCGACATCACGGCCTACTTGCCGGACCACGTGCTCGACGCGCTGCACGAGGCGGCGATCGAGTTGAGCGAGGAAGCCACCGCCGACTTCGAGGCCGCCATCGGCGAGCCCGACGACGGCTACAACTACGGAGACAAGTGAATGAAGCTGAAATTCGAGACGTGCCTGCACGCGAAGGTCATCGTCGAAGCGACGGCGACCGCGCAGAAGAACGGCGGCGTCGAAATCACCGTCACGTCCATCGTGCCGGAGCGCGCGTTCCCGCGTGAGGAAGTCAACATCATCGAGGCGCTGCACCCGATCGACGTGGACATGGCGACCGACCAGGCGATGACCGAGTACCACCGGCGTCGCAACATCGAGAAGCCATGACGACCGAGCGCGGACGCATCGTGCGCGAGGGCATGGGCGGCTTCCTCTGTCCGCCCGGACACCCGGAGCACACCATGTCCGTCGAGACGGACCTACGCCGTCGCAAGGAGAACCGCGGCGGCATGTCGCTATCGGCGGCCGTCGAGTGCGAGTGGCTGGATGCCAGCACGCGCGCCGCGGCGAAGCGGAATCTCGACGCCTGGCAGACGCGGAAGCTCCCGCTCGACGCGCCCGAAGTCGTGGACTGGTGCCGCCAGGTACTCGGCTACTTCCGCAACTGCTGGAAGGGGACCGGCGACGAGCCCTGGAACGTGCAGAACCTCCGCATGGGCCCGCGGCCCGAGGGCGCGACCGACGCCGATCACGCCGGGGTGAACCTCATTCGCCGGTACTACCCGGGCTACTGGCCGACGCCGGCCGATTGGGCCGGCGCGTATTGGGGCACGAAGCCCGAGCCGGCGGTGACGCCGTGAAGTACGCACTGCGCTACGAGGCCCCCGCGGGCCTCATCGAGACCGGCTACCTGCCGCCAGTCGGCGCGTGGCTCGAAAGCTACGACCCCGAGGCGTTCGACGGCCGCGGCCACGTGAAGTGGACGACCGACCCGCAGAAGGCGGCGCGCTTCCCGAGCCAGGAAGCCGCCTGGCGAGCTTGGCACGGCTCGCCGCGCTGCAAGCCCGTGCGGGCGGATGGCCGCCCGAACAAACCGCTCACGGCCTACACCATGAGCATCGTCCCGATGGAGGAGGAACTAGGATCATGAGACGCATCCCCTTGATCGCCGCGCTCGCGCTGGCGACCGCGGCGCACGCCTGGGACGACCGGGTGCTCGCGCCAGCTACCGAGCCGCTGGTCGAGCAGCGCGGCTTCGAGCGCCAACAGGTCGTGCCGGTCCCGAGCGGCGGCTGCTTCACGCGGCCGAACATCTTCGGCTCGCAGACGATCGACTGCGGCAGCGACCGCCCGAAGATCGTGTGCCGCCCCAACATCTTCGGCGGGGTGACCTGCGATGAGTAAGCGCTGGACACCGACGAAGCGCGAGCCCCTGTGGCCGCCGGCAGGCACGCCCATGTTCCCCGCGGAGCCTGGGCACCCCGAGCTTGCCCCGCTCCCGTCCGGGCCGCCGTGCCCGATCGCGCTCGGCGACTGCAAGGCCGGCGACCGGGTGCTGCTCGCCAGCGGCGAGATGGCGGACGTGACCTACGTCTCGCAGTGCGGCGTGACGCTCCGGCCGCTCTCGCGGACCGAGCGCACCGTCTACGACTCGAAGAACGACCGCGAAATCAAGTTCTCGGTTCGCAGCCGCGGCTACAGCGTCGCGCCGAGCGCGATGTGCCAGGCCGTCGTCGAGCACAACCCGCCGAAGGTCGAGGAATGAGCGCGCACCGCCACCGGGCGATCAAGAACGAGACGCAGATGCGGGGCTTCACCGGCTGCGCGGCCCCCTACAACTGCAACCCCGCGTCGCATGGGAGCGCGCTCTACGTTGATCACTGCCGCTGCGGGGCAACCCGGCGCACGAACGTGAACCAGGGCTTCCACGAGAGCGCGGGCTGGGTCGTCGCCTGCGAGGATCGCGCCTGTCAGTGCGCGTGTCACCGCGCATGAGCTTGGACGGCACGATGACGCAGCGACTCCGCGATCTGAACGGCCAGGTCCACGCCTTCGACGGCAAGCGCGCCGCGTGCGGCTGGCCGCGGGCGGGCGGGCACGTCTTCACCGGCGAGAAGCCGCTCACGTGCGAGCAGTGCATCGAGCTTCTGAACGCGCGCGCTCTCCAGTCGCTCCGGTCGTTCGTCGCCGCGGCGCGGAAGCACGGCTTCCTGCCGAAGCCCAAGTAGCACCCGATTCTATTGCCGGCGCGCGGTATGCTACACGCGGCTTTGTGCCGGCCAGCGCGCAGCAACTCGGCCTCTTCGAGAAGGCCGACGTGAAGCGCCCCGGCTCCCGCGGTGGGCACGGGTACTACGTCGATGGCAAGTGGGTCTACGGCGAGCGGCCCCCGCCGCGGGCGGGGAAGACCTGCACGTGCGGCCACAAGACGGAGGAGCACGCCCGCGGGCGGGGCGTGTGCCTCAAGTGCTACGCGGCGTCGGACAGCGGGCTCAAGCCCTACTGCAACCGGCTCCGCATCGAGCGGCCCGCCGCCCCAGGCACCCCGCGGCTCCCGATCCCGACGCCGGTCGAGACGCCCAAGGCTCGGCCGCTCCTGATTCGCCGGCCGCCCCGGAGCGCCGTCGAGGCCGCCCCACCGCCACCCCCCGAGCCGCCGGCTCCGACGCCGCGGCAGCCGCGGCCCCCGGCCTGGCGGCCGTCGTTCGACGACCGGAACGGGATCGGCGCGGTGCCGGACGGCGAGAACATCGAGTACATGGGCCACCGGCGCATGATGCGCCCGTCCGAGTTCCTGGCGATCAACCCGCCGCGGTCACACGAGCCGAACCCGAAGATCTTGGAGTGGATGCAGGGAGGTGGTCCGATCGGGCACCCGTTCCTCGAAGTGGAGGAAGAGGGGGACGCCTATCGAGTCTACGGCCACGAGGGTCGAGGCCGAGTGCAGGCGATGCTCGCGCTCGGCTATGACGAGCCGTTCGAGGTGCACGTCTTCGTTCGTGGGAAGCGCGCGCGGCATCTCTCCGAGGCCGATCGGGCCCGGCCGCTCCTTCCCGACAAGCGAATCAGGGAGGCGGGGATGGAGAAGGCGAAGCTCGCCGCGGAGATCGCGGGGCTCGAAGCCGACATCCAGTACGCCGACGAGGAGCTACTGCCGGCGCTCGACGAGAGCGACCCGCGTCGGTCGGCGCTCGTCAAGTCGCGTGCGGAGAAGGTCGGCCGACTGCTTGCGCTCCACGAGGAGTTCATGAAGCAGCGCGCGCTCGACGGCACCCGGATGCTCGGGCCGCTCTCGATCGCGATCGAGAACCGCAAGGGCTCGGAGCGCGAGTGGCACGCCCAGGACGGCACCAGCGGCACGACCACGATGCCGCACGACTACGGCTACGTCCGCGGCACGCTCGCGCTCGACGGCGACCCGCTCGATTGCTTCCTGGGGCCGCGGGCGCACGTCGGCCAGGTCGAGCGCTCGACGGTCTACGTCGTCGAGACCCGGCACCCGCCCGACTTCCAGGCCGAGGACGAGCACAAGGCGATGATCGGCTTCGAGTCGCGGAAGGAAGCGCTCGGGGCGTTCCTCTGCGCCTACAACGGCGAGCAACGCTTCGTCGGCCGCGTCGAAGCGATGCCCTGGCCGATGTTCGTCCAGCATTGCGCCACGAACGGCGCAGTTCGCCACGGGCCCGTGCACGTGGCGAAAGCCGAAGAGCCGCCCGCGTCTGTCGCCAGGCCGCGCCCGGAGCCGCACCGGCCGACATGGTGGCAGCGCGGGCTACTCTTCTTCAAGGGCTTCGGTCCCCCGGGACCGAAGCCCCCCGGGCAGCCCCCGGGACGGCCGTCCCCGGCTCCAGGGATGCCCCCTGGGGCCGGGGGACCGCCGGGGATGGGCATGGGTATGCCCCCATCGCCCCAGCCGGTCCATCCCGAGCAGGCGATCGCGTCGCCCGTGCTGGCGAAGGGCATCGCCGCCCACGCGCCCGCGCTCGAAGCCGCGGTCGGCGAACTCACCAAGCTCTTCCCTGGGGAGCCGATCGCCGGCCGGCTCAAGGAGACCGCGGGCTTCGCCGCGAAGGTCGCCGGGGCTCGCCAGGACGGCCAGCCGCTCGACGCGGCCCAGGACTTCGCGTCGGTCCGGCTCACGCTCGACGATGAGAACGACCTGGCGCTGGCGGCGCAGCGCATCCAGCGCACGATGCAGGTCTCGTCGGTGAACGACTTCGTGACCCAGCCCCGCGGCCAGTACCGGAGCTACGACTTGATCGTGTCGGTGCAGGGGCAACCGATCGAGGTGCAGATCCGCACGCCCGAGATGACCGCCAATGCCGATGCGCTCCACGACGCCCACTACCAGTCGGCGCGCACCGGCCAACCGCTCGCGACGCCGATGATGCCGATGCAGGGAGGGGGCAATGCCGTGGTGGATCGCCGTCCGAGACCATGACGCGGGCAAGCCGCTCTCCGTCTCCGACGTAACCCCGAAGTCGCTCGAATCCGAGTTCGCCACCGCGCGGAAGCAGTACCCACCGCCGCGGTACGAAGTCGTGCTCGGCATGGCCGACAATCTCGAAGCGTTCCTGAAAGCGTACCCGCGCTTCGCGGGCGCGAAGGGTGCGGCACAGTGATCGCACTCCGCTTCGTCCCTCCGAGCCGCCGCATCGTGCGCATCCCCGCGCTGGCGATCCGCCGCGTCGGCGCGTGCGAGATTGGCGAGCCGGTCACGCTCACGTTCGCCAAGGCCGGCAAGCAGGGCGCGCTCGGGAAGATCTACTCCGATGCCCAGGGCACCTACAGATGGATCACGGTTCATCCGCATGGTGAAGAGGAACCTGGGCAGCCAGTCAAGATAAGAGAAAGCAAGACGGAGCCCGGCACCTGGCACGTTGTCGGCGGCGTCGGGGGCAAGCTGAACTACCTCCGCATCACCGGGGTGAAGAGCCCGGAAGAGTACGCCGCGGAGCAGAAAGAGAAGCGGAAGACGAAGGAAGCGGCGAAAGCCGCGAAGAGCGCTGCCGAAGCGGAGCGCCGCGCCGGCCTGTCCGAAGAGGAGCGTGCGGCCGAGACCGCGGAGAAGGAAAAGGCTGCCGCCGAGCGCGTGGTGCTCCAGAAGCAGCAGCGCACCGAGGAGCAGGAGTTCATCCAGAAGGTCGCCCAGCACGCCGGCTGGAAGGACGAGGAGTGGCAGTTCGATACGAAGCGGCTCCGCGCGGCCGGCGCGTCGGAGAAGCGCGCGCTCTCGGAAGAGGCGAAGTTCCACAAGGCCATCCTCGCGCGCGCGCGCTCGGTGATGAAGGAATCGAAGTCGGCGATCATCGCGCGGAAGGCCGACGAGCTACGCGAGATGCCGCTCCACGAGGACGACCCGAAGACGGTCGCGCTCGACGACTTCCTCGACGGTCCCGAGACCCCGCGGGGGAAGGGCTTCGTGTCGCCGACGAAGAAGCTCTCCGACAAGGAAGTGCGCGAGACGGTCATGCAGCACGACCGCCGCAAGCTCGAACGT
>Ga0126377_10000549_pt1 | contig 22970 bp, 18 predicted proteins | sample PanSoiMetPlot_22_FD_92647 | JGI IMG/M metagenome (GOLD analysis project Ga0126377, IMG submission 92647) | Tropical forest soil microbial communities from Panama - MetaG Plot_22 | ecosystem: Environmental > Terrestrial > Soil > Tropical forest > Bulk soil | place: Panama | collected 2016-02-17 | reverse complement strand
TGGCAGGTACGAGGGCGGTGACACTAGCTCACCATCGCGCGAGGCAAGCGCGATTTCGCTCACCCGTGCCCACCTGTGCCCTCCAATGGCGTGATCGCCGGCTACCGACTGCACACTCGAGTGCGCGATCGTCGCGGCGATCGTGTCAGCGATCGCGGTGCTGGTGGCGATGCTGCAAGTCGGGGACGTGAGGATGCGCGAGCGTGAGCGCGTCGTGCCGGTGCGGATGGAGCCGCACGCCGACCGGCCCGTCGCGGTCAGGGCCCGGTCGGCCTGGATGGACTCACCAGCGCGCGGGCGCGCCCGAGGATCGCGGCGGCGTCCTCGTCGCGGCGGGCGGTGATCGTGACCGCGATCTGGTGGCCTCTCAGATCGACCTGCGCGCGCGCGGGCGCGACCATGAGCGGGCTGTAGCTCGTGACGCGCGGCGGATAGCCGAGCGCGGCCGCCCGCGCCTGATGGCAGGCGATCGACTTGCGCATCCAGTCGACGTCGAGGCCGCGGACCTGGCGGAACAGGACGACGGCGCCGGCGATGCGCCCGTGGTCGCGCACCGGCTCGACCCCGGCGATGTCCTCGCGGTGGAAGAAGGGGCTCTGGCCGATCTCCGCCGCGCCCAGGCCGGCGCAGGCGTCCCGCTCGGCGCGCCGCAGCGAGGCGGCCATGTCTCGGTGTCGGATCGCCTGGCGCCGGTGCAGCGCGGCGGCGCGCTCGCTGTCCGACGTCGGCTTGATGTCCGAGGTCCAGCACGGGCGCAGGACGGCGACGCGCTCGCCGCCCAGCTCCGGGTCCGGTATCTCCTGGTCGTAGCAGCCGTAGTCGCCGCCGCCGCCGCGCGCGGCCTCTCCGCGGGCCCGCGCGCGCGCCGCGCGGTCCTGCTCGCTGGCCGCGCGCTCGTGGCGCTGCGCCTCACTGTCGTGCTCGGTCGCGCTCAGGTGGCGCGGCGGCATGGTCTGAACCGCCTGCGAGCCGCACGCGGCGCTCGCCGCTGCAGCCACCGCCATCACCATCACCATCCTCATCTCGACCTCATGTGGGTGCAGCTCTCGTACCCGGCGCTGGTGTCGGAAGCAAATGGCGCGGGCGACCATCTTGCGCCCGGGTGGAACCGGTTTCGCAAAAAATGCGCAAGTCACCTTGCCCGGGGGGCGACCGGAAAAGGGTCTCCTCGGGCACAGGCCTTGCTCGGCTGATCGGCGACGGGCCGTTCAGAACCACAGCAATCGCAGGAGTCCCCCACTCAATGCGGTACCCTTCACCACACTGGTCACGCTCGCGCCTCTACTCGGCGGCGGGCCTCGGTTTCGCCGTCCTGGCCGGCGTCGGCGTGCTCGCGATCCAGTCGGTCGCCGGCGGCCGCGCTCTCTACGCCAGCCTGTGGGTCGTCATCGGCGCGCTCCTGGTGCTCGGCGGATGGCTGTTCGGCCGCCAGGAGGATCGGCTGCGCCACATCTCGGTGACCGACGGGCTGACCGGGCTGACCAACCGGCGTGAGTTCGAGCGCAGGCTGGAGGAGGAGCTTGACCGCGCCGATCGCCACGGCCTGCCCCTCTCGCTCGTCCTCCTCGATGTCGACCTGCTCAAGGCGATCAACGACAGGAGCGGGCACCGCGCCGGAGACCGGGCGCTCTGCGCGGTGGCCGACGCCCTGCGCAGCTCCTGCCGCTCGGTCGACATCGCGGCGCGCGTGGGCGGCGACGAGTTCGCCATCCTGGCGCCGACCACGTCGGCGCGCGACGCGCTGCAGCTCGCGACCCGGGTGCAGACCGCGCTGCGCGAGCGCCCGGCCGGAGCGGCGCCGCTGTCGATCTCGATCGGCGTCGCCGACGTCGCCAGCGCGAGCGCCCGCGGCGAGCGCGACCTGCTCGAGGCCGCCGACCGCGCGCTCTACCGGGCCAAGAGCGGCGGGCGCGATCGCATCGCGCTCGGCGCCGACGTCGAGAGCGATGCCCCCGGCGCAGCGGTCGGCGCGGCCGGCGCGGTGGCGTCCGGGGAGCTCGCCGCCTCGCCGCCGCCCCTGCGCCTGGTGCCCGGCGGCAAGTCCTGAGCGCTCGGGTCAGGGGCGCCGCCTGCGCGCGCGCAGGGCGAGCGCGGCCCCGACCAGCGGCACCAGCCATGCCGCCGCGCCGCCTCCACCCGGGCCGGCCGCGCTGCAGCCGCCGGACTCGTCGGTGCCGTCGCCGCCGCCCGGGTCGACGCCGCCGTCGTCGCCACCGCCGCCGCTCTGGGCCGTGCAGCCGTCGGCCGGATCCGCCGGCGCCGTCGCCGACAGGACGATGTCGGCGCACTGATAGTAGATGTCGTTGCCGTCGCCGTAGGGCGGCTTGTCGGTCATGACCTGGATGACCTGCAAGGTGCAGTTGTCGCACTCCACGTCGGGCAGCACGAGCTCCTGGGTGTAGCCGCGCTCGCTGCCGTAGGTGTCGCGATCCGCGATGCCGTCGATGAGAACGCTGTCGGCCGAGTCGAGCTCGTCGAACCCCGCCGGGTCGACGAAGTCGTCCTCGCCGTCGTCGTCGAAGCTGATGCGGAAGTGGCCCGGGTGGTCGACGGTCTCGTCCCAGGCGACCACGATGGTGGCGCCCGGCTGGAACTCGCACACGTTGGCGCTGCGCACCCCGTTGGAGCCGCCGCACGGGCCCTGCTTCAAGTTCGAGTCGCGCTGGAGCGGGGCCCGGAGCTGGATGTGAGCCGACGCGGTGGCGGGAAGGGCGGTGAGGGCGAGGGCGAAGGCGAAGGCACCGCCGGCCGCGGCGATACCAGGACCGAGGGGAAGACGGAGACGGCACTACATCGCCCGAGAGTATCAGAAGAGGCTGCGCGTCCCCCCCGAGGGGCGCAGTCGACTCGTCGCGACCTCTCGCGCCCGTGCCCCGCCAGAGGTGATGCGGAGGTGGGCGCGAGGACCCGGGTCGGGTCTTGAAACCGCCGCCGCTTCTGGAGTCAGATCGTGTCTGGCGATCCAGCGCGGGGGCGCGGCCGTGAGCCGCAAGGGGGATGGCCTGAATGGCCGATGAAGGACCGGGGCAGGCGACCCTCTCGTTCGCCGAGCTCCTGCTCGACGAGGCTCCGGACGCGCTGCTGGCGCTGACCCTGGATGGCCGCATCCTGTGGTGGAACCGCGGCGCCGAGGCCGTGTTCGGCTTCACCGCCGACGAGACGGTCGGCCGCTTCTTCGCCGACCTGGTCGTCCGCGAGGAGGAGCGCGCCGAGGCGCGCGCGAACCTCAGCGGCGCCGGAGCGGGCGCCCCGGTCCTGGTCCAGACCGTCCGCCGGCGCAAGGACGGCGCCCTCATCCACGTCGACGTGTCGATGCGCCGGGTGAGCGCGCCGCGGCTCGGCCAGTTCATCGCGGTGAGCGAGAAGGACGTCACCCAGCTCAAGGCCCTGCGCGACCAGGAGGCGGCGCACGCGCGCTTTCGCGCCCTGCTCGAGGCCGCGCCCGACGCCATGGTGGTGGTCGACAAGGACGGGCGCATCCTCCTGGTCAACGCGCAGACCGAGAGGCTGTTCGGCTACCGGCGCGAGGAGCTGGTCGGACAGATGGTCGAGGTGCTCATCCCGGACCGATTTCGCCGCGTGCACCCGGCGCACCGCGACGACTACACGGCCCGCCCGCGCGTGCGCGCCATGGGCGAGGGGCTCGAGCTCTACGGCCTGCGCAGGGACCGGACCGAGTTCCCGATCGAGATCAGCCTGAGCCCGCTGGCCACCGACGACGGCCCGGTCGTGTTCAGCGCCGTCCGCGACATCACCGAGCGCAAGCGCCTCGAGCAGCGCACCGCCGAGGCCAACCGGCTCAAGAGCGAGTTCCTGGCCAACATGTCGCACGAGCTGCGCACCCCGCTCAACGCGATCATCGGCTTCGCCGAGCTCATGCACCGCGGCAAGGTCGGACCCGTGTCGGCCGAGCACCGCGAGTACCTGGGCGACATCCTGACCAGCTCCAAGCACCTCCTCCAGCTGGTCAACGACGTCCTCGACCTGGCCAAGGTCGAGTCGGGCAAGATGGAGTTCCGGCCCGAGAAGGTCGACCTCGCGGTCCTGGTCGGCGAGGTGCGCGACATCCTGCGCGGGCTGGCGGCCGGCAAGCGCCTGCGGGTCGAGACGCGCGTCGATCCGGACGCCGCCACGGCATGCGTCGATCCGGCGCGCGTCAAGCAGGTCCTCTACAACTACCTGTCCAACGCCATCAAGTTCACGCCCGAGGGCGGGAGCATCACGATCCGTATCGAGGGCCGGGGTCCGGACCTGTTCCGCCTGTCGGTCGCCGACACCGGCGTCGGCATCCCGCGCGAGGAGTTCGGCAAGCTGTTCGTCGAGTTCCAGCAGCTCGACGCCAGCACCGGCAAGAAGTACCAGGGCACCGGCCTCGGTCTCGCGCTCACCAAGAAGATCGCCGAGGCGCACGGCGGCCGGGTCGAGGTCGAGAGCACGCCGGGCGCCGGCAGCACGTTCTCGGCCATCCTGCCGCGCTTCCTCCCGGTCGAGCCGGCCGAGGACCACCATCCGGTCCGGCCGGTGGCGGCGGCCGCGCCCGCGGTCCTGGTCATCGAGGACGACGCGCGCGAGCGGCAGTGGCTGGTCGACACCCTGCGCGCGGCCGGCTACGACGCGCTGGCCGCCCCGACCGGCGCCGAGGCGGTCCAGCGCTGCCGCGCGGTGGCGTACCGGGCGATCACCCTCGACCTCGCGCTGCCCGACATCAGCGGCTGGCAGGTCCTGCAGGAGATCCGCGCCAGCGAGCTCAACGGCGGCGTCCCGGTCATCGCGGTCACCGTGTCGGCCGAGAGCGGCGACATGGCCGGGTTCCGCCTGCACGACTATCTGGTCAAGCCGGTCCGCGAGGGCGATCTGCTGGCCGCGCTCCACCGGGCGTGTCCGCGGCCCGACAGCCGGCCGGTGCTGGTGGTGGACGACGATCCGTCGGCGCTGCGCCTGGCCGAGGTCAGCCTGCGCGAGCTCGGCTACCGGCCGGTCTGCCGCTCGAGCGGCGCGGAGGCGCTGCGCGCGGCCCACGACGAGCCGCCCGCGGTGGTGGTGCTCGACCTGCTCATGCCGGGCATGGACGGCTTCGAGTTCGTGGCCCGCCTGCGCGACACGCCGCAGGGCCGCGACGTCCCGGTCATCGTGTGGACGGTGAAGGACCTGAGCGCCGACGAGCGCGGGCGGCTGCGCGCGTCGGCCGCGTCGATCGTGTTCAAGGGCGCCGACGGGGCGACCCGCCTGGTCGAGGAGCTGCGGCTGCTCCTCGGCCGCGCCGCGCAGCCGGCAGAGGAGGGCGGGGCGTGGCCGGCGAGCCGATCCTGATCGTCGACGACAACCCCGCCAACCTGAAGCTGGCCCGCGTGCTGCTGACCGGCGAGGGCTACCAGGTGCGGACCGCGTCCGACGCCGAGGAGGCGATCGACCTCCTGGCCTCGTTCGAGCCCCGCCTCATCCTCATGGACCTGCAGCTCCCCGGCATGGACGGGCTGGAGCTGACGCGCCGGCTCAAGTCCGACCCGGCGCGCCGTCACGTCGCGGTGATCGCGCTCACCGCGTACGCGATGAAGGGCGACGAGGACAAGGCGCGCGCCGCCGGCTGCGACGGCTACATCTCGAAGCCGATCGACACCGATCTGCTCTTCCGCACGGTGGCCGAGCTCCTGGCCGGCGCGACACACCCGGAGGCGAGCCGATGAGCGCGGGCGCCGCCACCCCCACCATCCTCGTGGTCGAGGACAACCCGATCACGCGCAAGATGCTGCGCGTGGCGCTGGAGAGCGAGGGTTACACCGTGGTCGAGGCCGCCGACGGCCGCGCCGCCATCGCCGAGGCGGACCGCTGCCGGCCCGCCCTGGTCCTGCAGGACCTCATCCTGCCCGACATGAACGGCTTCGAGCTGGTCCGCCAGCTGCGCGCGCTGCCCGCCACCTGCGACACGCCGATCTTCGCGCTGTCCGGCTTCCTGGGGCGCATCGAGGAGGCGCGCACGGCGCAGGCCGGCTTCACGGCGGTGCTGGTCAAGCCGATCGAGCCGAGCCGGCTGCTGGAGGCGATCCAGGCCCACGTCAAGATCGACCGGGACACCGCGCCGCGGGTGGGCGAGGGCCACCGCATCCTCCTGGTCGACGACGACCCGATCCAGCTCAAGCTGACGCGCATCTACTTCGAGCAGATCGGCTTCGAGGTCGCGGTCGCATCGAGCGCCGGCGCCGCGCTGCGCAGCGCGCGCATCGACCGCCCGGACGTCATCGTGAGCGACGTGCTCATGCCGGACGTGGACGGCTTCCAGCTCTGCCTCGAGGTCAGGCGCGACCCGCGTCTGGCTCGCGTGCCGGTGGTGCTGCTGTCGGCCTGGTACCAGACCGAGGCGGATCGCGATCTGGCGCGGCGGGTGGGCGCCAACGCTCTCATGATGAGGTCGCACGACCTCAAGAAGGTCGGCGCGGTGGTGTCCGAGCACCTCGGCGCCGGCGCGCCGACCCTCGCCGACGAGCCCAGCGTGCAGGTCCGGCTCGAGCACGCGCAGGTGGTGATCCACCAGCTCGAGCGGCAGCGGGTGTCGAGCTCCGCCCTGGCCCGGCGATGCACGCTCCAGGCGGCGCAGATCGCGCTCCTGAGCGGCGTCGCCGACGCCCTGGCGCGCAAGGCGGACACCAGCATCGCGGTCCGCGACGTCCTGACCGCCACCCTCGACGCCACCGGCATCTCCAAGGGGGCGCTCTACCTGCGCGACGGCGGCGGCCAGCTCAGCCTGCGCCACACGGTCGGCTTCTCCGAGCGCGAGGCGCACCTCCTGGCCGACTTCTTCGGCCAGCCCGGCCACCTCGAGGCGATCATCGATCGCCAGGCCGCGGTGTCGATCCCGTCGCCCGCGTTCCCGGAGGACCTGGCGCAGGCGATCCTCGAGGCCGCCGCCGTCCCGGTGGCGCAGGTGGTGCCGCTCATCTCGGAGGGGCGCGGCGCCGGCGCGATCGTGCTGGCCGCCAAGCGGACCGACGTGACCAGCGAGGACTCGGTCGCCTTCGCCCGCGCCATGGGCAACATGCTGGTGCAGTCGGTCGAGCTGGAGGCCTCGTTCGCGCGCCTGGCCGCCTCGGAGCAGCGCTATCGCACGCTGACCGAGAACGCGTACGACGCGATCGCCATCCTGAGCGCCGACGGAGTCATCCGCGAGGTGAATCGCCGGCTCGAGGAGATGCTGGGCGTGAGCAAGGACCAGATCATCGGCCGGCGCATCAGCGACTTCGCGACCGCGGCCGGCGACGGGCAGGGCGGCGGCCAGCACGGCGTCCAGGGCGGCGGGACCGGCCGCGGGAGCCCGCGCGTGCCCGCGCTCGAGCTCAGCCGGCCCGACGGCAGCACGGTCCTGGTCGAGTTCTCCGACGCGACCGTCGAGGTCGGCGGCGAGCGCATGGGGTTCGCCATCGGGCGCGACGTGACCGAGCAGGCCCGCGCCCAGGCCCAGCTCATGGTCTCGGATCGCATGGCCTCGATCGGGGCGATGGCGGCCGGCGTGGCCCACGAGATCAACAACCCGCTGGCCGCGGTCACCGCAAACCTCGATCTCGCGGTGGAGGAGATCGAGGCGCTGGCCGAGCGGCTGGGCGGGGCCGCCGACCTCTCCGAGCTCACCGACGAGGTCCGCGACGCGCGCACCGCGGCCGAGCAGGTGCGCAGCATCGTGCGCGACCTCAAGATCTTCTCGCGCGCCGAGGAGGAGCGGCGCGGTCCGGTCGACATCCAGCAGGTGCTGGAGTCGTCGCTGCGCATGGCCTGGAACGAGATCCGCCACCGCGCGCGCGTGGTCAAGGACTACGGCCAGACCCCGGCGGTCCTGGCCAACGAGTCGCGCCTGGGCCAGGTCTTCCTCAACCTCATCGTCAACGCGGCCCAGGCCATCCCCGAGGGGCACGCCAACACCAACGAGATCCGCATCCGCACGCGGCTCGGGCGGGCCCGCACCGGCAGCGAGCGGGTGGTCATCGACCTGTCGGACACCGGCTCCGGCATTCCCCCCGCCATCCGGCACAAGGTGTTCGACCCGTTCTTCACCACCAAGCCGGCCGGGGTGGGCACCGGGCTGGGGCTGGCCATCTGCCACCGCATCATCACCGGGATGGGCGGCGAGATCACGGTGGCCAGCGAGGTCGGCAAGGGCACCACCTTCAGCATCGTGCTGCCGATCGCCGACGTCGAGGAGTCGACCGCGCGCCAGTCGCTGGCGCGGCCGGCGCCGTCGTCGCGGCGGGGGCGCATCCTGGTGGTCGACGACGAGAAGGTGGTGGCCAGCGCGGTCCGGCGCGTCCTGTCCCACGAGCACGAGGTCCAGGTGCTGACCAGCGCGCAGGAGGCGCTGCGCCGCATCGGCGAGGGCGAGCGCTTCGACCTCATCCTGTGCGATCTCATGATGCCGATCATGACAGGCGTGGAGCTCCACAACGAGCTGTGCCGCACCGCGCCGGATCAGGCGGCGCGCATGGTGTTCCTGACCGCCGGCGCCTTCACGCCGCGCGCGCGCGCCTTCCTCGACGAGGTGCCGAACCCGCGGCTCGACAAGCCGTTCGAGCTGGCCACCCTGCGCGCGCTGGTGCTGGAGCGGCTGGGCTGAGCCCCGGCCATGCCATAGACTCCGGGCGTCGACGTGGCGACACGACGGAGGATGGCCATGGGATGCGCGCATCTGGATCGCGGGAAGAAGGTCCACCCCAGGAGCAAGGGCTGCGAGGAGTGCCTGCGCATGGGCGACTCGTGGGTCCACCTCCGCCTGTGCCTCTCGTGCGGCCACGTCGGCTGCTGCGACTCGTCGAAGAACAAGCACGCGACGGCTCACTTCCGCGGGACCAGGCACCCGGTGGTCCGCTCCCTGGAGCCGGGCGAGTCCTGGGGCTGGTGCTACCTGGACGAGGAGATGTTCGAGTCGGTCGACTGAAGGCCGGCTGGTCGCGGTCGTCGCGATCGCCGCAGCCGGGTCGGCTCAGCTAGTCGTCGCCGCCGGCCCGGCCGTCTCCGCCCGCGCCGCGCTCGGGCAGGAACACGCGCATCGCGGCCGGCCCGCGGTTGGCGCGGGCGTGGTAGGGCACCAGGCGGAGCGGCCCCTCGGCGGCAGCTGCGGCCGGCGGCCGCTCGGGCCCGTACGGCCAGCGTGGCCGCTCGTCCTGCGCAGCGGAGAAGACCGGCACGCTCACGCTCACCTGCGGTCCGCTCTCGCCCGCGGCCGGCGCGTCGAGCGGCGGCGCGCTCGTGTCCACCGCCACGCCATCGATGCCGACCCCGCCCGGCAGGTCGACCGACTCCAGGCAGTAGACCAGCGGGCCGCGCTCGACCGCGACCGTGCCCCGCACCGCGTCCAGCCGCGGGTCGGGAAACGTCCAGCGCGGCGCGATCGGCAGATCGAGGACGAGCTCGTCGCCCGGGCGCCACGGCCGCTCCGCCTCCGCGTACTGCCCGGCCGGCGCGTCGCGCGACAGACCGTCCACCGTCAGGGTCGCGCCGCTCGCCCAGCTCGGCACCCGGATCGACACGCGCCACGGCGCTCCATCCGACTCGGTGATGGTCACCCGCACGCGCCCGCGCCACGGATACTCGGTGGCGACCCGCAGGCCGGCCGCGCGGCCGCCGGTCAGCGCGGTCCGGATCTCGGCCGCGGCGAGCTGTTCGATGCGCAGGCCGGTCCGGTCCGCGGTCGCGGCGTAGCCGCCGAGGCTGGCCAGCGTGCGGGCCAGATTGGTCGGGCAGCACGACACCTCGAACCACGGCGCCCGCCCTCCCGTGGCCGCTCGCGGGCTGAGCGCGTCGGGATCGGGCTGGACGCCGGGCGCCCGCTGCTGCAGCGGGTTGGCGTAGAAGAAGCCGCGGCCGTCTGCGGCGACGGCGCCGGCGATCACGTTGTGGAGCGTGCGCTCGGCCAGCTCGGCGAAGCGCGCCTCGCCGGTGGCCAGGAGGAGGCGCCAGGCCAGCATCACCGACGCCACCGCGGCGCAGCTCTCGGCGTACGCCCCGTCGGGCGGCAGCTCGAAGTCCTCGCCGAAGGCCTCGCCTTCGTGCCGCGAGCCCATCCCGCCGGTGAGGTAGGTGCGGGCGGCGACCGTGCGCTGCCACTGCTCGACGAGCGCGCCGAGGAGCTCGTCGTCGCCGGTCTCGACCGCGACGTCGACCGCGCCGCTGGCCAGATACAGCGCGCGCACCGCGTGGCCGTCGAACACAGCCGCCCTGCGGACCGGCACGTGGTCGGAGAAGTACTCGCTGCCCAGCGGGCCGGCGGCCAGGAGCCCAGCACCGCGCCGCTCCACGAACAGGCGCGCCTGGGCGAGGTAGCGCTCCTGTCCGGTGGCCCGGTAGAGCTCGACCAGCGCGGTCTCGACCTCGGGATGACCGCAGATCGCGTTGCGACCGGTCGGCCCGAACTCGGCGCAGATGTGGTCCGCTGCCCGGCACGCCACGCCGACCAGATCGTCGGCGCCGTGGGCGCGCAGCCGCGCCACGCCGGCCTGGATGAGGTGGCCCTGGCAGTAGAGCTCGTGGCCCCACTCGAGGTCGGTGTAGCGGGCGGCCTGACCGGGGCGGCCGAAGTTGGTGTCGATGTATCCGTCGGGCGACTGCGCGGCGGCCAGCAGGGCGCCCCACTCGGCGACCACCGCGTCGGGCGCGGGGTCGCCCGAGCGCCCCGCCTCCCACGAGCAGGCCTCGAGCAGCTTGTAGACCTCGGAGTCGGAGAACTCGCGGCCCCGGCGGCCGGCGGCCGGGCCGCGGGCGGCGAGCACGCGCACGTTGTCGAGCCAGCCGGCCCGCTCGATCCATCCCCTGCAGTGCGGCAGCATGACCTCGGCGTTGAGCCGCTGGCGGTCGGCCCAGAAGCCGTCGGTGAGCCGCACCTCGTCGATGCCGAGTGGGCGCAGCGCGCCGCGAGACGGATTCGTCGGGCCAACCATCGTCATGTCAGCCAGGGAGCATACCCTCGGTCGGCCGTCCGGGCCGCCTCCGGCGGCGTCCGCCGCTACCCTCGCGCGGAGGGGCGCAGCGCGTCGTCGTCGCGCAGGTTGCGCTGCACGTAGTACTCGAGCCGGCTGCGCGCGGCGCCCAACGACTCGCGCAGGGCGACCAGCGGATCCTCCTGGCCCACGCCCGGCTCCGGATCGCGACTCACGACGATCTCGCCGCCGGGCACCGCGATCGACACGCGGATGCGATAGCGGTGGGTCGTGAGCTGGTGGCCGCGAAGCGCCTCGACGATGACGTCGCAGCGCGCGATGCGGTCGTAGACCGACTCGAGATCAGCAGCCAGCGACCTCACGACTTCTTCCATCGCGCCGCCGCGACCGACACCCGAATACCTGATCAACATCCCAATTCCCGACGGCAATGGTAGCCCCGATCGAACGGATCGCTAGCCGCGCGGCGCGTGATTCGACCGGCGGACGATCGTATCGATGCCCGACCAACGATGCGGAGTCGACGGGTCAACGACGGACGCGAGCGGGAGGGCGGCCGTTCAGGAACGCCGGAACGGCGGCGTCGTCCCGCGCGCGGTGCGCGGCCGGGTGAAGCCGTCGAGCAGCCGGCCGAACTCGTCGGCGTCGACGGGCTGGCGCAGGATGCCGAGCAGGCCCAGCCTCGCCAGCCACTCGGTCCCAATCCGGAGATCCGGATCCTGCATCAGGATGAGCGGGAGACCGATCGCGTTGTTGCGCGCGCACGCCGCGAGCGCCACGCCCGGATAGCCCGGCAGGCCGGCATCCAGCACGGCGAGATCGATGGAGTGAGGATGGTCGACCTCGCGCTGGAACCACTCGAGGACCATCGGTCCATCGGCGGCGAGGATGGGATGGTGACCCGCTCGTCGCACGCGTTCAGAGAGGAGCCGACCGATCCGAGCATCCCCGGTTGCGATCAGGATTCGGAGAATGGTGGACAGCCCAGCTACCATGCGACCTCGTTCCCCACCCCTGCAGGGTTCGCGCCCGTCCCGCCGTGGGAAAATCACCAGGTAGGGACGGCCCGCGGACCGATTTGCGAAAATCCTGCGTCGGGGCCGGCAAAGTTGCGCACGAATGACGATCTCTGCGCGATCTGGCCGCGACCACGCCGGCGTCAGGTCAGCCATGTCACGGCCATGACGGGCGAGTGAAGCCAACGTTGGCCGCGGCAGCGTCATCACCGTCGGTGAGCTCCAGGCTCGCCCTCCGGGGTCCCGGTCAGAACTTCTCGACCGCCGGCCGCAGGTCGAGCTCGAGGGTCCAGGTGGTCGGGTGCTGCGCGTGGAGGTTCCAGTACTCGTTCGCGATGGCGTCGGGCGCGAGCAGCGTCCGGTCCTCGCGGTCAGGCTGCATCTGGCGCGCGCGCGGCGTGTCGATCTGGCCGTCGACGATGACGTGAGCCACGTGCACTCCCTTTGGCCCGAGCTCGCGCGCCATGCTCTGGGCCAGCGCGCGCAGCCCGAACTTGCCGACCGCCAGGCAGGAGAAGCGGGCGCTGCCGCGCAGAGACGCCGTCGCGCCGGTCAAGAGCACCGTGCCGCGACCGCGCTCGACCATGGCCGGCAAGACCTCGCGCGCGGCCAGGAACGCGCCCAGACAGTTCGCCCTCCACGACTGCTCGAAGACCTCCGGCGAGACCTCGAGGACGCCGCCGGCATGGAAGCTGCCTGCGTTGTAGACGAACACGTCGGGTGAGCCGAGCTCGTCGCGCACCCGGCGGAACGCGGCCGCGACCGAGTCGGCCTGGGTCGCGTCGGCTCGCAGCGCCAGCGCGCGCCCGCCGGCCCCCGCGATCGATCGCTCGACCGGATCGACCTCCTCCGAGCGGCGCGCCATCAGCGCCACCGCATAGCCCTCGCGCGCGAAGCGGCGCGCGATCGATGCCCCCAGGGCGGGCCCGATGCCCAGCACAGCTGCCACCTTCGTGTCCTTCATCATGTGAGGATAGCGCGGGCGGCCGCGGCACGAGGGTTGCTGCCTCTGGTCGGATCGAGGCGAGTCGCCTCGGACCAGGAGCGAGAACAGCTCATGCCGCCCGGCGCGTCGGTCGGACGCCCCGCGACGACGACTCAACCGCGCAGGCGGCGGGCGATGTCGCGCCCCTCGTCGTCGCCGGCCAGCCCGCGGGCCTCGAGCGCCCACGCCGCCGCCTCGCCCAGATCGGGCGCGGCGCCGCTGGCCACGGCGCGCGCGTGGGCGTCCTCGAAGTCGGCCGGCACGCGCAGCGACCAGTTGCGGTCGTTGACCGTGCCGGGCTGGTTGAACGGCTCCTCGATGCCGAACAGGTCGGGCCAGAAGACCAGCGCGTGGCGGGCCGGGCCCAGGAACAGCTCGGCCATCATCGCGGTGGCCAGCGCGCGCTCGTCGCGCTCGAGCTCGGCGGCCGGCCGGCGCAGGCGCTCGCCCAGGTAGGCCGCGCGGCGCGCGACCTCCTGCGTCCCCCGCCAGCCGGCGATGACCGCGCGCAGCGGCGCGGTGTCGTGGTTGCCGACCATGACCCAGTCGGACCGCGCCGCCCGGTCGCCGCGGTAGACGTCGCCCGGTTGGTCGACCCGGGCCTTCTGGGTCACGCGGAAGCGGCCCAGCTCGTGGCGGCCCAGCACCGCGGCGAGCGGGCGCGGACAGGTCGACAGCACCTCGACCATGAGGGCCGACGGGTCCCCGCCGCGCGCCCGCACGCGCTCGACCAGGAGATCGAAGGTCACCGCGTAGGCAGAGGCCTGGGCCGGCTCGAGGGCGCGCACCCAGTCGTCATCGTGGCGCGGGCGCCCGGCGTCGAGCTGTTCGCCCCGCACGCGGGCGAAGCCGGCCAGGTCCGGCATGTCGGGCGACTCGAACAGCCGGGCTCCGCCGGCCACCGGCTGCCCCGTGCGGTAGACCCACGGGCAGATCCATCCGTGCGGGTGATCGATGCGCAGCCCGTCGTGGCCGTCGAGCAGGAGGTCGATGCGCGCGGTCAGGAAGCGCCGCGCGCCCCCGTCGGCGAGCTGGCGCGGATCGAGGACCGGGAACTCCCACGGCTGGCCGTCCGGGTTGGTGCGGCTGGGCGGCGCGCCCATGGCCCAGCCGGGCAGGAACAGCTCGCCGAACACGCGCGGCAGGACCCAGCGGTCGCGGCCGCTGATGCCGGCGGCCAGGTCGGCGAGCACCGACAGGCCGCGGCCGCGCGCGCGCTCGCGCAGCGCGGCGTGCTGCTCGGCGACCAGGAGCTGGGCCAGCTCGAAGGGCAGGGCGGCGTCGGCATCGAGCGGCGGGTCGTCGGGCCAGCTCTGCCAGTCGGAGTTGCCGAGCGCGCTGGCGATGGCCTCGAAGCGCGCCTCGGCCGCGATCCACGGCGCGGCGGCCGACAGGCGCGCGCGCGCGGCCTCCAGCTCGGCGGCGCCCGCACCGGCGCGCACGGTCGCGGCCGCGGCGGCCAGGAGCCGGCGCTGCGTGTCCCACGCGTAGCGATAGGCCACTCGGTCGCCGTCCGGGCGGCCGGCGACCGCCCCCTGCAGAATTTCGTCGCCGATGAGGCCGCGCCCGGCCAGCTCGCCGAGCGAGACGTGCAGCGGGTTGTGCGACAGCGCCGAGCTGGTGTAGGGCGACGGGTCGTCGCGCGAGGTGATGCCGCCCGGCCCGAGCGCGACGCCGTTGACCCCGAGCCCGGCCAGGAAGCCGAGCAGCTGGTCGGCGCGCGCCGAGTAGGGCGTGCCGTAGCCGATGTCGTCGTCGCCGGCCGGAAAGCTGGCCTGGTGGATCGAGACCACGAGCCAGTCGATGCCCAGCCGGGCCAGGGCGGCGCGCATCGCAGCTTGGCGGTCCCCCGCCGGTGGGCGTGTGTGCGCTTCGGGCATGGAGATCGAGTCGATCGCTGGCTCGCACTCGGCGTCGGCTCATCGCCAAGCTCAGGTTCCGAGCGTGGACAATGGCCGCCATCCGGTCAAGAGGGGCACCCCGGCCAAAACGATCTCGCCGGGATGCGCTCCGGCCCGGCGCGCATCGGCGCGGTGCGTCCGCGCGGTGCGCCCCTGGCTTGTCACCTGTCCGGGCCCCGGCGGACAGGTGTCCGGGCGCGCGCTCGCATGTGCGCGCCACCGGCCAGCTCGGCCGAGGCACGCTCCTTGCTCCTCGACCGCGGCGCATGATCCCCGAGCCCGTCGCGATGGACCGAGCGGTCGCGCGCCCGCGCCGCCGCCGCCGTCGCATCGCGCTGGCCGTCGCCGCCGCTGCGGTGCTGGTCGGCGGCAGCCTGGCCGCCGCGCCGCTGGTCCGCCGCTGGGTGCAGGCCGAGCGGGCGGTGGACAGCGCCGGCCTGCGCGTCGCGCCGGTCGTGGTCGGGGACATGGACCGCGACGTGGCGGCGCAGGGGCGCGTGGTGGCCGCCCTCCACCCGACGCTGTTCAGCCCGGCGCAGGGCATCGTGGCGCTCGCGGTCAAGGCCGGGGCCCCGGTCCGCCGCGGAGACGTGCTGGCCACCATCGCCAGCCCCGAGCTGGCCAGTCGCCTGGCCCAGGAGCGCGCGACCCTGAGCTCGCTCGAGTCGGAGCTCGGCCGCAACGAGATCGCGAGCCGCCAGGCCCGGGTCAAGAGCAAGCAGGACCTCGATGTGCTGGCGGTGCGCCACGAGGCGGCCACGCGCGCGCTGCGCCGCACGCGCGACCTGGGCGAGCAGGGCGTGGTCCCGGTCAGCGAGGTGGAGAAGGCCCAGGACGACCTCGCGATCGCGGCCCTCGAGCTCAAGAACCGGCGCGAGACCTCGACCCTGGAGCGCGACACGCAGGCCTTCGAGGGCCGGACCCGCCGCCTGGCGGTGGAGCGCCAGCGCTCGGTGGTCGGCGAGCTGGAGCGCCAGAACGCCGATCTCGAGGTCAAGGCGCCTTTCGACGGCATCGTCGCCACCGTGGCGGTGCAGGACCGCGACGCGGTGGCGGCGAACCACGCGCTCCTCACCGTGGTCAACCTGACCGCGCTCGAGATCGAGCTCGAGCTGGCCGAGAACCAGGCGGCGGACGTGGCGCCGGGGACCGCCGCGCTGGTCGCCTACGCGGGGCGCGAGCTGCCGGCCAAGGTGGTGGCCATCTCGCCCGAGGTGCGCGACAGCCAGGTGCGCGGCACGGTGGCGTTCACGGGCCAGGCCCCGGCCGGGCTGCGCCAGAGCGAGCGCGTGTCGGTGCGGCTCCTGCTCGATCGCCGCGTCCACGTCCTCAAGCTGCCGCGCGGCCCCTACCTCGAGGTAGGCGGCGGCCGCTCGGTCTACGTCGTGGCCGACGGCATGGCGGTGCGCCGGCCGGTCCGCATCGGCGTGACCAGCGTGTCGGAGGTGGAGATCGTGGGCGGGCTGCGCGCCGGCGAGCGGGTCGTGGTGTCCGACACCGGCGGCTTCGAAGGGGCCGAGCGCGTGCTGCTCCAGTGACGTGACCGTGATCGTGACCGTGATCGTGATGGTGACCGCAGGGACGAGGCAAAGGAGACGCGGCAGATGCTGCACATGAAGAACGTGAGCAAGGTCTACCGGACCGAGATCGTCGAGACCCACGCGCTGGCCGATCTGACGGTCCACGTCGGCCGCGGCGAGTTCGTGGCGGTGATGGGGCCGTCGGGCTCGGGCAAGACCACGTTCCTCAACGTGGCCGGCCTGCTCGACACCTTCCAGCGGGGCGAGTACCTGCTCGACGGCACCGACGTGCGCCGCATGCGCGACTCGGCCATGTCGCGCATCCGCAACCGCAAGATCGGCTTCGTCTTCCAGGGCTTCAATCTCATGCCCGACCTCGACGTGTTCGACAACGTCGACGTCCCGCTGCGCTACCGGCGGCTGCCGGCCCGCGAGCGGCGCGAGCGCATCGAGCGCGCCCTGGAGCAGGTCGGCCTGAGCTCGCGCATGCGCCACTACCCGTCGCAGCTCTCGGGGGGGCAGCAGCAGCGGGTGGCGATCGCGCGGGTCCTGGCCGGCGACCCGGCCCTCATCCTGGCCGACGAGCCGACCGGCAACCTCGACTCGGTGATGAGCCACGAGATCCTCGATCTGCTCGAGCGCATCAACGAGGGCGGCACCACGATCATCATGGTCACCCACAGCGCCGAGTGCGCGGCCCACGCCCACCGGCAGATCCACCTGCGCGACGGGCGCATGGTGGAGGTGGACGAGCCGCCCAGCCTGGTGCGCGGGCGCGAGCCCGGCCTGGCCCCGGGGCTGGGCTGAGAGGAGGAGGTCGCCGTGTTCGCCTATCAGCTGCGCATCGCGTGGAAGAGCATCCGGCGCAACCTGGGCCACTCGCTCATCGTGGCCGGGGGCATCGCGCTCGGGGTCGCGGTCTCCACCCTGTTCGCCACCGTGCGCCACTCCTACGCCAAGGACCCGCTGCCGGGCAAGAGCGACTCGCTGTTCTACGTCCGCCTGGACAGCTGGGACCCGCACCAGTCCTATCCGGGCGACATCGGGCCGCCGCCGCAGATCACCTACCAGGACATGGCCGGCATCATGCGGTCGGACATCCCGACCCACCAGTCGGGCATGTTCAAGACCTCGCTCTACGTGTTCCCGCCCGACGCGTCGAGGGGGCGGCCGGAGCTGGAGCAGATCCGGCTCTGCTTCTCCGACTTCTTCGCGATGTTCGACGTGCCGTTCCGCTACGGCGGCGCCTGGGACCGCAAGGCCGACGCCGGGCCCGAGTCGGTGGTGGTCATCTCGGAGGAGATGAACGACCGGCTTTTCGGCGGCGAGAACAGCGTCGGCAAGAGCGTGCGGATCCAGGACCGCCAGTTCCGCGTGGTCGGCGTGCTCGACCACTGGCGCCCGGGAGTGAAGTTCTACGACCTGACCCAGTTCCAGGTGCAGGCGGTGGAGCCGGTCTACATGCCCTTCAACTGGGTGCGGCCCATGGAGCTGCGCACCGCCGGCAACAGCGACGGCTGGAAGTCGCCCTCGCAGTTCGGCTTCGCCGGCATCTTCGGCTCCGAGACCGCGTGGATCCAGATGTGGGTCGAGCTGCCGACCGCCGATCACCTGGCCCGCTACCGCGCGTTCCTCGACGCCTACGCGCTCGAGCAGCGCAAGGCAGGCCGCTTCCAGCGCCCACTCGACAACCGGGTGAGGACCATCTCGCAGGTGATGGCCGACTTCAAGATCGTGCCCGAGGAGGCGACCGCGACCATGATGGTCTCGCTCCTGTTCCTGCTCATCTGCAGCCTCAACCTGATCGGGCTCCTGCTCGGCAAGTTCCTGGCCCGCGGGGCCGAGATCGGGGTGCGGCGGGCGATGGGCGCGCGCCGGCTCGACGTCTTCGTGCAGCACATCCTCGAGTGCGAGCTGGTCGCGCTGGCCGGCGGCGCGGTCGGCCTGCTGCTCGCCGCCGGCGGCGTCGAGCTGGTGAATCTATGGACCAAGACCATGTTCCAGCGCAGCGACTTCTTCCAGGTCGACTGGGCCATGGCCGGCTTCGCGACCTCCGCCGCGCTGGTCGCCGGCCTCATCGCCGGGCTCTACCCGGCCCTGCGGGTCTGCCGCATCGCCCCCGCCGTCCACCTCAAGACGCAGTGATCAAGGAGAGGGAGCCATGGAGCTAGGACCCATCCTGCGCGCCATTCGCCGCAACAAGGCGCGCTTCGGGCTGATCGCGGTCGAGGTGGCGCTGACCCTGGCAGTGGTGGCGAACTGCCTCGCGCTCATCGGCGACGCGCGCGAGAAGATGGCCCAGCCGTCCGGGTTCGACGACGACAACATCGTCCGGGTGACGTCGACCCCGTTCGACCAGGCCTTCCGCGAGGACGGCTACCTCCAGAACGGGCTGCGGGCCGACCTGGAGGCGCTCCGCCACATGCCGGGCGTGCGCGCGGCGCTCAGCACCGGCTTCCTGCCGTGGATCGGCGGCGGCAGCTCGGGCACCTTCAAGCGGCCGGGGGGCCAGGGCCCGGAGCTGCGCAGCCAGCTCTACCCCGCCGACGAGGGGCTCATCGACACCCTCGGCGTGCACCTGGTCGAGGGCCGCCAGTTCACCCGCGACGACGTGGAGCGCGACACCCAGCGCCTGAAGGCGCTCTTCGCCAGCGACCGACCGCGCGGCCAGGACGGCATGCCGAGCGAGCACTACATGCAGGACGTGGTCATCAGCAAGGCCTGGTGCGAGCTCATGTTCGGGCCCGGCTCGTGCCTGGGCAAGATGTTCGAGGACGGCGACCGCGACCTCTACCGGGTCATCGGCGTGCTCGATCCCTTCTACAACCCGTACGCCTGGCACATCGAGAAGTACGCCCTGTTCTACGCCTATCACAGCGCCAGCTTCGAGGGCGGGTCGGCCTATCTCGTGCGCACCGAGCCGGGCAAGGCGGCCAGCCTGGCCAGGACCATCGAGGACTCGCTGACCCGGCAGAACCCGCTGCGCACGGTGAAGACCCAGCTGGTGACCGAGGTGCGGCACAACTTCTTCGGGCCGCAGCGGGCCATCATCCTGCTCATGGGGCTGGTCGCGGTGCTGCTGGTGGTCGTGACCGGGCTGGGCATCGTGGGCGTCACGTCGTTCCTGGTCACCGAGAGGATCCGCCAGATCGGCACCCGCCGCGCGCTGGGAGCGCGCATGATCGACATCGTGCGCTACTTCCTGCTCGAGAACTGGCTGGTGACCTCGCTCGGCATCGTCGCCGGTGTGGGGCTGGCGATCGCGCTCAACCTGGCCCTGGTGTCGTTCGCGAGCAGCGCGGTGCTGGGCGCCCCGACCGTGGTGGCCGGCGCGATCCTCCTCTGGCTGCTCGGCCTGGTGTCGGCGCTGGTGCCGTCCCTGCGGGCGGCGCGCACATCACCGGCGGTGGCGACGCGGAGCGTCTGATGGACGCGGGGGGCGGTCAGGCGCGATCGCGCGTGCTGGTGGTCGAGGACCAGCCGGCGGTGGCCAAGGCGATCCAGGTGCTGCTCGAGGTGCACGACATCCCGTGCGTGACGGCGGGCAGCCCGGGCGAGGCGCTCGATCTGGTCGACCGCGAGGAGTTCGGCGCGGTGCTGCAGGACATGAACTTCGGCCCGTCGGACACCGACGGCGTGCGCGGGGTGGAGCTGTTCCGCCGGCTGCGCGCGCTCGACCCGCACCTGCCGGTCCTGGCGCTGACCGCCTGGGCCTCGCTCGAGACCGCGGTGGCCATGGTCAAGGAGGGCGCGGCCGACTACCTGGCCAAGCCGTGGGACGACGCCAAGCTCATCGCCACCGTGCGCAACCTCGTCCGCATGCGCGAGCTCGAGCTGGAGAACCAGCGGCTGCGCGAGGCGCACGCGCGCGACCGGCGCGAGCTGGCCGCGCGCTACGAGCTGGGCGGGCTGGTCTACCGCAGCGCCGCCATGCACCGTGCCCTGGCGCTCGCGACCCAGGTCGCGTCGGCCGACGTGCCGGTGCTGGTCGTCGGGCCCAACGGGGCGGGCAAGGAGATGATCGCCGAGCTGGTCCAGGCCAACTCGCGCCGGCGCGGCCGGCCGTTCCTCAAGGTGAACGTGGGCGCGCTGCCCGACGAGCTGCTCGAGGCGGAGCTGTTCGGCGCCGAGGCGGGCGCCTACACCGGGGCGGTCAAGCGCCGCATCGGCCGCTTCGAGGCGGCCGACGGCGGGACGCTGTTCCTCGACGAGATCGCCAACCTGTCGCCGGCCGGGCAGGCCAAGCTCCTGCGCGTGCTGCAGAGCGGGGAGTTCGAGCGCGTCGGCTCGAGCGAGACGCGCCGGGTCGATGTGCGCATCCTGGCCGCCACCAACGCGGAGCTGGGGTCGCAGATGGCGGCCGGGCGGTTCCGCGAGGACCTGTACTTCCGCCTCAGCGTCATCGAGATCCGCGTGCCGCCGCTGTGCGAACGGGCCGAGGATCTCATGCCGCTGGCCGAGGCGTTCCTGGCCCGCTTCACCGCGGCCGGCGCGGCGCGCAGCTTCGGGCGCGAGGCGCGCGCCGCCCTCGAGGAGCACGCCTGGCCGGGCAACGTGCGCGAGCTGCAGAACCGGGTGCAGCGCGCCGTGCTGATCGGCGCCGCCGGCGAGATCGGGCCGGACGACCTCGGGCTGGGGGCGGGTCCGGCGGGGCGTGGCGACGGCGGGATGGGGGCCGGCGGCGCCGGAGCAGGCGGCATCGGCGCGAAGGGCGCGGCGGACGGGGTGGCCGACGGCGTGGCCGACGGCGCGGCCGAGATCGATCCGGGCGAGAAGCGGCGGCTGGAGCAGCTCCTGCTCGAGAGCGGCGGGATGGTGTCGCGCGCGGCGGCCCGGCTCGGCATCAGCCGGCAGGCCCTCTATCGCCGCATGCAGCGGCTCGGCATCGCGCTCGAGCGGCGGCCGAGGACGTAGACTGGGAGCGTGACGCGCTCGCGGCGGGGTGTGGCCGGGAAGCTGCTGATGGCGGCGCTCCTGGCTCCGGCGGTGGGCACGGCCGCGGCGGCGACGGCCGGCGCGCTGGGCTGGCAGCCGGGGCTGGTCCTGGCCGCGGGCCTGGGCGGCGGCGGCGCGCTCGCCGCCATCGCCATCGCCGGCGCGATCGGCCGCATGCGGCGCATCCTGACCGCCCTGGAGGACGGCGTGCGCAGCTTCCGCGACGCCGACTACAGCCTGCGCCTCGCCGTCGACCGGAGAGACGAGCTGGGCGACCTGGTCCGCATCTACAACGACCTGGGCGACGCGCTCAGGGCCCAGCGGCGCGACATCGTGCAGCGCGAGCTCCTGCTCGACACGCTCCTCCATGGGGTGCCGCTGGCGACGGTGCTGGTGTCGGCGGGCGGGCGCGTCGTCTTCTCCAACCGCGCGGCGCGCCAGCTCCTGCACGGCGGCCGCCGCCTGGAGGGGCAAAGGTTCGCGGAGGTCGTGGGCCAGGCGCCGGTCGAGGTGGGCCAGGCGCTGGCGGCCGAGCGCGACGCGCTCTTCACCACGGTGCTGCAGGGCCGCGACGAGACCTTCAAGGCCGGGCGCCGCACCTTCGAGCTGGGCGGGCAGGCGCACACGCTCTACCTGCTCGAGCGGCTCACGCCCGAGCTGCGCCGGCGCGAGGTGGAGGCGTGGCGCAACGCGGTCCGCGTGGTCAACCACGAGCTCAACAACTCGGTGGCCCCGATCCGCTCGCTCGCCCACTCGGCGCGGCGCGTGCTCGACCGCCCCGAGCACCGCCACCGGCTGGAGGAGATCCTGGAGACGGTCGAGGAGCGGGTGGACCACCTGGCCGGCTTCCTCGAGGGCTACGCCGCCTTCGCCCGCCTGCCGGTGCCGCGCAAGCAGCCGGTCATGTGGGGCGACCTGCTCGACCGCGTGCGCCGCCTCTCGCCGTTCGCGATCGAGGCGCCGCTCCCCGACGGCCCGGCCCACATCGATCCGGGGCTGGTCGAGCAGGTGCTCATCAACCTGGTCAAGAACGCGAGCGAGTCGGGCAGCGCGCCCGAGGCGATCGTCGTGTCGGTGCGCGCCGCGGCAGACGGCGGCTCGGTCCTGCGCGTCATGGACCGCGGCCCCGGCATGACCGACGACGAGCTTCGCCGCGCCCTGGTCCCGTTCTACACCTCCAAGCCCCAGGGGACCGGCCTCGGCCTCCCGCTGTCGAACGAGATCGTCGAGGCCCACGGCGGGCGCCTGCAGATCGAGAACCGCGACGGCGGCGGCCTGGTGGTCACGTGCAAGCTCCCCGCGGCGTGAGGCTGTGGGTGCGTGGTAGAGTTGGAGGATGCTGCCAGCCGAGCAGGTCGAGCCGCGTGGGGGCGAGGCCGAGCGCCGGTTCGTCCTCGAAGACGTGCCGTGGTGGGCGTACGTGGCGCTCCGCGACGCGCTCGAGGACAGCGGGACGCGCATGACCTACCTGGAGGGGAGACTCGAGCTCATGAGCCCGTCTGACACCCACGAGGAGGAGAAGAAGCTAGTGGCCCGCCTGCTCGAGGCGTGGGGAGACGAGCTCGGGGTCGACCTTCGCGGGTTCGGCAGCACCACGTTCCGCCGCGAGGCCGAGCGCCGCGGGCTGGAGCCGGACGAGTGCTACACCGTGGGCCCCCGGGCGAAGGACGCGGTGCCGCACATCGCGATCGAGATCG
>Ga0126377_10000548_pt1 | contig 22995 bp, 19 predicted proteins | sample PanSoiMetPlot_22_FD_92647 | JGI IMG/M metagenome (GOLD analysis project Ga0126377, IMG submission 92647) | Tropical forest soil microbial communities from Panama - MetaG Plot_22 | ecosystem: Environmental > Terrestrial > Soil > Tropical forest > Bulk soil | place: Panama | collected 2016-02-17 | reverse complement strand
TTTCTTCACCCTGTCGGCGGCGGTTTCGCGCATGTCTGCGCAGGAACCAACGCCCGGCCAGGGTGGCCGGCGCGGCGGCGACATGCGCGAGTTTCTCGGCCTCGGACCTGCCCCTGACGCGGCGGCCGCGAAAAAGGGGGAGCCGCTTTATAAGCAGAATTGCGGCGGCTGCCATGGCGCTGACGCCAGGGGCGCCCAGGCGCCCAGTCTCACGCGTTCGCCGATCGTGCTGCACGATGAAAAAGGAGATAAGCTTGCGCCGATTATCAAAGAAGGGCGTGGGGGCATGCCGGCCTTCCCGAATCTTTCGCAGGATGACGTTTATCTCATATCGCAATTCATTCACCTGCAAGTGGAACTGGCCGCGAACCGCGGCTCCTATGGCGCAACCTATAGCGATCTGCGAAATCGAATAACTGGCGACGCCAAGAAGGGCGAAGAGTTTTTCAACAATAACTGCGCGAATTGTCACTCCGCTACTGGCGATCTCGCTAAAATCGGCGCGAAATTCCCACAAGCCTCGGCGCTGAAGTCGCGGTTCCTCTGGCCTTCCACTCCCGGCCCGGCCAAAGCTAAAGTCACTACTCCCGCCGGGCAAACCGTCGAGGGAACCGTCAAAACCAACACCGACTTCGATATTTCCTTAATTGACGCGGGAGGCAATTATCACTCCTGGCCACGCCATGAGGTGAAAGTGGAAATTGAAGACAAATTGACTGGTCATCGCGCCCTGCTGCCGAAATACTCGGACGCGGACATCAATAATCTCGCAGCCTATCTGGTAACGCTCAAATGAAAATGAAACGGCTTTTTCTCACGATGATGATGGCTCTCCTTGCCCGTTCGATTTACGGACAAGGGTTGGATCCCAGGACGCTCACGTTGTTCAAGCAACCGGCCGATTGTTGGCCGACTTACAATGGAGATTATTCCGGGCGGCGGTTCAGCGAGCTGAAACAGATCAATCAGGACAATGTTGATCAGTTGAAGATCGAGTGGATGTATCGCATCAGGGGCGTCGGGCCGCAGCGCGGCGTGGGCGAACCGACCATCAAATCCACTCCGCTGATGGTGAACGGAATTATATACTTCACCATCCCCGATCACATCTTCGCTATCAATGCTCGCACCGGAGAGCACATCTGGAAATACGATTTCCAGGACCAGGGAGGCCACCTCATCGGCCAGCGCGGTGTGGGCATGTATGGGGCCTGGCTATATTTTGAAAGCCCCGACGGGTGGTTCATTTCGTTGAACGCTAAAGATGGCAAGGAGCGCTGGCGCAAAAAGATCGCCGATGAGAAACGGCAATACTTCACTACAATGGCCCCACTGATCGTGAAGAATCACATCATTGTCGGCGTGGGCGGCGACGCGATGGACGTGCGCGGCTATCTGGAATCGCGCGATCCTGAAACCGGCGAGTTGCAATGGCGCTGGTACACGACGCCCGAGAAGATGGGCGACCCCGGTTCTGAGACCTGGCCGAATCAAGAGGCGATGGATCACGGGGGCGGGATGACATGGCTGCCCGGCACATATGACCCCGAATTGAATCTGCTCTATTGGGGCACCGGTAATGCGAATCCGGTCTTCGCCGGGCAAAGCCGTAAAGGCGCGAATCTATGGACGGCGTCCATCGTGGCGTTGAATCCTGAAACCGGCAAGCTTGTCTGGTGGTTCCAAACGTCGCCGCACGACACGCACGACTGGGATAACGTGGAGACGCCTGTCCTGTTTGACGCCGTCATCAACGGTCAGCCGCGCAAATTGTTGGCGCAGGCGGCGCGCGCCGGTTGGTTTTTCGTCCTCGACCGGACGAACGGAAAGAATCTGGTTTCCAAGCCTTTCGCCGGCTCCGGCAACTGGGCGCTGGGTGTTGATGCAAAGGGGCAGCCTATTCCCAATCCGGCCAAAGAACCCTCGGTGGATGGTACGATGATTGACATGCCCGCAATGGGCGCGACCAATTGGCCGCCGCCGAGTTACAGTCCGCAAACGGAGCTGTTCTATTTTAACTGTACCCAGGGTTACGGCATCGCTTACCTGTATGACACATCAGAGAAACCCGAGGGATACGGCGGCGGCGGCGGCGGCAACATCGATTCAGGCTCGGCGCTGATGGCGATGGACATTCGGACAGGCGCCATTAAATGGAAACATGAACATCGTGGCGGTCCGGGTGGCGGCGGCGGAATGAGCGGCGGCGTTTTGACCACCGCAGGCGGGCTGCTGTTAACAGGCGACACCGGCGAACTCGTCGCCTTTGATCCCGCCAACGGCAATCCACTCTGGCATCAACGCCTCACTGGCGCGGTGAGTAACGGGCCTTCTACGTGGATGCTTGACGGCAAACAATATCTGATCGTTGGCGCGGGCGATACGCTGTACGCATTGACGCTGGCAGGGAAGAGTAAAACGGAATAATACTGACGACACTATTTTTGTGGGAAACTATGAAACCAATTATCGTGACCTTGCTCGTCATATATTTTACGCTGGAACCAAACAGCGCGTTCGGGCTACTCCCCATACCGGGAATTTCTTCCGCACACTCCTCCACACAGGCTTCTGACGCCCGAAAGAAAGCGGATGAAATAGTGGCTTCCCTGAATAAGAAGAAAGAGATGGTCAAGGAGAAGTACGGTGTTAGGAAGGAGAAGTACAAGGAGGTTCGCTGTGAACCCATCGTTAAGGCAGATCCAAGTGAGTACTCAGGAGCGTATGAGGCCTCTGACCCGGGCCTGGGCTATTCTCTCACCATACGAGTTGGGAATGACGGAAGAGTGGATGCCTTCGGTTATGAGCCGGTGGAAACGAGCGCCAAAGAGTCGCGTCAGTTTGCGCTGCGGAACGCGAGGGTTGAGGGAGCGTTGTTGACGGCGGAGAAAGTTTATGCGGATGGGGCCGTCGAGAAGTTTGAAGGAGTGTTTATCAAGCGGACAGTGCTTAACAGCCCGACGGAAGAGGGCGTCAGTTCATTCGGGTTGGGAGTTGCCGGTCGGCAAATAGTAATCGGCGGTTTGACGCTTGATAAGATATTTTATCAACTAAAGGGATAGGTTGATCGCGTTAATCAAATAGTTGCATTTATCTGGCAGTGTGACTGTAAGTGACTAAACGCAAACCCTTCGCATGGTGATTTACAGTCGCTCATTCGAAAAAACACCTCGGCCGCTTTTTTGTTTGTTCCCACAAACTAAGTTCTTCAGTCTCCTGGCACGGCCTTTGCGGATATTGCCTTTGAGAAATCGAATAACAAAGACGAATTTTTCATAAAGGGGAATCGCGGCTATGAGTATTAAACTTAACCACACCATTATTCCCTCGCGCAACAAGGGCGAGTCCGCAGCTTTTCTCGTTGAAATTCTCGGGCTTCCTGCTCCAACTCCATTTGGTCCATTCCTGACGGTTCAGATGGATAATGAGGTCACTCTGGACTTCTATAACGCTGACCGCGAGCTTGCGCCGCAACATTACGCCTTTCTGGTGAGCGATATGGAGTTTGACGAAATTCTCGGGCGCATCCGGCGGCGCGGGCTTCCGTTCTGGGCAGACCCTCATCACCACCGTGCGAACGAGATCAATACCAATGACGGAGGGCGTGGAGCTTACTTTGAAGACCCGAGTGGACATAATCTCGAGATTATTACCCGACCCTATGGCAGCGGCGCCTGACGATTTTCCTGTTTGCCACACTGGCATGTCATCTACTAACAGATGCAGCGATAGATCAAAGCCCAAGACTTTGATGCGCGCTACATCGCCTTCATAAGCGCTTCAGCAGGCCCCAGACTTTGCGGCTGCCTGCTTCGGTGTAATGCACAGTTACGCGCTCGCCTTCTTTGGCCGTGTATTCGCTTCCTTTGACGACGCCTTTGCCCGTGTCAATAACGCAGCGGTCCGTCAGGCGCAGCGTTTCTTCCGCGCCTGACGGAGTTTTGACGATCAAAGTACGCGCGCCTTCGGCGGTTCCAACGCCCACGCCTTCGACGACCTTGGGCGCATCTTTGCCGACGCGCTCTATTCCCACCGCTGTCTTTTCTGCGCCTTCACCGACGTAATGAGCCACTACGTGCGAACCTTCCTTGCCCGCAAGCGCAGCGCCTTTGCCGCCTTCTCCCAGTCCGCGCGCCGCCGTCTTTCCGGTGAATTTGAACGTCTTTTCCGTTCCCCCCGCTGTTTTGACGACGACATTTCCGATGGCGTGGTCAACCTTCCTGACCCCGCCGATGATGGCGCCGCCGTCCTTACTCTGATTCGACGACGACTCCTGGGCGGCTGCGCCGACAGCGAATGTTGCGAGCAGCGCCGTTACGATTCCAATTTGTTTAAGCATGGAAAATCTCCTTTTTTGTTTCTCCCATCCGTCGCCACTGTTCGAGCGGCGCCGGCGCGTTAGAAACTCAAGCCAACAACTCAGGCGTCATTGTTCTTGCTCGATCACGACGTAGCTCGTATGCCCCTTACGGTTGACGAGCAGCAGGGCTGACTTGCCGATGTTCTGTTTCATCGCTCGCTCGAACTCGGCCACGTTATTGACCGGCCGGCGATTGACCTGTTGGATCACGTCACCGCTGCGCAGACCAGCGTCGTCCGCGCGGCTTCCGTCCTGTATGTCGGTCACGACCACGCCGCTCGCGTTCGATTGCAGTTCGAGTTGGCGCGCGATCTGGGGCGTCAGGTTCTCGACCGACAGACCAGCGAGCGAGTCGCTTTCCGGCTTTCCGTCGGTCGCGGCCTCCTTCTCGTTCGGCAATTCGCCTAGCGTGACCGAGACTTCGCGTGGACTGCCGTCACGAAGGAGATTCAGCCTGATCGCCGAACCGGGGGCAAGCTGGCTGATCTTCAGCCGAAGCTCGCGGCTGTCGTCCACGCGCGCGCCGTTGAGTTCGGTGATGACGTCGCCCTGCGCGAGACCGGCTCTCGCCGCCGGGCCATCAGGCGTGACCTCGCCGACAAGCGCGCCCCGCGCGTCGGGCAAATTGAAGGCTTTGGCGATTTCCGGCGAGACCGGTTGGATCATCACGCCCAGATAACCGCGCACGACCTTACCGTTCTTGAGCAATTGGTTCATCACCGTGCGCGCCAGGTTGGCCGGCACGGCGAAGCCCACTCCCTGATTGCCGCCCGCCCGCGAAAGGATCGCCGTGTTGATGCCGATCAATTGGCCGCTCGTGTTGATGAGCGCGCCGCCCGAATTGCCCGGGTTGATAGCCGCGTCGGTCTGGATGAAGTCTTCGTAGTCTTCAATGCCCAGGTCGCCGCGCCCAGTCGCGCTGATGATGCCCATCGTAACCGTTTGGCCCACGCCGAAGGGATCGCCGATGGCGAGCGCGATGTCGCCCACCTGCGCTTGCGCTGAATCCGCCAACGCGAGCGTCGGCAGGTTCTTCTGTTCGACTTTCACGACTGCGATGTCGGTTTTGGGATCGGCGCCGATGACGCGCGCTTTCATCTCGCGTTTGTCGGAGGTGTAAACCTTGATCTCGTTCGCGCCTTCGATCACGTGATTGTTGGTCAGGATATATCCGTCGGGACTGACGATGACGCCGGAACCCAGCCCTTGCTCGCGCTGCTCGCGCGGTTTACCGGAACGATTCTGCGGCCCTCCAAAGAATCGGCGAAACATCGGATCGTCGAATAGCGGCGATAAGCCTTCGTCGCCGGCGCCCATCTTGACGATTTTAGTGGACGCTATGCTGACGACCGCGGGCTGCGCGTTTTTGACGATCGGCGCGAAGCTCGTGGTCAGGGCGGCCATCTCATTCACGCCGTTACTCGCGCTGGCCGCCGGAATCAACGATTGGGAACGGCGATGGGATGTGAAGCCAATCGCGCCGCCGATGGCGAACGTAATAATCAGCGCAGCGGCGAGCGCCGGCGCAATCAAACGCGCTCCGATGAATTGTTGTCGAATGTTTTTCATAATCCTTCTCCTCAATTGATGCGCAGAAGCTCTTTGCGATAGTGGTGGTGGGCGGCCTCTTCCGGCGTCAACAGCCCACACTCCAGCATCATCCTCACGAGCGATTGGCTGCGCGCCTTTCTGTTTGGCAATGGATATGCCACAACATCGCTCGCATCCCCGACGATCAAAAAGACAGGCGAAAGCCGGTCATTACCGCCTTTTCAACGCTAGCGAGGAACATAAATCCGCTGGAGCTTGTGGCATTTTGGAAGTGTGGCGGGCTGTCGTGACAAAGCGCCACGTCGGGCGCGTAACAACTAAAAGTCGACGCGGAAAAACGCATAGGCTATGGATGATCCGACTTTGGCGCCGCTTGCGCTCCCGGGGTTGACTTGTTAAAGGTCGGCGACTGGGGCGCCACGCGATATCCATCACGCGCGCGTACGACGAGGTTCGGCTGCTCCACACGCACTCGAATACGGCGGTAGGATCCATCGCGCGCCGTATTCGACGGGTAGTAGCTGAGCGAATATTGATGTCGGAGTTCTTCGGCGATTTGAGAGCAGGCTTTCTTGAGGTTGCCGGTCGTGTCCGCGCGATAGAGCCGCGCGCCGCTGCGTTCAGCCAGGTTGCGCAGGTATTGAGCGGCGCGCAAGTAATCGTCGTGCCTCGAGCCTCGCGGGTATTGCCAGGTCGTGGATGGATCGTATAGCCATCGCCGGCGCCCGCCGCGCGGGAAGCGCGGGAACGGATACGGCCTGAAGATCGGCGGCGTTCCGCCCCCGCGCGGCGGCCCCCAAGGACCAGCCAGACTGCCTTCGGTGTCATATTGAATCGGATAGACAAGCACGCCCGATTCCTCGACTCGGTCGATCGTACTCGACGCGCTGGCTAAATTGCTGGCCGTGTCCACGCCGTCAGTGAAGAGCACCACGGCTTTCCGCCCCTGAACCTTTCCGAGCCGTTCGGTGATCACGAGGTCAACGGCGTCGTAGAGCCGTGTCCAGCCGCCAGTCCGCGTTTGTCGAATCGCGCGCCGCAGTTGATCGCGGTCGCTGGTGAATTCCGCGTCAATGTAAATGTCGCTGTCGAACGACACGATCATGACGTGATCGTCGGGATGCAACTGGTCAATGAAGGCGAGCGCGGCCTTTTGAATGTCCCCCAGCCTGAAATTCGTGCTGCCCGAGGTGTCGAGCAACAGTACGACGTGGAAGGGGGCTTCGATTGAATTGAACCCCGTGATCTCCTGTTCGACGTTGTCTTCGAAAAGGTGAAAGTCGCGCTTGGCCAGATTCGGAATATATTTGCCGTCGCGGTCGAGCACGCTCACCGGAATGGTGACAAGGGTCGTGTCAATCTTTATCGTCGCGTCGGGGTCCTGCGCTTCGGGTTTCGCTTTTTCCGCGCCCGGCTGCTGCCCACCGACTGATTGGGCGGACAATGAAAAGACTGGCGCCAACAACAGGATCAGCGCGCCTACGCGGTGTGAAAGAAGATTGGTTTTCATCCCTCCATTCCGTCTCTTACCAAAACTGCTTTTTGAATTGGCGGTGAGCGGGCGGTAATGAAACGCAAACATACCCGCTCCCCGCCGCGATTCATCGATTCAGCGGCGCTGAATCGTTTTTTCATTTCTGCACGTAATGGGACGCGGATGTTTTGCTCTCTCGCTCACAACACGTACCGAATTTATAAGACAGGTTTCGACAGCTTTCGGTTTGTCGAGTTTTGTCAAGACACATTAGGCGCGCTTCACATTCGGCGGCTTTGATCGGGATCACGGTCGTCAGCGCCGGCTCCAACGAGACCTTGTCCCCAACTCTTATTTACTTGAAAGTGACCGGTGAGGAGTGACAAGTGACGAGAATTCCTTTGGCGGAGCGGTTCGTTCCCATCACACTGCCGAAATCGGTTCGGATTCGCGGCCTTTCGGAGACTAGACATTTTCAATGAGTTCTCGTCACTTTTCACTCGCCACTCGTCACTATTCAGGATTTAGGCATTTCGGAAACCCTTCCCAAAGCGATACCGACTTTCGGCAAATCGAGCGCGTTGCGATACACGACATAACGCGGCTCCCAGAAATCGGCGAACTTCGCCTTGTAAGCTTTCAGCCCGCTGAAGCTGAAGAGAAAGTTCAAGCGTTGGAAAAACGAATGCACGGCCTTCTCGGCCGCAGAAGCTTCTTCGCGTTCCTGAAATCCCGCCATCGGCGCCATCCCCATGTTGAAGCGCGTGAAGCCTTGCGCCTTGCACAGCAGAAAGAGCTTGACGAACAGGTAATCCATTATCCCGTTCGGGGGGCGCAGCCGATGGCGCATCAAGTCAACCGTCGCCTCTCCAGGGCGATACGACGAGAGCAGATTGACGAAGGCGAGAATCCGGTTGTCCTTGTCCTCGGCCGTGAAAACGGGCGTCGTGCGCAGGTAATCGGGGGTAAAACGCCCTAGCGCGAACGTGCGCTCGCGCTTGCCGGGCAGCCGCAGCCATTCGTCCGAGACCTCGCGCAATCGCTCGATCAGATCGTCTGGAAGCGGCGCGGCGTATTGCCGCGAATGGACTCCATGTTTTTCCAACTGGCCGACGCGTTGTCGGAATCGCTTCATCTCCTTGCATTCGAGCGTAAAGGCCGTCAGATCAACAATGGCGTCATCGCCGATCTTCAGATTCTTAAAGCCGGCTTGGCGGTAAAGCGGCAGGAGGTCAGGGAGCGTCTGATGCCACGCGACGGCCCAGCCGTTTTCTTCGCAAAATTGCTTGAACTCACGGATCGTTCCGGAGAGGCTCTCCGCCGGGCCGATCGGATCGCCCAGCGTGACCGCCACATTCGCGCCGACGCTGTAGGCGATGAAGCAGTCATTCATCGAATTGAAGAAGTAGGATTTGTCCGGCCAAAGTTTGAAATAGTCCAGCGATGTGCGCCCGTAATGTTCAAGCAGTTCTTTCGCGCGTTCCCGCTCCTGCGGCAAGGTATGAAAGCGATAGAGAATCGGGCGAAAGAGAGAAAACAACCCATACCCGATGACTGCGATCGTCAGCGCGTTGAGCGAATCGAGAAACCACGCGGCATAACGCGTCTGCGGTATGAGAGCCGGGTCGCCGACGAGAGCCAGGAAGAGCAGCGTCCGGTGAATCGAATCAATCCAATTGAAGCTAATCCCGAACTCGCGCGGCTCGAGCAGCCAGAACCCCGCCACGCCGTAGCCGAACGCCGCTAGCGCAGCGACCGCGAAACGCAGCGCCGCCGCGCGCCAGTTCACTCCGCGACTCTTGACCGTGAAACTGCGCCGCGCGTAAAGCAGCGCGGCGACGAGCGCCAGCGAGAAGGCCGCCTGCCAGCGATGATGGCCTCTGAAGAAATGAACCAGGGTCGAGAAACAACCCAGCGCCAGCGTGATCTGATAGGCGCGCCGCTTGCGGCGGTAGATGTTGACCGCTGAGACGACCAGCGCAAATCCGATCAGCAAAGTAAACGAACGCGGAATGTGAAAGAACTCGAACGGAATGATTTCGCGCAGCAGCGGGCGCCACGCATGCCGTGGAGGACGAACCGCCGTGTACAGGTTCATCAACCCGCTCACCAGCGTGATGAGTGTGATAAGAACGATCAGCGCATTCTTTCTCACCATAAGCGTCAGGGGGCCCTTCGGGAAAACATCCGGCGCAATCGAATGATTGTTCATCATATCTGCCTCCTGCTACCGAGCAGCAGAAGCAACGCCCCGATCGCAATCGCGATTGACGACGGCCCGATGATCACACCAACAAACTTCATTGCGAAACAGATCCACTCAATCAGCGAGAAAAGCAGCACAGCGGCGCCCAGCGTCAAACAAAAGACGCCCAGCGCCAGGGATATGAATCTGGAGTTTTCATTCAACCGCATGATTGGCTCCTCATCTCGCGGCGACTGCGTCACGCGCGGCGCGCCGAAAGACTTTGTACTTCCCGGCGAATCTTCAGCAAACTGGTTCCGCTGGCGCTCATCGCCGCTAATCCCAATACGAGCGGCGACAGTGTCAGCAGCGCAAAGACCACCAGCGAAAATCCCGTCGCGGCGCCCTTGTCCACACCAAAGAGCGTCAGCCCGACGACGGTGAAAAATTGATAGGAACCGATATTGGCCGGCGCGCCGGGAATCGCCGTTCCCAGGCGCACAATCAAAAAGACCGCCACGCCGATCCAAAAACTCAATTGCAACCCACATCCGAGCGTCACCAGCCAGAACGCCACCGCCTGAAATGACAGCGGCAAGAGAGACACGGCCAGCGACAGGTAAAATTCGCGCGTGCGCGCCATCCCTCGCAAATCACCGGACAACTTTTCAAGCAGCGACGAAACAAAGCGCAGCGGCCCGGCGCCAAATCGTTTCGCGTTCGGCGGACGCAGAACGAAATAGCACAACACCCCGGCCGCGAGTATCACTCCCACGCCGAGCGCGCCCGCCGCGCGGATCAAAACTTTGGGCAGCGGCGCGAACATCGCCGTCAAGCCAATGGCCGCCGCCAGCCACACGCCGTCAAACAATCGCTCGACCACCATCGAGGGAATCACCGCGACGAACTTCGCCGCCGTCCAGCGCGAAGCCAGATAGGCGCGCACGAGTTCTCCCACGCGCATCGGCAGAATTTCGTTGGTGAACAGCCCGGCGTAGATCGCCTGCGTCGCGCGTAGCGTCGTTAGACCGCCGAGCGGTTCGAGCAGCAACCGCCAGCGCGCGCCCTGGCAGACGTAACTCATCACATCGCACACAACGGCGGGCGCGGTCCGGCGCCAGTCGAGGTTGGCAATCAACTCGCGCAATTGAACGGGTTGAAAATCGCGCAAGACCCATATCAAACCGGCTGCCGCGAGCAGGTATCCGATAGCGGATTGCGAGTTGCGGATTGCGGATAGGCGCTTCCGCGCTCCACCGATACCCCTCTTCGGCGGCTCGCCGTTAGCATTTGATGAATCCGCAATCCGCAACTCGCAATCCGCTATCACTTCATCCATTGCAATCCCTCGCGCAGTCGGTTTTAAAATTCGCAAGTGTTCCCGTCGAAGCGATGATTAGATGATTTCACTTTTTCCAATCCGGTCATTAACCGAGCGTGACGGCTCGCCGACCTGGTAAGTAATTTGCGTGCCATGGCCTCTAAGCGGGAAGGCGCTGAAAAAGATATGGATTCCAGCGGTCTATGAAGATGATTACTGAGGCAATTTGTGCTGAAGCCGCAGGCCGGCGGCAATCCAGTCACTACATCTTGATCGTGCGCGACGTGTCAATCGTCGCTCCGCCCTCGAAGGAGTCCGGCCACGACGGATTACGAATGAGGAAGCTCTGTTGCGTTAGCGATCGTTCCCAGGATTTGCGTTTCCATCGTTACGCCGCTTCAGCGCGGGCCGTTCGGTCGTCTGCTGGGAGTCTCCGGCGTCTTGATCATCCGGCGTCGAATCACCGCGCTTGAGCGTCGGGCGTTTCGATTGCGGCTGGTCTGGCGCGCCGTCATCCTGAGTTGAAAAGGGCGTTGAAGAAGGGCGGCGTTTAAGCGTCGGCCGGCTGTTCGGTCCATCTGTCGTATGCTGGGCATTATTAACCGAGACCAGGCGCGATTTGACCGCGCCGAACTCTGAAGTGTTGATTGCGTACTCTTCTCTATCCGGGAATCGGGCGACCAGCTTTTGCACTTCCGTGATGCGGTCGCCCGTCATCGGATGAGTACTGAAGACCTTCGCCATCGTCCCGGGCTTCTTCTTCTCTTGCGCCTGCAGCTTTTCAAAGAAGCTGACCATCGCGTTCGGATCATAACCGGAAGCCCACAGATACTGTGCGCCGAGCCGGTCGGCTTCGCTCTCCATCCCGCGCGAAAATTTCAGGAAGCTCAGCGGTATCGCCAACCCTGCCGCCTGGCGAATCGCGAAACCTCCCCACCCTCCGAGAAATATCAGGGGAATGGAGCCATAGTTGATCAGGTCGGCTTTCGACGCCTGTTCGACGCCGTGCCGAGCCGCGACGTGGCCGATCTCGTGCGCCATCACGCCAGCCAGCTCGGCTTCGTTGTCGGCCGCTTCGATCACGCCGCGATTGACGTAGAGGAAGCCGCCCGGCAACGCAAAGGCGTTGATCTCGTTCGAGTCAATCACCTTGATCGTGAACGGCCCCTTGGCGTCAGAGTGCAGCGCGATGTTCTGTCCTACCCGGTTGACGTACTCGATGACCTGCGGATCGGTGACGAACTTCGATTCCCGGTCAACCTGGGCGGCGAGCTGGCGGCCGAGAGCCGCTTCTTTATCGAGCGAATAGAAATCTATCTGCCCTTTGTTGATGTCCCGCTTGCCGATCAGCTCAGGGTTCTCTTTATCATCCAGAGGCTTCCGCTGCGCTTGCGCGAACGCCGCCGATGCAGCCAGCGCGAGCGGTATCATTAGCGAAATCACTCCGCGTAAAGAAGCGGTATTCATATTTCTTCTCCCGCGTTTCGTTCAGGTCTAGCCCGAAGTAGCCCAAATGTTTTATTGTCGTTTCATAGACCTGCGTTCGTCGCGAATGCCGGGCGGCGAACGCAGGTCTGATTTCAACCCGGGCTACGATGGCCCCCGCGTCTCATCTGATGGTCGCCGGCCTGACCCAGTTTCGGCCGGCGTGCGACGAGATTTTGTTTTACTGTCTTGTCTTCCAATATCGTTTCTTCTGAATGTCTAGTGGCGCATCGAATGGCGCCTTACGGTTCCATAGACGAAAGGGGCCGAATTTCAGTTTGTCGAGTTTTGTCAGGATTCATTAGCCACTCTTTACATGCGCCTGCCTTCGCTCTGTTCAAAATGGATATGCATGTTTTCCGCATGTTATTTCCCGCGATGTTACAAATCGCCTCATCGTCCCATGCGATTACTCTTTCGCCACAGCCATTACCGCCAGGCTCACAGGCAAATCAAAGAATTGGGCGACGGCACGTTCGTTGCGATAGCAAGCTTCGCTAGCGCGGCGAGAATTGCCGGACGGGAAGCGGCAGAACACAGATCAACCAAGATGCTGATGACCGCCGAGCAATCACAAACGACGATAATTACGGGCAGGGCTGATGAGGGGCCGAATTCTGATCATTGACGACGATGCCGACCTGTGTGAAACGGTGAGGAAACATCTTGAGCCGGAGGGTTTCACGCTCAACTGCGTGCGCCACAGAGAGCAGGCTCTGGCGTGCGTATCTGCCGGCGCCTACGCCCTGATCCTTCTGGATGTCGGGCTGCCGGGGGTCGGCGGATTTGAAATGCTGCGCTGTCTGCGCACGCGCTCGCAAACTCCTGTGTTGATCGTGACCTCGCGCGGCGGCGATGCCGATCGCATCCTTGGCCTGGAACTTGGCGCGGATGATTACCTGTCGAAGCCATGCAATCCGCTCGAACTCGTCGCGCGAATTCACGCCATTCTTCGACGGGCGAAACATCCTTCCGTCCAATCGGCCTGTAAACCTCCAGCCGCCGAACGGATTTCCATAGGCGATCTCGAACTCGATTATGGCGCGCGTGTTGCGCATTGTAGGGGGAAGCTGATCGAAACGACCCAGGCGGAGTTTGATTTGTTGGCGTTGCTGGCGCGCTCGGCAGGGGCGATAGTCTCGCGCGAAGAGCTTTCCCTAAGCGTTAATGGCCGACATTCGGACCCGTTCGACCGCAGCATCGATATGCATGTCTGCAATTTGCGCAAGAAACTCGGCCCCGGCGCGGACGGCTCCGAGCGCATCCGTTCCGCGCGCGGCGTTGGATATTTCCTGGCGCGCGTGCCGGACGATTAACCCTAGGTTTGGTAGTCCACTTAGATACACATCCATAGATGACTACCAAAGCGGTCCCGAGCGCCCGCACTCCAAAGGCTGTCGCCATTTCATGCGTGACAGCGCTCAACTTTAATTCGCACACGCTTCAGTTACTTATAAAACGGGCCGGAATGATTGATGAGGAGAAAACGATTGCGTGAAGCGCCAATGAACGAGTTTGACAAGCTCACTATAGCTGCAGGCCATCGCCCGATAACTCGGCAAAACGCCGGCCAGGTCGGCGGCCGCATTCAGGCTGCCGCATTCAACCAGAACAAGGACCACAGCGCGATCCGTTCTTTCTCGCACAACCCTCAGCATATCGGTCAATCGTTCCAGCTCCACATCTACAATAACCACATCATAACTGGAATCAAGCGCGAGCATTATTTCTTCTGTTGACGCGCGCCATGCGATCTTCGCGCCCTGGTCGCCCAGGGCGGTCTGTAATCTCCGCATGCGTTCCGGGGATGAGCCTACGACCATTAAGGAATGCTCCGGCGCCTCGCCCGCTTCGGCGATCGGCGCCGGTTGCGTCACGATGGGCTGACTCGCTGAACCTGTCGGCGTTTGAGAAATCATTGCTTCTCCCACGAAAATTATCAGAACCTGAGGCGAGCCGTTTTGCCAACCTGGCGGCCGCTCACCGGCGTGGCGACGGCTTGGTCTGGGATGTCGCCTGGCAGCAGCGGCCGTTCCGGAAGCTTGTATTTCACTTCCTGCGTCTTGCCATCTCGAAAGATGGTCAGGCTGATTTCGCCGTCGACCTTCAACTCTTGAAGAGCGTTGATTACGGATTCGGGAGAGTCGAGCCTTTTGCCGTCCATCACGGTGATGATGTCGCCGCCGAGTAGAAAATCGTCTCCGGCGATCGTCAGCTCCAGGTCGCCGCCCTTTAGTTGCGCCTGCTCGGCGGGGCTGCCCGGTTCAATCGCCTCGATAAGAAAACCTGTCCTGAGCGGCAGTCGCAGCAGTCTTTTCAGATTGTTGTCGATGAACTGCCCGTGGAAGCCCAACCACGGGCGCGAGAGATGGCCATCCTTGAGCAGTTTGGGTAGAGCCTCTTTCGCCAGGTTGATGGGAATGACCAGCCCGATGTTCTGCGCGTCGGAGATAATCGCGGTGGTGATGCCGATGACTTCGCCGCAGCGGTTGAGCAGCGGCCCGCCCGAATTGCCGTGATTGATCGGCGTGTCTACCTGAATGAACGGCTCCTGTAACGAGAAGAACGTCGGCGGGAGAATGCGATTGACCGCCGAGACGATGCCGCGCGTCAGGCTCTGATCGAGCCCCAGCGGATTTCCCAACGCCAGCACATCCTCGCCCACGCGGACGCTGTTGGAATCGCCGAGCGCGAGGACGGGCAGTTTGCCGTCTTCCGGCTTCGGAATTTGCAGCACGGCGATGTCAAAGAGCGGATCCGCGCCGAGCAGCCGCGCCGGAAGCGTCGTGCCGTCCGACAACCTGACCGTCAGGGACTGGCGTCCGAAAACGACGTGTGAATTGGTCAGCGCCAGTCCCTCGCCGTCAATGATGAAACCGGAGCCGACGATGTGTTCGACGCGGTCGGCCACCCGGTAGGGATTGATCGTCGTGGCCGAGATGAAGACCACTGCGGGTGAGGCCGTTTGATAGATCGTCGCGGCCGATTTATCGCACTCTCCGTCGGCGGCCCTGGCCTCGGACGCAAGCGACAGCGCCATCAGCAATGACAGCGACATCCAGACCGCAACGCGCAAGAAACCTTCCTTCATAACAACCATTCCTCCTCCGAAAATTGTGGGCAGTGGGCAGGGGCAGTTTCGGTCTCTTCACCACCCACTACTCACTACCTACTGCCCACTTTCCTTGTTTCAGCGCGACGCCTATTCCAGACGAAGCGCGATGGCGACATCCTTGTCCCGGGCGGCTGCCTTTTCGAGCCTCTTTTCCATCTTCGATTTCAGAACTTCGGCCCCGTCTATTTCTCCCTGTTCCACGATCTGCGAGAGAAATAGCCTGTCCCCGTATTTGTTGAAGATCAGCTCGGACGGCATCAAAGCATCCTTCTCTTGCTTCCCAATGGTCAGAAACATGGCGGTCGATTTTCCGTCGTCGCTACGGATTTCCATCAGGCCAGCTCCAGGGTTCAACTCGGTAATGGTATAGGCGCCGGCTGGCATCAGCTTATTTCGTACATAAAAGCTAAAGGGAATTTCACTCTTGAGCCGCCCCATGATCTGCGCCTGCGCGACGCTCGCGCCTGCAACAGCCGCAAGCGCCAGTATGACGGCCATTGTCTTCAATTGTATTTTCATAACCCTACTTCTCCTTGATTCGTGAAGGCGATTTATTCAATGGTTTTTGCGGTTCCTCGCATTTCCTGGCAATCGCCGGGCGTTCGGCGCCCGCAACCCGATTTTCAATCGCTCTTGTTACTATTCACGGCCTGGTTGCGCTGCAATGGTGATGCCAGGGTTGCGCCGGGGTTGCGCCGGGGGTTGGCGGCTGAGGCAGTGGTTGAACGGGCCGTCAGATTGGCAGTCAAATCAAACGGTAGCGGGATGTCTTCGCCATCTCAGTATCCACTCATCATGAGCGCCTGACGATTTCCTGTGAGACAAAGAGCCTCAAGCCAATCCCCGTCAGAAAAAAAGCCACAGGCTGTGTGAGGAACTACCCGCTATATTAAGCAATCTATGTATCATCCGTTCGGCGCCGTACAGGCACACGCTTTGCTGCCTTCGTAGCTGTTTGCATCGGCAAACCGCTTCATCGGGTCGAGTCAACAGACTGCGCCATAGAAGTGGAACGACAATCAACAGGATTCCCAAAAGAGAAGGAGCAAGTATGAAAAGAAACGTAATGATCATCGCGCTGGCGTTGACGCTATGCGCGCTGGGGGCGACGATGGCGCTGGCCAAGAGCAAGTCCCATATGATTACCTTCGAACAGGATATGTTAGTCAACGGCGCCCACGTCAAGAAGGGCGAGTACCAGGCGAGATTCAACGAGCAGAACAACGAGTTAACCATTCTCGACGGTAATCGCGCCATCGTCACAACAACAGTCAAAGAGGAGGCGCTCGCGAAGAAAGCCCCCATGACGACCTTCGAGGTCAAGACGGGCGACAACGGCGCTATGCTCACCAAAATAACCTTCGAGGGCGCCCGTTATGCGCTTCTGCTAAGCGATAACCAGGCTGCCGAAGGACAATAGCTCGCAGTCCTTAAGCGGATGAATCAGCCATCGGCGGGAACTCCGAGGTGGCTGATTCGATTCCATCCGGCGTCAATATCATTCCCGATCCGGTCGTACAACAGCCAGAAGATTGTAAGATAGAAAAATGGCGTCTCTTATTTTCTGTCTTACAATTTTCTGTCCAGTGACCCAAACTACTATCGAAGCCCGCCGACTAACCAAATCGCCACAAACGAATATTTTCATACTTTCTCGTATCCCGTTGTAACTCGCCGATGATTCAAGCAATTCGCGCGATCAACCTCCTTGCCCTACGACGGCACAACGATTGCGCTTTCCGATGAGCGGTATCGGCGCTTCATAGTGGACGCTGATTTACAAAGGAGGAAGGTATGAAACGCATCACAACAATGTCATTGGCTCTCCTCGCCCTGATTGCAATGCTCGGCGCGGTCAGCCTGGCGGAAACAAAATCCGATTACGACCACCGCTACAGGCTCGCGCGAGGGAGCACCTGGGATTTCAGAGCGCAGAGGAACACGGCGAACGATTCGTTCGGTAACAATGGTTTGTGGGACCGGCGCGTGCGCGAAGACCTGACCAGACAGTTCGCGGCTTCGGGGTTAATGCAGGCCGGCACCGCCGCTCCGGACTTGCTGATCAGTTACCGCCTGGGTACGCGGCAGGGTTATGAAACCGAATACCTCAATACGGGTTTCCCCGGTTATTACGGCCGCTTCGGTTACCGCAGGCATTGGGCCGGTTGGGGATTCGGCTGGGGCGAAACGACCGTAGTAAGGATTCCTAACCTTAAATCCACGCTGGTTATGGACGTGTATGACGCGCACACGAAACAACTCGTCTGGCGCGGTTATGACACGAAGTCGATCAATTACAACAAAGCCGACAAAACCATAAATGGCGCGGTCGAACACCTGATGAAACGCTTCAGGCACGATCTGAAAGTTGGCGAAAATGAAGGCTGAGCGACGGACGATTGAAACAGAGAGGAGGTGTAGACATGTTTTCAAGCAAGCGAATCTTTTCAGCGCTTGGGGCGGCGGTGATATTGGCGACGATCGTCGTGGCCGATCCGCCGGCGCGCGTAGCGCGAATCAATTATTTGCAAGGCTCTGTGTCCTTGCAGCGCGGCGATCTGGATGAATGGAGTCAGGCGGTCATCAACTATCCGCTGGTCGCCAACGACAGTCTTTGGACGGATGACCATGCGCGCGCCGAGCTGCACATCGGCTCGACGGCCATGCGCCTTTCCGATCAAACATCCGTTTCGTTTCTCAACATGAACGATCAAGTCGTTCAAATCAGGCTCGCCAAAGGCGTGGTCGAGCTTCATCTCAACCGCCTCGATCCCCAAGAGAGCTATGAGATAGACACGCCATGCGCTTCCGCTTCACTCTCACAGACGGGCGATTACCGTCTGGAAGTTGATGAGGCCGGGAACGCGACCATCATCACACGGCGCGGGCAGGCGGAAGTTACAGTCGGCCCCTCGCCCATTGACGTTACCGCCGATGAGCAGGCTAACGTCGCCAACTCCGCCGACCCTATCTGCGAACTTTCGCCCCCCAAGCCGATCGATGATTTCGAGCGCTGGGCGAATGAGCGCACGCGCCACGAAGAACAATGCGTCTCCACGCGATATGTCTCGCGCGAGCTGATCGGTTATGAAGATCTCGACGCATACGGCAGTTGGACGGTACTGCCCGAATACGGAAATGCGTGGGCGCCGTATTCTGTCCCGGCGGGCTGGGCGCCTTATAGCGCCGGAGATTGGCTCTGGCTCGAACCGTACGGCTGGACGTGGGTGGATGTCGAGCCATGGGGGTTCGCGCCGTTCCATTACGGTCGATGGGCTTTCGTCCAAAACAGCTGGTACTGGGTTCCGGGCCCGATCGCGCCACGTCCGATCTTCGCGCCCGCCTTGGTCAGCTTTATCGGCGGGAATAATTGGGGCGTGTCGTATGGCTTCGGCGGCGGCATCGGCTGGTTCCCGCTGGGGCCTGGTGAAATTTACCGTCCCGCATATTTCGTGAGCGAACGCTACATTCGCGGCCTCAATCCGGCGCTGGGTCTGAATGTGCGCGTCGTCAATCGTTTCGTCAACCGTGAGGTCCCCGGTTCAGTCACAGTAGTGTCGCGTGATGTCTTCACGCGCGGACGTATTGACGCCGTTTCAAGGGTCAGGATCGAGCCGCGAATGTTGGCAGGCGCCCGGTTGCTGGGAGCGGCCGCGCCATTGGCGCCTGTGCGGGAGAGCTTGTTGGCCAGGGCAGGCCACGGGGGATTTGTGGCGCGGCCTCCGGACTTTGTGCGAGAGCGCATCGTGAGGACAAGACTCTCTCCGGCTCCGAACGCCATCCCGTTCGCGGCGCGGCAATCGGCGCTGACTGCCTCCCCCGGCAGGCCGCTCGACGCTCCTACGCTTGGACGAATTCGCAGCGCCATGCCGAACCGCCAAGGTCCGGGAGGAATGCCAACGAGGCCGTTCAACCTGCCATCTGCGCGCGCGCCTGAACCGCGCTTAATAAGACCGGTCAACCCGCCTCTCACGCATGGGCCCGAGCCGCGCTTCGAGGCGCCAGTCCGGCCGAACAGGGAGCCGGTCATCAGACCTGAACACGCGCCGCCGATGAGGTCTGAGCATGGGAACGGGTTCAACGCGCGCCACGGTCATTGATAGATGTTCAAACCACGAAGACACGAAGAGCGCGAAGAAAGACGGAAGAGATCAGCTCGACAATATCCTTCGCGCTCTTCGTGTCTTCGTGGTTTGTATCAGTCTGCATTAGATGGTTGATGCTGATCGCCATGGTTTCTATACCTTCCCCTGTCTAGTATGGGTTTCAGGCGCTGGCCGAATCTGTCGATGTAGAGGTAAATAACCGGCGTGGTGAATAGCGTCAGCATCTGGCTGACAATCAATCCGCCGACAATCGTGATTCCCAACGGCCGCCGCAATTCCGAACCCGTTCCCATGCCCAGCGCCAGCGGCAATCCGCCCAGCAATGCCGCCATCGTCGTCATCATGATCGGACGGAAGCGCAACAGGCAGGCTTCGTAGATCGCTTCTTCAGAGCCCTTGCCGCGCTCGCGCTCGGCTTCGAGCGCGAAGTCGATCATCATAATCGCGTTCTTCTTGACGATGCCGATCAGCAGAATGATTCCGATCAGCGCGATCACAGTCAGGTCTGTTTTGAACAGCAGTAGCGCCAGGAGCGCGCCGACGCCCGCGCTGGGAAGCGTCGAGAGAATCGTGATCGGGTGGATGTAGCTTTCATAGAGCGCGCCGAGCACGATATAGACTGTCAGCAGCGCGGCCAGGATCAGCAACGGTTCGTTGGCCAGTGAAGACTGAAACGCCTGGGCCGTTCCCTGAAACCCGGCCTGAATCGAAGCCGGCAGGCCGATCTCGCGTTTCGCCTTCTCGATCGCCTGCGCCGCGTCTCCGAGCGCCGCGCCTGGGGCCAGGTTGAATGAGATCGTGACTGCGGGGAATTGTCCCTGGTGATTGACCGCGAGCGTCGTCGTGTCGGTCTTGAAACTCGCGATGGCGCTCAAGGGGATTTGCGCGCCGGCCGGCGATTGAATGTAAATGTTTTTCAGCGTTTCGGGGGATTGCCAGTATTGCGGCGCGACCTCCATCACCACGTGATACTGGTTCAATTGCATGTACATCGTGGAAACCTGCCGCTGTCCGAAGGCGTCGTAAAGCGTGTTGTCAATCAACTGGGCGTTGAGGCCTAATCGCGCGGCCGCGTCACGGTCAATCACGAGTCGCGCCTCCAGACCGCGATTCTGCTGGTCAGTGTTGATGTCTGTGAGTTGCGGGATGGCGCGCATCCGCCCCATCAACCGCGGCGTCCATTGAGAGAGCTCCTCGAAGTCCTCGCCCTGCAGCGTGTATTGATAAGTGGCGTTGCTCATCCTGCCGCCGACGTTGATGTCCTGCACCGGGCGCAGGAAAGTGTTGGCGCCGGGCACACGGGACAATTTGCCGCGCAGCCTCGCGATAACTTGACTCGCGCTCGCATTGCGCTGGGCCAGCGGTTTCAGGGAGACGAACATCCGAGCCGTGTTGGTCGTCGAGCCGCCGCCGCCCGTGAACGCGCCCACCGTGTCAACGGCCGGGTCGGTCAGCATGATCTCTACCACCTGCGATAGTTTCCGACGCATCTCCTGAAACGAGATATCCTGCGCGGCCTGAATGTTTCCCGTCAAACGCCCGGTGTCCTGATCGGGGAAGAAGCCCTTGGGGACGATGATGTAAAGGTAAACGCTGGCGCAGATCGTCAGGATCGTCGCCAGCAGCATCGGTTGCGGATGTCGCAGCGTCCATGTCAGACCCTTGTCGTACAGACTCTGAATCCGATTGAAGGCGCGCTCTCCCGCGCGATAGAGCCGGCCGTGATTGATTTCGCTTTCGGGCCGCAAAAACTTCGCGCACATCATCGGCGTCGTCGTCAGCGAGACGATGAGCGAGACGGCGATGGCCGCTGAAAGCGTCACCGCAAATTCGCGGAACAAGCGGCCGACGACCCCGCCCATCAGCAGGATCGGTATGAAGACCGCCACCAGCGAAGCGCTCATCGACAGCACGGTGAAGCCGATCTGCCGCGCGCCCAGCAATGCGGCCTGTAATGGAGTCGCCCCTCGTTCCAGGTTCCTGGTGATGTTTTCGATCACCACGATGGCGTCATCGACGACGAAGCCGGTCGAGATGGTCAGCGCCATCAGCGAGAGGTTGTCAATGCTGTAGCCGAGCATGTACATCACGCCGAACGTGCCGAGCAGCGAGAGCGGCACGACGACGCTCGGAATGACGGTCGCCCACACGCTCCGCAAAAATACGAAGACCACGAGGATGACCAGCGCGATGGAGATCAGCAGTGTCAGCTCGACGTCTCTGACCGAAGCCCGAATGGTCGTTGTCCGATCATTGAGAACAGACAGATTGATGGAGGGTGAGATCGAAGCCTGCAGCTGCGGAACCAGCGCCCGCACGCTGTCGACCGTTTTGATGATGTTTGCGCCTGGTTGCCGGAAGATGATCATCAGGATGGCCGGCTTTCCGTTCGCCAGTCCTCCGGCGCGCAGGTTCTCCACCGAATCTGTCACTTCTCCCAAATCCGATAGCCGCACGACATCCCCATTATGAGTAGCCACAATCAACGTGCGGTATTGATCCGCTTTGAGCAATTGATCGCTGGCGTGAATCTCCCACGTGGCGTCGTCATCGCTCAATTGCCCTTTCGGGTGATTGGCGTTCGCCGCTCCTAGCGCGGTTCGCACCTGTTCCAGCCCGACGCCGTATTTGCTGACGGCTTGCGGATTCAGTTCCACACGCACCGCCGGCAACGAACTTCCTCCGACGATTACCTGTCCCACGCCATCAACCTGAGAAATCTTCTGCTGCAAGACGGAGTACGCCAGATCGTACAGGTTGCGGATTTCGATCGTGTCGGACGTGAGCGAAAGCAACATGATCGGCGCGTCGGCGGGATTGACTTTGCGGTAGTTCGGATTGCTCGGCAGATTCGCTGGCAACTGGCTGCGAGCCGCGTTGATCGCCGCTTGAACATCGCGGGCGGCTCCGTTGATGTCCCGGTTCAGCTCGAATTGCAGCGTGACGGAGGTCGCGCCCAGGTTGTTAGTCGAAGTCATCTCCGTGACCCCGGCGATGCGGCTGAACTGGCGTTCAAGCGGCGTGGCCACCGCAGAAGCCATCGTCTCCGGGCTCGCTCCGGGCAGATTCGCCGACACCTGGATCGTCGGGAAATCTACTTGCGGTAGCGGCGAGACGGGCAGCAATGCGTAGCCCAGGCAGCCCGCCAGCGCCAGCGCTATTGTCAACAGTGATGTGCCGATCGGTCGCTTGATGAAAGGCGCGGAAATATTCATTTCAGTACCCGTTTAGCCTGGTATCGGCGATAGCCGATCGCTTTCTCTCAGATCCTCCCAGCTTTAGTTCTTGTCATCACCCTCGTCTTTTGCGCGCAAAGGAAGACTTTTCTTCGTTGCCTAAGGAAGACTTCTCTCTGTCGCGTAGCGGCGGACTGAATTTAGGCAGGAGTTTTAACGCCA
>Ga0126377_10000547_pt1 | contig 23015 bp, 17 predicted proteins | sample PanSoiMetPlot_22_FD_92647 | JGI IMG/M metagenome (GOLD analysis project Ga0126377, IMG submission 92647) | Tropical forest soil microbial communities from Panama - MetaG Plot_22 | ecosystem: Environmental > Terrestrial > Soil > Tropical forest > Bulk soil | place: Panama | collected 2016-02-17 | reverse complement strand
TTACCGCCGGTCGACCACACGTCGCTCCAATCGCTTCCGTTCGTGCCGCCGTTGATCCAGCGACCACCTTCCGAGATCGGCGACTCGATGCCCGGGAAGTTCGTGGTGTACGTGTGAACGCCGGTGGTGTCGCCAGGCGCCACGACCGTAAAGGAATTGCTCGCGCCCGATTGGCCAGCGACGCCGCTGCCTGATCCGCTGCCAGTCGCGGTGAACGAGACTCCCGTCTCGGCTTTCGAGTACGTCACGCCGCTGATCGTGACCGCACTCGCGCCGACTGCCATTGCGGCGCTTGTGGTTCCGCCGAGGCTGCCCGTTCCCGACCGTCGACTTAACGTGATCACACCGGAGGCACCACCGTTCGGGGCCGTGTTCCCATACGCATCGGCGAGCGTGACGGTGACGTTGAATGGAGCACTCGCCGTTTGCTGTCCGATCGTCGATACGACGAACTTCGCCACCGGCCCAGCGGTGATGGCGACCCCGTTCGATATTGCCGGCGTGAGCAATCCTGACGTGAAAATCAACACGCGCGCTCCGACAGTGCCTCCGAGCGACAGGTTGCTGAACGTCGCCACGCCGTTCGCGTCGGTCGTCGCGGTAGAGGTTCCCCCGAGAGTGCCGCCGCCGCTTGCAATCAACGCGATCACCGCGACGCCGGATTGCGCGACCGCGGCGCCGTTGGCGTCACGCAGTTGAACGACCGGTTGCCTCGCGAACGCGACGCCGCTCTGCGCGGAGGGAGAGGGTTGTGTCGTGACGGCCAGCTGCGTCGCCTTCGGCGGAGTCGAGACGGCTGGCGCAGCGGTATCGGCCGGCGGCGCAGCGGTAACCGCCGTGTTCATGTCCTGCTGAATCTCCGCGGCGCCAAGCGCGCGGTTGTAGACGCGAACCTCGTCGATCTTTCCTTTGAAGTACTGCCAGTAGAACGTGTTGCCGCCGATCTGCAGCGGATTGCTCGAGGTCGTGTACGTGCCAGTCTTCGAGCGGGTGGCGACCTGCGCGCCATTGACGTAGAGACGGATGATCGATCCGTCGTAGGTGACCGCGATATGCGTCCAGACGCCTGTTGCCAGCGCCGAGGGTGCGTACGCTTCCGTCGTCGCGGAGATGTTGCCGAACGATGCACCGCCTGCCGGAACTCCACCTTGCGAGCTTGTCGCCATCAAGTAGTAATTGTCGTTGCCCTTGTAGATGACGTCTCGCCACGATGCGTCGACCACAGACGGATTTATCCACGCTTCGAGCGTCATCGCGTTGGTCAAACACAGGGATGCGGTGCTCGGGATCGTCACGCGCCCGCTTCCGTTGAATCCAAGCGCGCCACCGAATCGCCCGGTCGTGCGCCATACTCCGCTTCCGAACGTCCCGTTGTTGGCGAAGACCGAGGCGTCGCCGACGGACGATCCGCTCGCTTCATCGAAGCCGTAGGCAGCGACGAGACCCGGTGTCGAGTCGACAGCGGCGGCCCTCGCTGAAGGACCGAGCGCGCGCGTGTGCGCGGGACTCGACACATCTGAACATGCGGCGAGGTAACCGAGCATCGCGATCGACCACGCCAGTGACGCGACGCGTATGTGCTGCCCAGAAAGCATCCTTGCTTCTCCATTGAGACATTGTCTGCGCCATGCGCCCGCATCCGCTCCGTTTCAGTTTTCTGAATCTCTAATGGTCCCGGGATACTTGTGAGCCATGTCTCCAGGGATTCCCCGAAAGCGTCTTCCCGAACACGGCGCGAGCCGATCCTCGCCACGCGCGCTGGGCAAAAGCCAGGCCGTGTACCGGACAGCGTCCATTGGCGCTCGTACCACGGGTAGGCATCACGCGTCACGAATGCATGTGCGTGCGCGATACGCACACGCGACACGCGACACGCGCATCACGGTGTGACGGTGGTCACGCGATGGTCGTGTGCGACGGCACACCTATAATGGAATGCTCATGGCGCGCGATCGCGCTGCCGTGGGCGGATCAAGGATACTTTCCCGGATCGATTCGTCGAGCGCGATCGATCAGCGCGCGATCGCGTCCATCGCTTGGAAGCTGCGAAAGCCGTAGCGATCGTTCGTGCCGCGGCATTCAGCGGGACCGTTCTCCAGGCTGAATCCCATCCCGGGGCTTCCGGATGCGAACGTGTCATCCGTCGCTTGCGCGAGCGGCTCGCCATTTCGATACGCGGTGATCGTATCGCCGACGATTGTGGCGCTGATCACATCACCGTTCTTGATTGCGTATCCAACGCCTGTATCCCTGAACAGGTACGAGAAATCGCCCAGCGCTCCGTTCCATCGCACGATGATGAGATAGGCTGCGTCGGTCTGCGATACCTTGAAGGTGACTTCGTAGCCGCGATTGCTGCCAGGCGTGAGGGTGCTGCGCAATCGCAACTCTACTTCGCTGTAGCAATCTTCAACCAGAGTCGTGGTCGCGAACACGGTCGCCGTCGCGCGCTGATTCGGTCGCCAGTTGCCTTTGAGCAACGCCGTTGCATCGGTGAAGCTGTCGCCCGTCTGATGACCGACGGCCAAGCCACGGTTGGAAGAGACGTCGCTCCAGTCGGCACCGTCGGTGCGGCCGTTCAGCCAGCGCCCGCCTTCTGAAAGCGGCGACTCGGTCGCCGGAAAGGCCGTCGTATAGGTGTGATCGGGGCGTCCTCCCAGCGTGCCGCCCGGATCGCTAATTGCGCTGTCGGTGTGACCGCAGCCCATAGCGACCGCGAGGATCAATAGAAGTGGTCGCGCGAATAGGCAGTTCATCTGCCCGTCGCCTGCGGGCGCTCCAGCCAGATCTCCCGCCAGAAAATGTGCTCGTTCTCCGGATTGAAACCGTTGTACTCGCCCGTCGCGGTCACCCCCTCGAGCACGATGCACGGGGTCGTCAGATCGCGCAGTGTCGCCGTGGCTTCCACCATGACGCGACTCAGCACGGCCCGGACGCGATACTCGCCGCCACAATAGCGCAGCATCTCACGATCGAAGCGCAAACCGCGATTCCGATTCTTGTCGTTGAGCGTCAGCTCGATCTGCTGCTTCGATCTCACGCGCACCAGCTCACCCGGGCGCAAGCCAAGCGACTCCGTCGGCGACGTCTTCGCCGCGGCAGGCCTGAATTCGGGAAAGCCGGTGCCGCCGCGCTTCGCCTGGAAGGCGTTGAATATCGCAACCGCAACGCCAGTCACGAACGGCTGCAAGCGAATGTTGCCGGTCGATAGGTCGCGAACGTAATGTCGCGGATCGCCCCAGGAGAGCGGAGCGGTGCCGCTCGACATGTCGGTCGCCTGGCAAACGTACGCTGATTGCCCGTCAGCCATGTGTCGCTTCGCAATCCGATAGAGCGTTTCGACGGTCTTTGTCGACTGACGGTCGGCGCTCTGAGCTCTAGTGCGCTTCGAAGAGCGTTTGAGCCACGCCTCCTTCCAGCGAAGATGACAGTTCGCTTCACAACCGTCGTGACCCGTGCCGTCACACCGCAGCCCATCGAGCAGCACGGTGTCCAGCACCCGGCGAAGGCCGGATCCATGGACCCAATCATTGAGCTTGTCGATACGGCGAAAGACCGTCGCCGTGCGGCCGCAGAGCGCGGCCATCTCTGGCATGAAGGTGAGTCCCTCGAACGCGCCATTCTCGTCGAGCGTCGCGAGAATTTCATCGAGCCGCCGGATCTCTACGACCTCGCCCGGCCGAAGTCCAAGCCGCTCCGTCGATGAACGCAGACGAAGACGGAGGCGCCTGCGACGAGACTCTCGCGGACGACGGGCGACGTATGGCAATCCCGCGGCCTCGCGCGAGTCGCGATGGAACACAATAGCGACCCCCAACAGCAGCAGCGCGAAATACCCGACGACGATTGTTACGACGAGAAGAGCAAGACCCCCCATGACCTCGAAGGCGACACCTGCGGCGGCCATGCCTCGCCAGGACAAGCTCAGGGCCAACACCATTGCGCCGCTGACGCCGACGGCAGCGGCAGCGAGAATCCCCGTCTTGGCGTAGCTACGACGACGCGCATCCACGGCTGCGCCGTCGTGACCGAGGCTCGCCATCATTCCCCCGGGGTTGGCACCAATGATCGGACCCATATCGGACACGCTCGGTCAGCGCGCTGTAGGCATCGATTGCAATGACGAACCGGAGCCGCTGGGCTGCGACGGGGTCGGTCCGTGTGACTGCGGCGTTGGACCGTGCGATGAAGCGCGCTGCGGCTGCGACTTGCTTCGGCTTGCGACGCGGCGCGCGAATCCCTTGACCGTGCGGAGCGGATTTCCAATGAAATCGACGAGTCGAAGCAGGGCGTAGCCCGCAATCAACGAGTACCTCGGACGATAGCCGAGCTTTGTCACGTGGTTCAGGTGGTAGTCCCAGAACTCTTTTTTCCGGAACTCCCAGACATTTTCACCGAGGAAACGATAGTACTCGTGCGTTGCGTCGGAGAGGCAGCGCCCGCGCTCCTCGGGAGTCAAATAGTAATTGCCGAACTTCGTGATCTCATCCATCCGACCGACGGCCGTCGCCTGGATGCGACTGAGGTACGACGTCGTGCGCGAATCAGGTCCAAGGCGGACGTAGGTCAATGCTTGATGGACGAAGCCCAGATCATGGCGCTGCAGCAACTCGAGATACGCCTCGATGTCGCCCGCATAGTTCACCGGATTGTAGAACGGCTGCCTCTCGCGAACAACGTCGGCCCGGATCATCGACTGCGACGGTCCCGAGAACAGCGACGTGTCCTTCAGAAAGCGATATCGACCCACTTCTCGACCGGGGACGAACGTGTCCGGAAAGGCGTAATTGTTTCCGTGAACACGATTCCCCGTCACCACGTACGACACCACCATGCCGACCGTCGGATGCGTCTCGGCCACTTGTACCATTGCCTCGAGGCAGGTCGGGAAGAGAAGATCGTCGGCGCCGAGAATCTTGCCGTACTTCGCATTCGGCGAGATCAGGTTGAACGCATTGTTGTGGCTGTCGACCACCGAGACGAACTTCGGGTAAGTGACGACGCGGATTCGCTGATCGCGCGCGGCGAATTCCTGGGCGATCGCCACCGTACCGTCGGTGCTGCAGTTGTTCCCGATCGTGAGGTCCCAGTTCACATACGTTTGGGCCTGAACGCTGCGGATCGCGTCGGCAATGAACTTCTCGCCGTTGTAGACGGGGATCACAACGCTGACGAGCGGGGCGGCAGTCGAGGTCATAGGCGACATCTCATGCTGAAGTGGTTTCGTAGCCGATCCGGTACCGGAAAACGGGGAATGCCTTTTTGATTCCCGGCGTATCTCGTTATGCACAACGGATTGGCATGATTGTCATCGCGCACGGCCTAAACCGACGACGCAACGGCGACGGACCGTTCGGACATTACCTGCCGGCCAACCTCGTAGGAGACCAACCGAGGCTTGAGATTGACCGCGCCGCGAACTGCCGGGGCTCCGCTCACGAAGAACGTGCCCGCGTTCATCCATTTGTCATAGGCGGCATTCGTCGTGTAACGGAAGAGATATCCGTTCACGTGATACGTGCCCTCGGCCAGGCCAGCCTCGATCTCGAAGGTGACCGAGACGGTCTGGCCAGCCTCGAGCGAAAAAGGCGCGCGGCCGAGGCGGTCAGTGCAGCTGTCGAAGAGCGGATAGGCTTGATCGTCGGTGACTTGGACGACCACGCTGATGTCGTCGTGCCGCGTGACCGCGCGCGCCTCGATCGTCACCAACAGCTTCTCGCCACTCTGGAACTCGGTCGTTGTTCCGTGGTGATTCGCGATCACGACATTGGTGATCTGCAACGCCCGGTTCTGATCGCCCGATCGACGCTCCTCACCCTCGAGGTACTTCTTGAGTACCTCCGACGTCTTGTCGATCATTGTGACCTGGCCGCGGCGAAGCAGCAAGCTCCGCGCGCAGAGATTGCCCACCGCGCGCAAGTTGTGCGAGATGAACACGACCGTCGTGCCGTTCTCGATGACCTGGGTCATTCGCTCGATGCACTTGCGTTGGAAGGAGTAGTCTCCGACGCTCAACACCTCGTCGACCAACAGAATGTCCGGATCGACATGCGCGGCAACCGAGAATCCCAGCCGCGCGAACATCCCTGATGAGTATCGCTTGACCGGCGTGTCGATGAAGGGCTCGAGTCCGGAGAAGGCAATGATCGCGTCGAGGCGCTTGCGAATCTCGTCACGCTTGAGGCCAAGGATCGTGCCGTTGAGGTAGATGTTCTCGCGGCCGGTGAGATCCTGGTGGAAGCCGGCACTTACCTCGATCAGAGCGGAGAGCCGCCCATTCACGCGAATGTGGCCGTGCGTGGGCTTCATGATGCCGGTGAGCAGCTTGAGCATCGTGCTCTTGCCGGCGCCGTTGTCCCCGATGATACCGAATGCTTCGCCGCGGTCGACATCGAACGAAACGTCGCGCAGCGCCCAGAATTCGCGGTCCGAGAGCTCGCTCTCCTGCTTGCCGCGAAGAAACCGGCCGGTCAGCGCCGGAATGAGATCGCGCAGCGAATCGTAAACTTCGCCGAGACGAAACTTCTTGAAGACGTGGTCGACGTGCAGTGCAGGCTGACTCATTCGATGACTCAAACGCTTTCGGCGAAATACGGCTCGACCTTCATGAACAGCATGAAGGAGCCCCAGAGGAACACGGCGGAGAAGACGAGGCTATACGCAAACCATTTGAAATCCGGTGGCACATGGTGAACCACCGTGGCGGACGTGGCCTCGAGCAACGGCGAAACCGGGTTGATGAGCACCAGTGGCGCCCATTTTCCCATCATGCGCGATTCGTAGAACACGGGAACGAAGAACACGGCGAACATGAGCAGCACTTCGACGAGATACTTCACGTCGCGAAAGAAGAGGCTCGCGGCGGAAAGCAACAGGGCGAACCCGACGATCAACGCGAACAGCCCGACGAAAACGACCGGAAGCCAGAGCAGCTGCCAGGACACGCCCGTGCCGACCGCAAGCACCACGATTCCGAGCACCGTCGAGGCGATCACGAAATCAAAGAGTTGCGACAGCACCGCGGAGAGCGGAAAGATCAACCGCGGCACGTACACCTTGGTCAGCAGATTCGAGTTGTTGATCAGGCTATTCGTGCCGAAGCGAACCGCCGCGACGAGGAAGCCGTACGGCGCCGACTTCACCGCCACTTCCGCGATGTCGCTCGCGCGTGTTGGTGCGCCGGACAGACTCGCGAATGCAAAGCGGACGCCGACGCCGGCGATCACGATGCACAGCGGCATCAGCAACGCCCACAGCGCGCCAAGAATCGACTGCTTGTAGCGGATCTTGATCTCACGCCAGACGAGCGTGTACAGAACGTCGCGATGCTGAATGAGCTCGTGGAGCGTGTTAACCATCGATCGACACTGACGTAGGCACGGAATAACTCGAGAGCGGGAACAAGTTCAGGTCGCTAGGCGCCGATCTGTAATCTCTGATCGACGGTAGTGTGCACGGTGAAATTCTGATTGGGCGGGACGCAGGAAGCGGGCCGAGGAACGCGCGTCTTTTTGGAGGGGTCGTCCCGTACCAGAGACGGCCCGTCCTAGGCATAAGTAACCCAATGAGCGCTGGTGCAACTTCATTCGGAACGTATTCCATGCTATCTCCGAGATCACACGATGGTCGTGGTTGCCTACCTTCGCACACGTACTGATTCTTCTGTTCTCGCCGACCCCAACTTTTCGAACCCTTTGACGCGCTACCTTAGGTTCGGCTTAGACTCATTTCAGTCGCGCGGTGCCGGTTACCTCGGGTCCTTCCGCGCGTCACCTTCGTTGGTCTTCTAACGCTGGAATTTACCACGTCCGTGAGCACTGACACTCGCATCTGGCACCACTTCACCGTCGACGTCGAAGAGTATTTCCAGGTCACCGCGCTGGAGCCGTACTTCCCACGCGCATCCTGGGAGGAAACGCCGAGCCGTCTCGCGCTCGGCACGCGCGCTCTTTTGGAGTTGCTTGCCGAGCACAACTCGCGAGGCACGTTTTTCACCTTGGGGTGGGTCGGCAAGCATCATCCTTCGATCGTCAGCGAGATCGCAGCTAGCGGGCATGAGATAGCGTCGCACGGCTGGGGGCATGAGCGGATCACGACGCTCAGCCCTAAACAGTTCCGCGCATCGGTGCGGGACTCCAAGGCTGCGCTCGAGGACATCGCCGGCACGGCGGTCATCGGATATCGCGCTCCGAGCTTCTCGATCGTCAGGGGGAGCGAGTGGGCGCTCGACATCCTCGTCGAAGAAGGATACCGCTACGACTCGAGCCTCTACCCGGTGGTACGACCTGGCTATGGGTTCGCCGGCGGAGGACGGTTTCCATATCGTCTGCAAACCGCTTCGGGCGCGCTCGAAGAGTTTCCGCCGGCGACCGTTCGTTCTGGTCCAGTGGTCCTTCCGGCCGGTGGAGGAGCGTACATCCGTCTCCTTCCTCATATGCTCGTGCGCGCTGGCTTCAAGGCGGCCGAGCGAGCCGGTGTTCCGGCGACATTCTATATCCATCCTTGGGAGCTCGATCCAGAACAACCGAGAGTGAGGGTGCCTCTGCGGACGCGAATCCGGCACTACGGTGGTCTCCGGCGGACCGTGCCTCGATTGCGCCGGCTTCTCGAGGAGTTCCGGTTCCAGCCGATTACGGAAACTCTAGAGCGCCAAATACCCGAGAGACTCGCGCCAACCTCCGGCTGATTCTCGAGAGCACCGACGCAAACAAGGCCAACCAGTAGTCTCGTTGGCCTTGTTTGTCTCCCCTCGGACGGAATTTGAAACGGAGCTTGGGATCCGTTTTACCAGCCGCCCTTGCGGAACAGCATGACTGGCAGGGTCATGGACATGATCCGAAGATCGTGGCCAAAGCTCTGGTTCTGAACGTACTCCAGATCGAACCGTACCTTGCTCTTCACATCGTCGATGCACGAGTCATAGGACTGGTTGATCTGCGCCCAGCCCGTGATGCCCGGTTTGACGCGCTGACGCTGTGCGTACTGCGGAACTTCGTCGCGGAGTTGCGCGAAAATCACCGGGCGCTCCGGACGAGGACCCACGATGTTCATGTCCCCGCGAATCACGTTGTAGAGCTGCGGGAGCTCGTCGAGACGCATCTTCCGAAGAAACTGGCCAACCGGCGTGGCGCGCGGATCGCTCTTCTGCGCCCAGACCGCCTTTCCATCGGCCTCCGCGTCGACTCTCATCGTGCGGAATTTGTACATGCGGAATAACCGTCCGCCGTAATCGTGCACGCGCCGATCGCATACGCTGCTGGTCCGAAACCGCCGATCGACGCCGACCCGAATTTGAGAGTAGAAAACGGGGCCCTTCGAGGTAATCCAGACCGCTAACGCCACCAACACCATCACCGGAAACGCCACGACCAGTGCAACCGTCGCGACTGCGACGTTGAGCGAGCGCGAAAGCCGCTCAGAACGCGCGGCTGGATACACCTGGTCAGTTTGGACGAGCGAGAGCTGAGCATTCTCGAACGGGGTCGGAACCAGATCCAACGCCCCGTCGACGTTGCCTCGACCGTAGTCAAACGCGTTTCCGCTAGACCTCGTCGTCGCGCCGAAATGCGATACCGCGGTACCCATCTGGTGGAATCCTCCTTCGGATCAGTGTTGCGGCGAAGTGATGCCCGATCGCCGAAGGCTCCTATGCAGCGCCCGTGCTAAGTCAGCGCCGGGTGTACGATCCTTGTAAGTCATGATTCAACAACGCGTTGTGTCGTACGCTAGCGTGGTACACATCGTTACATGACCACCAATATGTTGCACCCACTCAACAGGATGTCGGAGCACTTGCAACACCGTTACACCGTGCGACGGACGTCAAATGAAAAAGGCGAGATTGGCCAATCTCGCCTTTTCCTTTATCAGTCTGTGATTTTACGCGTTCTGAAAGCCCGACCGTACGGACTAGGTCACCTTCACGACTGCGGTCTCTTCAGGCTCGTCCGCCGCTTCGTACCCGGAAACGTACCCGTAGTACGTGTACGCACCGTTCAACTGAATTCCGTTTAGCACGGCGCCAACCACCTCGACGGGCAGACGGTCCAAAACACGGAGCTTCTCCGCCGCCATTCGCCGTGTGGTTTTTCCGACACGAAATACGACCAGCAGGCTTCCGGTCGCCGATGCGATTGCGTACCCGTCGACGCCCGCCGCGAGTGGCGGAGTATCGAAGATCACGACGTCATGCGTCGCGCGCAGGGACGTGACGAGGGTACCGAGTTGGGGCGATGTGATCAGCTCGGGGCTCCGACGCCGGCGCGTGCCGCCCGCGATCAGGAAGAGCGCGGGGTGGCTCGTTGGCATGAGCACCTGATCGAGCGCGACACGGCCGCCGAGATAATCCGTGAGCCCGGGGCTGCTCTGCAGACCGAACATCTCCTGCAGCGCGCCACGCCGGGTGTCGCCATCGACCAGCACCGTTCTGAGGCCTGCGTCCGCGAACGACATCGCGAGGTTCGCCGAGATAAGCGACTTGCCCTCTCCTGGCGACGGGCTTGATACGGCGACGCTCACCGGCCCGCCACGGCCGGATTGGAGAACCGTCATTCGAAGCGATCGGAACGACTCGACGAGTTGATAGGTCTGTTCCGCCGAATTGTGGTCGATCCCGCCTTTCGGGAATTTTGGAACTGTGCCGGCGACCGAAAGCCCAAGCTCCTCGGTAGCCTGCTCGGGGTAACGCAGACGACCGTCGATTCGGTCGAGTAGAATGGCCAGCGCCAGCGCTGCGCCGATTCCGCCCACGATCGCCATGAGAATCAACCGAGGCGCCGTGTTCGTCGTCGGATGGACGGGCGCGATGGCCCAGTCCAGCGGACTGATGTCCGGCGTCGAGCTTCTTTCGGCGAGGTCCGCCTCGGAGCGGCGAGCCTGAAGGTCGGTGAACAGCCGCGCCGCCGCGTCACGCTTTCGGCGCAAACGTTCTTCCTCGATCGTGCGAGGTGGAATTTCCTGGAGATTCACCTTCATGCCGGCGACACGTACGCTGTCCTCTACTTCTCGCGTTCGCAGCGTCTTCAGCAATTCGTTGGCGTAGAGCGGAATCTTCTCGTTCTTCAGGCTGTTCATTTCCGCGATCGCTTGTTTGACGATCGGATGCTCGTCCGTGTAGAGCATTCGCTGAGACGACACGTTGGCTCGAGCTGCGTGGTACGAATTGACGGCGTCCTGCAACGCGCGGGTCGCCGCAGAGCCGGAGGCAACGCTATTGATCTGAAGGAGGGCGTCGCTTGGCAGGCTGTCGCGCGAGAGGCTGGCGATCAGCGAGCGCAGGAACTGAACGTCGCGGTGCATCTCCTCGTACTCGAAGCTTTTATCGAAAAATGCCCTGAAGACCGGATCCCGAGTTTCTTGAAGTCCCGGGGCGACCGGTGAGCCTTCGGACGGTTGAGCGATCGTCTGAACGCGGAAGGTCTGGAGCTGTTCTTCCGCGTCGTCGAGCGCCTGCTTTTGCGACTGCAGCTGCCCTTCGAGTGTATTCGAAAACTCCGTGAGTTTTTGCTTCTTGAGCACCGCGGCGACCGAAACGAACTGGCGAACCCACTCGTTCAAGATTTCGGCGGCTCGCTGCGGATCTCTGTATTCGAAGCTCAGTCGCACGAAGTTGCTGCGGTCCGAACGCTGGCTCGTGAGTCGATTGTTGAGCTGAACAGCCGCTTCTCGCAGTGTTGAAACGGTAAACTCGACCGAACGGATGCCCTGTCCGCTGAACGCCTCGGGCGGCAGCGCCCACTTCAACCCGAGTTTGCGTCCGAGCGAATCCTCAGCGGCGCCGCTGTCGAGCGGGAACTTGGAGCCCGCGATCATGAGCACCCAGCGCTTCCGCGCTCCGTCGATGTCCAGCTCGAACTTGCCGGCGCGGAATGAATCGGCGACCGCCAAGCCGCGGAACACGTCGGCGTCCGACGCGTTCTTCGGCGTCAGGAAGAGCGAGAGCTTTCGGACGACCGGATCGAGGATGGCGAAGCTGCGAATGAGCTGCGTCCAGTCGTCGGGTTCGAGTAGACCAGGGGAGCGAATGGGTCCGAGACGATCCTCGGCTTGATTGCCCGTCGTGATCATGAGGCGGGCCTGCACTTCGTACTGCGGCGTGAGGAGCCGCGTCGCGGCAACTCCGGCCAGGCTCGACAAAACCACTACGATGAGCATCAGCCACTTATAGCGTCTGATCGCCGCGAGCGGCCGCTCGAGCGGAGACTTCGGCGGAAGGGGCGGCGCGCCGCCGCCGCCGTACTGCGGCTCCTGCCACTGCTGCATCTCGGCGTTAGGCGATTGGCTGGCTGGGACGAGTTGGTCAGACATGCGTGTAATGTCCAGGTACGGCAGAACCGAAAACGGGCGAGCGCGCCCTAGCGGCGCACTGCCAACGGGATCGCAATTGCAAGAACTGGGAGACCGATCTGCAACCAAAGCATCCAGCGGTTCACTGGTGGCTTGGTGCCGACGACGATTTCATCTCCCGGGAGAAGACCCAAGCGCTCGACGGTCACACCATCGGTGAGGGCCGCCTGAACGTCCTGTCGCTCCAGAAGGATCTGGCCGCGGCGCTTGACCACCACGTTCGCGAGGTCCGTCGTCGGCTCCTGGCCTCCGGCACGCACGATAACCTCACTCAGGGGCATGTCGGCGCGTGCATACAGCGGTCCGGGCGTCCGCACGCCGCCAAGGACAGTGAGCCTGAGCCTCGATGACACATGCACCCTTACCGCTCGAAAGTACTTCTCGACGCGTCCAGTGACGCTGTCCGCGAGTTCGGACCGGAGAACACCTGTCAGATCCAGGTCCCCCATCGGTTCGCTGAGTCGCACGATGCGGCCCGATTCAACAACCAGCATCGAGTCAGAGTGCGGCGCTTTCTCACCCTCGTATCGCACCTCGATGCGATCGCCCACGGAGAAATCGCCATCGCGAAGGCGTGTGCGAATGATGGCCGCCTCGCTCGTGAGACCGAGACTGTCGGCGACCTTGAGTCTTTCATTGAGCTTGGCGCGCTCGGTTCCCGAGCCAGGATTGCCCGCGGGAGTTTGAGCCGCAATCGAGGAGAGAGACGCGGCCAGTAGCCAGACTGGCAGCACGAAATACAAACGATGCGAATACATGAAACGTAGGGAAGGGCTCATTGGCGCAGGCCGCAGCGTGTTTGTCGCTTACTGGATCTTCCAAGATCTCGGCGATCTACCGGCGCCTGCAGCTCCACTTAAGGACGCGCCAGTCAAATCTATGTTACGTGTGTGCTTTGCGAGTTCAAAACGAGTACGCCAGCAACGACGAGCCGCCACACGTTGCGAGCGGGACGATTGACCTCCAGCGAGGTCGCTGGTCTTGTGGCAAATCCCTGGCCGTCAATCGGCGTCGCCTGAACAGTCCGCCGTTCTGGCCCGTCTCATGTCGGTCAGCTATGCGAGAGTTCTCGAGGCGACGCGCGTTTCGCCGGATTTGCGTTTGTTGATCGGCGGCAGCGACGCCCGCGACCGGGCGAGCGAATGCGGCGCACCTGACCGAAACGACGCTGGACCACGACCATGAACGTGCCGCCATTCAGGGGCCTGGGTGCACGGCGCGCGCTTTTTCAGACTCGTGACGCCCGGCTGTCCTTCACGTTGCCGCCGCGGAACATCCCGGCGACACGAGGTATCGGGTTTTGAGCTCACCGTTAGCGCGTAAGAAAAGCCTCGATCTTCTGGCGGACACAAATTTGTCGGTCCAAAGTGACGGCGAGCACTGCGCGCCTGTGCCGTGCTCGCTTTCGGTGTTGCACTCCTTCGACAGTATTGAGGACTACGCTCGACAGTCGAGGATTCGTAACCGCCAAAGCGACGTCTAGCTTCGCGTTAACGCGTTGAGGGTATGGCGGTTATCCAAGAAACGGCCGCCTGGTACGGGGGAATGGAACCTGCCTTTGTCCACGCGAGTGACGAAGCGACTTGACCGGACCCTCTTGGACGCATCCGCGAGTGAATAGCTGCGCAGATTCATCTACTACCGTCGAGTTCCGCCGAACCGTGGATTCCTATCTCTCGACTGATCCATCGCAAGATCAGATGACTGATTCTCCCAATCAGGCCCCCCTGGTTTTGATTGCCAGCGGCGGCGAATGGGTGGGTCGATCTCTCGAAAATGTCTTCGAGTCGAACGGCTATACGGTACTGCGAATCGAGTCGGGCAGGCGAGCGCTTGAGCTTGCGAGGCGGACGAACCCGGATGCGTTGTTGCTCGACGATTCGCTACCGGATATCGGGGCGGTCGACGTTTGCCGGGCACTTCGGGACGATCCGCTCTTCAATCGCGCGACGCCGATCTTCATTACAGCGTCTGCGCAGCACGCCAGTCGGGTGCGCGCGGCGGCTTATGCGGCGGGGGCGTGGGATTACTGTACGCTGCCGGTCGACGTCGAGACGTTGTTGGCGAAGCTCGGCACCTTCGTTCGCGCCCGGCATGAGATCGAGACTGTCCGTTCCAAATCGTTGTTCGACCGCCTTACCGGGCTGTACACGGAATACGGGCTCCAGCACTGGGTCGAGCAACTGGGAGCACGTGCACTCCGGAAGCGCGAGGCGATTGCCTGCCTCATCGTCGCGCCTGATGTCGGGACTCGCGACGGAATTTCGCTTACAGCAGAGCAGTCGGGTGAAGCGCTGGCCGAGATAACAGATATTTGTCGGACCCAGGCAAGACGATCGGACATTTTGGGCTATCTTGGCGACTCTCGCGTCGCCATCCTGGCTCCGGACACCGACGTTGCGGGTGTCCAAAGGTTGATCGACCGTTTGCAGCATGCCTTGGAGCAGGGATCGTCGAAAGGGCGCACTGGTCATCGGGCATCGCTCCGCGCCGGATACTGTGCGGTGTCGAACCTTGCGGCGGCAAATCTGACAGCAGGCGAGCTCGTACGCCGTGCTGAAACGGCGTTGGCGTACGCACCGCGTGGCGGCTTCGAGTCGTCTGCGGTGAACTTCGACGAGATGCTTCCTAGCTGACGAGAACTAGTGCGGCGACGCAACGGCGCCGCTCGGGGGACTGAAGTGTCGCGGCCGCGCGACAGCGGACACCGCTTCTAAGACGCAGCAGACAGGCGCGACCGCGCCCGAACGAGCTGCGCAACACCTACTCGGCAAACAACGTTACAGGAGCTTGCGCTATGGCCAAGCAACAGCCAATATGTCCATTCCGGCGGTGTTGCATACATCCTCATGCGTGATGTAGCGCCCCTCCCACATGCCGCCGCTGTCGCGCCGTTACAACGCTTCTTCAAAACAACACCTAACGGGTGACGAAGCCCGAATAGGGTTTCATTCTATGAAATTAGGCCACTCGAATTCGGGGCTTATGAATCGTTTCCCGGGCCGTCTAATCGATCAACTGCCTTCGAGGTTCCAATGACGACGACGGGTATCGGGGACAACGACTTTGCTGATCCGGCAAGTGTTTCCACCAAGCTCCGCTCGACGATCCGGATCCTAGTCATCGACGACGACCGCACGCTCCGCGAAGGGTGCGCGAGCCTGTTGCAGGTTGAAGGCTACAGTGTTGCGGTCTCCGGTCGCGGCGACGAGGCGATCGAGATGATCCGCCGCAACCCGTACGACATCGTGCTGTGCGACCTGTGCATGACGCCGATCTCCGGCGTCGAGATCCTCAAGGTTGCGCTCGACATCCGTCCGGACACCATCGTCGTGATGATGACCGGCAATCCGAGCGTCGCGTCGAGCGTCGAAACACTGCGTATGGGCGCGTGGGACTACATCCCAAAGCCATTCTCTGGAACACACCTCCAGGTGTTGTTCGGGCGCGCCGCCCATGCGGTGTTGGCTCGGCGCGACGAGGATTCGGCGCGCGACAGCCTGCTGGAGAGCAACGGCAACAGCGATAAGCTCACCCTCCTCGGCGCATCTGCTTCATTCCGCCGAGCGGTCGATCTCGCGCGCAAAGTTGCGTCGACCGATGCGTCAGTGATGCTGGTCGGCGAGAGCGGCACGGGGAAAGAGCTGATCGCGCAGTTCCTTCACCAACACAGCCGCCGTGCCTCGCGCAGTTTGGTGCCGATCAACTGCGCTGCGATGCCGGAGCAGTTGCTGGAATCGGAAATGTTCGGCCATCGGAAGGGAGCATTCACGGGCGCGGACCGCGACAAGGTCGGCCTGCTCGAGATGGCAAACAATGGTACGTTCTTCCTCGACGAGCTCACCGAGATGCCGCTGCCGCTTCAGGCGAAGCTGTTGCGCGTCATCCAGGATGGTGTGGTGCGTCGCGTCGGCAGCGAGCAACACGACGCCGTCGTCGACGTCCGCTTCGTGTCGGCCACGAATCGTGATCCGCGCGAAGCCATCAAGAGCAAACACCTGCGCGAGGATTTGTATTATCGTTTGAACGTCGTGCGAATCACGCTGCCGCCGCTGCGCGATCGCGTCGAAGACATTCCGATCCTCGCCAACCACTTCCTCGTTCAATTCTGGAACCGGCATCACTCGGCGCGTGACGGTCGTCCGCGGCTCAGTTCATCGGCCATGGATTTCCTCATGTCACGCCCGTGGCGCGGCAACGTGCGTGAGCTGCAAAACGTGATCGAGCACTTGGTGGTGCTGGCCGAGCCCGACTCCGATATCGGCATCGATCACTTGCCCATGGATCAGGATTGGGCGCGGAACAGCGGACAGATCGACGCCGTGACCACGGTGCCGGCTTCACTGCTCGACAACGCGTACCATGTGGCGAAAGACCACGTGCTCGCGCACTTCGAGGAGGAATACGTTACCCGTCTGGTGGCACGAGCCTCCGGCAACGTTTCGCGGGCGGCGCGGCTCGCGAGCGTCGATCGTACGACCCTTTACCGATTGTTGCAGCGCCACGGATTCCGCCGTGATGCTGGTGATGCGTCTCTCGCATGACGGCCGATGTCGGCTTCGTCGGAAATCCCAAGTGTGGATCGAGCAGGACTGTCGGAGTGGCCTGACTCGACCGGGCTGCTCGGGGCCACTGTCGAGAACATGCGATTGACGTCGCCACGTTCGGGCACGGACACCGACGTATCGGCTCCGGTTCGCCGCGCTCTCGGCGAGTCCGCCGAGCGCGCCGCGAGTATCCTCGCGGAAACGGCCGGCAAAACTGCCGAGGAAGTCAAGAGTCAGCTCGACGCCATCGTCGCGTTGATTCCGGAGCTCGTCACGAACACCCAGCGTGGTTTCGTCGAGGACTCGCGCTGCAATGTCCCGCGTCGATACATCGACGTGCTGCGCGCGGAACTGCTCGACTGTCTCATGCAGATCCCCACGCCGGACGGCGGCGAAATGATCGCCGTCCTCGCTGCGCTCGAGGAAGTCGTCCGGCGCGGTGAGATGACGAGCACCGGTCGCTTCGTTGCGCGACTCGCCGGTGCTGAATCAGTGAACGCCGTCGTCGAGATCGCGCACGACATCCGCTCGCCACTCTCCTCCATTCTGTTCCTCGTCGACACGATTCGTCGTGGTCAGAGTGGACGTGTGTCCCCCGTGCAGGAGCGCCAGCTCGGCTTGGTCTATGGAGCGGCGCTTGGATTGAGCACGCTCTCGTCCGATTTGATCGACGCGGTTCGTGGCGAACGTCTCGTCGACGGCCGTCCCGTTCCGTTCTCGATCACGGAGGTCATCCTCGGCGTCTGTGCCATCGTTCAGCCGATCGGGGAAGAGAAGGGACTTCCGCTCCACGTTGGCTTTCCGAAGGTCGACGGTCGTATCGGGTATGCGTCGGCGCTCAATCGTGTGCTGCTGAACCTCACGTCGAACGCACTCCGCTACACAGATTCGGGTTCCGTCTCCATCGGCTGCACGGAGAGCTCCGACGAGTTGGTCGAGTTCTGGATCAAGGACACCGGCAGGGGGATTCCGGAGAACGTGCTCGCGATGCTGTTCGACGGGTTCCGACCCGGCTCCATGGGAATGCGCTTTTCCAGCGCGGGACTCGGATTGGCGATCTGCCGCAATCTTCTCGAGGCGATGGGGAGCTCGCTCAATGTTGAGACTGCGGCAAACGAAGGCACGAGGTTCTCGTTTCAACTGCGCCTTCCAGTCGTGTGACAGCCGGTAGTGAGCACCGCCAGTTGACACGACTTGTAAGAACGGTAGGTTACGGGTACTGACGCGGGGTGGAGCAGCCTGGTAGCTCGTCGGGCTCATAACCCGAAGGTCGCGGGTTCAAATCCCGCCCCCGCTATTTCGGCCGGCTCCGCGCGAGGGCCGGCTGGTTCGTTTCTGGGGCAGGGTAGCTCAGGTGGTTAGAGCACGGCACTCATAATGCCGGGGTCGTGGGTTCGAGTCCCACCCCTGCTATTCAGGACCTGCATCGGCCCCTCCGGATTGGCCGTCTGGCGCTGGAAGTATCGATCGTCAGAGGGAAAAGCGCAGACGCCTTTTTGCGTCCCTCCATTAGCCAGTGCTCGTGCGCCTGCTACCGAATCGATGCGTAGTTCACGACGTCGAACTGGTAGTCGCTTGTGTGTCCATACTTATGAGGATCTTACAAACCGAGCGGGGGCAGTATATATTCCCCCCTCATCTAGGAGGCATGTCGATGCGGACTCGTCTCGCACTGCTCATCGGATTGCTGTTTGCCGCCGCGTGTTCGGATACCACGGCACCAGTGCCACCCGCGCCACCGGCGGTGAAGATCCACTGGACCCCGAAGGAAGCACCGAGTAAGGACGAGACCTGTAGGTCGGGCTACTCGGTGGCGACTGGTCGCAACGGCGAGATCATCTGCGTCCCGGACGTGGAACCCGGAATCCTGGCCGTCCCGCGCTTGCTCCCCGATAGCCTCTGACAATGACGCCGATCGTGCTAGAGCCCAACTACTTGGCGTGACGCTTTCGGCCTAGGCGCTACCCACAAGCGACCCTTCGTAGCGGCCTGTGCGAAGGGGGTCGGAGTGGAGTACAGGCCAGTAGCAGCAAAAGGGTCGTTGTGGCACGACGACGAGTCACGCCCCCGCTATTCAGCAAATCGGAGGGCTGACATGACGATCGCCGTGTCGCGTTTCCCAAGCCGGCTAGTCGGATGCATCGGTGTTGCGACGTCGTTCGCCGTTACCGGTTGCCGCTCGCCGGCCGACGCAGATCCCGGCGCCGTCGGGCTGCAGTTTCGCGCGTCGCCCACAGAATCGTTTAGCCCGGGGTTCCTGTCTTCGGCCGGCGGTCCGATCGTTGTTGCTGTCGTTGACGAGCGTGGCCAGGTCGTGACAAAGGCGACGCCGGCCATCGCGCTGACTATCGGTCAGACCAATGGCGCTTCGCTCGGGGGCACTACAACCGTTGCGGCGGTAGAAGGCCTCGCAACGTTCAGCGACTTGAGCGTCTTCAAATCGGGTACATATACGCTTACGGCTTCGTCGACGGGACTGCAATCGACCACGAGCCCATCTTTCGTCCTGCCTGGCGGCCCTTGTGAGCACGTCGCGTTCAGCGTGCAGCCAACCGATAGCAAGGCCGGAGCGAGAATGGCATCGTTCAGCGTTCAGTGCCTCGATCATTATGGCAATGCGGCGTCACTCCACAGCCCGAGCGGTGCCTGGGAGATCACCGTCGCGATTGGAGCCAATCCTGGCGGCGCCACCCTTTCCGGAACGATGACCAGCAGGTTCCCCAACACCGGTATGTTCAGCGACATCATCGTGGACAAGGCCGGCGTCGGATATACGCTCGTTGTGACGGGAAACAGGGATGTCCTCCCGCTCACTCCAGATACGAGCGGTGCATTCACCATTGCGCCTTGACGCGTCAATACCCCGCACTCCAAATGCCGGGGTCATGGGTTCGAGTCCTCCCCGCAACGCACAAGATTCCATCGAAGTCCGAAGCCGAAAACCTCGAGCTCCATTTGGCATAGGGCTTGGATTCTGCCACCAGCGATCGCACTAACCGGCTGGGATCGGTTCGTTGGAGAATCCACTCATGATGAGCAGAATGACACGGCGGGCGACGCTCGTTTCCGCCATCGCGTACGCGGCCGCTCTCTTTGGTGCCTGTTCGAACGACGACACGACGTCGGTGGGAAACACCGGCACACTTACCGTCCGTCTGACGGACGCGCCTTCACTGCTCGATTCCATCCAGCGCGTCGACATCTTCATCGAACGCGTCGACGGGCGCCTCGCGGTCGCGTCCGACTTGGATATCATCGCCAATGTGGACAACCCCAGCGCTGGCGGTTGGGTAACACTCGCGACGCCGAGTGCGTCATTCAATGTGCTCGCGCTGCGAAACGGCACGACGAGAACGCTTCACGACGCGTCGATACCGGCAGGCAGTTACAACGCGTTTCGCGTCGTTATCGATCCCAGCAAGTCGAGCGTCACGCTCAAGAACGGTCGTGTCCTCACCAACCACAGCTCGCCGGGCATCCTCTTCCCGAGCGCAAACCGGAGTGCGCTCAGGATCTCGCCCTCGAAGCCGGTCGAGATCCTCGGAGGACGGATCACAAACGTCATCGTTGATTTCGACGTCAACACGAGCGTCGTCCAGGCTGGCACCTCCATCGAGCGCGACGGGCTGCTGTTCAGGCCCCGACTCACGGCGACGGTCGTCGATGCAGGCGTCATCACCGCGACGCTTCGACTCGTCAACCTCTCGCGCTCCGAGCTCACGCTGTTTCAGGACGGCGATCCACTTCTCGATGCGACGAGGCTTCAGTCCGACTCCAGCTCACGATGTCTGGTCGTCCGCGCCCTGGAACCGATCGCAGTGACGGCACTCGGCTCGGATGCGATCGCGCATTTTGCGCCGGACCTGGTTCCCGGCGCGAGCTATTTGCTCGTCGTGTTCCGTGACACGAGGGATCGCTTTCGGATTGTCACGCTCCCCACGCGGTTTGCTGCCGCCTCCGGTCGGAGCGGGTTGCGCGTCTTCAACGCGACCGGTCGTGCAGCCGGTCTCGATGTCTCCGTCACTGCGGTGGGCTCTGTGCCCGGAACGGCGACGTTCAACGACGTGCTCGCCGACGCGTTGTCGCCATTCGTGGATTTGCCGCCGGGCCTGTCGCGTATTCACATCACGAGCCACGGCTCATCGGGAACGCTGCTCGACATCCCGCTACAGGAGCTGCCGGCGGACCAACGCTTGACGCTCGTGCTTCTGTCCGTGAGAGGTTTGCCTGTGCCGCGGTTCTTTGTCGTGCCGTCGTGCTAGTCAGCGAAATCTCCGGGCATGGCTGGATGCGCATCGTACCTCACCCATCCATCGGCCTTGATCGCTTTCACGTTGTTTCATCGCTCGACGCGGCACGACGATCCAATGCCTCGACAACAGGCGAGATTCTGCGCAGCCGGATCACCTCGTGATGCTTGTGCCTCAAGAATGTCGCGGCGACGAAGGCGACGACGATGGCAGCGGTCGGCCCCCAAAAGCCGCCGACGATTGCGCCGCCCCCGATCCATTTGAAAACAGAGCCCCGTGATTGTTCGTCCTCCAGGGCTTCCTTCGCTCCACTCAGAAACCCTGCTTTGGCGCCTATCGCCTCTGCCGGGCTCATTTGATTGATCGTTTCTATATAGCGAACCACCTGCTCGCGGAGCTCTGATGGCGACAACGCATCGCCAGAATAGCGCTCGTACCTCTCGACCAACCAGCCGAGAGTCCACACCAGAAGGCCGAGCACGGGCAGGCTGAAGTACATGGATGAACCCCAACACTCGTCGGTGCAGCCCTAGACGCAAGGCTGTCGTCAACGAAATGCCCTCAGGCGTCGTTGCCTGAGGGCATCTGATCTTGAGTCTTCGGGGAACTGCGTGGGTAAGATTCGGGGGGCTTTTCCAAGGCTGTCAGGCGGCCGGTCTCATATGTCACGGATTCGGCGGAATTACGAGCTCGTCACCCGGCTTGATCAACGATCGCCCCAAACCGTTCGCGCTGCGAATTGCTTCCGCCGTCGTGTCGTGCGTGCGCGCGATATCCCACAAGGTGTCTCCGCGCCGCACGCGATACACCGTCCCGCCGGCGGCCGACTGTGACGACGCCACGCTCTTCGTCTGGACCGGGCCAGCCCGATCCGCCACGTACCGCTTGTATGGCGTCGGATAAACAGCGACGTGAAAGTGGGGCGGACCATGCTCCTCGGTCGCCTCTAGTACGCCCGCGCCCTCGAGATCGAGCAAGGTCTCACGCAGCCACTGCCGGCACTTCGGACCTTCGGGCTTGTGGAGATCGACCGCCATCCCCGTCGGATGAACCGACTGCTCCACGCTGTTTGACGGTTGACGCGAGGCCGGTCGAACGGCGCTCGTGACCTCGAGCGGTTCGCCACACACATCGCGATACTGCTCTGCCAATCGGCCGACGAAGGTCCGCGTCGAGGCGCGAACGAACGGGTACGCGACCGCGTGAAGCGTGAAGTTGCCGTCGGGAACGAGCCGCACGAGCGTGCCAGCTTCGACGGCTTGTCGAACGCCTCGCGGCGTTTCATAAAACGAGAGCTGCTCCGCGCGCGCGTGTCGATACATGCGGTCCACGCTTTCGTCGGAGCCTCGCAACGATTGGCCGGCACAGGGAGTCGCGCCGAGCGCGCACAGGCCTGCAACGCCGGCAAACACGCCAAACGGGCGTGAAGAGACTAGAGAGGAGGACACGTTGGACACCGCTCTACTTCGCACTCCGTGAAATTGGGGAGGGGCTCCCGTTTTCTCCTACTACGCCGCTAACCCGTAAGCGATCCAAAGTCGTTTGTACGCCGAAGCCAAGGCAGCTAGTAACAATCTGTTGCGATCAACGCGCCACGGCCATCGCGACGCAGCAAGGAGTTCGCAAGCGAGTCTCGACGATCCCAACATTAGACTCGAGTGACGTGATGTTGCGTTACTCCGCCGATCAAGTCGATCTCTCGGACCGCGTTCCAGGCTATCGCAGAGACCGGTGCGTCGGCTCGCTAGCTGATGGCGCAGAGATCCGACGGCGCTTCGAGCGACTCGATATTGTCGACGACCAGGCCCGCTGCGCGATCCAACTCAACGGGCGTCGGACGCCGCTCGTCGCCTGCGCTTCCTTCGCGCGCGCG
>Ga0126377_10000546_pt1 | contig 23030 bp, 14 predicted proteins | sample PanSoiMetPlot_22_FD_92647 | JGI IMG/M metagenome (GOLD analysis project Ga0126377, IMG submission 92647) | Tropical forest soil microbial communities from Panama - MetaG Plot_22 | ecosystem: Environmental > Terrestrial > Soil > Tropical forest > Bulk soil | place: Panama | collected 2016-02-17 | reverse complement strand
TACTTCGGCCGCCACCGCGCGCAGGCCATCGAGCACGGCCGGCCGGCAGTCAACCATGACGAGTCGTACCTGCGCTGGGGCGAGACGCTCCGGGTCGCCGAGCGGGCGGCCGCCGGAGGGGCCCTGCCCGGGTTCGACGGGAAGAGGCATGACACATGAAGATCGAGGGGCGCCGCTATCGCGACGAGTGGATACCGAACTACTTTCCGTCCCGTGCGGTCGGCGGGCACCGGATCCGCGTATCGCGGACCGGCAAGCTCATCGCGATGACCCCGGAGGAGGACGAGCAGCTCGAGAAGATCTTCATGGCCCAGGAGCTGTACGAGCGCCTCGAGCGGACCGGCCACATCGTCACCGCCAGGAACTCGGCCGACGTCCTGGCCGACCTCAAGACCTGGTTCTCGCTGACCTACGCCGGCCCGATGCTGCACATCGTGGTCGCGACCAAGCGCTGCAACCTCGACTGCGTCTACTGCCACATGCTCCCCGAGGCGGTCGGCGCCGATCCGTCGCGCTTCGACCTCCAGCCCGACACGGCCGAGGCGATCGTGCGGTTCATCGCCGGCACGCCCAACGAGTGCAACATGATCGAGTTCCAGGGCGGAGAGCCGTTCCTGAACTTCGAGGGCATCCGCCACACGGTCGAGACCGCCAAGCGGGTCAACGCCGAGGTCGGCAAGCGGCTCGACTTCACCATCGTGTCGAACCTGATGGTGGCCAAGGACGAGCAGCTGGCCTACTGCGCCGAGAACGACATCCACATCTCGTACTCCCTGAACGGGCCGCCCGACATCCACGACCGCTACCGCCTGACCCGCAGCGGGGTGGGCTCGTTCCACAAGGTGGTGCGCCGCATCGCCGAGATCCAGGCTCGCTTCCCCGGCCTCATCAGCACGTCGCCGCTCTGTGTCATCGCCCAGGAGTCCCCGGAGGAGGTCGTCCGCACCATCGACTTCTTCCACGAGGCCGGCTTCGACAGCGTTGCGCTGCTCAAGCTCCGCCACCTGGGCAAGGTACGGACCGCCGGCCTCAAGTACGAGTTCCGCGACTTCATGCGCAGCTACATCGCCGGCCTCGACCACATCCTGGAGAAGAACCGGCGCGGCGGGCGCGTGTACGCCGAGCGGATGGTGCGCGTGGTGCTGGCCAAGCTGCTCAGCGACTCCGACGTCGGCTACGTCGACTGGCGCAACCCGATCGGCGACGTGAGCTGCGTGCTGACCTACGACCACGACGGCGAGATCCTCCCGTCGGACGAGGCGCGTTCCCTGCGCGAGGAGTTCACGCTGGGCAACGTGCGCGACACGACCTGGCAGGACCTGATGGAGCGGGAGAGCACCTTCCGCACCATGAACCTGTCGCTCCGCGATCGCGATCCGACCTGCCGGGAATGCCCGTACAACCCCTACTGCGGCGTCGCCCCCATCCTGGACTTCGCCCGCACCGGCGACGCGTCGCCGCGGCCGCACGAGAGCGAGGAGTGTCTCTTCACCATCGGCCTGCTCGACTGGGCGATCGCGAGGTACCTCGAGGACCCGGTGGCGCTGCTCAAGATGCTGCCCGACGCGGACACGTTCCTCTCGTCGCTCCTCGCCGAGGCGCAGTCGCTCGCCGCCGGTGGGCCTGCCGGAGCCGACCGTGGCGCAGCCTGAGCCGGGCGCCGGCGGCGACGCGCTGCTGGGCTTTCCGCACAAGATCCAGCTCCAGACCCTGGACTCGTGCAACTACCGGTGCGTGACGTGCCCCTACCCGACGCTGTCGGAGGGCAAGGTGCGCTCGCGCATGGAGGCGGGCCTCTTGTCCCGCATCATCGAGCAGGTCCGCGAGGCGCGCCGCCAGATCCGCCTGTGCCTCATGCTGCAGAACGAGCCGCTGCTCGACCGCCGCTTCATCGACCTGCTCGACGAGGCGCATGCCGCGGACGACGCGATCTTCTCGATCGCGTCGGTGACCAACGGCAGCGTGCTGCGCGCCGAGCTGCTCGATCGCCTGGTCAGCTACGACCGCTTTCACCTGACCGTCTCGGTCAACGCCAACGATCGCGAGCGCTACCACGCGCTCCACGGCGTCGACCTGTGGACGCGGTTGACCGACCTGCTCACCACCTGGTCGGGTCCCCGGCACCGGCTGCGCCTGTCGTTCGTGATGGACAGGGCGTCGGTCGAGGGCGCGCGGGAGTTCTGGGCCCGCTGGCAGGCGGAGGGCTACCAGACCCGGCTCCTGCCCATCCTCTCGCGCGCGGGGCTGGTCCCGCTGTCGTCGAGCCGCCGCCCGGTCGAGGACGACTTCAACCACTGTCACTATCCCGTCGACACGATGACGGTGATCGCCAGCGGCGACGTCATCCTCTGCTGTCAGGACTGGGAGCACCACGAGACCTACGGCAACCTGCACGAGCAGTCGATCCGCGACATCTGGACGTCGCCTCGCATGGTGGAGATCCGCGAGGCGACCATCGCCGGCCGCATCCGGGAGGCGGCCGAGATCTGCCGCGGCTGCGATTACCCGATGCGCTCGGCGGTGCGCATGGAGCTGGAGTCGCTGGTCGTCGAGAGCCTGGCGCCCGCGTCGGAGTCGGGCGTGCTCGAGCACGTGGCGCAGCTGCAGCTGGGAGGAGACTCGCCGCTGTCGGTCGTGGTCTACGACATCGACGCGCGGGCCGGTCAGGTGGCCTGCGCGGTCGACGGGCGCGGCCTGCCCGAGGGCGACGAGTTCAGCGGCTCGTTCGCGATCGCGATCGCCCAGAGCGACCGGTTCCAGTTCGGTTCGATGGCGCCCATGTGGTGCCCGGCGCGGGTCCGCCGGGTCGGAACGGTGCCGGGCGCGGACGAGATGCCGGTCGCCATCCTGTCGGTCGACCTCGATCACGGCGCCGAGGCCTTCCGCCTGATGCCCTGGTACGCGGCCGACTGGCGGCGCGCCGCCCACGGTCATGCCTGAGCCGGCGGGTCGGCGGGCGCCGGCGACGGCGGCGGGGCCGGCGTCGCCGATCGCCGTCGACGACGACTTCCTGGAGCCGGCGCGGGTGGTCGCGGCGTACGAGCTCCTGCGTCCGTGGCCGCGGGTGCCGCACGGCCTCTTCCGCTGCGACCTCGAGCGGGTTCGCCGCCACCGGGCGGGGGACGACCAGAGCGAGGAGCTCGCGGCCTACTTCGGCCGCGAGCTGGCCGGGTTCCTGCTCGACTACTTCGCCGCGCTCTGCGCCGTCCTGCCGGCGGAGCAGCACGGCCCGGGCGCGACCCTCGAGTTCTGGATCGCGTCCAACTGCTCGGTGAGCGAGATGGTGTACCCGCACCTCGACACCCACAGCGGCGATCGCCTGCCCGGGCCCGAGCGGCGGCCGGTGCTGGGGACCATCTTTCACCTCGGTCCGGCCGGCGGACAGAGCCAGGTCGGCACGTTCTTCTCGCCCGGACTGCCGGTGCCCGAGGCGCTGCTGGCGCACAATCGCCGGCCATTGCCGTTCGACCAGGCGCTCGCGCTCGCCGACGACTGGGTCGAGGTGCCGCAGCGGCAGAACCGGCTGATCCGCTTCGACGGGCGCCTGCCGCACTTCCGCTCGCCGGTGCGGGAGGTCGCCGACCCGGACGCCCCGCGCATCGCCCTGCTCGCGAATCTGTGGGAGCGGCTGCCGGAGCTCGATACCAGGATGCGCGGCGTCTCGCTCGTCACCGACGGCGAGTTCCGCGTGTACCGGCAGCTCGAGCAGAGCGAGGCCGAGGCGCTCCGCCGGCTGGTCGGGAGATTCGACGATCGCGAGCTGGCCGCGCTGGTCGGCGTCTTTCGCCGGCTCTACCGCACGTAGTCGGAGCGGGGCGGCCGCCGCGCTCGGATCGGCCTAGCGATCGCGCAGCGCGGCCAGGGGCTCCAGGCGGGCGGCGCGCGCCGCCGGCAGCGCGCAGGCCACCAGGCACACGGCACCCACCGCCGCGGCCACGGCCAGGAGCGAGACCGGGTCGGCCACTCCGACGCCGATGAGGAGCGGCGCGAGCACCTTCTGGAGGAGCGGGCTCACCCCGACGCCGAGCGCGAGGCCGATCGCGACCAGGATCGCGGCGCGGCCCAGCACTCGGCGGAACACGCTGGCCGGCGTCTCGCCCAGGGCCATGCGGATGCCCATCTCGCGCCGCCGGTGCGCCACCGTCTGCGCGGTGACCGCGTACACCCCGAGCGCGGCCAGGACCAGCGCGAACAGACCCAGCCCGCCGGCCAGAGATCCGATCAGGCGCTGCGGGAACTGGGCCGACGCGATGTGCTGCTCGAGCGTGCGGACCGCGAAGACCGGGAGCCCGCCGTCCACCTCCGCGACGGCCCGGCGCAGGCTCCTGGCCAGCCCCAGCGGATCGCGGTCGGCGCGCACCAGGAGCGACACGTCGGCGCGGTATTTCTGGAGCACCGGGAAGAACATCGACGGCGCGGGCGGTTCGCCCAGCTGGATCAGATCGGCGTCGGCGACGACTCCGACCACGGTGATCTTTCTGTCGCCCATCGCGATGCGGCCGCCGATCGGGCTGGCGCGGCCCCAGTAGCGCTCCGCCATCGCCTGGTTGACGATGGCCACCGGCGGCGCCCTGGCGTCGTCCCTGGCCTCGAAGTCGCGGCCGGCCAGCACGGGGATGCCCATGACGGCGAAGTAGCGCGGCCCGACCTCGTTGGTGTGGGCCCACACGTCCTCGTGCGGGGCGGGGGTGTGGCCCTCGACGCGGAAGCCGTGGTTCGTGCTGCGCCCGCCGAGCCCGAGCGGCACGCGCCGCACCAGGCTGGCGGCGCGCACGCCCGGCACCTGGCCGACGCGCTCGACCACGCGCGCCAGCGCGGCCTGGCCGCGGGCCTCATCGTAGCCGCCGGCGGCCATGTCCACCGTCGCGACCAGGACGCCGCGCGGCTCGAACCCGGGATCGATCGACCGCGCGGCCACGACGCTGCGCCCGAGGGCGGCGCCGACCACCAGCAGGAGCGCCGACAGGGCCACTTGCCCGACCAGGAGAGAGGAGCGCAGGCGGCTGGTCCCCGCCACCACCGAGCCCGCCTCCGCCTGCAGCGTGTGGTTGAGCGCGACCGACGTGGTGGTGAGCGCCGGCGTGATGCCGAAGATGACGCCGGTCGCCGCCGACAGGCCGAGCCCGAAGATCACGGCTCCGCTGTGGAGCGAGCCCGACAGCGCGATGGGCGAGCTGGTCGGCGGGATGAACGCGGCCAGGAGCTGCGCGCCCATGTAGGCCAGCGGCAGGCCGACCAGGCCGCCGGCGGCGGCGATGAGGACGCTCTCGGTCAGGAGCTGCCTGAGCAGCCGGAAGCGGCTGGCCCCGAGGGTGAGCCGGATCGCCATCTCGCGCCGGCGGCTCGCCGCGCGCGCGACCAGCACGCCGGCGATGTTGCTGCACGCGATGAGCAGCACGAGCGCGGCGACCGCCCACACCACGGCGAGGAGCGGGACCAGGACGCGCCCGCCGTGGCGCGGCGAGCTCCACAGCGGATAGATGACCGGGCGCCGGCCGTCCTGCAGCTGGACGGTGTGGCGGAGCTCGTCGCCGATGCGGCCGAGCTCGGCGGTGGCCTGATCGGCGGTGGCGCCCGGCCGCAGCCGCGCGACCGCCGACAGCCACGGCTCCGGCTTCGCGAGCTGGTCGGGGCCCGGGACCAGCACCTGCCGCAGGTGGAGCGGCACCCAAAGGTCCATGCGCTGCCTCGGCGCGGTGCCGGCGAAGTCGGGCGGCGCCACGCCGATGATGGCGAAGCTCTGCCGGTTGAGGACCAGGTTCTCCCCGATGGGCGATTGCGCTCCGAACCGCTCCTGCCACAGGCGATGGCTGATGACCACGACGCGCTCGTCCGAGGTCTCCTGGGCGCGCGAGAAGAACCGGCCCAGCAGCGGGCGGACGCCGAGCACCTCGAAGTAGTCGGCGGTGACCAGCATGCCCCAGCGGCGATCGGCCAGGCCGTCGGCTCCGGTGGCCAGCGCGATGTCGTCGAAGGCGACGATGCCGGCGAGGCTCGAGGCGTCGCGGTAGGCGCGGTACTCCTGATAGGAGATTCCGGCCACGCCGCCGGTCGGGTGGATGGTGGCGACGTCGACCACGTCCTCGTCGGCCACGCCCGGCAGCGCGTCGATCGCGATCGCCCGGGTCCAGGTGTAGACGGTGGTGGCGGTGCCGATGGCGATGGCGACCGAGACCAGCAGGGCGAGCGTGCCGACCCTCTGCCGGGCCGCGATGCGGGTGCCGTGCCTGATGTCCTGCCAGATGGAAGGGAGCATGAGGTCCTCGTGGGCGTGACCACTCTCAGGAGGCGGCGCTCGGTGCGGGGTCATAGAGGAACGTCAGCCCCTGCCCGGCGAAGTCGATGGTAACCCGGCCGCCGTTCGCGAGTCTGCCGTACAGGATCTCTTGTGAGAGTGGGAGTTTGATCTCGCCGTGGATCAGCCGGGCCAGCGGGCGAGCCCCCATCGACGGCTCGAAGGCGCGCCCGGCCAGATGCCGGCGGGCCGCCGCGGTGACCTCGAGCTCGGCCTTGCGCTCGGAGAGCTGGCGCCCCAGCTCGGCCAGGAACTTGTCGACGATCCGCGCGACCACGTCGCCGTCGAGCGAGGAGAACTCGATCCGCGCGTCCAGGCGGTTGCGGAACTCGGGCGAGAAGCGGCGGCGGTACTCGTCGCTGGCGTGGGGGCCCGGTCCCGGCGCGGCGAAGCCGGGCATCTGGCGCGAGAAGTCGCGCGCTCCCACGTTGCTGGTCATGATCAGCACGACGTCGCGAAAGCTGGTCGTCACTCCCTTGTTGTCGGTGAGCGCGCCGTGGTCCATCACCTGCAGGAGCACGTTCAGCACGTCGACCTCGGCCTTCTCGATCTCGTCGAGCAGGAGCACCGAGCGCGGATTGCGGTTGATGGCGTCGGTCAGGAGGCCGCCCTGATCGAAGCCGGCGTACCCGGGCGGCGCGCCGATGAGCCGCGCCACCGCGTGGCGCTCCATGTACTCGGACATGTCGAAGCGGACCAGGGAGACTCCGAGGACATCGGCGAGCTGGCGCGCCAGCTCGGTCTTGCCGACCCCGGTGGGGCCGGTGAAGAGGAAGCAGCCCATCGGCCGGGTGGGCTCGCCGAGGCCGGCCCGGTTGACCTGGATCGCGGCCACCAGCTGATCGATGGCTCCGTCCTGGCCCAGGACGCGCGCCTTGAGCCGCGGCGCGAGGGCGGCGAGCCTGGTCCGCTCGTCGGACGCGACCCACACGTGGGCCACGCCGGTCAGCACGGCGACGGCGCGCTCGACGTCGTCGACCTCGACGGCGACCTCGGCGTGCGGGGCGACGCGATCGGGCTCGGCGCGCACGTGGGCGGCGGCGGCGTCGAGGACGTCGAGCGCGCTGTCGGGCAGCTTGCGACCGGCGATGTAGCGCTGCGCCATCTCGGCGGCGGCACGGATCGAGGGCGGGCTGAACCGCACGCGGTGGGCCGCGCCGCAGCCGCGCGCGAGCCGCTCGACGACCGCCAGGGCCTGGTCGGCCGGCAGCTCATCGACCTCGATGCGCTGAAAGCGGTCGGCGAGGGCCGCGTCGGGCTCGAGGTAGCGCCGGTGCTCGCGCGGCGTCATCGCCGCCAGGCAGGGCACCGCGGTGCCGGCCAGGACCCCGCGCAGGAGCGAGGCCGGGTCGGCGCCGATCGGCGCGCCGACCGCCTCGAGCGCGCGCAGGTCGTCGAGCACGAGCACGCCGGCCGGCCGGGCCTCGACCTCTCGCACGGCCGCGCGCAGGCGCTCCTCGAGCTCTGTTCGATTCAGGGGGCCGGCGCCGATCGCGTCGAGGTCGAGCCCGTGCAGCGAGGTGTCGCGGTGGGCCGGCGCCACCGCGCCGGCGGCCAGCCGCGCGGCCAGGCCGTCGATGATCGCGGTCTTGCCGACCCCCGCTTCACCCACCAGGAGCGCCGAGCTGCGGCGGAGCCGCAGGAGGACGTGCTGGAGCGACGCCAGCTGGGCGGCGCGGCCGACCAGCTCCTCGCCGCGCCGGTCGCGCGCGCGGGCGATCAGATCGACGGTGAACGCGCGCGGCGCGCCGTCCCGCCCTCGAGGGAGGCCGGACACGTGCGGTCGGTCGGCCTCGAGCTCGACCGGAGTGACGCCCTCCGCGCGCAGGATGGCCGCCACGCGCGAGGTCCGGTCCTCCGCGATCGCGCGGAGCAGCTGGATGGTGGGCGGCGCGGACCGGTCGCGTCCCGGTGGCCCGTCGGCCATGGCTCGCTCCATGATCGAAGCGAGGCCGGGCGTGGGCTGGACGGGGCCGGATGGGCGCCGGCGGCGCGGCGCCTCCGGCTCCTTCAGGCTGCGCTGCAGCCGCATGAGGCTGCGCCGGGCCGCGCGCCGGGCGGTCGCGACGAGGGCGGCGGTCGCGGTGCGCGGCCGCGCCGCCGCGCCGCCGGGCCGCTCGTGGGCCTCGAGCGCCTTCTCGACGCCGCGGCGCAGGCGCGCGGTCCTGCCGCCGCACTCGGCGACGACGCGGGACACCTCCTCGTCCTCGAGCAGCGCGAGCATCAGGTGGTCGACGTCGCAGACGCCGTGACCGCGCCTGACCGCGAGCTGGAGGGCGCGGCGCACCGCCCGATCGATGTCGGGGGCGAACGCGATCTCGCCCGAGCCGTGCGTGAAGGTGTCGCCGCCGCTCATCGCGCTCCTCCGGCCGCCAGCGCCGGCGCTGCGCCGGACAGGAGAACGCGGGGGGCGGTCACCCGGAGCCCGACTCCTGCCGCGATCATGGCGTCGGCCTCGACCGGGCCGCCGCACACGACGTGGCGCGCGTAGAACTCGCGGATCGCCCGGCGGTCGCCGGTGCGCACGACGTCGCGCGAGCGCAGGTGGAACGGCAGGCGCGGGGCGCTCTCGAAGTAGCGGTCCGAGAACGCGCCGCGCTGCTCGTACTTGCGCACGTAGTACTCGATCCCGCAGTTCACGTAGTGGAGGATGGCCGGCTCGACGGTGGTGATGGTCTGCCCTCCGGTCGCGGTCAGGTCGAAGACGTGCACGCTGTGGGCGGTCACGCCGGGCGCCACGCGCACGGCAGCCTTGCCGTTGTCGTAGGCCAGGAAGTACCAGGGGCGGCCGGCGCCCTCCAGCCAGGCGGCGATGGCGCCCCGGCGGCACGTCACGGGGTTCTTCTTGAAGAGAGTCACGTCGCGGAAGTAGTCGTCCATGTCGGCGGCCTCGGGGAACGCCTCGCAGTTGAGGTACACGACCTGCCCCACGGTCTCCGGGATCGAGGCGAAGTGGTGGGCGACCGGCTCCTGGCTGTGGAAGAGCTCGTCGATGTCGATGTGCAGCAGCCAGTCCATGCCGCGCCGGGCGGCGAGGTGGAGGGCGAGCTCGGCGTTCAGGACCTGGCGCGCCATCACCTCTCTGGTGAGGAAGGCCTCCATCCGCGCGAACGCCGGCGCGCTGGCCCGCTGCCAGGCGCGCACCGCGTCGTCGCAGCGGACCGCCGTCACGCCGGGCAGGGCGCTCGCCCCGTCGGCGGCGGGATCGTCGGGGTCGTCGAAGAACACGTAGATCTCCGCGAATCCGATGGCGAGGTGGTATCGAAGGAAGGAGAAGAGGGGCGGGCCCGGGTGTCGCACGGTGGTGGCGATGCAGGCGCGCGAGGACGGTCTTGCGATGGCTCGGGTCATGGCGGCGCTCCAGAGGGATGCCAGCGGAGTGGATCGTCCGATCAGCGGAAGTCGAACAGGAGCGGGACCTCGGCGGTCCCCTGGTCGCAGCGGGTCTCGAGCGCGCCGATCATCCGCCCGCGCCGGAGCACGAGCACGACGCCGTCCTCGACGAGGAGCTCGTCGCCGGCGCCGAGGACCTCGCCGTAGCGGCGCTCGGCCAGCTCGCGTCTCGCGACCTGGCGCAGATCGACCACCTCGTCGTAGCGGACCCGATCGGGGCCGCGGAGCTCCGCGCCGCGCAGCGCGAACGCGGTGCGCTCGTTGATCGAGAGCACCATCTGGCGCAGGTACTCCTCGATGCGGCGGGCGTAGTCCGCGTCGAGATCGCGGATCGCGTCCAGCGTGCCGGTAGCGTAGTCGTGGGTGCCCGGGCAGTCGAACGCGCAGGGCATGTGGAAGATGAGCATCCACGGGCTCGACTTCGCCAGACAGTTGGCCTGCCAGCGCACCTGCCGCGAGGAGCGCAGCGCCTCTGCCAGCGTGTTCTGGCGCGGCCAGTCGTTGTGCTGCAGGAAGAAGCTCACGCAGCAGCTCGGATAGCCGAAGGCGCGGCCGAACCGGTCGTGGTCGATGAGCGGCTTGAGCACGAGGCGGTCGCCGATGGCCAGCGGGTACCACCCGGCGGCCAGCGTCTCCTGGGCCCAGTCGGCGCGGCTCGAGAGGATCACGTGGACCCGCGATCCGGGCGGCGCATGACCGGGCCGGAAGCGGGCGCCGGCCGCGCGCGTGGTCGGCGCGCACTCGATGCCCGCGATGTCGTGCCCCGGCAGCACCTGGAACAGGCAGTCGGGGAGCGCGACCAGGCCGAGCTGGCGCATCAGGGCGTCGTAGGCGGCGAAGGCCTCGATGTCGATCCAGTCGTCGAGCGAGCGGCGCACGCCGGCCATCACCGCCACGTACTGCGAGAGCTGGCGCTCGTTGCGGCGGAGGTCGACGATGCGGCGCAGCACGCCGCGGAACGGATGCGACGAGGGATGGGTCGGGAAGGATGACGAGGGCGGCGGGGCGGCGGCCGGGGCCGGAGGGGGCAGGGCGGCCGCGAGCGTCCACTCCCCGTCGAAGACGATGCGCTCGAACGCCGCCATGTCGCCGAGGTGGCGCCGGCAGAAGGCCATGAGGTGCCAGTATTCCTGGACGTCGCCGTCGCGGGCCAGGCATGCGCGGAGGGCCTCCTGGCAGCCGGCGAAGTCGCCGAGCGCGTAGGAGACCGCGGCGGCGGCGAAGGCCGCGCTCTCGGTCGGCGACTCGAGAGCGGCGAGCTCGTCGCGCACCGACTCGAGCGTCGATCGATCGACCCGCGCCAGCCTGTCGAGCAGGGACCAGTCGTCGATGGCGCTCACGCCGCGGCGGGTCTTGCGCAGGAGCAGGTCGCCCGGATCCGCGCCGAGCGCCGCGGCCAGAGGCCGCGAGTCGCCGACCGGGAGGAGGGCAGCGAGGCGGGCATGGGTCGGCGGGGCGGATTCGAGGGCCGGCGCGGCCTCCGCTCCCGTCGGCGGCGCCGGCTTCGTCGTCGGCCCCGGCACGGGGGACTCGCCCAGCTCGGTGAGGATCTGGACGCCGCTCGGGGCGGCCGACAGAAACCCGCGCACCCATGCGTCGTCGGCCGACCCGGCGCGCGCGGCCGCCGGCGCGGATCCGGCGATCCGGTCCGCGCACCACCGAGCGGCCCTCTCCACCGCGCCGCGATGGGCCCGCGTGTCGCGGCCGCCGAGCTCCGGCAGCTCCTCCAGCGCGATCAGGCGCTCGATGCGATCGGCCGCCGCCCGCTCGACCAGGTGACGCGCGGGGTCGGCCGCGGCAGGCCCGTTCGCCGCGATCGGGAGGCGCGCGAGCCCGGCGATCCATCGCGTGTCGCGCACCGACACGGTGATGCAGCGCAGGGTCGACAGCAGGCGCGCGCGGTGGACCGGACGCAGCGCGCCGAGCGCGTCGAGGGCCTCCTCGCAGCGCCGCGCCATCTCGTCCCGGCCGCCTCCGCCATCCCCGTCGGCGTCGGCCAGCTCGGCGAAGCTCTCGGTGTAGGGCTCCGACCAGACGTCGATCAGGACGCCGCCGTGGCGGATCAGGCGGCGCACGGTCCAGTCGGGCGCGAGGACCTCGACCAGCTCCGGATCGGCGACGTCGAGCGAGAGGAGTCGCGTCCCGTCGGCCAGCCCGACCAGGAGGGTGCCGCAGGCGCGCAGCCACGTGACCGGCTGGTCGACCGGTCGCCCGCGCGGGACCAGGAGCAGCTCGCCGAAGCAGAGCGCGAGGGCGCGCCGGCCGCGCAGGTCGGTGCGCCCGCACGCGCCCTCCGGCGCGCCGGTGGCCCAGCCGAGCGCGAGGCCCTCGAGCTCCTCGAGGTGGCGGGCGGGGTGGGCGTCCGGGTAGCGCGAGAACACTCCGAGCGAGAGCAGATGGTCCGCGGTCTTGACCCAGGCGTCGAGGGCCGGCTGGCGGGACGCGCGCCGGAGCGCGGGGGCGCCGAGGCTGCCCACCACCGCCGCGGTCTGGCACAGCCGCGCGCGTCTGGGCCCCGGCGGGGTCGCCTCGACGAGCGCGTCGATCGATCGGATCAGCCTGAGCGCGAGGAGGGACTCGTAGAAGTCGGCCTCGGTCTGCGGTCGGAGCGCGAGGTCGCGCGCGGCCGCGTCCGCGGCGGAGCCGGCTGTCGCCGTGACTGCCTCTTTCCCGGCGATCATCGGAACTCGACCTCTCGTGGGAAATCGATTGCTGTATGCCACTCTCGTTTCATCTTGACTGCCCTCCATCCGAGAAGCGTAGAGTGTGTCTCCAATGCATGCGTCGACCGCCCGCCCCCGCGTCCTGTGCATCCTCTGGCACTATCCGCAGCTCAGCGAGCAGTACATGGAGACCGAGCTGAGAGCGCTGTCGCGCGACCACGAGCTGTGCGTCGTGTCGCTGCACGAGACCGAGTCCTATCTCGTCTCGTATCGCGAGCACCTGCCGTTCCACGTCGCGCGCAACTTCGGCGCGCTCGCGGAGCTGGCCGACGAGTTCCGCCCCGACGTCCTCCACGGCCACTGGTTGATGGTGCTCCCCGTCCTGCACCAGCTGGCGCGCGCGCGCGGCGTGCCCTTCACGCTCCGGGCCCACTCGTTCGACACGATTCACGAGGCCGACGTCGGCGGCCTCGAGGGGCGATGGCATGCCCGCTCGCGTGAGGTGCTGCCGGTGACGACCCGGGACGAGCTCTGCCTCGGCATGCTCGCCTTCCCGTTCTCGCGCCGCTACCTGGAGGAGCGCGGCGTGCCGCCCGACAAGATCCACGACTGCCTGCCCGTCGTGGACGTCGAGCGCTTCCTCGATCGCGGGCCCAACGGGGCGGACGTCATGAGCGTGGGGCCGTGCCTGCCGAAGAAGCGCATGGAGGACGTCCTCGACCTGGCCCTCAGGGTGCCGTCCCGTCGCTTTCGCCTGTACGCGATCGGCTACGGCCGGCTGGAGCTGGCCGAGACGGCGCTCGAGGTCGGTGCGCCCGTCGAGCTCTCGGATCCGATCGAGCCGAGCGGCATGCCGTCCGAGTACAAGCGACACGCCTGGATGGTCGCCACCGGCTGCCCCGAGCGGAGGACGCTGGGATGGTCGGTCTCCATCGCCGAGGCGCAGGCGGCAGGTGTCGGCGTGATCGCGGCCAGGCTCCGCCCCGATCAGGCGGACTACCTCGACGGCGCCGGCTTCCTCTACACGGACCTCGAAGAGGCGGCGCGCCTCGTCCGAGGTCCGGTGCCCGACGAGGTGCGCGAGCGCGGCTTCGCGGTCGCCCAGCGCTCGGACGTGTGGGCCCACCTGCACCGGTTGACCGATCTGTGGATGCCCGCCGGCTTGTCGGCGGCGCGCTCGACGCGGCGGCCGATCGAGCGTTCGACTCCGGCGGGGTAGACAGAGCCTCGCAGGCAGCCCGCGCCGGCGCGGGCTACCTGCAAGGCTGTCGCGTTCGCCACTCTCCTCTCCCCTGGTCCCCGACACGCTGCCGCGGACGCCGGGCCGCGCCGCATCGGCCCCGCCGCGGGGTCTGCGATGCGACGAGACGGCCTCGAATGCGACCGCTTCCGTGTGAGGCGGGAGGAGCATGAATGGCTAGACTCGTCCGGGTCGGCCGCCGGTCAGAACCAGCCGTCGTTGTCGGCGTGAGACGAGTGCGGGTCCTTCGGCAGCATGGTGATCGGGGTCGCGCGGGACACGCCGCGAGCGAGATCCATCAGACGCGCGGTGATGCGCGCGCGCTGCTCGTCGGAGAGGTTCAGCGAGGTGCCCTGCTCGTTCGCCGGCGCTGCTTCCGCAGTGGCGAGCTCGGTCTGCTTTTCCGTGTTCATGTCATGCACTCCTCTGTGTGGTTGTTTACAGCCGTAGGCCCTACGACATCGAGAACGCGGGAGAGGTGAGACGCGGCTCCCGGCCGCGCCCGTCGCCCTCCCGACGACTACACATCAATTCATCGCGTAACGAACAAACTGGCAAGAACGGAGAATGTCAATTCCACTTGGCGGTATCGATACTGATCCGGTACGTGGATGGCAGTTGCGATCCGCGACCGGCCGGCCGGCCGGCCGCCGTCAGCTCGTCGCCGCCGCCACGGCCAGGCGCTTGCGCGGCCTGTCCGCCTCGGCTCCGAGCACGTGAGCGCGGAGCCACTCCGTCGAGCGCGGCCGGTTCGACACCGGCAGGGTCAGGAGCAGCTCGCCCTCGACCAGGAGCAGGTCGCGCCGGCGCAGCTCGTCGAGCACGCGGTCGAGCTGGCCGTCGGCCAGCCGGTGGCGCCGGGCCAGGTCCTCGGCCAGCGCGGCCCGCGAGGAGATCTTGTCGCACAGGAGGAGCACATCGGCCGCGACGCCCACGTACGAGTGCTCTCGCCAGTTGCCGTCGCGGGTGTCGACCACGCCGACGAACCCGGGGCCGACGTGGTACGTGCAGCGGGGCGGCTCCGCGCGGTCGTGGGCCGCCATCCACGCGCCGACCGCGCCGCGCAGCGGGGCGAGATAGGAGTCGACGTCGCCGAGCATGTCGCTCTCGAAGTCGAAGAAGTAGCCCGTCTTGCGCAGGTCGACGACGCCCTCCGGGAAGTTGAAGCGATAGTCGACGCGGATGTCGTAGCTCTTGATGCCGAACTCGGCCCGTCGGTTGAACAGCGGGCTGAAGCGGTGGAGCTCGATCGTGAAGACGTTGTGCCGCGGCGGGACCAGGTGGCGCAGCCGCGGCACGAGCTGCTCCATCTCGGCGAACCAGGCCGGGTCCTCGCCGGGGAATCCGGCCAGCAGGTGGTAGAGCGGGTGCACGCCGGCCTCGCGGCACCAGCGCAGGAACTGCACCTGCCGTATGCCCTGGCTGTGCTTCCGCATGTGGCGGAGGAGCGGCGTGCTGAAGGACTCGATCCCGGGCTGGATGCGGTGGACGCCCGCCTCGGCCATGAGCAGGATCTCCTGCTTGGGCATGTCGGCGCGGGTCTCGTAGAAGATCTCGACGTCGTAGCCGCGCTCGCCCAGCCGGCGGAAGAGCTCGCCGCGCTGCTCGCGCGAGACGATCCAGTCGGTGGCGATGAGTCGAGTGACCTGGTGGCGGGAGATGAGGGCCGTGATCTCGTCCATCGAGCGCTCGATGCTCTTGGCCCGGAACGGCAGCACCTCCGGGTTGAGGCCGCAGAAGACGCAGTGGTTCTTCTCGCCCCACCAGCAGCCGCGAGACGACTCGAACGGGAGGCGGTCCAGCGCGAACTGGAGCCCGAGCTCGCGCTCGGCGCGGGCGCGCTCGGCGAAGTACGGCGCGTAGTCGGGCGTGGGGCTCCGGTTCATGTCGGCGAGCGGACCCCCCTTGATGAGGCGGACCTCGCCGTCTTCCCACCAGGTGACGCCCGGGATGGCCGCCGTGGACCGCCCCGACACCAGGCGGGCGAGGAACTCGCGAAACGAGTCCTCGGCCTCGGCCAGGAACACGTGATCGATGACGTCGTGAAGCGCCCGGTGGTACTCCATCCCCATCTCGTCGTCGAAGCTGGCGCCGCCGCAGATGATGCGCAGGGACGGGCGAGCCCGCCTGAGCCGGGCGGCGAGCGCGAGGATCGGCATCACCTGGTTGAACATGGCGCTGAACCCGACCACGGTCGGCTCGTGGGCCAGGACGCGCTCCGCCATGCGCGACAGGAGCTGCGGGATGATGCGGTCGCGCGTGCGGCGCAGCCAGTCGAGGTCGCCCAGCGGCGGCCCGTGCGTGGCCGCGGCGCAGAACGACTCGAGGAAGCCGTCGCTCGCGAGCCGCCGGGGGCCGAACAGGTCGCATGCGAACAGGTGCTCGGACAGGCCGAACAGGCCGCGATCGTCCGCGAACGCCTCGGTCTCGCGGGCGCCGACCGCGGCCGCGGTGTCCATGTTGAGATAGATGCAGCGGTGCTCGATCTCGGCCTCGCTGCACAGCTGGCCCAGGATGCCGAGGGCGATCGAGGGGCGCGTGGTCGAGGCCCAGGGCATCTGGGCCAGGAGGATGCGGGGCGATCCGGGGAGGCTCGTGCTCATCGATTCACCTCGAGTGCGAGCTACGTCATCGTGAAATGCCTGTCCTTGGCAAGCACAATGCGCCGGACTGGCAGTTTGCGGAGTGTCCCAGATCGCGTCGATTGTTCCGGTACGTCCCGGAACACGACCCCTGTTCCGATCTGGCAGTCTCGAAAATCGGCCCGTGGCGAGCACGCCGCCGGCGAACGGACTCGCCTATCATCGGGCGCGAGGGAGGTGACTCGTGGCGTTCGAAGCCCATCATGACGGCGCCGGCGCGGCGGCGGGCGGGCCGCCAGCGCTGCACGCCCCGCGCGAACAGGCCCCGCTCGATCTGGTCGCCCGGCTTCGCCCGGTCGCCGACGAGATCGGACGCCGCTGGCGGCTCGTCCATCGCGACGAGCAGCTGTTCCCCGACATCGCAGCCGCCGAGCTGGGACGGTTGCCCGCCTCGCTCGAGTTCGACGTCGGGGCCTTCGTCCGGTGGGCGCTGGCGAGCGAGCGCCTGCCGATGCCCTCCACCGGCGACGAGTTCGGCGAGCCTCCGGTCACCGTCATGGTGGGCGACGGCTTCAAGGTCGACGTCCTCTTCTGGCTGGACGGCACGACGACGATCCACCAGCACATGTTCTCGGGCGCGTTCCGGGTGCTCGCCGGCTCCAGCATCCACGGCGACCATCGGTTCGCCGCGCGGCGGCGGATCAACTCGCGCCTGCAGCTCGGCGAGCTGACCCCGGGCCGCACGGAGCTCCTGCTCCCCGGCGACGTCCGGCCCATCCACCCCGGCTCGGGGCTCATCCACTCGCTGTTTCACCTCGAGCGGCCGTCGGTGACGCTGGTCGCGCGCACGCCGGGCGAGGACGACGTCCGCCCGCAGTTCGACTATCTGCGCCCGGGCATCGCGCTCGACCCCAACCGCGCGCACCCGGATCTCCGGAAGAGGGTGCAGCTCCTGCGCATGATGATGAGGATCGGCCACCCCGAGCTCGAGGACCACGTCCTCATGCTGCTGCGCGGAGCCGACCTCGAGGCCACGGTCAGGATGCTGCGCGAGCCGCAGCTCATCGCGTACCCATCGGTGCGCGCGTGGCTGGCGGCAGAGTGTCCGCACGCGGACGCTCGCGCCTGGCTCTCGCCGGCGTACGACGAGGCCATCCGCATGGCCGGGCTCGTGTCGTGGCGCTCGCTGCTGGTCGCGCCGCAGCACCGCTTCCTGCTCGCGCTGCTCATGAACCTCTCGTCCCGGGACGAGCTGCTCGGGTTCGTCCGCCAGAGGTACCGGGTCGAGCCGGTGGGGCTGGTGATGCGCTGGATCCAGGAGATCATCGCGGTGCAGGCGCGCTGCCCCGAGCTGGCCCCCGTGGTCGACATCCCCACCGACGAGGCGTCGCTGGCGGCGCTGCGCGCGGCGCTCGAAACCCCCGCGGCGACGGCGCTCGAGGCGCCGGCGGCCGCGGGGCTGCGGTCATCGGTGTTCCTGCGCCCGCTGCTCGAGCGCGCCTGATCGATCACACGGGATAGCCCAGGCGTCCGGCCAGCTCGCCCGCGACGGCCGTGAACAGGGCGAGGTCCTCGGCGGTCAGCGCGTCGCGCCAGGCCTCGTCGACCGCGATGCGCGTCGTGGTCTCGAAGCGCATCGGGTTGCCCGACACCAGGTGATGGTCGGCCGCCCGGAAATCGAGCATCTCCGGGCGATAGTCGAGCTCGACGAGCTCGCAGACGCGGCGGATGGTCGGCTCCGGCGCGCCGGCGAGGTCCTCGTAGCGGACCAGCAGGTGGGGCGGCGCGTCCGGTGCCGCCAGCCACTCGAGAGTCCCGAGGTTGCGGCGGCGCCAGTTCTCCGCCGCCTCGCCGATCGGCGCGCCGCGCCTGGCGTGCGACCACACCACGCCGCGCCCATCGCGTACCAGGTGGACCACGCGCGCGTCGAGCTCACCGCTCTCGTGCAGGTGCCTGGCCCGCTCCACCCACTTGGAGGAATCGACCAGGAGGCGGGCGCCGGTCACCGCGGCGAGCGCGTGCAAGAGGCGCAGCGTCTGGGAGATGAGGATCGGGATCGACGGCGCCGGCGGCGGATAGAGCTGGAACGGCTCGGGGCCCAGCGAGCCCATGACGCGGCGCCAGAACGCACACGCGGTCGCGCGCGCGCCGCACGTGCAGGGCGCGTCGCCGCTCATGAACCGGTCGAGCGTGCGCAGCTCGCCGAAGCCTCGGGCCAGCGGGTGGGATCCGACGATCATGTCCAGCAGCGTCGTGCCGCTGTAGCCGCTGCCGACCACGAACAGGACGCGCGGGCGGGACGACGACCCTGACATCGCCGCCACCTTAGCAGGATCCAGCCCGCCTTCGCGGGTGGTCGTGCCACGCCACCAGGAGAGCCGTCACTTGCAGAAGGTCACGCCGGCCTTGGTCATCCTGGCCAGCTCCTCCTTGTATGCCTCGCCGACCTCGCCGGCGCGGCGGAAGCACCAGCTCTCCACCGCGAAGACCGCCTGCTTCTCCCTGAAGGAGCCCGGCGCGTGCTTGCCGAGCCGGACCTTCGCCTTGCGCGCCCGCGCCCACTCGGCGAACGTCATCTTTCGCCGGTCGAAGCGCCCGACCAGCTCGAAGCTGCCGGCAGCGCTGCCGACCGAGAACGACGCCGGATCGGGCCCCGACGCGACGACGGGGTAGAAGAAGGCGCTGCCCTTCTCGGGCGCCGCGGTCGAGAACGGTGAATAGACGAATGGCGGACACTCGCAGCCCCACTCGTCGGTGGTCGTCGCGGTGACGAGGAGGAGGCGCCCGGCCCCCTTCTGTCCCAGCGCGACCTCCTTCTCCACCTTGCGCACCACCCGGGCCGGATCGGCGGCGTCCTCATCCTCTGCGGAGAACAGCCGGGCCGGCTTCTCCTTGCTCGTGGTGCCGGGATCGGCCGCGGCCGGCGCCCCATGAACCGCCGCGGCGACGAGGATGGCCAGTGTGCGATGTCTCATGTGTCGTGTGGCGAGAACGGACGCGTTCGGTGGGCTATTCCATCACGGCGGTCGAGCCCGGTCCATCCGGCCAGGTCAGCGACGCGATCGGAGCAGGCGCACCTCGCGGCGCTCAGGGCTCGCCGAGCAGGCGGGCCACGCTCACGTGGAGCTGGCTGCGGACCAGCCCGGCGAGGCTGTCGATCTCGGCCAGGGCGAGACCGAAGTCATCGCGGAGGATCCGCCGCGTCTCGTCGAGCAGCCGCTCGCGGCAGGCGCCGATCCAGCGCGTGACGGTGGTCCTGTGCACTCCGTACATGGTGGCGATCGCCTCCACCTCCACACCCTCGACCATGCGAAGGCGGAGCAGCGTGCGATCGCGCGTGGACAGGCCGCCCAGCGCCTTGCCGATCGCGGTCTCGAAGGGCGCCTGATACATCCGCCGGATGTGCTCGACCTCGACGTCGCCGCTCGCGGCCTGCTGGGCGACGGCTCGGTCGTCGGCCACCTCGGTCGAGAAGGCCTTGCGGCGGCGGAGGTTCAAGGCGGTCCGGATCGCCGCGACGCGAACCCACGCCGAGAGCGGCGCGCTGCCCGCGTAGTCGTCGAGCCTCGGGCGCGCGCCGGGGACCGCCACGAGCAGCCTCGCGGCCAGGTCCTGCCGCACCTCGTCGGCGAAGGCGGCGGAGCGGTCGAAGCTGGCGACGTGCACGTCCACCTCGCGCAGGATGGTCCGGGTGAACGACTCGACGGCGGGCTCGACGCCGCGGGCGCACGCGCACGCGAGATAGAGATCGGCGACCGCGAGGCGAGACATCGCCGCGGCCGCATCGTCGTCCGCGGCGATGCGGGCGCGCAGGTGCGCGACGAAGACCTCGTCGGCGAGCCAGTCGGGCGGCCAGCGCGCATGCGCCGTCGCGATCGCGGCCGCCCAGATCGGGTCCGCGGTCGTGACGCGCTCGTCCTGGCCGGGGCTCACCGTCGCTTCCGCCGAAGTTGTGTGCGACAGTAGCACCACCGTGAGCGCCTGCCTCTCGGAAAACGAGGTGTTGGCGGTCATCGGTGGGGGGCTCGCGGAGCCCGAGCTCCGCGCCGTCGAGGCCCACCTCGACTCCTGCCCGTCGTGTCGCTCGCTGGTCGCGTGCGCCGGCCGCGATCCGTCGGCGCCGGGTGGGGCTGCGGCGCCGGTCGCGACCGAGCGCATCGGCCGCTATCGGATTCTCCGCGTCGTCGGCGCCGGCGGGATGGGGACGGTCTACGCGGCCCAGGACCCGGAGCTCGACCGCGTGGTGGCGCTCAAGCTCCTCGACCCATCGCTGGCGGCCACCGACGCGACCACGCTGCGGGCCCGACTCGCCCGCGAGGCCCAGGCGATGGCGCGCCTCGCCCACCCCAACGTCATCGCGGTCCACGACATCGGATCGTTCGGCGACCAGCTCTTCATCGCCATGGAGCACGTCGACGGCGGGACGCTGCGCTCGTGGCTGCGCTCGGCGCCGCGCGACTGGCGAGCCGTGGTCGAGGTCATGACCGCGGCAGGGCGGGGACTGGTCGCCGCGCACGCCGCCGGCGTGGTGCACCGGGACTTCAAACCCGACAACGTCCTGGTCGGCGTCGACGGTCGCGTGCGGGTGACCGACTTCGGCCTCGCGCGCCTCCAGACCGCCGCGGCCGGGACCTCCGCGGCCGCCGCCGCCGACGGCGGGCGCATCGACGCGCGGGGCGTGACGACCTCGCTGTCCCGCTCGGGGGCGCTCCTGGGCACGCCGGCCTACATGCCGCCCGAGCAGCTCCGCGGCGAGCCGGCCGACGAGCGATCCGACGTCTTCAGCTTCTGCGCCACCGCATGGGAGGCGCTGTACGGCGAGCGTCCGTTCGCCGGCCGCGATCTCGCCGAGCTCGGCGCGGCGGTCTGCGCCGGCCAGCTGCGGCCTCGTCCCGACCGGCCGGCGGTGCCCGACCGCGTGCACGAGGCCATCGCGCGCGGACTTCACGCCGAGCCGGACCGCCGGTGGCCGTCGATGAGCGCGCTCCTGGCTGCGATCGAGGGCGCGGTGCGGGTCGACGTCGGGTCGCCGCGCCGGGCACGGATCGCCATCGGCCTCGCCGTGGCCGCCGCGGCCGCCGCGGCCGCGGGCGTGCTGGCCCTGCGCCCGGCCAGGCTCGCCCCGGCCGCCGCCGCTCGCGACGAGCGGCGCGCGCTCGCCCTGCTCGGGCTGGTCGACGAGGCCGCCGCAAGGGCACCCGGCCGGTCCGGGGGCGCGAGCTCCCTCGCCGGTCTCCTGACCGGGCGCCTCGCGGTCGAGCTCGGCGCGGGCGCGGCGCTGCGCCTCGTGCCGCAGGACGCCACCCGGCGCGCCGCCGAGCGCACCGGCGCGCTGGCGGCACGACCCCCCACGCGCGCGGCGCTCGTCGGCCTGCGCCGGACCCTCGGCGCCGATCTCGTCCTCCTGGGTTCGAACCGCGTCGAGCGGGACGGGTCGGTCCACCTCGTGGTCGAGATCCGCGACACGGCGACCGGCGGCGCGGCGGCCCGCGTGGCCGCCTCTGGCTCGACCGAGAAGCTCGCCGACCTGGCGGCCGAGGCCGGCCAGTCGCTGCGCCGGCAGCTCGGGCTGCGCGACGTCGCCGCCGCCGACCTGGCCGCCGCCCGCAAGGCGGTGCCGGCCAGCCCGCCTGCGGCGCGCCTCTACGCCGACGGGCAGGCGCTGCTCGCCCGCGGCGACGCCGGCCGGGCGCGCGACGCGTTCGAGCGCGCGCTCGCCGTCGAGCCCGACCAGCCGATGGTCCTGGCGGCGCTGGCCGCGGCCTGGAAGGCGCTCGCCTACGATCAGCGCGAGCGCGACGCGGCCCGGCGGGCCTTCGAGAACGCGCCGGGTCTGCCGCGCGAGCTCTTCCTCCGCATCGAGGCCCAGTACCGCGAGGCGCTGCGCGACTGGACCCGCGCGGCCGAGATCTGGGTGACGCTGTCGACCTTCTTCCCCGACGAGGTCGAGTACGGCCTCAGCCTGGCGAGGGACCTCACCCGGGCCGGGCGACCTCCCGACGCGCAGGCGCGCCTCGACCGGCTTCGCCAGCTCCCGCCGCCGGCCGGCACCGACCCGCGCATCGACCTCGCCGAGATCGACGTGGCGACGGCGCGCGGGCAGCGCGAGCGCGCGCTGACCCTCGCCGATCGGGCGGAGGCGGCGGCGGCCGGGCTGCACGAGGATCTCCTGGTCGCGCGCGCCCGCGAGCAGAGGTGCGCGCTGCTCCAGGACGGCGGCCGCTTCGACGACGCGCTGGCCGCATGCAGGGCCGGGCTCCGCAGCTACGAGGCCGCGGGCGATCGCGGCGGCATGGCCCGCGTCCAGGCCAGCATCGCGACGCTCCTCATCCGGTTCCAGAGGTTCGACGACGCCCGCGAGCCGGCCGAGCGGGCGCTCGCCATCTATCGCGACATCGGGAGCCAGACCAGCGTGGCCACGGTGACCGGGAACATCGCGCTGGCCTACGCATACGCCGGCGATCTGGCCCGCGCCGAGAAGGGCCTGACCGACGCGGTCGCCCTCTACCGCGAGGCCAACGAGCGCAGCCTCGAGGCCATGGCGCTCCACAACCTCGCCTCGCTCATGGTCGAGCAGGGCAGGGTGGCCGAGGCCGAGGGACACTTCCGGCGCGCGATCGAGGACGCCCACGCGATGGAGCTGCACGAGCTGGAGACGCTGGCCTCCGCCAACCTCTCGATCGACCTCCTCCGCCAGGGCGAGCTGGCGCAGGCGCGGGCGGCCGCCGAGAGCTCGGTGGCGCTGAGCCGCGATCTCGGCAACCAGCGGCGGATCGTCTTCGCGCTCGACAACCTCGGGCAGGTCCTCGTGCGAATGGGAGACCGGGCCGGCGCGCACAAGGCGTTCGAGGAGGCGC
>Ga0126377_10000545_pt1 | contig 23037 bp, 19 predicted proteins | sample PanSoiMetPlot_22_FD_92647 | JGI IMG/M metagenome (GOLD analysis project Ga0126377, IMG submission 92647) | Tropical forest soil microbial communities from Panama - MetaG Plot_22 | ecosystem: Environmental > Terrestrial > Soil > Tropical forest > Bulk soil | place: Panama | collected 2016-02-17 | reverse complement strand
GAGGTCCATGCGCAGCCGGGTCCGGTTGATCTTGACGCGCGTGTTGATGTCGCCGGCGTAGCCTACGTTCATCGTGGTTGCGCCCGACACGTTGCGCTCCTTGAGCGTCGGGCCTGTCGCGGTCGCCTCGGCCGCGACCATCCAGGTCACGCCGCCCGGGTACGCCTCGGTCGCGAAGATGTGGTACGCGCGCTCCGGGTCGTTGCGGTAGAGCTTGTAGTCGACCGACGAGGTGATCGGCTCGCCCTGGTGCAGCGCCACCTGCACCGAGCCGCCGTAGAGGCGGACCTTCTCGTGGATGACGTCCTGCAGCTCGTTGCCGCCGCGGTCGAAGTAGCCGCCGTTGACCTCGACGCGGAACATGTCGGTGATGTCCCAGCCGCCGCCGGCCAGCCCTGCCACCACCGCCTCCTCCTCGGCGGTGGCGCGGTCGAGCACCACGGCCGACTTGGCGCCGACGAAGGCGTAGACCTGGTCGTTCTCCCACTGCAGCTTCACGCCCGGAACGGCAGAGCGGCTGCGCTGGTACTCGGGCGAGCCGCCCCACGACAGGCGCCAGCTGTAGCCCAGCCTGAACCGGTCGCTCGAGGTGGGGAACGCGGTCAGCGAGACCAGCTCCTTCTTCCTGCGCGTCGGGTCGAGCCACTTCGCCACGCGGATGTACGAGCCGGCGTCGCTGAGGTCGATCCGGTTCTCGGCCAGGTCGTTGATGCGCAGGACCAGCGCGCCCTCGACCTCCCACGAGTCGCGGTTGAAGTTCTTGTAGAGGACGCCGTGCGACAGCGTCTCGTAGCCGGAGAAGCGCGTGTCGTAGTTGTCGAAGAAGAGCGTGCCGAGCGAGTTGGGCCGGCCGAAGCGCCAGCCCGGCACGCTCGGGATGGTCTCGCCCGGCCTGGCGAAGACGTTCTCGTTGGTCAGGGTCAGGTTGAGGCGGATGTCGACGAACCCGGACTGCCCGCCCGCCCCGCGGCCCACCTCCTGCGCCGGCGGCGCGGCCGACGCCGGGGGCGTCGCCTCCGGGCCGGCCGGCTTCTTGGGCTCGCCGGTCGAGTCCGACGGGACCGGCTCGCTGGCCGGCGCGTCGGTCGGGCTGCCGGGCGGCGGCGCGGGGCGCTGCTCGTCGGCCGCGGGCGGCGGCTGCTGCGCGGGCGCGGGCGCCGGCTGCTGCGCGGGCGCAGGCGCCGGCTGCTGTGCGGGTGCCGGCGCGGGCTGCTGTGCGGGCGCGGGCGCCGGCTGCTGCGCCGACGCGGGCGCGGGCTGCTGCGCCTGGGCGGCGGCGGTCCCGGACAGACCGAGGGCGAGGACGAGCACAGGGGAGACGGCGTGACGCTTCATGGACTGGTCCGGGTGGGGGGTGGAGCGTGGGGTGGAGCGGCGCCTGCCATCACGGCAGCGTCAGGTCCTCCTCGTCGCGCGGATAGATGATCCACACGTGGAAGCTTCCGATCTCGACGGGCCGCAGGGTCCCCACCACCCGCGGCAGCACCTCGCCGACGTGGTCGCCCGGGCGGAAGTCGTTGACCTGTCCCTGGGTGACCACGTTGACGATGCCCGCCGTGTCGGCGCAGCCGTCGGGGCCGGCGCCGAGCTTCCACTGCGCGTAGGTGTCGTAGTCGTCGTCCAGCTCGCACACCGTCGCGCCGTCGATCGCGACCAGCGCCGTCTCGACCCGCTCCATCTCGATGGAGCCGCCCAGCCACTCCGGCTGGATGACGGTCGGCTCCGGCACCCGCGCCGGGTCGCGCCCCTCGTCGGACACGACGCTCTGCGGGAAGCCGAGCTCGGTCAGGCCGTTGAACTCGCTGATCCCGCCGCTCACCTCGCCGATCACGTCTCCCACCTCGATGGGCCCGCTGCCCTGCCCGAGCGGGCGGTTGAAGCTGAAGACGAGGACCGAGTCGTAGTCGCCGGTGGTGCACGGCGGCGCGCCGCCCTCCCCGCACTCGACGTCGGACAGGGTGTAGCCCTGCGCGTACACGCCGGTCACCACCAGGCGCCCGTTTGCGCCGAAGCGCGAGCCGCTGACCCGGACCTGCTTGGCCTCGAGCGGCGAGCGCTCGAGCGCGTCGAACGCCATCTCGTCGCGCGGGCGCGACACGTCCTGGAGGAACGGATCGCGGTACCAGAGGAGCGGCGAGGTGCCGGTCGCGAACGTGGCGTCGTCGCCGTCGGCGTCCTCGATCCACAGATAGGTCGGCCCGAACACGTCGGGCAGCTGCACGCCGACCTCCTCGGAGCGCCCCGCCTCGAGGTCCACGGTGGCCAGCGGGTCGTCCTCGAGCGGCGGGGTCAGCCCGCCCAGGTAGTGCACATGGATATCGACCGGCCGGGAGAAGCTCTCGTCGACCTCGCCCTGCTCGTCCAGCGCGCTGACCCTGACCACCACCGCGCGCGCGTCGTCGTCCAGCCGCTCGTCCGCGCTGCCGGGATCGGGGCTGACCAGCTCGACGGCGAGCGAGGTCGTCCCGGTGACGCCCGGCCGCTCGTCGACGCAGCCGGCCGCCGACGCGGCCAGGACCAGGCCGAGCGCCGGCGCCAGGACGGGCGCCAGGCGGCGCGCCGCGCGGCGGCGCCTACTCGAAGACCGGGCGAATGCGTCCGTCATGGGGTTCGACCGTGTTGTCGATGCAGGCGACCGAGCCCCAGCGCTGCCGCACGGTGGCGCGGTCGGGGTCGGAGATGTCGATGATGTCGTCGCCGCAGACCGGCTGCTGGCGCAGGAAGTCGACCAGCGCGTCGCGCAGCGAGATGGTGGTGAACTGCTTCGACGTGTTGCGCTTGAGCACGTCGAAGCCGGAGCCGCCGCGCGCGATGTAGTCGTTGACCGCCACCTTGTAGAGCCCGGTCGGCACGATCGGCGGACAGGCCTTGGGATCGATCGGCCCGTTGGGGTCGCCGCCGCGGCAGTTGTCGCCCAGGTGGAGCTCCTTGGCGCAGGCCTGCTGGCCGCCGGGGCACTCGCCGCTGCACACCATGTCGAAGGTGACCCCGGAGACCTGGGCCTGGGCGCGGCAGCCGCGCTCGGCCGACTTGCGCGCCACGAAGTCGAGCGTCTCCTGGATCTCGGAGCCGCTCAGGTAGATGAGCGTGATCGTGTTCTCGAACGGGAACACGTTGAAGGTCTGCTCGACGGTGAGCGGCCCCTTCTCGAAGTCGGCCCGGATGCCGAGCGAGTTGGTGATGGCGATCTCCGCCTCGATGCCGGTGCGCTGCTGCATCGCGCGCGCGACCAGGTTGCCGAGCTGCGAGTCGCCGCCGGTCGGGTCGGCCCGCACCACCTTCTCCTCGCCCGGCGTGTCGATGTAGGCCAGGACGCCGTTGAGGTCGATCTCGCGGTTGAGCGCCACCGAGTAGGGCCACAGGAGCTCGGCCACCTCGGCGTCGTCCTCGACCGAGGAGTCGACCGGGAACAGCTTGAAGGAGTAGGCGCTGATCTTGCTGCGCCGCTCCGGGTCGCTGTTGTCGTCGCCCACGTGCACGACCAGGTCGAGGCGGCCCACGAACTTGGCGAACGCGCCCGAGTGGACCAGGAGCGCGCGGTTGCCGAAGTCGTCGTTGGGGATCTCCTTGGGCGGGTTGAGCACGATGTGCAGATGCCCGCCCAGGACCAGGTCGACCCCCGCCAGCGGCAGCCCCTCGTTCTGGTCCACGTCGATGTCGGTGGCCGCCAGCCCCTCGTCCTCGTCGAGGCCGAGGTGGCTGACGATGATGATGACGTCGACCACCGGGCGCAAGAGGCGCACGTACTCCTCGACCACCTGCCCGTCGACCAGCGGCCGCACGCCGAGCGAGTTGCCGCCCTCGAAGATGCCGGCCATCGAGGACCAGTTGCCCATGCCGATGACGCCGACCTTGAGCCCCTCGACGTCGAAGATGGTGTAGGGCTGGACCACGTCGCGCAGCGAGCGGTCGGTCGGGTTGATCGGATCCTCGAACAGGTAGTTGGCGGCCAGGAGCGGGAAGCGCGACCAGTTGTCGATCTGCTCGAACAGGTTCCTGGCGCCGAGGTCGAACTCGTGGTTGCCGACCACCGCGGCGTCGAGGCCCATGAGGCTGAGGGCGCGCATCTCGGCCTCGCCCTTGAACTGGTTGAAGACCGGCGCGCCCTGGAAGGCGTCGCCCGAGTCGAGCCACAGGGAGCGCGCGGCGGCGCGCCGCTCGCGCTTGATGATGGTGGCCATGCGCGCCGCGCCGCCGAACGGCCCCTTGGCCGGGAGGAGGCCGTAGTCCTGATCGAACTTGTTCGGCACGAACGTGTAGGGGAACAGCCGCGAGTGAATGTCGGACGTGTGAATGACCGTGAGGCGGACATCCTGGCCGACCAGGTTGGGCGCATCGCGCGTCACGGTGCATCCGCCCGCGGTCACGAGCGCGGCGGCGGCGACGGCGACCAGCGCTGCCGCGCGCGCGCTGGATGGAAGACGGCTCGCCATTTCGAGGCCTGTTTCTAGGCAGGTCTCCCCGATCGAAGCAAGGGTGTTTCGATTACAATCCCGTGAGAAGGGGTAGTCCGGCCATCGCCGGCGGAGAATCGATTCAAATGCGTCGCGCCAAGATCGTGTGCACCCTCGGTCCCGCCACCTCCAGCCCGGAGATGATCGGCAAGCTCATCGACGCCGGCATGGACTGCGCGCGGCTCAACTTCTCGCACGGTGAGCGCGACGTCCACATGAAGGCCCTGCAAGCAGTGCGCAACGAGGCGCAGAAGCGCGACCGGTCGGTGGCGGTCCTGCTCGACGTGCAAGGGCCCAAGATCCGCGTCGGCCGCTTCCCCGGCGGCCCGGTCGAGCTGGTGGCCGGGCGCGAGTTCATCGTCACCACCGACACGTCGGTCCCCGGCGACGAGCACCGGGTGTCCACCACATACGCCGGCCTGACCGGCGACGTGCGCCCCGGCGCCCAGCTCCTGCTCGACGACGGGCTGCTCGCGCTCGAGGTGACGGACGTGCGCGGCAGCGAGGTGGTCACCCGGGTGACCATCGGCGGCGTGCTCAAGGACAACAAGGGCATCAACCTGCCCGACGTGGTGGTGTCGGCCCCCGGCCTGACCGAGAAGGACAAGGCCGACCTCGCGTTCGGCATCCGCGTCGGGGTCGACTACATCGCGCAGTCGTTCGTGCGCTCGCCCGAGGACGTGCGCGAGGCGCGCGCGCTGGTGACCGCCGGCGGCCAGAGCATCCCCATCATCGCCAAGATCGAGAAGCAGCAGGCGCTCGACCGCCTGGACGACATCATCCAGGAGGCGGACGGGATCATGGTCGCGCGCGGCGACCTCGGCGTCGAGCTCGGCCCCGAGAAGGTGCCGCTCATCCAGAAGCACCTCATCGAGGCGACCAACGGCAAGGGCAAGATCGTCATCACCGCCACGCAGATGCTGGAGTCGATGATCCGGCTGCAGCGGCCGACGCGCGCCGAGGCGTCCGACGTGGCCAACGCGGTGCTCGACGGCACCGACGCGCTCATGCTGTCGGGCGAGACGGCGGTCGGCAGCTATCCGATCGAGGCGGTGCGCACGATGGACCGCATCATCCGCGAGGTCGAGGGCAGCCACCTCTACCGGCTGAGCGTGGCCAACCCCTCGCTCGACATGCCGGTGTCGGCCAACGCGATCGCGCACGCGGCGGTCATCGCGGCCCGCCAGATGGGCATGCGCAACGTGGCGGTGGTGACCGACTCCGGCGGCGCCGCCCGGCTCATGAGCGAGTACCGCCCCGAGGCGACCATCCTGGCCCTCACCACCAACGAGGTGACCTACCGGCGGCTGGCCCTGTACTGGGGCGTCCTGCCGCTGTTCATCCCGCCGGCGTCGACCATCTCGGAGCTCATCGATCGCATCGAGGAGCTCCTGCGCGAGCGCAACCTGGCCGCGGCCGGTGAGTACGTGGTCGTCACCGCGTCGATGCCAGTCGGCGCGGGCGACACCACGAACACCCTGCGCATCCACCGGGTCGGCGAGACCGCGATCTGATCGGCCCGCCCGGCGCGGCCCGGCGCGGCCCGGCCGCGCTACTCGCGGACGGCGATCGCGAACTTGAGGTAGTTGCCCTCGGGGAAGCCGGGCGCGACCGGGAAGTCGACCGGCAGCGGGCAGCGCTCGACGATGCGCAGGTCGGTGCCGGCGCGCACCGCGCCGTCGGCGAGGGCGAGGTCGAAGTCGACCTGCGACAGCTTGTGGGTCGACGACGCCGCGGCGATGAGGCCGCCGGGGGCCAGGACGCGCAGCGCGTGGTCGACCAGCTCGCCGAAGTCCTTGACCGCGCTCCACGGCTTGCCGCCGCGCGTGCCGCTGGCGAAGGCGGGCGGATCGATCACCACCAGGTCGAACGCGCGGCGGCGCTCGATCATGCGGGTCAGCACCTTGAACACGTCGCCCACCACGTACTCCGGCGTCTCCGGGGCGAGCCCCGAGAGCTCGAAGTTGCGCCGCGCGCGGGCGTGGGCGCGCGCCGCGACGTCGACCGCGACCACCTCGCTCGCGCCGCCGTGAGCGGCGTAGACCGAGATGGCGCCGGTGTAGCTGAACAGGTTGAGGACGCGCCGCCCGCGCGCCCAGCGCGACACCGCGCGGCGGCCGAGGCGCAGGTCGGCGAACAGGCCGACCGAGAGCGGCGCGGTCACGTCGACCCCGAAGCGCAGGGCGCCCTCGCGCACCTCGACCTCGACCGGCGCCGGGTCGCCGCGCACGAGATCGGCGGCCCCGCGCGGCGGGGCCTCGCCGGACAGCGGCCTGAAGCGGCGCTGCTCGTAGATCGCGCGCGGCGCGACCTCGGCCATCAGGTGATCGTAGAGCGGCGGCAGGAGGCGCAGAGACGCGCTCGAGTAGACCTGCGCCACCAGGTAATCGGCGTAGCGGTCGACGAACACGGCGGGCAGACCGTCGCTCTCGCCGTTGATGAGGCGGATCGCCTGCTCGGCGTCGAAGTCGAGGAAGCTGCGCCGCATCGCGACCGCGGCGCGGGCGCGGCGGCGGACGAGCTCGGGCCCCACCTCCTCGCGCTGGTCGCGGGTCATGACGCGCACCGCGATCGCGGTCTCGCCGTCGAACACGCCGCGGCCGACGAACTCGCCGTCCCAGTCGACCAGCTCGACCGGGTTGCCGGGCTGTTCGTTCAGCACCCGGCGCGGGTCGAGCGCCTCGCGATAGACCCACGGGTGGCCCAGCCGGATGCGGCGCGCCACCTCGTGCGGCAGGCGCAGGGTGCCGCGCCGGACCATCGGGCCCGGCTTGCGGCGCGCCCTGGGGGGGAGCGGCCGGCCGCCTCGACGTGATGGGTCGTGGGCCACGGGCCGGGCATGGTAGCGGCCCGAAATCGGGAGTCAATCTCGCGCCTTCCGTTTGGCCCGGGAAACCCGAAATTTTCGGGCAAATCCGGAAACGAACTGTTCTAGACTGGCCCTCCTTCCCGCCGGCCATGGGGCGCTCGTCTGCCAGACCGAGGGCATGGTGAGGCCGTATCACCCCCCGCGACACGAGCGGGGACAAGCCGAGAAGCACGTCCATGTCCGTCGACATCCACGACGACCCGCGCGAGCCCTCCGCCCGGAGCGAAGTGACCGGCGACGCGGCCGGTGCGAGCGATGCGCCCGCCGCGAGCGCGTTCGCGGCAAGCCACGCAGCCGCGGCGAGCGGCGCGGCCGCCGCGAGCGGCGCGGCCGCTGCGAGCGACGCGGCGGGGGCGAGCGACGCGCCCGCTGCGGTCCACCCGGTCGATCGCCCTCGCTCGAGCCGGCGCCGGACCGCGCTCGAGCTGGTCGCGGGCGCGGTCCCCGAAGGAGACCAGGTCGAGCAGTCGCTCGATCAGTTCATCGCCCAGGTCCACTCCTCGCTCGGTCAGGTCAGCGGCTGGAGCCAGACCGAGGAGCAGGCGGCCCGAGAGCGCGAGGAGGCGGCGCGCCTGGAAGAGGACGCGCGGCGCTCCGAGCTGGCCGAGGCCGAGGCCTCCGTCGTCGCGGCCGAGGCGGCGCGGCGAGCGGCAGAGAGCGACGCGACTCGGGCCAGGGACCGCGAGCGGCGCGCGTCGCAGCGCCTGGTCGCGCTCGAGGCCAGGCTGGCCGACGCGGAGCAGCGCGCCGCCGAGGCCGAAAAGCGAGCGCGCCGCGCACCTGCCCTGCCCCACCTGCGCACGGTGAGGATGCGGGGCATGCGTCCCCTGGTGCCGATGTTCGTGTCCTCGGCGGTGGTGGGCGCAGCGGCGGTGGCCGTGATCCTGTTCTGGCGCGGCGGCTTGGGCCGCAGCGACGACCCGGCCGGGCCACCCGCAGGCAAGGCGGCCATGCCGCGCGCGCATGCGCCGCGCGATGAGCTACCCCAGCCGGTCGTGCGATCGATATTTCCTGCGGAGCCGACCGTCACGCCGCTCGAGGACCGAGGGGGCGCGGCAGAGAGGCCGGCCAGGCCGCCGCGGCGAAATCCTGGCCCGGACGCGCACGTGCGCCCACAGCGACAGCGCGCGACGCCGATCGACAGGACGCCGATCGACAGGACCCCGATTGACAGCTGGGCGCGTCCAAAATAACCTGCTGAAAGGGTTTTGGTTCTTCAAGGGGGGGTAGGGGATGAGCCGTCTCGGCGAGCTTCTCGTCCGCGAGAAGATGATCTCGCTCCAGCAGCTGCAGGAGGCTCAGAACGAGGCGAAGCGAAGCGGCCGGCGCCTGGGAGTGGCGCTGAGCCGGCTGGGCTTCGTCAACGACAATGACCTGACGCAGTTCCTCGCGCGCCAGTACAGCCTCCCGTCGATCAATCTCAACGACTTCGAGATCGATCCCGAGGTGCTGAAGCTCGTCACCAAGGACGTGGCGATGAAGCACATGGTGGTGCCCATCAACCGGGCCGGCGCCACCCTCATCGTTGCGATGTCGGATCCGTCCAACATCTTCGCCATCGACGAGCTCAAGTTCCTCACCCAGTACAACATCGAGCCGGTGGTCGCGGCCGAGTCGGCCATCGAGGAGGCGATCCAGCGCTACTACGATCGCGGACCCGACCTCGGCACCATGCTCGAGGAGTTCGACGAGCACGTCGACTTCGAGGCGGGCGAGGACGGCGACCTCAACGTCGTCGATCTCGAGAACCAGGCCGGCGAGGCGCCGGTGGTCAAGCTGTGCAACGCGCTCCTCCTGTCGGCGATCAAGAAGAAGGCGTCCGACATCCACGTCGAGCCGTACGAGAAGTACTTCCGCGTGCGCTTCCGCATCGACGGCATCCTGCAGGAGGAGATGCGGCCGCCGCTCAAGATGCGCAACGCCATCACCAGCCGCCTCAAGATCATGGCGAGCCTGGACATCGCCGAGCGCCGCCTGCCCCAGGACGGCCGCATCAAGCTCAAGATCGGCAAGAACAAGGAGATGGACTTCCGCGTCTCCTGCCTGCCGACGCTGTACGGCGAGAAGATGGTGCTGCGCCTGCTCGACAAGTCGCAGCTGCAGCTCGACATGACCAAGCTCGGCTTCGAGGCCAAGCCGCTCGAGGACTTCAAGCGCGCGATCAGCCGGCCCTACGGCATGGTGCTGGTCACCGGGCCGACGGGGTCGGGCAAGACCACCACGCTCTACTCGGCTCTGTCGGAGCTCAACAAGGTGGAGTCGAACATCTCCACCGCCGAGGACCCGGTCGAGTTCAACCTGCCCGGCATCAACCAGGTGATGATGCACGAGGAGATCGGGCTCAACTTCGCCACCTCGCTGCGCTCGTTCCTGCGCCAGGACCCGAACATCATCATGGTCGGCGAGATCCGCGACTTCGAGACCGCCGAGATCGCGGTCAAGGCGGCGCTGACCGGCCACCTCGTCCTCTCCACGCTCCACACCAACGACGCGCCGTCGACCATCTCGCGCCTGCTCAACATGGGCGTCGAGCCCTTCCTGGTCACCGCGTCGGTCAACCTGGTCGTCGCCCAGCGCCTGGCCCGCAAGATCTGCGCCGACTGCAAGGAGCCCACCGACAAGCATCCCGAGGCGCTGCTCAGGATGGGCATGGCCGAGGATCAGCTCGAGCGCGCCGTGGTGTGCCGCGGCCGCGGCTGCAAGAACTGCAACGACACCGGCTACCGCGGCCGCATCGCGCTCTACGAGGTGATGCCGTTCAGCGACGATCTCAAGGAGCTCGTGCTGCAGGGCGCGTCAGCCACCGAGATCAAGGCGGAGATGATCCGCCGCGGCGTGGCCAGCCTGCGCATGGCCGGCATCAACAAGATCCTCGAGGGGACGACCACGCCGGAGGAGATCCTGCGCACCACCGTCGACGACTGAGGCACCACCGCACCATGCAATTCACGCTGCACCAGCTACTCAAGGTGATGATCGACAACGGAGCATCGGACCTGCACGTGACGAGCAACTCGCCGCCCCAGCTGCGCATCGACGGCAGCATGGTCCCGCTCAAGACCGACAAGCTGAACCCGGTCGAGACCAAGCAGCTCTGCTACTCGATCATGACCGACGCGCAGAAGATGAGGTTCGAGGAGGACCAGGAGCTCGACCTCTCGTTCGGGGTGAAGGACCTGGCCCGCTTCCGGGCCAACATCTTCATGCAGCGCGGCGCGGTGGCCGGCGCGTTCCGCCTGGTGCCGTACCAGATCCGCCCGCTGCTCGACCTGGGCGTGCCGCCGGTGGTGCAGACGCTGTGCGAGCGGCCGCGCGGGCTGGTGCTGGTCACCGGGCCGACCGGCTCCGGCAAGTCGACCACGCTGGCCTCGATGATCGATCACATCAACTCGACCCAGCGCGGCCACATCGTCACGGTCGAGGACCCGATCGAGTACCTGCACTTCCACAAGAGCTGCGTGGTCAACCAGCGCGAGATCGGCGCCGACACGCAGAACTTCGCGCGCGCGCTCAAGTACATCCTGCGCCAGGACCCGGACGTGGTGCTGATCGGCGAGATGCGCGACCTCGAGACCATCGAGGCCGCGCTGACCATCGCCGAGACCGGCCACCTGGCCTTCGCGACGCTGCACACCAACGACTCGGTGCAGACCATCAACCGGATCATCGACGTCTTCCCCCCGCACCAGCAGTCGCAGATCCGGGTGGTGCTGTCGTTCGTGCTCGAGGGCGTCGTGTGCCAGAACCTGATCCCGAAGATCGGCGGCGGCCGCGCGCTGGCCTGCGAGGTGCTGATCCCGAACCCGGCGATCCGCAACCTCATCCGCGAGGACAAGCTGCAGCAGATCAAGTCGCAGATGCAGATCGGGCAGAGCAAGTACGGGATGCAGACGCTGAACCAGTCGCTGCACGAGCTGTTCTCGCGCGAGATCATCACGCTCGAGGACGCGATGGCCAGCTCGAGCGACGTGGACGAGTTCAAGACCCTGATGGCCGGTGCTCAGGATCCGGGCGGACCGAGATCGGGCCAGCGAAACCCGGCGCAGAGCCGGCGCCCGTCCTGACGGGCGGACGATCGAAGCACGACGTTTCGAGCACGACGTTCGAGCACGACAACCCGCGGCGGTAGCTGGAGGAGGCGATGGGCAAGTTCCAGTGGGAGGGAGTCACGCGCGCCGGAGAGCTGCGACGCGGCACCATGGAGGCGATCAGCGAGGAGATGGTGATGAACCGCCTCCGCGCCGACCAGGTCACGCCGCGCAAGGTGAAGAAGGCCTCGCGCGAGTTCCAGCTCAAGATCGGCACCGGGGTCAAGTCGAAGGAGCTGCAGGTCGTGACCCGGCAGCTGGCGACGATGATCGACGCCGGCCTGCCGCTGGTGCAGTGCCTCGACATCCTGTCCAGCCAGACCGACAACCCGGCGCTCGGTCGCGTGCTGTCGAGCGTCAAGGCCAGCGTCGAGGCAGGCTCCACATTCTCCGACGCGCTGCGCCGGCACCCGAAGGTGTTCGACGAGCTCTACGTCAACCTCATCCACGCCGGCGAGGTCGGCGGCATCCTCGACAGCATCCTCAACCGCCTGTCCACGTACATCGAGAAGGCGGTCAAGCTCAAGCGGCAGCTGAAGAGCGCGCTGGTCTATCCGACCGTCGTGCTGACCGTCGCGATCGTGGTCGTGGTCGTCATGCTCGCGAAGGTCATCCCCGTCTTCGAGAACATGTACAAGGAGTTCCGCGGGGCCAAGCTGCCGGCGCCGACCCAGTTCGTCATCCGGCTGTCCAACGGCTTCGTCGGCCACTGGTACTGGTACGCCGGCGTCACCATCGCGGTCGCCGTCGGATTCTCGATGATGGTGAAGACCAAGCGCGGGCGCCTCCTGTTCGACCGCTCGCTCCTGCGCATCCCGGTGGTCGGCGGCGTGCTGCGCAAGATCGTCGTCGCCCGCTTCACGCGCACGCTCGGCACGCTGCTGTCGTCCGGCGTGCCCATCCTCGACTCGCTCGAGATCTGCGCCAAGACCAGCGGCAACAAGCTGGTCGAGAACGCCATCATGTACGCGCGCGCCCGCATCTCCGAGGGCAAGGACCTGGGCAGCCCGCTGGCCGAGAGCCGCGTCTTCCCACCCATGGTGGTGCAGATGATCGGCGTCGGCGAGCAGACCGGCGCCATGGATCAGATGCTGCAGAAGATCGCCGACTTCTACGAGGACGAGGTGGACGTGGCGGTGGGCGCGATGACCGCGCTCATCGAGCCGCTCATGATGGTCTTCCTCGGCACCGTGGTCGGCGGCCTGATCGTGGCCATGTACCTGCCGATCTTCGAGCTGGCCGGCAACATCCAGGCGCAGTGAGCGCGGCCGCGGAGGCGAGCGCGCCGGCGGCGGCGGTGGCGGAGGCGGAGACCGTGTCGGTCGTCGCCGCTCCGCCGCCGGAGGACTCCGCGCCGGATCTGCGCCGGCGGCTCACCTACCTGATGCTGTTCCGGGTGGCGCTCATCACCCTGGTGCTGGGCGCGACCACCCTGCTCTACTGGCTGGGCGACGCCGATCTGGGCGGCCCCAGCTCGCTCGTGCTGTACGGCATCATCGGCACCACCTACCTCCTCACGATCATCTATGTGGTGGCGCTGCGCCGCCTTCGCGGGCTGACCGGGCTGGCCCATACCCAGCTGGCGGTCGACCTGGTGATCGCGTCCTTGCTGGTGCACATGACCGGCGGCGCGCAGAGCGCCTACACCTTCTTCTTCCCGCTGACCATCATCGGCGCGGCGACGGTGTGCTCGCGCAACGCGACCATCTGGATCTCGATGATGGCGGCGCTCCTGTTCATCCTGGTCGGCCTCTTCACCTGGATGGGGCTCCTGCCCATGCCGGCCGGGCTGGTGGCGCGGGTGAGCCCGATCGACCTCAGCCGCTCGCTCGGGCTCAACCTGGCCGCGATCGTCGGCGTGTCGATGCTGGCGCTCAACCTGGCCACCCAGCTGCAGCGCACCAGCGCGAGCCTGGCCAGCGAGCGCACCGCCGCCGCCGATCTGCTCACGCTGCACAGCGACATCGTGCGCTGCCTGTCGAGCGGGCTCCTGACCGTGGACCCGTGGGACATGGTCCTCACCGTCAACCAGTCGGCGTGCGAGATCCTGTCGACCACGCCGGGGGCCGCGGTGGGGGGACCCATCGAGAGCCTCCTGCCCGGGTTGGCCGGGCTCCTGGTCGGGCTCGGCCCCAAGGGCGCCATCCAGCGCGGCGAGCTGGCCATCGCGCGCGCCGGCCAGCCGGATCTGGTGGTCGGCATCTCGATCTCTCCGCTGGCCGATCACGGCGGGCGCTTCCTCGGCCGGGTGGTCAACTTCCAGGACCTGACCGACCTGCGCAAGATGGAGGTCAGCGTGAAGCAGGCCGAGCGGCTGGCCATGGTCGGGCGGCTGTCGGCGGCGGTGGCGCACGAGATCCGCAATCCGCTGGCGTCGATCTCCGGCTCCATCGAGCTCCTGCGCCAGATGCCGCAGTCGGACGACGACAGCCACGCGCTCATGGTCATCGTGACGCGCGAGATCGACCGCTTGAACGCGTTGCTCAGCGATCTGCTCGACTACGCCAATCCGCGCCCGCTCAAGGTCGCGCCGCTCGACCTGTCGGAGCTGGTGCGCGACACGGTGCGCGTGTTCGGCCAGGACCGCGGGCTGGCCGGCGTCACGGTCGACGCGCGGACGGGCGAGCACAGCGTCCCGCTCGACGGGGACGCGGCCAAGCTGCGCCAGGTGCTGTGGAACCTCATGCGCAACGCCGCCGAGGCGGCGGCCGAGGGCGGCGGCCACGTGGTGGTCGAGCTGCGGCCCGGATCCGAGGAGGTCGCGATCCGCGTGCGCGACGACGGGCCCGGCATCCCGCGCGAGCTCCGCGACCGCGTGTTCGAGCCGTTCTTCACCACGAAGAGCCAGGGCACCGGCCTCGGCCTGGCCACCGTGCTCAACCTGGTGACCGATCACCGCGGCACGGTCCAGCTCGAGAGTCAGCCGGGCCACGGCACGTGCCTCACGGTGCGCCTGCCGTATACTGGCGAGCGAGGCCGGCCGGCGAGCCCCTCAGAGGAACTCGAGCGATGAAGCCAAAGCCCCGCCCCTGTCCGATGTGCGGCGAACGGCTCGACACTCCCATGCAGGTCGATGTGTGCGGACCCTGCTTCCAGGAGCTGCGCACGAGCGGCGCGGTCGCGCTCCAGTCCACGGCCGAGTTCGCCCCGGTCAGGCGGCAGTCCGCCGACGCCGCCCCCCGCGAGGGCCGCACGCGCGCGCGCACCAGCGAGACCGAGGTCTCGTGCACCTGGTGCGGCAAGCTGCGCGGCGAGGTCAAGAAGCTCCTGGCCAGCGGCGATGCCCGCATCTGCAACGAGTGCGTGGCCCTGTGCGCCGACGTCCTCGACGCCGAGCTCGGCGACGAGTGGCGGTGAGCGGCGAGCGTCCGCGCTACGCAGCGGGGAGGAGATCGCGGACCAGCCAGCGCGCCCCCGTACCCGGGACCTCCACCTCGGCCGACTCCTCGTGCACGCGGATCAAGGTGTACGTCCCGTCCGGGGCCGGCTTCTCATGGACCTCGAGCCGCCGCGTCTCGACATCGAGGCGCCAGTAGATCGGCACGCCGGCGCGCCCGTAGATCGCCGCCTTGCGCCGGTCTCGACGCCGGCTGCTCCAGGACACCTCGATGACCAGGACGGCGTCGTCTCCGCCCGGGTGGCGCGACTCGTAAGCGCGCTCGTCCCCCCGCACGACCGCGAAGTCGGGCTCGGGCAGGCTGGTCGGCGACGCCAGGAGCGGCAGCTGCACACGAACGCGGCAGGACGGGCCGTATGCGGCCATGAGCATGCCGTTGAGGCGCTCGATGACGCTGGCGTGGGGGGGATCCTGCGGGCTCATGACCAGAAGCTCTCCCTCGATCAACTCGACGCGGTCGTCCTCGTCGAGCACGCCGGCGGCGACCATCTGCATCACCTCGTCGACGGTGAACTTGCGCCGGACTTCGCCTGCTTCCGGTTCCATGACGGATCCCAGTATAGCCGACCTGCGCGCAGCGCCGTTCAGATGAGATCGGCCAGCGGTCCGGGGATGCGCTCGGTCGGCTCCAGGTTCGCCGCGGCGCGCGCGGCCCACGGTGAGCCGGGCGCCGCGCGGGCGGCGCGCTCGAAGTAGTCGGCCGCGTGGTCGCGCTCGCCCTTGCGCGACAGCGCCAGGCCGAGGTCGTGGCAGCGCTCGGCCTCGAGCAGGGGCGGCGTGTCCTCGCCGCTGCCGCGGTACCAGACCGCGTCGAGCTCGCGGATCGCCTCGTCGATGCGGCCGAGCCCGAGCAGCGCGAGGCCGCGGGTGTGGCGGAAGCCCGACAGATCGGGCCGCAGCGCGATCGCGGAGTCGCTGTCGATGAGCGCCTGGGCCGGGTCGCCGCCGGAGCGGGCGAGCGCGTAGGCGCGGTTGTTGTGCCAGGCGGCGCGCGCCGACTCGCCGAGCGCGGCCGGGTCGATGCGCCCCAGCAGCGCGAGCCCGTCGTGATGGCGCTCGCGCCCGAGCAGGCACGCGGCGATGGACAGACGGAGGGCAGCGCGGGCGGCGCCGTCGAGCCTGACGCGCGCGAGCAGGCCGTAGAGCAGCGCGGCCCGGCCGAACGAGCCGCGGCGGAAGGCGCGGTGCGCGGTGCGCGGCAGGACCACGAGGACCAGGCCGATGAGCGAGAACAGCGCCGCGCCGGCCATCAGGGCGGTGCGCGGGCCGCCGAGCGCGCGAGCCGCGACCAGGACGGCGACCACCGCGGCGAGTGCGGCCATCCTGCGCAGCAGCCGGTCCAAGCCCGAATGATAGCGCCGCGCGGCTTCTCCGTGGTATGTGGCGCGACAGCGTGTCGGATGGACTGGTCCAGATCGGCCGCCGTGCGCCGGCGGCGGCGACGCCGGTGGCGGCTTCGTCGACGCCGGCGGACGCGGAGACCTCGCCCGCGGAGGGCGCCCGGGTCTACGTCGAGACCTACGGCTGCCAGATGAACGTGGCCGACTCCGACCTCCTGCTCGGCATCCTCGGCGAGGCCGGCTACCGGCGGACCGATCGCGCGGACGAGGCCGAGCTGCTCGTCCTCAACACCTGCGCCATCCGCGAGAAGGCCGAGGAGCGCGTGCTGGCCCGGGCGAGCGAGCTCGCCGCGCTCAAGCGGCGCCGGCCCGGCGTGGTGCTCGCGGTGGTCGGCTGCATGGCCGAGCACCTCAAGGCCAAGGTGGCCGAGCGCGCGCCGCTGGTGGACGTGGTCGCGGGGCCCGACAGCTACCGCCGCTTCGCCGGCATCGTCGGCGCGCGCCGCTCGGGCGGGGCCGGCGCCGCGCCGGCGGTCGTGGATGTGAAGCTCGACCGCGCCGAGGTGTACGAGGGCCTGTCCGGCGAGGCCGGCGGCGACGGCGTGTCCGGCTTCGTCACCATCCAGCGCGGCTGCGACAAGTTCTGCACCTTCTGCGTCGTGCCCTACACGCGCGGCCGCGAGCGCGCGGTCGCGCCGCGCGAGGTCCTGCGCCAGGTGCGCGCCCACGCCGACGCCGGCTACCGCGAGGTCGTGCTGCTCGGCCAGACCGTCAACTCGTACCGCCACGAGGAGGCCGGGTTCGCCGACCTCCTGCGCGCGGTGGCGAGGGTCGACGGCATCGAGCGCGTCCGCTTCACGTCGCCCTACCCGGTCGACTTCACCGAGCGCGTCATCGACGTGGTCGCCGACGAGCCGAAGGTGTGCAACTACGTCCACCTGCCGGTGCAGTCGGGCTCCGACCGCGTGCTCGAGCGCATGCGCCGCGGCTACACGAGCGGCGAGTTCCGCGCCCTGGTCGCGCGCCTGCGCGAGCGCGTGCCCGGCATCGCCCTGTCGACCGACATCCTGTCCGGCTTCTCTGGCGAGGACGAGGACGACCACGCCGCCACGCTCGCCCTCATGCGCGAGCTCCGCTTCGACTTCTGTTTCATGTTCTCGTACTCCGAGCGCGAGATGACCTACGCCTCGCGCCGCATCCCCGACGACGTGACGCCCGAGGTGAAGAAGCGCCGCCTGCGCGAGATCGTGGCGCTGCAGGAGACCATCTCCGCCGAGGTCAACGCGGCCCACGTGGGCCGCCGCGAGCGGGTCCTGATCCACTCGCGCTCGAAGCGCAGCGCCGACGAGCTCCTCGGCCGCACCGACGGCTTCAAGGCCGTGATCCTGCCGCGCGGCGACACCCGGCCGGGCGACCTCGTGGACGTCGTCATCGAGCGCGCCAACCTGGCCACCCTGTTCGGCCGCGTCGCGGCCTGAGCCGCGGGCCGGCGCGACTCGCGCCCGGATCGACAGGTACCGAATCCAGTGCTAGATTCGGTGCCAATGGCTTCATCGCGAGACATCGAGCCGGTCACGACGCTCAAGGCGTCTCCCGCGGAGCTGATTTCACGAGCGCGCGACCGGCGCGCGCCCATCGTCATCACGCAGAACGGCCGCGCCGCTGCTGTCCTGCAGGACATCGAATCATACGAGCGACAGCGGCGGGCCTTTCTGATGCTCAAGCTGCTGGCGAAGGGCGAGACGGACCACGCAGCCGGGAGAACGCTCACCGACGCCGAAACTCGGCGCCGCCTGCGCGCGCGCGTCCGCGCCCGCAGATGAGCCGGCGCCACCGGATCGTGTGGACCGAACGCGCCGTTCGCGACGTCGAAGCAGCGCTCGACTGGGTCGAGGATGAGAATGGTCCGGAGGAGGCCGCGAGGGTCCTGGATGACCTGGAGGGCGCGATCGCGGCGCTGCGCTCGATGCCGAGCCGGTGCCGTGTGGTGGTCGAGCTACGCGAGCATGGAATCCGGTCGTACCGCGAGCTCCTCTGCGGGCCCTACCGGGTCGTCTTCCGCGTTCGCGGCCGCGAGGTGGTGCTGCTGGCGATACTCGACCACCGCCGAGATCTCGAGGAGCTCCTTCTCGAGCGGGCGCTCGAAGACGACGGCGAGTAGCCGCGGGTAGAACGTGGGGGGACGACGTTCCGTGTTCCACCCCGGGTCTTGATTTTCGGCCACTCGGAGATGATACGGCGAGCCGTCGCGTCCGTCGTGTCGGGGCGTTGAACCCGTCCCGAGCGCTGGGCGGCGCCAGTCGGCCGCGCGTTCATCGTCTCTGCACCACGCGTGCGTGTTACGCTGCGACGCATGCGAGCAACCGGGATGCTCTCGGTCCGGCATGCGCTCGTGCTCGGCGTCCTCGCGCCCGCCGCGGCGTGCGGGGTTCCCGATCCGTCGCTGCGAGAGGGCGCGGGCTCGCTTCCCGATGCCAGGAGCGGCGACGTCGACGCGGACGCTGACGCCTCCACTCGCTGCCTGGTCGACGACTTCGACGGTGCGGAGCTGGGGGCGAACTGGGACCCGGCCGCGGTCGGGGCCGCCCCGACCGAGTATTCGGTCGAGGCCGGCAAGCTCGTCGTCCGCGATTCGCCGACGGCGAGCACGCCCTCGGACTCGACCAGCCCGCCCGAGCCGCCGAGATCGTGGATCGTCAAGCTCGACTACGACCGGGGCAACCAGATGGCGCGCGACGTGGATGTCGGCGACGGCGACTTCGTCCTCGAGGGCACCCTGGGCTGGACCAGCGATATCGACACCGCGGAGCATCCCCAGTCGTGGCTGGGAGGCGTCGCGCTCACCGACAGCGAGGGCCTCATCAAGGTGATGGTCGTCGCCTACGACCCGAGGGACCACCCCGGCATGGAGGACGGACTGGCCGGCTACGCGGCGTACATCCAGCCCGACTCGGGCTCCACGCGGATTCACGACAGCAAGATGGCGATGGCGACGGCGTCGACCGACTTCGGCGTCACGCGTACCGACGGCGTGACGTCCGTGGAGGTGGATGGCGCCGTGGTCCCGTTCCTGGTCGATGGCGAGCTGGTCGACGCCTTCTCGATGTCCGCCGCCCTGACGCGGCTGGCCATCGTGACCCTGCGCAGCTCGCCGCCCCTGGAGTTCGGCGAGCTCGCCGTCGACCGCGTCAGCGTCTGCAAGCCGTAGCGCCGGGGCCGCCGACCGATCAGAAGCCGCCCAGCACGGCGACGCCCGCGACGTCGGAGCCGAGGACCGGCACCAGGCGCGCGCGCTCGTCCCGGCGCTCGCCCGGTCCGGGCGCGGTCAGGTAGACGACGACGCCTGCCGCCATGGCCGCCGCCCCGGCGCCGACCAGGATGGTCGACGTGGTCGCCGCGCGGCGCGCGTCGCGTGCGATCGGGTAGCCGGTCCGGTCGCACGCTCCGTCGTCGTCGCAGTGGCCGTCCGCCCTGGCGTCGCTCCACTTCGCGCGCGCGTGCAGGCCGACGATGAGCCCCGTGCCGGCGGCGGCGAGACCGGCGCCTGCAGCGCTGTAGGCGATGATGCGGCGGGTCCTGCCCGGGCTTCCATCGCCCCGATCGTCACCACCGTCCTGGTCCATTGCGGGCGCGGCCCGCGCCGGTCGCTGGACGCCGGTCCCGCCTTCCCGGTCGCCGGTGGCCGCTCCGCGCGCCGGCATCTCCGCCCGAGCCGGTTCGAGAGCCGGTACCTCGATGGTCCGGCGCTCCCCCTCGGACAGCTCGACCTGGGTGGACCAGCGCAGCCGGCCAGGTGCCGTCACCTCGACGGTGTGCAGGCCCGGATCGAGCGGCATGGCGCTGCCCTGCAGCCCGCGATCGACGACGACGCCGTCGCGCTCGATGACGAGCTCGGAGAGATCGGCGTTCACCGCCAGATCGACCCGGAGGTGCGGGATGCGCCGGTCGAGCGCGGCGATCCGATCTCGGATGTACCCGACCCTGCGGTCTCGCGCCCGCCTGGCCGCGATCTCCGCCGCGCGGAACTCGGCGTGGGCGGCCGATAGCCTGCCGAGTCGCTCGTGACAGTCGGCCAGGTTGAGCCGGACGCCGAGCTGCTCGAGCAGCCTCAGGCTGCTCTCGAACCTGGAGCACGCCGCCGCCGTCTCCCCCTGCTCGAGCAGGCGCTTGCCCTGGCTGAAGGCCGCGTCCGCGGCCGCCTTGTCCTGGGCGAGCGCCGCTGGTGGCGACGCCACAACGGCTGCGATGGCGAGGACGAGCGAGACGAGCGAGAGCACTCCGCGCATGGGTCACTCCGGCGTGGCGAGGGGATCGTCGTGCGCCGGTGGCGGTCGCCGCCGCTTCGCGCTCCGCTCGCGATGCGTCGCGTCCCGGCGGCGCGCGCGCTTCTCCACCGCGTCCGTCCCGGAGGGAGCGGTCGCTTCCGTGGCGGCGGTCGCCGGAGCCCGCGGCCTCTCGACCGGCGGGCTCGCGTCCGTCGACGGGGAGGACGGAGCCGCGCTCGCCGGCAGCGCGGGCTGGGCCGGCCGAAACGGCGCGACGCCGCTGGGCGACTGCGCGGCAGGTGTCTCGGCCGGGGCTCGAGTCGCGTCATCGTCGCCGGTCTGCAGCAGGCCGACTGCGATCCCGACCAGCGCCGAGGCGGCGATGAGCACGGCCACGGCGCGGCCGATCCCGCGCGGCCAGCGCGCGCGGCGGCGCGTCCCGGCGGCGACCTGCCCCGCCGCCGTGACCGTCGGCGCGAGCGGCCGCTCCAGCATCTCCACCGGCTCCGTCACCCTGGGTGCCTCTCCGCCCAGGAGATTTCGAATGCGCTGGACGATCGGCCGGCTGCTGACCGGCGCAAACGGAGCCAGGGCGGTGGCCAGCTCGGCCACGCTCTGGAAGCGCCCCGTAGGGTCCTTCTCCAGGCAGCGGCGGACCAGCGCCTCGAATCCGCCGGGTAGCGGCTGCGGCGCGACCATGGGCGGCGTCGGGTCCATCGCCACCTTGATGACCATCTCCGAGAACACGTCCGACGTGAACGGAACGCCCCCGGTGGCGAGCTCGTACAGGATGATGCCGAGCGACCAGATGTCGGACCGCGCGTCGACCAGCTTGCTGGCCCGCAGCTGCTCGGGCGACATGTACTTGGGCGAGCCGATGATCGCCTGCGTCCTGGTCAAGGAGAGGTCGCTGGCCGCCGCGTCCACCTTGGAGATCCCGAAGTCGAGTACCTTGACCCATGCGCCGCCGTCGGAGCGGCGCGTGATGAACAGGTTCCCCGGCTTGAGATCGCGATGGACGATGCCGAGGGCATGCGCCTCGGCGATCGCGTCGAGCGCCTGGGTGACGTAGTCGGCGATGACCCGCACCGGCAGGGCTCCCTCCTGCTTGAGCACGGCCGCGAGGTCGATGCCGTCCAGGTATTCCATCACGATGTAGGGCGCCCCGCTCGCGAGCGCATCGACATCGATGATGCGCGCGACGTGCTCGCTCTTGAGGCGCGCGGCCGCGCGCGCCTCGCGCGGGAACCGCTCCACCGCCACGCGGCTGTTCAGCACCTCGGGCAACATGAACTTGAGCGCCACCCGCTGCTCGAGCTGGAGGTGCATCGCGGCCACCACCACGCCCATGCCGCCGACGCCGATCACCCGCTCGACGCGGTACTTGCCGTTCAGGACGTCGCCTTCCCACACCGGTGCACCAGCACGTGACACCGCCGAGCACGTTATCACGCGAGTCGAGGCCGGCGAGCGCCGAATGGCGCGCACTGACCCGCTCGCGCGGCTCTCGATGCTCCCGGGTCGAGGGTCGAGGGCCATCGCGAGATGCCGTGGACACATGGAAGAGTCCCGCGCACTGTTCCCATCTACACAGTAGCCGAGAATCTGGCCATTCATCTGGAACAGCCACGGGTGTTCCCGTGGTGTTCTACCCGGCAACCGCACGGCGACGTCCATCCCCGGATTGTCGGCCTTGCTGCGGATCTGGCCCGCCGGGATGACGCGGATCCCAACGCGACGCTTCTGCCTCGGCAGCGCGTGTGGCCGCGCGGTGGCTCGACGCTTGCAAAACGTCATTTCGTGAGCGATCGGGCCCGGGGTGCCGGGGAGCAGCGACTGCTGATCGAACGGGCATACCGCGCGCATGGCCGATCGCTCCTGCGCAGAGCTCGACAGATTCTCGGCGACGAGCAGGATGCGCGGGACGTGATGCAGGAGGTGTTCGTCGCGCTGCTCGATCGCCCCCTGCGGTTCGAGGGCAGGAGCGCGCTGGGCACCTATCTCTACATCGCGACCACGAACCGCTGCTTCAACCGGCTGCGCATGCGGCGCAACCGCGATCGGCTGCGCGCCGAGCGCGGCGTCGCGTTCGGGGCCGGGCTCGACAGCGCGCGGCCCGATACGGCGGCGGCCCTCCGCCAGGTGCTCGCGGTCCTCCCGCCCGAGGAGGCGCGCGTCGCCGTGCACCGCTACGGGGATGGGATGAGCCACGGCGAGATCGCCGAGCTGCTCGGATGCTCTCGGCGAAGGATCGGCTACCTGCTCGAGCGCCTGCGCGAGCGCCTCTCGCCGGCCGGCCAGCTCGACGCCGCGAGAGGACCGGCGGCCGCGGCGATGCCTGCGAGTCGCATCTGAGCCTCGACCGCCCTCTCCGGCGACCGCGGCGCGCGGCCGTCAACCGGGCGGCGCCCGGGCCGGCATGACCGGGCCGCAAGCGCGCGCGAAGCCTGCTAGCATCGGCGCGCGTGACCGCCTATCCACGGGAGACGCCGCTGCCGGCGCCGGGGACCGCCGCGGCGGGGATGCCGGTTCGCGTCGCCGGGCTGGTGAAGCGGTTCGCGTCGCGGGCGGCGGAGCCGGTCGAGGTGCTGGCCGGGATCGACATCGACGTCCCGGCCAGCCAG
>Ga0126377_10000544_pt1 | contig 23043 bp, 21 predicted proteins | sample PanSoiMetPlot_22_FD_92647 | JGI IMG/M metagenome (GOLD analysis project Ga0126377, IMG submission 92647) | Tropical forest soil microbial communities from Panama - MetaG Plot_22 | ecosystem: Environmental > Terrestrial > Soil > Tropical forest > Bulk soil | place: Panama | collected 2016-02-17 | reverse complement strand
TCGATGCCGTACATGTAGCCGTTGCGGCCGGCATGGGCGACAAGCGAACGCTGCTGGTCACCGACGGTGACGTCGATCAGCGGGTGATGGTTGATCTCGTCGTAGTCGTACGGATCGTTGGGCGTGTACTGGTAGCCCCACTTGATCTTGCCGTCGCTCGGGCTGAGCGCGAGCACGCTTGCGGCCCATTTGTTGTCGCCCGGGCGATATTCCGGATCCCAGTCCGGACCGGCATTGCCGATGCCCTGGTAGAACGTGTCGGTCTCGGGATCATAGGTCGCCGTCTCCCAGACCGAGGCGCCGCCGTGCTTCCAGCGTTCCTTGCCGTCCTTCCAGGTCTCGTTGCCGGGCTCGCCGGCGCCGGGGATGGTATAGGTCCGCCAGACCTGCTTGCCGGTGTTGAGGTCGGTGCCGTCGATCCAGCCGCGGATGCCGAACTCGCCGCCGGCGCTGCCGGTGATGGCGATGTCGCGAATGACCAGCGGAGCGAGCGTGATGGTCTCGGCGATGGCGGGATCCGCGACCTTGCGCTCCCAGATCATCTCGCCGGTGGCCTTGTTGAGCGAGAACAGGCGCCCGTCGAGCGAGATCGAGATGATCTTGTCCTTCCACAGCGCCACGCCGCGGTTGTTCACGCCGCAGCAAGCCACGTCGCCGGCCCAGGCGCGATCGGTGCCCGGATCGAACTTCCACTTGATCACGCCCTTCTTGCCGCCGGAAACGTCGATCGCATAGACCGAGCCCCAGCCGTCGGTGACGTACATGATGCCGTCTTCGATGATGGGCGTAGCCTGCAGATTGCCGTGCTTGTAGCGGCCGCCGCTCTCGAATCCGCCGAGCGCCACGGTGAACGCCACCTTCAGGTTCTTCACGTTGTCGGTGTTGATCTGCTTGAGGCCGGAGAACCGCCAGCCCTCGTAGTTGCCGTGGTGAAGCAGCCAGTTGTGCGGCTCCTTCATCGCGTTGAGCGCGCGCTCATGCGTCATGTCGGCCGCCTGCACGGGCGTCAGCGCGGTTGCGACCATGAGTGACGTCAAGACGCTGGCGAAAGCCAGTGTTTTCATCGCGTCCTCCCTTGCTCGCCGGTGCGTGATCGCCCGGCGATTATTCGTTGTTGTTCTTGTGGCGACCACAAAGCGCCAATAGGGACTATCGGCGCGATGCAGACCGCCAATGTGCAAAGCGTAGTCCTGCCTGTGATCGGCGGTCAATATCTATCGCTGCATGGCAGCACCACCGGGCTTCCGAGCGGCGCATCGCAGCGCCGATCAGTGGACGACGGGGTTCCGGCACGGCGATGGGAAAACGCCCATTGCGTCACTGCGTGCAAGAGGTCAGCTCGTTCTCCTCGATCGAGAAGATTTCGCCGGCTTTGACCTCGATATTGCGCACGATGCAGGTGCGCCCGCTGACATCCTTCAGCCTGGCGTCGTAGCGGCCGGGCGCCACGCCGGTAATGCGCAGCCGCTCGTCCGGGTCGACGGTGCCGTCCTTGTCGTTCTTGCACTGGTTCGGCCCCCAATTCGTGGTCCCGGCCGGCGCCAGCTGGAATTCCGAGACGGTATGGCGGGTCAGGTTCCAGAAGCGGGTCGGACGGCCTTGCGCCGACGCGGCAGACGACATGGCGGCGAGGGCGAGGAGGACGAACAGCATTTTTTTCATGGGGCATGACCCTGCAATGGCGCGCGCTGCCAAGCGTACCACGGGCCGATGCATTGGTGCACGCCGCGGAACCCAGTTGACAGGCACTGCGCCTACGTCACTATCGAAACCGCTCGATCCCGCTCACTTCAGGTGTCCGGCGATGACGATTCAAGTCTTGGAACGCGAATTTCCCAACGATCATCTGCCGCTCCTGCGCTGGCTGATTTTCACGGGAGTCTGTGCGTTCGGCGCCGTGATCGCTTGGTATTACGGCCTCTTCCACCTCATGCTGGCGAGCGACAAGACCTACATCTCCGCGATCATCGCGGTGCTTTACGTCGCTGCCACGGCGCATTGCTTCGTCCGCACCGCCGTCATCTCGCGCGAGATGGACGCGGCGCAGCGCGTCGCCGCCATCATCGGCCGCGGCACCCAAAGCCTCAAGGTCGTCGGGCAGGAGGTCGTGACCGCGAATGGCACCGCGCTGCCGCGCGGGCAGGTCACCGAGCATATCCGCAACCTCGTGCTCAAGGCGGGGCTGCAGGGGCACCACCGGCTCGACCAAACGCTGCTGCTGCGCGGCCTCGCCGACGCGTTGCGCGGTCCCAACCAGCTCGGCTCGTTCGCCAGCGATGCGCTGATGAAGCTCGGCCTGCTCGGCACCATCATCGGCTTCATCCTGATGCTCGCGCCGATCGCCGGGCTCGACGCCGCCGACCGCGCGTCGGTGAAGAGCTCCATGGGCCTGATGAGCGACGGCATGGCGGTTGCGATGTACACCACGCTCAGCGGCCTGATCGGCTCGATCCTGCTGCAGACGCAGTACTACATGCTGGACGAGGCGACGCAGAAGCTGTTCGCGCTCGCCACCGACGTCACCGAGGTCTTCGTCGTCTCCGTGCTCGAGCGTGAGCAGGATGGATAGCTTCGGAAACTATCCACGGGAGAAGTTCGATCCCTTCAGCGTGATGCTGTTCAAGGCGCTGCAGGTCGTGGCCTTCCTGTTCTTCATCGCGCTGCTGGCGATGAATCCGGAGGCGAAGTCCGGCAAGATCGACACCAAGGCCGAGTTCATCATCACCTTGACCTGGCCCGACAGCCATCCGGACGACATCGACCTCTACGCCGAGGATCCCGTCGGAAACATCGTCTGGTATCACGTACGCGAGTCTGGCTTCATGGTGCTCGACCGTGACGATCGCGGCGGGCTGAACAACTCGATCGTGGTCAACGGCAGGAAGATGGAAAGCCCGATCCGGCAGGAGACGGTAAGCATTCGCGGCATCGTTCCCGGCGAGTACACCGTCAACGTCAACCACTATCTCGCCACGGCCGGCACGCCGGTGCCGGTCTCGGTGAAGGTGGAGAAGGTCAATCCCGCCGTCGAGGTGGTGCACTACGACACCATCACGCTCGATCATACCGGCCATGAGCGCACCGCGGTGCGCTTCCGCATCACCGACGCCGGCAATGTCGTGGACGTCAACCGCCGCGAAAAATCGCTGATCCAGCTCACCCGCAGCGTCCGCCGTTCGGTCAACAAGTAGCTGATCCCGATGACCTCGACCGTGCTGGCCATATCAGCCGCCTACGTCGTGCTCGGCGTACTGCTGCTGACGCTGGGGCTGTTTTCGCGCTTCGCATGGTGGGTGAAGGCCGGCGCGATCGTGGTCACATCGGTCTTCTTCGTCGAGATGTTCTTCGCGACCAAGGATCTGCGCGGCTGGCCGCGCAGCGCGCAATTGCCGGCGCGGTTTCAACTGCTATGGGTGCGCGTGGTCGAACCCGACTTGAAGAGCTCCAATCCCGGCGCGATCTTTCTCTGGATCGAGGAGGTCGACGAGAACAACGTGCCCGACGGGGTGCCTAAGTCGTACCGGCTGGCCTATTCGCGTCCACTTGCCGATCGCGCCGCCAAGGCGCGCGACGAGATCATGGCCGGCAAGCCGCAACAGGGTCTGACCACCGATCCCGACGGCCCCGATACCCAAAAGGAGGCCAGCCCGGGAGAGACGGGGCTCCGTCCCGAACAGGGCGTGGCCACGGTCGACCTCGAGCAGTTCCGGCTTCTGCAAAATATCCAGCGCGTCGAGTTCGCTCCGATGCCGGGGCCGACCCTGCCGCCGAAACCGTAAGGCGTGACGGCGGGATCATCGCCTCGCTCCGTCCCCCGTCATCGCCAGGAATGCTTCTTCGATGGTCTCGGCGGCGGCCGCCGCGATGAGCTCGGCCGGTGTGGTATCCGCCAACACCTTGCCGCGATGCAGGACGATCACCCGGTCGGCGTCGCCGACCTCGTCGCAGAGATGCGTCGCCCACAGCACGGCGACCGCGCGTTCCGTCCGCATCGACAGCATGAGCTTGATCAGATCGCTGCGGCTCTGCGGATCGAGCCCCACCGTTGGCTCGTCCATCAGCAGCAGCCGCGGCTCGTGCAGCAGCGCGCGCGCCAGCTCGACCCGGCGGCGGTTGCCGCCGGAAAGCTGGGAGGTCTTGTCGTGGGCGCGCTCGCCGAGGCCGAGCCGCACGAGCTCCTGCGCGATGCGCGCCTCCGCGGTTGCGCGCGGGATGCCGTGCAGGCCGGCGTGGAACATGAGGTTGGCGGTGACCGAGAGCTCGAGGTCGAGCGTCGGCTGCTGGAAGACGATCCCGAGCCGCGCCAGTGCCGGAACCGGATCACGCGACATGTCGTGGCCCATGACCTCGATGCGGCCGGAATCGGCCACGAACAGCCCGGACAGCAGCTGAAACAGCGTGGTCTTGCCGGCGCCGTTGGGCCCGAGCAGGGCGATGAATTCGCCGGGCGCGGCTTTCAGGCTCACGCCATCGACGGCCCGCACGGAGCCGTAGGTCTTGACCACGTTGTCAAGGAGCAAAGCAGGAGCGGAGGGTGCGGCCATGGTTGTCTTGCCCGGTCTCTTTAATACGGCGTACGCTCCCGAAAACGCAACGAGTGGTCTCGACCATGCGGCTTTTTGCTTTCCTTGCTTTCGTCCTTGCTCCGATCGCCTCGGGCCTGGCGGTGCAGGCCCATGCCAAGGATACCGGCCTGATCTTCGTCAGCAACGAGAAGACTAACAACCTGATCGTACTCGATCCCAAGACCTACAAGGTCGTGAAGGACATCAAAACGTCGCGGCGCCCGCGCGACATGCATTTCAGCGCGGACCGCAGCAAGCTCTATGTCGCCTGCGGCGACGACGACGTGATCGATATCATTGACGTCGCCAAACTCGAAGTAGTCGGCAAGCTCGCAACCGGGCCGAGCCCGGAAACCTTCGCCCTCGACGAGAAGCGCCGCCGCCTCTATGTCGCGAACGAGGAGGGTTCCACGCTCTCCGTCATCGACATCGATCAGAACATCATCGTGCTGGAGGTTCCGACCGGCGCCGAGCCCGAAGGCGTTCTGATGAGCGAGGACGGCAAGATTCTCTACGTCACCTCGGAGGTGGGCGATCTCGTGCACATGGTCGATGCCGAGGGCGGGCATGTGGTGCAGGACGTGGTGGTCGGCACGCGCCCGCGCCGCTTCGCGGCGACGCCCGACGGTAAGGAGCTATGGGTCACCGCCGAGCTGTCGGGCGAGGTCTACATCATCGACCGCGCGAAATTTTCCGTGTCCGGCAAGATCGAGTTTTTGCCGCCGGGCATGCGCAAGACTGACGTCACGCCCGTCGGCCTGGTCATGACCCGGGACGGCAAGACCGCCTATGTCACGCTCGGTCACGCCGCCCATGTCGCCGTGGTGGACGTGCCTTCGCGCAAGATCCAGGGCTACATCCTGGTCGGCAAGCGCTCCTGGGGGATCACCATGTCGCGCGACGAGAGCAAGCTCTACGTGGCCAACGGCTTCGGTGACGATGTGACTGTCATCGACGCCAAGAGCCGCAAGGCCATCGTCTCGGTGCCGGTCGGCCGCATCCCGTGGGGCGTGGTGATCGATGATTAGGGGGGTTCGGGGCTTTTTCGGCGCCCTCGCGGCGCTGCTCGGCGCCGCGTCGATTGCCGCCGCGCAGACGCCACCGCAGCCGCGCCTCACCATCGGCTATGTCGAGGTCGCCGGGGACCCGCGTTACGAGCCGATCACCGGCTTCGGCCGGCTGGTGCTCAAGCAGCGCGAGCGGCCTTTCACCGGCGCCCAGGTCGGCCTCGACGAGGCGCAGGCGCTCAGCCGGGTCTTGAAGATCGATTTCGCGCTCGAGCGCATCACGGTGAATTCGCCGGCCGAGGTCGCGGCCGCGGTGTCGCAGGCGCGCGCTGCGCGCGGCATCCAGCTCTTCATCCTCGACGCGCCGGTCGAAGCGTTCAGGCCGTTGGCCGATGCGATCAAGGGCCGCGACGTTCTCGTGTTCAATGCCACGGCGACGGACGACACGTTGCGGCGCGACCTGTGCGCGGCCGAGTTCGTGCATGCGCTGCCGAGCCTCGCGATGGGCACGGACGGCCTCGTGCAATATCTGGCATCGCGCAAGTGGAACAATCTGCTGGTGTTCGAGGGGCCACTGCCGGCCGACGCGGTCATGGTGAAGGCGCTGGAGAATTCGGCGAAGAAATTCGGCGCCCGGGTGGTGGCGCGCCAGCAGTTCAAGCCCGGCACCGATCCGCGCGAGCGCGAGAAGAACGATCCGGCGCTGCTGTCCGCCATCAACCGCGACTACGACGTGGTGTTCGTCGCCGATCACGCCTTCGATTTCGCGCGCCAAGTGCCCTACCACACGGTGCGGGCGCGGCCGGTGGTTGGCAGCATCGACCTCGAGCCGATGGCCTGGCACTGGACCTGGGAGCATAACGGCGCGCCGCAGGTGAATTCCCGCTTCCAGAAGCTGTCCGGCGGCCGTCACATGGAGAGCGCGGACTGGGCGGCGTGGATCGCGGTCAAGATGGTGGTGCAGGCGGCCCTGCGCACCCGCTCGGCGGAGTTCGACAAGCTGCGCAAATTCATCCTCGGCGAGGGCAGCTTTGACGGCAACAAGGGGCTGGCGCTGAGCGTGCGGCCCTGGGATCATCAGCTGCGGCAGGCGATCCTGCTGGCGGCGCCTTACTCGGTCATTGCGCGCGCGCCGGTCGAGGGCTTCCTCCACAAGACCAACGATCTCGATACACTGGGGGACGACGAGCCGGAATCGCCGTGCCGGCTGAACAGGTAGCTCGCCATGCAACTCATCCACGCCGCCCGGGCGCTGCGCGCCGTCACCACACGGGAGATCGTCAAGTTCGTGCAGCAACGCGGCCGCCTGCTCTCGGCGCTGGTGCGTCCGCTGATGTGGCTCGCGGTGTTTGCCGCCGGCTTCTACAACGTGTTCGGGGTCTCGATCATCCCGCCGTACAAGACCTACATCACTTACCAGGAATATATCGTGCCGGGCCTGCTCGGGATCATCCTGCTGTTCCACGGCATGCAATCCTCGCTCTCGATGGTGTACGACCGCGAGATGGGCGTGATGCGGCTCCTGCTCACCGCGCCGCTGCCGCGCTGGGTACTGCTGGCGTGCAAGCTCGTTGCCGGCACGGCGCTGTCGGTAATCACCTGCTACGTGTTCCTCGCGGTCTGCATTCTGTTCGACGTCATCTTCGACTGGAGCGGCTGGCTCTACGTGCTGCCGGCGCTGATCGCGTCCGGGTTGATGCTGGGCGCGCTCTGGCTGTTCCTGTCGGTCTATATCCGGCAGGTCGAGAATTTCGCCGGCGCCATGAACTTCGTGATGTTCCCGATGTTCTTCTTCTCGTCGGCGCTCTATCCGTTGTGGAAGCTGCGCGAGGGCGGCTCGGAAGCGCTCTACCTGGTGTCGCTGGCGAACCCGTTCACCCATGCCGTGGAGATGATCCGCTTCGCACTCTACGGCATGTTCGAGCCGGTGGCGACCACGGTCGTGGGGGGATCGACCGTGCTGTTCTTCCTGCTCGCCGTGCACGGCTACGACCCACAGCGCGGCATGCTGCGGCGCGCGGCGCCGGCGGCTTGATCACTCAGAGATAGGCCTGATTGATCTTTTTCGCGATCTCGTCGCGGACGGCGGCGTTTTCCGCCGGGGTGCGTGGCGCGCGTGGGCGGACGATCGGCACCTCGCCGAGCACCCGTGCCGGGCTGACGGAGAGCAGCAGCAATCGGTCCGCGAGCTCGATCGCCTCGTCGACGTCGTGCGTCACTAAGAGCGTGGTGACCGGGCGGCTGTTGACCAACTCGGCCAGCTCGGCGCGCAGCCGCGCCGCCAGCGCATCGTCGAGCGATACGAACGGCTCGTCGAGCAGCAGCAGGTCGGGCTCGACTGCGAAGGCGCGCGCCAGCGCCACGCGCCGGGCGAGGCCGAGCGACAGCTCGCCGGGATAGTGGTCGCGGTGGGCGGCGAGGCCCAGCGTGTCGAACAGCGCCGCGAGCGTGGCGTCCGTCACGGCCGGCGCGGCGAGCCGAACATTTTGCTCCACGGTGCGCCAGGGCAGCAGGCGCGGCTCCTGGAACACCATGCCGAGGGTGCCATGGGCGGGCAGATGAACGCTGCCCTCATAGTCGCGATCGAGCCCCGCGATGATCCGCAACAGCGTGGTCTTGCCGCAGCCCGACGGGCCCACGAGCGCCGCGACCTCGCCGGCACCCAGGCTGAACGCGAGCTCGCCCAGCACCTGGAGCTTTCCCCCGGACGCGGCCGAAAAGGATTTTTGCTTGATGCCGACGTCAAGCCGGTTTCGGACGCCAGCGGGCGACATGTCGTTCAAGCGGCTGCACCAGGAAGGTTTCGATTGCCAGCATGACGGCGATGAAGGCGAGAGCATAGGCCAGGATGCGGGTGACGTCGAATAATTGAAAGGCGACGCCGATCTCGAAGCCGACCCCGTTGGGCCGCCCGAGCAGCTCGACGATCAGCACGATCTTCCACACCAGCGACAGGCCGGAGCGGGCGGCGGCGGCAAGATAGGGCGCGAGCTGCGGCAATATGACATGGCGCATGCGCGTCCAGGTTCCCATGCGAAACACCTGCGCCATGTCGTCGAGCGCGCGGTCGAGCGAGCGCGCACCCTCGCGCACGGTCACGGTCGCGATCGGAAGCTTGTTGAGCGCCACCGCAGCGATCGCGGCGGTTTCCGTGAGCCCGGCCCAGACATAGGCCAGCACGATGATGACCAGCGCCGGCAGGTTGAGCAGCACGATCAGCCAGGGATCGCCCAGGCGATCGGCGAGACGCGACCGTCCCATGACGAGACCGATCACGGAGCCGACCGCCATAGCGATGGTGAAGGCGACCACGACGCGCGCGAGCGTCGCGGCGAGATTGAAGGCGAGCGCGCCGGAGCGCGCCTCATCGACGATCGCCACCGCCACGGTCTGCGGATCCGGCAGGAGGCGCGCGCCTGCCAGCTGCGAGCCCGCGTACCAGGCGGCGATCAGCAATGTCAGAGAAACCAGCCTGGCGACCAAATTACTCCCCCAAATTCACTCCCCGGACGCCGGCTGGTAGAACGTGCCGGGCGCGAGCTCGCGGGCTGGGCCGACCAACTCGGTGCCGGCGACCTCGGCGAGCACGCGATACAAGGCGCGTGCATCGGCCTCCTCGTCGGCGAGCGGCCGGCGCACGATGCCTTCCCCGTACCTCCGGCGATAGATCGCCAGCGTATCCGCGTCTGTCGTGCCGATACGTCGGGCAAGTCGCTGCCATTCGGCTTCGGACCCGGCGAGGATGTCCTTGGCCTGGCGGGTGGCGATAAGAAAGCGGTCGACGGCGGCGCGGTTGCGCGCGGCCCAGGCGCCGTCGAAGGTGTAGCCGACGATTGCGATCGGCGCCTTGGCGCCGAGGCTCGTCATGATCTGATCCACGCCGAGCGCGCGCTTGAAGCCCTTGCCCTCGAGCTCGGCGCAGAAATTCCAGAACGTCAGCGTCGCGTCGGTCTCGCCCTGCAGCGCCTTCTCCGTCAGCAGCGGCGGCGCGCCGTAGACGACGGTCGCCTGTCGCCGGAGATCGACGCCCGAGCGGCGCGCCAGCGCCTGCAGCAGGAGCCAACTCTTGTCGAGCGGGCCGCCGGCGACCGCCAGCTTCCTGCCCTTGAGATCGGCGATCTCGCGGATGGGCGACGGCCCCGGCACCATCACGGCGCCGAGCGTGCTCGACGACGGATAGAACACCATTGCGTCGCCGAGCGAACGTTCGCGCGCCACCCACAACCAGTCCGACAGCATGAGATCGGCGGAACCGCCCTTGAGCGCGATCTTGCCGGCTTCGGTCGATGCGAGCTCGATCGCTTCGATCGCGAGGTCATGCTTGCGATCGAGGCCGTGGGTCTTGATGACGTCGAGTTCCCACGCCAGCGTTCCTGTTCGCTGCACTGCGAGACGAATGCGATCGGCCCGCGCCGACGAGCCCGGTGGAGGGCGAGTGTCCGGCGCGGGCACTTCAAAGGAGTTGCCGCGCTGGCTGCTCGCTTCGCTCGCCAGCGCGGCAGCCGGCGCGGCGGTCGCGCCAAGCGTGACGATGGCGGTCAGGGCTATGCGAAGTGCCGAAAGCATATCCAGACGATGCCATAGCGGACGCGCGTTGCAAATGCCGTGAGGGCAAATGCCGCGTCCCGTCGGGATGTGACCCGCATACCGACGGTCTTTTGGGTCCACATTCGTTTACGCGCGCATTATAGTCCAGGCATTGGCGGCGGCGCCGTGCGGTTGACACGAGACATAAACAAGAGCCGCCGACCGAGGACGAGGAGGAAACCATGATGCGATCGACGCTGTTGGCCGCGCTCGTGGGCGTGGCCGTCCCGATGCTGGCGTTCGCACAGACCGCGGACGAACTGAAGAACGACGACAAGACTCCGGGTGACGTGCTCACCTACGGCATGGGCTACAGCCAGCAGCGCTTCAGCCCGCTGACGCAGATCAACAAGCAGAACGTCAAGCGGCTGGTGCCGGCGTGGAGCTACAGCCTGGCCGACAATCGCGGCCAGGAGGCGCAGCCGCTGCTCAAGGACGGCGTGATCTATCTGACCGATCACGAAAAGACGGTGGCCGTCGATGCGATGACCGGCAAGGAAATCTGGAAGTCGGTGATCGAATATCCGCCGGACACGACGCGCGTCGTCTGCTGCGGCATTGTCAATCGCGGCGCGGCGCTGATCGATGGCAGACTGTTCCGCACCACGCTCGACGCCAACGTGATCGCGCTCGACATCAAGACCGGCAAGGAAGTCTGGCGCACCAAGACGGCCGATCCCAAGGACGGCTACTCCATGACGGTGGCGCCGCTGGTTGCCAACGGCGTGGTGATCGCGGGCGTGTCGGGAGCCGAGTATGGGCATCGCGGCTTTCTCGAAGGCTTCGACCCGCAGACCGGCAAATCGTTGTGGCGCACCTATACGATCCCGGCGCCGGGCGAGAAGGGCTCCGAGACCTGGGCCAACCAGTCGAGCCTGCAGGGCGGCGGATCGACCTGGATTACCGGCTCCTACGATCCGGAGCTCGATCTCGTGTTCTGGGGCACGGGCAATCCGGCGCCGTGGAATCCGCTCCATCGCAAAGGCGACAATCTCGGCTCGAACACGATCTATGCGTTCAAGCCCAAGACCGGACAGATTGCGTGGTCCTACCAGACCACGCCGGCCGATCCGTTCGACTACGACGGCGTGAACGAGCTGGTGCAGGCCGATCTCGCCATCAACGGCGGGGCGCCGCGCAAGATCGTGATGCAGGCCAACCGCAACGGCTTCCTCTATGTGCTGGAGCGGGCGAACGGCAAGCTGCTGGCCGCCAACAAATTCGTGAAGGTGACCTGGGCCGACTCGATCGACCTGGAGACCGGTCGTCCGGTGCTCAGCGCCGACACCAAGGCGGCGATGGAGGGCAAGAAGGTCACGGTCTGGCCGTCGGCGCCGGGTGGCAAGAACTGGGGGCCGATGTCGTTCAGCCCGCAAACTGGACTGTTGTATATCAACGCGCTCGAGATCGGCTGGGAGTACGAGGCCGAGCCGGTGGAGCAGGTCGCCAGTCTCAAGCCGGGCCAGCCGCACTACGGCGTCAAGCGCAAGTTCGTCTTCGACAATCCGGAGGAGCGCGGCTACCTGCGGGCGGTCGACCCGAAGACCGGGAAGGCGAAGTGGCAGGTCCCGCTGCGGGTTCCCAACTGGGGCGGCACTATGACCACCGCTGGCGGTTTGGTCTTCGCCGGCCGGCAGACCGGCGAGTTCGAGGCTTACGATGCCGACAGCGGCAAGCTGCTGTGGAAGTTCCAGACACCGTCGGGCGTCACCGCACAGCCGATCAGCTGGGAAAAGGACGGCAAGCAGTACATCACCGTCGCAAGCGGAACCGGCGGCGTCTATTCGCTGCGGTTCGGCGATCCGAACCTGGCCCCGGTGCCGCCCGGTGGCTCGCTTTGGACGTTCAAGTTGTTCGAGGACTGATCAGGGATCCCGCAAGCAGCGCACGCAGTCCGTCTGCGTGCGCTGCTTCACGTCCCGTGACACGAATCAAGAATGAAACAGAATACGTTGCGATCCCTGCGCGCTGCGGCCATCCTCTTCATTGTGATCTTGCCTTCGGGGTTGCTTGCCCAGACCGCGGACAAGGTTGCCGCCGGTGAGCAGCTTTACACCGACTACTGCTCGACCTGTCATGGCTTCGAGCTGAAGAATACCGGCGGCGTGACCTTCGATCTTCGCCGCCTGCGTCCCGACGATCACGACCGGTTCGTCAATTCCGTGCTCAACGGCAAGAGCCAGATGCCGCCGTGGCGCGGCGTGCTCAACGGCGAGCAGATTGAGTCGATCTGGGCGTTCATCCGCGCCACGGTGGATCGGTAGGCTCAGTACGCCGCGTCGTGCGACGAGATCGCGATCGTGCACGGCCGATCCGAGCGGTTGCTCCAGGCGTGGTTGGTGCCGCGCTGCACCACGGTGTCGCCGGCGGCGAGGTGAACCTCGGCGGTGTCGAGCACCAGCGTGATCTCGCCGTCGAGGATCAGGCAAAAGTCGAGCGTGCGCGTCCTCTGCATGTAGGGGTGGGGCGCGCCGGCCGCGCACGTGGACGCGCCGGGCGAGCCCATGGCGCGAAAGAACGCCGCCACCTCGTCAGCGCCGACCCGGTACGTGTCATCCGGCGGGAAGGTGACGATGCGGCACAGCGATCCGCGCGCCGGCGGCTCGATGGCGTGCGGCAAGAATTGCGCGTCGCGCACGCGCGCGATCTGCACGGGTGTTGCGTCGGTGACCCAGATGCGCGTCGAGGCAAAGCCGGGGCGCGCGGGATCGGTGCGCACGTCGGGCGCCGGCCCGTCCGCGACCGCAAGAGACTTGCCGCTCGCGTCGTCGACGGTGATGATGCGGCGGACGGGTTTCGGTGTTTCAGTCATCGAATTTTGCGCCCATCATCACGAAGGCCATGAGGCTGCCGGCGCGCGGGTTGGTCCAGCCGTGCCAGTTGCCGAGCTGCACCACCACGTCGCCCGGCTTCATCACGATCTCGCCGCTGTCGAGCACGAGCGCGCGTTCGCCCGACAACACGATTCCATAGTCCACGGTCTCGGACTTGTGGACCGGCGAGGAGAAAGCGTTCTGGCCGCCGCGGTCCCACACCCCCTCGGGGCGTTGGCGCGGCGCATGCAGCGGCACGGCGGCGCGGTCCTGCGCGGGATCGTAGCCAGCGGGCTTCGGCGGCGACTGCACGATGCGCAGATGGCCACCGGCTGGTGGAGGTTCAAAATGGAACGGCAGGTTGCCGTCGTCGCGCGTGCCGGAGATCGGCGCCGGCGATTGCTGGTACACCCAGAGGTCCGTCATGCAGGTGCCGCGCACGACCGCGCCGGCATTGACGTTGGGCGCGGCGCTGTCGAACAGCACGCACGAACGGCCCTGCGCGTCGTTGCCGGTGACCACGCGCCGGATCGGTTTCGGTGTGTCAGTCATGGCGGCCTTCCCCTTTTTGTCCTTGACGCTCGCAAGAACCTTCTCTGACATAGGCGGTGTAATCACGCGCGTGAAGTGTGGAAGCAAGATGCTGCATCCGGTCAGGGCTCGGCGAGCAAGAATTGCGATTTATACAGTATCGGGCTTGCTCGCAGCATGTTTGTCGGCGGGCGACGCATGCGCACAGGATTTTCCGACGCGCGCGATCCGGCTGATTGTCGGCCCCAGCCCCGATATCTTCTCGCGCATCATCGGCGAGCACTTGCAGCAGGCCTGGGGCCAGCCGGTCGTGGTGGAGCCGCGCCCGGGCGCCGGCGGCAAGCTTGCGGTGACGGCGGTCACCAGCGCCGAGCCGGACGGCCATACGCTGCTGTTCGCCACCCCGACCTACACGCTCAACACCGCGATGAAGCTCGCGTCCTATGACCTGGTGAAGGAGTTCGAGGCGGTCTCGATCATTGGGCTGATTTCCTATGCGCTGGTCGTCAATCCTGAGCTTCCCGCGCGTTCCGTCGCCGAGCTGGTCGCGCTGGCGAAGTCGCGTCCGGGCCGGCTCAACTGCGGCTCGGCGGGCATCGGCACCGTCCCGCATCTCGCCTGCGAGACGCTCAACAAGTCGGCCGGCGTGGACATCGTGCACGTGCCCTATCGCGACGTGAATGCGGCGATGATGGGGACGGTCAGCGGCACCGTGCAGATGTTCGTCGGCGTCTCCACGACCGCCAAGGCGCAGATTCAATCCGGCACCGTACGCGGGCTTGCCGTCACCACGGCGGAACGCTCGACGCTGATGCCGGACCTGCCGACGCTCGCCGAGTCCGGTTATCCGAATTTCGTGATGCCGGGGTGGGGCGGCTTCCTGGCGCCGGCCGGCACGCCCAAGGCGGTCGTCCAGAAACTCAATGCCGAGATCGCCCGCGCGGTGCGCAAGCCCGAGGTGCAGCAACGCCTGCTCACCGTGGGAATGGAGACGCCGCCGGTGCTCGCGCCCGCGGAAGTTGCCGACTTCGTCCGCAACGACGTGGTGCGCTGGACCGCGCTGGTGGAGGCGGTCGGCCGCGATAAGCTCGGGGCTCCACCGCAATAATCGCAGGCCCCCGGCGTTGCCTCGCCCGCGCAAATGATCAAGATGGCTCGGTGACCTTTCTACGCGGCGGGGCAAAATGGAATTCGGTGTCTTCGATCATCTCGACCGCTACGGCACGTCGCTCGCGGACTACTATGAAGACCGCCTGCGCATCATCGAGGCCTACGACCGCGCGGGCTTCTACGCCTATCATCTGGCCGAACACCACTCGACCCCGCTCGGGATGGCGCCGTCGCCGAGCGTGTTTCTGGCCACCGTCGCGCAGCGCACCATGCGGCTGCGGTTCGGCCCGCTGGTGTGGGCGATGCCGCTGCATCATCCGCTGCGGCTGCTCGAGGAAATCTGCATGGTCGACCAGTTGAGCGGCGGCCGCCTCGAGATCGGCTTCGGCCGCGGCTCGGTGCCGATCGAGATCGAATATTACGGCGCGGATCCAAACGTGGCGCAGGAGATTTACACCGAGGCCGTGGAGATCGTGCTCAAGGGGCTGACCGGCAAGGTGCTCGATTTCAAGGGCAAGCACTTCTCCTTCAGCAACGTGCCGATGGAGATCGAGCCGCTGCAGAAGCCGCACCCGCCGATCTGGTATGGCGTGCACATGCCGGACAGCGCCGAGCGCGCGGCGCGGCGCAATCTCAACGTGGTCAGCCTCGATCCGCCAAAGGAAACCCGACTCTCGATCGACCGCTACCGCACGATCTGGCCGCAGGTGCACGCGCCCACCACGCCGTTTCCGAAGCTCGGGCTCGGCCGCTTCGTCGTGGTGGCGCCGACCGACGCGGAAGCGATGCAGCTCGCGCGCCGCGCCTACCTCGTGTGGCACGCGAGCTTCACGCATCTGTTCCGGCGGCACGGCCGGGAGCAGTCGCATCCGCGTCCGGCCACATTCGACCTCGTGGTCGAGCGCGGCCAGGGCATCGCCGGCGCGCCGGCCACGGTCGCGCGTTTCCTGTCGGAGCAGCTCGATGCAACATTGTGCAACTACTTCGTCGGGCAGTTCGCCTTCGGCGACCTGACGCGGGAGGAAACCCTGCGTTCGATCGGCCTCTTTGCCAGCGATGTCATGCCGGTGTTGCGCGCAAAGGTACCGGAGGGCGTGCGCGCGCCTGCTGACGTTGCGGCCGTTGGCGGCGGTTGATATCGTTCTTGTTGCGCGCAAAATCTCCCGGAGCACCTGTTTGAGTACGATGGAATCGAGCCGGATCCGGCTGTCGGCGGACGTGGGCGGCACCTTCACCGACGTCGCCGCCTTCGACGAGACCACGGGAGTGCTGCAGCTCGGCAAGACGCTCACGACGCCTACACGGCTGGTCGACGGCATCGAGAACGGTGTCACGAAAGCCGACGCGAGTTTCCGCGCCGCGCGGCTGTTCCTGCACGGCACGACCGTCGCGATCAACACGATCCTCGAACGCACCGGCGCGAAGTGCGCGCTGCTCACCACCCAGGGCTTTCGCGACATCTACGAGATCGGCCGCGTCAACCGGCCGGAATCCTACAATCTGTTCTTTCACCGGCACGAGCCGCTGATCGAGCGCGACCTGCGCTACGAGATTCGCGAGCGCATGGATTCGCAAGGCACGGTACTGATCAAGCTCGACGAGGAGCAGGTGCGGGCGGCTGTAGCCGATGCGGTCGCGCAAGGCGCGCAGGCGATCGCCGTGCTGTTCCTGCACTCCTACCGCAATCCCGCGCACGAGCAGCGGGTGAAGGCGATCGTCGAGCAGGCGCATCCGCAGCTGTTCGTCACGGCGTCGCATGAGCTGTCGCAGGAGTATCGCGAGTTCGAGCGCACCTCGACGGCGGCGGCCAACGCCTATGTCGGCCCGCGGGTGCGGAACTATCTTGGCGAGATGGGCGAGCATCTCGCCGTCGCCGGCTTCGACGGCGACTTTCTGATCGTGCAGTCGACCGGCGGTTTGTTCGGCGTCGACGAGGCGCAGAGCGCCTGCATCAAGATGCTGGAGTCGGGGCCGGCCGCAGGCGTCATCGGCACCAAGGCGCTGTGCGACAGCATCGGGCTCAGGAACGCCATCGCCTTCGATATGGGCGGCACCACCGCCAAGGCCGGCGTCATCCACGATGGCGAGGTGCTGATGACGGGGAGCGCCCTCATCGGCGGCTATGCGACCGGGCTTCCCGTCCAGATCCCGATGATCGACATCGAGGAGGTCGGCACCGGCGGCGGCTCGATCGCGCGCGTGGAGCTGGGCGCGCTGCATGTGGGGCCGGAAAGCGCCGGCGCCCAGCCCGGCCCGGTGTGCTACGGCCTCGGTGGCAGCGAGCCTACCATCACCGACGCCAACCTCATCCTGGGACGGCTCGGCGTCGATCGCTTTCTCGGGGGCGAGATGACGCTCGACCTGGAAGGCGCCAAGCGTGCGCTCGAGGCGCGCGTCGGCAAGCCGCTCGGGCTCGACCTCACGCAGGCGGCGGACGGCATCCTGCGCATCGCCACTACCAAGATGTCGCACATGGTGCGCTGGGTCACTACCGAGCGCGGCCTCGATGCCGCCGATTTCACGTTGGTTGCCTATGGCGGCGCCGGACCGCTGCATGCCGCGATGCTGGCGCGCGAGCTGCGCATCGCCAAGGTCGTGATCCCACGCGCGCCCGGGCATTTCTCCGCCTACGGCATGCTGGTCGCGGATCTGCGCCGCGATTTCGTCAACACCTGGTTCACGCCGCTTGCAGAGGCGTCGTTCCCGGCCATGGAAGCGCTCTATGGCGAAATAGAGCGGCGCGGGCGCGAGGCGGTGCAGCAGAGCCAGGTCGCGGTCGCCGGAATCGCCGTGCAGCGCGGGGCCGACATGCGCTATGTCGGGCAGGAGCACGCCGTCACCGTCGAACTGCCGATGGAGTTGTTCCAGGGCGAGGATCGCGATGGCATCAAGAAGCGCTTCGATGCCGTGCACGAGACGCGCTACGGCTACTCTGCCCCGGGCGAGAAGGCGGAGATCGTGAGCCTGCGCAGCGCCATCACCGGCCTGATGCGCAAGCCGTCGTTCGAGCCGATCGCCCAGGGCGAGGCGGAGCCGCCGCAGGCGGCTTTCCGTGGCAAGCGCCCGGTCTATTTCGCCGAGGCAGGGCGGCACCTGGACACGCCGACCTACGATCGCACGAAGTTGCTTGCCAAGAATCGCATCGCCGGGCCGGCGCTGATCGAGGAATACGCTTCGACCACGGTCGTGCACCCCGGCGATATCCTCACTGTCGATGCCTTCGGTGACCTGGTTATCGAGATTCTGCGGAGCTGAGCATGGATGCCGAGCTGAAAGCCAAGACAAGCTCCGCCGGGTATCGTACCGATCCGGTGACGACGGAAATCGTGCGCAACGGTCTCATCGCTGCGACCGAGGAGATGAAGACCAACCTGATGCGCACCGCCTACAACATGATCATCTACGAGGCGCTCGACTTCACGGTCGGGCTGTTCGACGCGCAGGGCAACACGGTGTCGATCGGGCTCGGGCTGCCGATGTTCATCCGCGGCATGAGCGACACGGTGAAGACCAAGCTCGACCATTACGGTATCGAGAACCTCGATCCCGGCGACATCCTGCTCACCAACGACGCCTATATCACCGGCAGCCATCTCAACCACATGACCTTCACCGTGCCGATCTTCCACGACGGCGAGGTGGTGGCGTTCTCCTGCTGCATGGCGCATTGGCCCGACGTCGGCGGCACGCTCGACGGCGCCACCACTGACATCTTCTCGGAAGGCCTGCAGATGCCGATCGTGAAGATCTACCGCAAGGGCGTGCCGAACGAGGAGCTGATCTCGATCATCAGGACCAACGTTAGGCTGCCCGAGCGCGCCATGGGCGACTTCCGCGCCCAGATCGCTGCGGTCAAGACCGGCGAGCGGCGCTTCCTCGAGATGATCCAGAAGTACGGCCGCGACGCCGTGGTCGGCGGCATCGAAGCGATCATGGACCACAGCGAGGCGGCGGCGCGGGCGCGCGTCACGCAGATTCCCGATGGCGTCTACGAGGCGGAATCGTTCATGGACGACGACGGGGTGAGGATCGGCGAGCGCGTGCCGATCCGGGTGCGGGTCGAGGTGAAGGGCGACCAGATGAAGGTCGACCTCACCGACGTGTCCAAGCAAGTCGCGGGCTTCTACAATTCCGGCGAGACCGCCGGCCGCTCCTGCTGCCAGGTGGCGTTCAAGTGCCTGACCTCGGCGCTCGATCTGCCGATCAACGACGGCCAGTTCCGCGCCCTGGAGATCGTGCTGCCGCCGGGGCGGGTGGTGAGCGCGCTCAAGCCGGCGGCGATGCGCATGTGGATGACCTATCCCATGACCATCATCGACACCATCTTCAAGGCGTTGGCGCCGGCGATCCCCGACCAGGTCATGGCCGGGCACCACGCCGATCTCGTGGTCGGCCGGGTCAACGGCCGCCGTCCCAAGGACGATAGCTTCTACATCTATCTCGGCGGACTGATCGGGGGAGGGTGGGGAGCAAAAAGCACGAGCGACGGCCGCAACTCCACCATCGCCATGAACGACGGCGACACCCACAACGGGCCTTCGGAACAAGTCGAGGCGAAATACCCGCTGCTGGTCGAGCGCTATGCGCTGCGACCGGACTCCGGCGGTGCTGGCCACTTCCGCGGCGGGCTCGGCTGCGAGCAGGTGGTGCAGGCGCGCCACGACATCCGCTTCAACTCCCAGATGGACCGGGTGAAGTGCAAACCGTGGGGCCTGCAAGGCGGCCTCTCCGGCTTCGGCAACTCGGTCGCGATCCATCGCTTCGGCAAGACCGAGGAGCAGCGGTTCCACAACGGCAAGGCGCTCAACCAGGTCCTGCACGCCGGCGACGCCTATATCCTGCGCTCGGGCGGCGGCGGCGGCTTCGGCTCGCCGCTCGACCGCGATGTCGACAGCCTCGCCCGCGACGTTCGCTGCGGCTATGTCAGCCGCGAGGCGGCGGAGAAGTATTACGGCGCGGTGTTCGTGTCAGGCACGGGCAAGCTCGACGTAGTGGCGACGCAGGCGCGGCGTGCCGAGATGCGCACGCAGGGGCTGCCGCATGACGAGCCGATCGCCGACACTGGCGTGCCGCCGCCGGCCCCCGCGCACGTCCATGCACACGATCACGAGCACGAGAAGCTTACGGAAGAGGAGCGGGTGGCGCTCGCGATGACGGGACGCTGTTGTTCGTAGCGCCGGGAGTCTGCTCCGACTCCGCCCTCAGCATTCGTAGGGTGGGCAAAGGCGCGCTCTTGCGCGCCGTGCCCACGCGTTGTGCACCATGTGGCGATATCGTAGGGCGACCGGTTATGCCGAGCGAGCGCCGCGTAGCGGCAGCGGTTGCTCGTCGATCATCGCCTGAATGGCCGCGCGCGTGGTCGTGGCGTTGAGGCCATGCTCGGCGATCAGGTCCTGGCAGTCGGTCGCGATCGCATCGACGTCCTGCAGCATCTTGAGCCGCTTGAAGTGATCGTCGTGGTGCAGCCCCATGCTGTCGCCGACGACCTCCAGCAGGTTCATGATCCGGAACGGATAGTCGCGCTCGTGCGCGCAGAGCTCGCGATGGTCGGCGTGATAGACCGCAACCAGCGCATCGATGCCGGCGGCTTCCGCCGCATCGAGCTCGTTCTTCTGCAGCTCGCGGCGATAGGCCGGCAGCGCGCGGAAATAGTTGCTCATCATGCCGACCGCCGGCTGACGCAGGTCGACGAGTTCGACGCCGGGCACGGCCTGCAGCAGATCCTCGGCGGCTTCGACCACGCCCTTGAGCCCGGGATGGCGATGCAGGGCGACGCGGATGGGCACGCGCTTGTTCAGGAACGGCCGCAGGCGGTCGAGGTTCTCCCGCAGGAACAGCATGAACGGCGTCATTTCGAACGGCCGCGAGCCGCGGGTCTTCTCAACCGTGGGCAAGGTCGTCTCGGTGAATTGGGTGTGGCAGCTCGGGCACCAGGACAGCACCCGGCCGGTCTTGCTGGCGGCGAGCTTGTCCATGGTGGCCTCGGCGAAGCGGCCGGAGGTCGCGACGTCGCCAGTGCGCATCTGCACCACGCCGCAGCAATGCGTCGGGCCGCCCATCACGTGGTAGGTGATGCCGAGCGTATCCATGATGTCGAGCGCCAAGAGTGCGATATGCGGGGTCTTGAGCACGTTGCAGCCCGTGTAGAACACGAAATCCGGGACGGTGCCTGACGCGGGGCTGCCACCGGGCTTCTGCCCCAGCCGCGCGAGCACCTCGTCGCTGAGCTGCATCTGGGAAATGTGCGCGACCTCGCGCGCGACCTTGCGGAACCCGTCGACGCCGTTGCGCCGTTGCGCCGCCGGCTCGTTGGTGTGCTGCGCCATCATCACCCGCGCCATGTTGAGCATGAAGCGCGGATTGACGCCGTAGTCGCAGGCCTTGATGCATTCACCAGTGAGCACGCAGGCGTTCGCCCATTTGCGCGAGGCTTCCGGACCGTCACCGGTCTTGAGGATGTCGATGATGCCGGAGATGACCGCGACCGGTTCCGCTTTGACATCGCCGGGGCCGGTCACCGGGCACACTTCCACGCATTTGCCGCAGCGCGTGCAGGCATCGGCCATGTCCGCGACGCGAGCGGCCAGCGCGGTTTCGAATGTGTCGGTCATGCGGCGCGACCCTTGTTCGCCAGATCGCGCGCAGACTACTGCTTAAGCGGGCGCGGCGAAACCCCGTCCCGGCTAAGGGCGCTATCGTGGGACCGAGTAGTAATAGACGTCCTGTATGCCCGTCGGGCGAATGTCGAGCGGCAGCCCGGGCCGGCTGCCCACACGGGTCCCGTTGCCGGCAAACGCGTTGGCGGGAACGTCGCGCGGGTTGTCTCCGAATCGCCGCACGACGTTCAGGGCCTCGTTGGTCGAACGCTTTGCGGTCCGGCTGCGGATGGGCTTCTTCGCCGCAGGCAGGCTGGCGTGCACCTCGGTCAAGGACTTGTCGGTGGAGGACTTGTTGGTCGCAGATTTGGCCACCCGCTGCTCCGGCGTGGCGCGGGCCGCGCGGTGCCGTCGCGGCGCCGGGGGCTGCGCAGCGGGTTCCCGCGTCACGGGTTCCAGGGCCGTCGGTTCCCTGGCGGCCGGCATTTGCGACGCAGGCTTGTCGGGCGCCTGATCCTGCGGCGCCAAACCGTGCAGGACGAATTCGGGCGGCGTCGACCTTCGGGCCACGGGTTCCCAGGACGCAGGTGCCTGCGACATGGGCGTTGCGGACATCACCTCCTGCGGTACGTGCTCCGGCGTTGGCGCGGCGGCGTACCGACTTTCCGTCGAAGGCTGCTCGGGCGCGGGATCGGGCTCGGCTTTCACCTCGACCGTGCCGCCGTTCGGAACGCCGCGTCCCATTGTCCAGGGCATGTCGCGCTTCGACAGGCAGCTTCGATCGAGCTGCAGCCAAGTCTGCTGCTTGCAGGGGTTCGCGGGCGAGTCGGAAATGTCGGCTTTGGCCAGCAGCGTCCGATCGGCGTTGGAGACGAGCAGGACGGGCACGCCGACGCCGATCAGGCCTCCGAACGCAAGCAAGGAAGCTGCGGTCGCAAAACTCAGATGCGAGTACAAGGCCCAACTCCCTCCGGACAGGCCGCCCCCCGCGCCACACCGACTGCTGGGCACGAACACTGGCGCTATGGCGGGACTATGTCCGTTCGCCGTCCTGGTTCCCAGCGAAATCGGAACTGTGCTTAACGCTGCATGATGCCAACAGCAAAATCAACAACTTCGTATCTGTTTGCCAAAGTTCGAGAACTGCGCTCAATTTCCTGGGACTGAGGTCACATAGAAAAAAAGTTGCCAGGGAGATCCGATGCCAACCGCCACCATCGCGACGATAGACACCATCGCACTGCGCATTCCGCTGGATATCTGGGCGCCGCCGCCTCAATTCGCCGGCCGGCCACGCACGCATGTGGAGATGCTGCTGGTGCGCGTCGGCACCAGCGGCGGTGTCGTCGGCTGGGGCGAATCCTACGGCAGCAGTTCGCCGCTGGTCCCTGCCGTGTTCGAATCCTGGATCAAGCACGTCGCCATCGGCCAGGACGCCACCGATCCTGGCGTAACCGCACGGCTCGAACGTCTGCTGCATGGCTTCGGCCGCTGCGGGCCGACGGTCCACGCCATCAGCGGCCTCGACATCGCGCTGTGGGATATCCGCGGCAAGCTCGAGGGCAAGCCGGTGTCGGCATTGCTCGGCGGGTCCAAGCGCAATCGCGTGGAGGCCTATGCATCGCTGCTGCAGTACGGCGGTTCGGTCGAGCATGTGCGCCGCAACGTGGCGCGCGCGCTCGAGCGCGGCTATCGCCACATCAAGCTGCACGAGCGCACCGCGGACAGCGTCGCGGCGGCGCGCGACGTGGCGGGGCCGGATATCCCGATCATGGTCGACACCAATTGCGCCTGGACGCCGGCCGAGGCGACCGCGCCAGTCGCCGCCATGGCC
>Ga0126377_10000542_pt1 | contig 23075 bp, 22 predicted proteins | sample PanSoiMetPlot_22_FD_92647 | JGI IMG/M metagenome (GOLD analysis project Ga0126377, IMG submission 92647) | Tropical forest soil microbial communities from Panama - MetaG Plot_22 | ecosystem: Environmental > Terrestrial > Soil > Tropical forest > Bulk soil | place: Panama | collected 2016-02-17 | reverse complement strand
GACCACCCTCGCCGACCTTTGGGAACGTGCCGCCATTGGTCCGATCCCGGGTGGCCTGGTCGTTGCTGCGGGAGTGCTATTCCATGGCACATGGGCGGTACTCGCGCTCGTTACGTATCGCATCGAGATCGCCTCGCGACGCGAGCGGCGGAGCCTGATTGCTATGGGATAACGCCGATCCGCCGCACCCGCTCGCCTTGCTGCGCCCGCGCCGCGAGCGGCCACGCTGCCGCGCCGCCGAGCAGCGTGATGAAGTCGCGCCGCCTCATCACTCGATCACCTCGTTGGCGCGGGCGAGCAGCGTCGGTGGGACTTCGAGGCCGAGCATCCTGGCGGTCTCGTGGTTGATGACTAACTCGAACTTCGATGACTGCACGACCGGCAGTTCCGCCGGCTTGGCGCCCTTGAGGACGCGACCCACATAGACGCCGATCTGACGATACGCATCCCTAACGTTAGTTCCATAGCTCATCAGCCCGCCGGCTTCTGGATACTCACGCACGTTATAGACTGCTGGAAGGACATGTCGTGCCGCCAGTATAGCAAGCTGGAGGCGCCGGCTGGCAAAGAACGGATCAGGGCCGACCAGCAACGCATCGGCTTTGTTGTGAACCAGCGTCCCGAATGCAGACTCAATCTCGCGACTATCGCTCGCCTGAACGATATCGACTTGAAGCCCCATGGCAGACGCTGCCGCCGGCACATCCCTTATCGCGCGTTCCGTGGTCCGAGACTTCGGATTGACAAGTAGGCCAACACGCGCAGCAGCGGGAACAAGCTCGTGCAGCAGCCCGAGTTGTTTCGATCCCAGTTCAGTGACCAAGAAACTCACACCGGTCGCATTGCCGCCCGGCCGAGACGGCACCGCGGCAACTTGCAGTTTGGCATCCATGAATAGGGCGAGTTCAAGTGCCCTGCTAACGGTAAGCACGTCGGCGCGACAATGAGCCTGCAGGCGAAGTGGCTAAGCAGCTCCCGTTTCTTGCCTATAACCGATCATGTAGTTGCACGCATCGCCAATGGTGCGCCGCGTGCCGCCGTCTTTGGTTGGGAGGGGGCGGTCTAGGGCCTGGGAGAAGTACTCAAGACGCAAGAGGATCGGCCGGACGAGACAGAACGAGGTAATATGACGACGTGCCTGCGAGCGGGTTTTAGGCCCAGAAACATTGACTAAATGGTACGCGCTAGAACGGGACGCTCCTAGGGAAGGCTGTAGCGCGCTTATTTCAGGCCCGCACGGCTCCCTACCCCACGACTATGGATGGCACTATGGGCAGGTCCTTTCCACCGCAGCGAATCGTCTGTCTTACTGAGGAAACTGTGGAGACGCTCTATCTCCTCGGCGAGGAGCGGCGCATCGTCGGCGTGTCCGGTTACGCGGTGCGGCCGGCGCGGGTGCGCCGTGAAAAGCCGCGGGTTTCCGCCTTCACCTCCGCCGACTTTGAAAAAATCCTCGCGCTCGAGCCCGACCTCGTTCTCGCCTTCTCCGACTTGCAGGCCGACATCGCCGCCGAGCTGATCCGCCGCAACGTCGCGGTCCATGCCTTCAACCAGCGCGACATCGCCGGCATCTTCGACATGATGCGTACGCTCGGCGCCCTGGTCGGCGCGGCTGGGAAGGCCGAGGCGCTCGTGACAAGCCTCGAAGGGCGGCTCGGGCAAGCGCGCGGGCGCGCCGCCGCGCTCAAGCGCCATCCCCGGCTCTATTTCGAAGAGTGGGATGAGCCGATGATCTCCGGGATCGGATGGGTCGCCGAGCTCGTCGAGATTGCGGGCGGCATCGACGCCTTTCCTGCGCTATCGCAGCGCAAGAACGCCAAGGAACGCATCGTCTCCGCCGAGGATGTGATCAGCGCCAATCCCGAGATCATCGTCGGCTCCTGGTGCGGCAAAAAGTTTGTACCGGATAAAGTCGCGGCGCGGCCGGGTTTCGCCAAGATCGTCGCCGTGCGCGACGGCTTTCTGCGCGAGGTCAAGTCGCCGCTCATACTGCAACCCGGGCCGGCGGCGCTAACCGATGGCCTCGACGCGCTCGCCGCCATCATCCAGGAGTGGGCGGCGGGACACTCTGGCTAGGCTCGTGCGGATCGCGTGAGGAGAACGGTCATGACCCGGAGCAGTTGCCTCACCCGCCGCGCGGCCGCAAGACTGCTGGTAGCGGTCTTGCTGGTCGCCGCAGCGGGCGATGGAGCCAAGGCGCAAAGCGCAACCGTTCGCCTGGTCATCGATTATGGAGACGGCGCGAGCAAGACCATCACGGGTCTTCCCTGGGCGAAGAGCAGCACGGTTCTCGATGTGATGAACGCGGCCAAGAGCCGGCCACACGGAATAACATTTAGTTACATCGGCAGCGGCGCCTCCGCGTTCCTCACGCACATCGACGACGTTGCCAACGAGGGCGGAGGTAAGAAAAACTGGCAGCTGTGGGTCAATACAAGCTATGCTGATAAGAGCTTAGCTGTTTACGAGTTACAGCCGTCGGACGTGGTGTTCTGGCGTTTTACGGTGCAGGAAGGGAAATGATGGCTTTGGTCGTAAGGATCCGCTCTTCGCTGTACGCTGCCCGGATGGAGTTTTCGCGCGCGGAGCTTGCGCTGGCGATGGGCCTGGTAGCGCTCGACGTCGTGGTGCGCTTGGCGCCGCACGCGCCAAATTTCACGCCGGTGGCGGCCAGTGCGCTGTTTGCCGGCGCGGTGTTGCGAAGCCGCACCTTGGCCTTGGCCGTGCCGCTTGCGGCCATGGTCGTCAGCGATCTCGTCCTCGGTTGGCACGACTGGCGGGTCATGGGCGTGGTCTATGCCGCGCTGGCGCTTCCTGCCCTTCTAGGCATGTGGGGACGCGCTCGCGCCGCCATTGTGCTGGTCCCGCTCACCCTGTCTTCGTCCTTGCTCTTCTTTGCGACCACGAATTTCGCGGTGTGGGCGTTCACCGGGATGTACGCCCACGACTTGCACAGTCTCATGCACTGCTACGTCGCGGCACTGCCGTTTCTCCAGAACACCGTGATCGGCGACATGTTCTGGACCACACTTTTGTTCGGCGCCTGGTGGGGCGCACAAGCCCTGCTCTCACGCGACCGGCCGCAAGCTGCCGTGCATCGCATCGCGCGGCGAGGGTAACGTCCACCCGCACTGATCTAACCCAAAAGCGACCATAGATCGCGCGCGGCTTTTTTGATCTTTGCTGCGAGCGTTGCCGGCGGCTCGTCCTCGTGCGCCAGCCGCAGGCCGACGCTCGCGAGCCGTCCGTCCGTCACACGATGCGCCACCAGCGCGATTGGCCCGAGCGGCACGACGTCGCCTTGCTTCGGGCGTCGTTTGATCTCCTCGGCGAAGTAATCCGACAGCGTAATCTCGGCGGCTTCCGGCGCGATCGAGAGCCCGTAAATGTCCGCGAGCGCGCCGAGCGTGACGTCGCCGGACACGAAGAAATCCCCGAGCAGCCGCGGATCCGGCGCGGCCGGCGGCGGCATGTCGACGAAAAACCGATCGAGCGCCTGCGCCTTCTCCGGCGGCGCCAGCACGTAAACGTAGTCGCCGGGCCGTACCGGCTGCGATTCCTGCGGGCTAAGAATCTTTTGCTCGCGCACGACCAACGTCGGTCGCGCCCAGGACGGCAGCAGCCCGCGCTTGAGATAAGGGCTGTTGGCGGCGACGGGATAACCCACGATCTCCTGCTCGAGTTGCCCCGGCAGGTCGAGCTCGACCCGCCGCGGCAATCGATCATGCCGCGGCAGCGCGATATGTAACTGCCGCGCAGCCGCGGCAATTGTCCAGCCCTGGACGAGGAGCGAGGTCAACACCACCACGAAGGCGATGTCGAAATAGAGGTGCGCGTTCGGCAATCCGATGAGCAGCGGGATCGAGGCGAGGAAGATGCCGACCGCTCCGCGCAAGCCGACCCAGGAAATGAAGGCCTTCTCCCGCCACGCAAAGCGAAACGGCGCGAGACAGGCGAAGACGGCGGCGGGACGCGCGATGAACATGAGCACGACCGCCACCGCCAGCGCCGGGAAAATACTGTCGATGAGGCGCATCGGCCACACGAGCAGGCCGAGCAGCACGAACATCACGATTTGCGCAAGCCACGTGACGGCATCGAGAAACACCACCACGGTGTTGTGCGCGCGCGTCGGCCGATTGCCAACGACGAGGCCGGCGAGATAAACGGCGAGAAAGCCCGAGGCGTGCAGCACCGAGGCAAGGGCGAAAATGACCAGCGCGCTCGTGGTCACGAACGGCGCGTGCAGGCCCTGCGCCAGCGCCAGCCGGTTGAGCACGACGACAATGGCGCGTCCGCCGAGAGTGCCGATGACAGTGCCGAGCGCGGCCTGCTCCGCGAGCATCGCGAGCACGTGCTGCCAGGAGCGATCGCCGACGGTGAGAAACTCGACCAGGATGATGGTCAGCAACACCGCGAACGGATCGTTGCTGCCGGATTCGACCTCCAGCGTCGCGCCGACGCGCGGGCGCAGGCGCAGGCCACGGGCATGGATCAGAAAGAACACCGCCGCGGCGTCGGTCGAGGCGATGACGGCGCCCACCAGCAGCGCCTCAGTCCAGCTCATGCCGAGCAGAAATTTCGCGACCGGAGCCGTCAACGCCGCCGTCAGCAGGACGCCGACCGTAGCGAGCGTAACCGCCGGCGCCAGCACGCTGCGAAACGTGGCAAAGCGCGTGCGCAAACCGCCGTCGAAGAGAATGAGCGCCAGCGCGATCGAGCCGACCACATAGGTGGTGCGCACGTCGTCGAACTGAATTCCGACCGGGCCGCCCTCGCCCGCGAGCATGCCCACGATCAGGAACACGAGCAGCAGCGGCGCTCCGAAGCGCATGGCGACCAAGCTCGACATGATGCCGGCCAGGACCAGCAGCGCGCCGAACAGAATGCCGATGCTGATTGCGTCGAGAGCGGCCATGCGTGCGAATCCTCGGCTTCCCATTGGTAATGCGCACGGCTCGCGCGGCAACTATTAATTATCGTCGGGCATGCGCAGGCTTGCCCTCGGAAGGAACGTCTTGACCTCCGGTCGGGGTTTCGGCTGACGCAGAGGAAATGACCCCCACGACCCCCGCCGTCGTCCCCGCGCAAGCGGGGACCCATATTCCAGAGGCCGGTGGTCTTGGGTCCCCGCTTTCGCGGGGCCGACAGTATGGTGGGAGCGCGTTAGATCCCGCTCAGCGCCCGCCGCGGCAAATAATGGAGCACACGCTGCTCCACGAGGATTACGGCGAGATAGGCGATGCCTCCGACCACGGTCAGCATGAGGATCGCGACAAACACCATCGCGGTATTCGCTTGGCCTTCGCCGAAGGCCAGCAGATAGCCGAGCCCGAGGTTGCCCCCAACCAGTTCGCCCACCACGACGCCGACGACGGCAAGCGTCGAGGCGATGCGCAAGCCGGCGAACAACGGCGGCAGCGAGGCCGGGAATTCGATCTTCCAGAAAATCTGCGCGCGCGTCGCCCTGAATGCCCGCGCCAGGTTGATCATGTCCGGGTCGACGGTGCGGATGGCGGTCAGCACATTGACCATGACCGGGAAGAACACGATGAGAATGGCGACGAGGATCTTGGGATAGACGGTAAAGCCCATCCAAAGAATGAACAGCGGCGCGAATGCCACCTTGGGCGCGATCTGCAGCGCGAGAATGTAGGGCGAGAGCGCAAACTCGGCGGTCGGGGACATGCCGAGCACGTAGCCGAAGAACGCGCCGAGCAGACTGCCGAGCAGGAAACCCGCGATCACCTCGGCGGTGGTCACCCCTGTATGCATCATGAGCCCGCTCACTGCCAGCATGCGCAAGAATTCCTCGAATACCGAGGACAGGGGCGGGATGATGAAGATAGGGATGCCGAGAATGCCCGGTCCCCACTGCCACGCCGCCAGCACGACGACCAGCAAGGCCAGGCTGGCCGCCGTTCCCTTGCGCAGCAGCCAGGAATTGCGGTTCACGCCGATGCCCCCGCCTGCTCTGCGGCTTGACTGATGTCGAGCCGATCCATCAACCGCGCCACATAGTCGTTGACTTTCGGCGCCTGGCGCCGCGCGATCGGATCCTCTCGCAGCGGCAGCTCGACGCGGATTTCCTCGATGATGCGCCCCGGCCGTCGGCTCATCACCAGCACGCGATCCGATAGCGTCACCGCCTCGAGCAAGTCGTGGGTAATCAGCAGCGCGGTCTTGCCCGCACGTTCGAGTGTCTGCGCGAGCTCGCGCTGCAGCACCATGCGGGTCTGCGCGTCGACGGCCGAGAACGGCTCGTCGAGGAGCAGCACGGATGGATCGACCGCGAGCGTGCGCGCGAGCGCCACGCGTTGCCGCATGCCGCCGGACAACTGGTGCGGATAGTGGCCGGCAAATTCAGCGAGATTGAAGTTTTCCAGCAACGCCTGCGCGCGCCGCTTGCGCTCGGGCAAAGCGAGGCGCTGGATTTCGACGCCGAACATCACGTTTTCGAGCACAGTGCGCCAGGGCAGCAGCAGATCCTTCTGCAGCATGAAGGCCACGTGCGCGTTCGGACCTTGCACGCGCTCGCCGTCGACGAAGGCTGCGCCCTCGCTCGGCGTGTAAAGACCCGAACCAATGTTGAGCAGCGTTGATTTGCCGCAGCCGCTGGGGCCGATGAGGGAAACGACTTCACCATCACGAACGGCCAGGCTCACCCGCTCCACCGCGGCCAGAGTTTTCCCGGACGCTGCCGCGAAACGCATAGTCACATCGCGGTATTCGAGCCGTACCAGATCCGACATGACGCAAAACTCGTCGGGACAAACGATGCCTTGCCTGCGCGCTCGTATTACAGAACGATACCATGGCGTATAGTGGCAGACGGCGAAACGTGGCCGGCAAGCCTCCTGCGCCGAGGGAGAGGGAGACATGTCCGCAAGTGAGATGAAAATATCCCGCCGCCTGTTGATGGCCGGCGGCAGCGCGTTTGGCTTAGGACTGCTGAGCGCGCCGGCGTGGTCGCAGACGCTGGAAAAGGTCACATACCTGTTTCCGGCGCCGCCGATTCTGCCCGCCTTCGGCCCGATCCAGCTCGCGCAAGGCAAGGGCTACTTCACGGCTGCGGGGCTCGAGGTGGGCTTCGAGGTCGGTCGCGGCGGGGTCGACGTGGCCAAGCAAGTGGGCGCCGGCAACGCTCCACTGGGCGGGATCGTCGCGGACGGGCCGATCATGGTGCGCGGCAACGGCGTCCCGGTGAAGATCGTCGCAGTGTTCGGCGGGAAGGGATTCATGCAGCTGGTCGTGCGCGAGGATTCCGGCATCGAGAAACCGGCCGACCTCAAGGGCAAAACCATCACGGTCATGTCGTACCAAGACACGACCTTCTACGCGCTGCTCGGCTTGCTCGCGAGCGCGGGACTGACGCAAGACGATGTAAACATTCAGTCGGTGGGTCCCACCGGCGTTTGGGAATTCGTCGCCACCGGAAAGTCCGTTGGCATGGCGGGCGTGCCGGACTGGATCCCGCCGGTGCAGGCTGCAGGCGTGAAAGTCAAGGTGATCCCGACCGACGAATACTTCCCGCACATGGCGCAGGGCATTGCGGCATCCGATCAGATCATCAAAGAGAAGCCGGAAATGGTGCGCAAGTTCGTGCACGCGGCGCTGCACGGCATGAAGGACATTATGAATGATCCCGACAAGGAAGCGGACAATTTCGTGCGCTTCGTACCGGGCTGGAAGGGAAAGGAAGGCGCCGTGCGATTCGCGTTCAACATGTACACGAAGCTGGTCTATCCGGGGCAGAAGGAGTTGGGCCAGGTCAACGCGGAGCGGCTCGCCAAGCTGCAGGACTTCTATCTCGCCAAAGGCTTCATCCAGAAGGCGACCCCGGTCGAGGAACTCTACAGCAACGCATTCATCAAATAGAGATCGGACGCGCAGCGATACCGCACGTTCTCACGCATGCGTATTTCGTTAATCTGTGTCCCGGATGCGGTGCAGCGTGTAGCGGTGCACCGCTGATCCCGGGACCGTCAAGAACTCAGCCCCTAACGGTCCTGGGTCTGCAGCGCACCACCATAGCCCGCGAAGACGAGCGTGAACCGCCCGGGACACGGTTGCGCTATTTCTTATAGCCGTCGGTGCCCTGCCAGCCATGTTTTGAAATATCGAAGATCACCCCATCCGGGTCCTTGAACTTGCGCTCGAAATTGCCGTGGCGCTCATCGCCGAGGTCGAAGAAGAACTTGCCTCCGTTGGCCTCGATACGCTTTTCTGTTTCGGCGAGATCGTCGACCTGGAAGCCGAAATGATGCGCGCCGACGAACGTCGCGCCTTCCTTGAGGTCGGACGCCTTGCTGCCAGCCTTCCCGGTAAAATTGAGCAGCGCGAGATTGATGACGCCGTCGGTCATGTAGATCGCGGAGCCGATCTCCAGATCCTCACGCCCGACGCGCTTGAGGTCGAACACGTCGGCGTAGAACTGCGCCGCCTTTTCGAGATCTTTCACGCAGACTGCAAAGTGGCGCAGACGTGCCATGGCCGTCCTCCTCGCGAACGCAGCTCTTGCGGCCCATCATAGCGCCAGCTTCTCCGCGAGTGCTACCCTCGATCGCGCCGTGTCTTAGGACAGGTTGATGAAACGACATGCCGAAATCGCCGGCGCGGGGTTTGCTGGCCTGACCGCCGCGTGCGCGCTGGCGCAGCGCGGCTGGAGCGTGCGCGTGCACGAGCGCGGGGAGCAGCTGCGCACCACCGGCGCGGGCATCTATATTTACGAGAACGGGCTGCGCGTGCTCGCGGCGGTAGGCGCCTATGAGCAGGCGGTCAGGGGTGCACCGCTCGTCCATACCCGCGAGGTGCGCGACCATCGCGACCGGCTCATTTCGGTGCATCACTGGAAGGACAGCCGCGTGTTCAGCATCGTGCGCCAGACGGTCATCGACGCGCTCGCGGCGGCGGCAAGGCGCGCCGGCGCCGAGATCGTCACCGGCTCCGTTGCCGCCGGCGCGAGTGCCGAGGGCGAACTGGTGCTGGCGCATGGCCGCAAGCTCAAGGCAGATCTGATCATCGGCGCCGATGGCAGCAATTCCGCCGTTCGCGAGGCGGTCGGCCTCTTGTCGAAGCGCCAGTACTTGGTCGACGGCGCCACGCGCCTACTCATTGCGAAGGCGCCGCAGGAGCGCCTGCCGGCGAGCGGAGTGACGACCATCGAATATTGGTCAGGCTCGCGGCGCCTTCTCTACACGCCGTGCAGCGAAACCGAGATCTATATCGCGCTCACGATGCTCGATCGCGACCAGGTGGCCAAGGCGACGCCGGTGCGAAAGGATGCCTGGAAAGCCTCGTTCCCTCAGCTCGCGCCGTTGATTGAGCGCTTCGGCGAGCAGGGTCGCTACGATCGCTTCGATCTGATCAAGCTGCGCCGGTGGTCGGCGGGGCGGGTGGCGATCATCGGCGACGCGGCGCACGCGCTGCCGCCGAACATCGGCCAGGGCGCGGGATGCGCCATGATGAATGCGCTGTCGCTAGCGGTCTATCTCGAGCGCAATGCGGACCTGCCTGCGGCGCTTGAGATCTGGGAGCGCAACGAGCGGCCGATCACCGAGCATACGCAGCGCATGTCGTACTTACTCGGCCTTCCGACAACATGGCCCCCCTTCCTGCGGACACTGGCGCTGGCTTGGACGGGGCGCTCGAAATGGCTGGTCGCGCAGCGCACGAAAACAGCGTTGCACCGGCCGACGGGGACAGCACCATACCATGGCGGCTTTGGAGTAGCGTCCTCCCCGCCATGCGCTATCATCCGCAAATGCCGCTGCAGCCAGGGACCAGAGGATGAGCAATATCGAAGCTGACCTTGCTTCCTTGATTGCACCCGGTCGTGTGCACCGGCGGATCTATACCGACCCCGCCATCTTCGAGCTGGAGATGCAGCGCATCTTTGGCGCGGCTTGGCTCTATGTCGGGCACGAGAGCCAGATCAAAAATCCGGGCGACTATTTCGCGACCCGTATGGGGCGCAAACCGGTCGTTCTGGTGCGCGATGCGGAGGGAACGGTGCGCGTCATCCACAACCAGTGCGCCCATCGCGGCGCCTTGGTGGTGGCGACCAACAACGGCAACGCCGGCGAATTCATCTGCTGCTATCACGGCTGGACCTATCATCTCGACGGCCGCATCAAGGCGGTGCCGCTCAATCACGGTTACCCGCAAGGCTTCGATGCGACAGATCCGAAAATGGCCATGCTGCCGGTGCCGCGCGTGAAGAGCTACCGCGGCTTCGTCTTCGCCAGCGAGGCGACCGACGGACCGAGCCTGGAGGAGTGGCTCGGCCCGATGCGAACGTCGCTCGACGACATGATCGATCGCGCGCCCGACGGCGAGATCGAGGTGGCCGGGGGCGTGTTCAAGCACAGCTATGAGGGCAACTGGAAAGTTTATTTCGAAAATCTTTGCGACGCGGCGCATCCCCTATTCACGCACCGCTCTTCGATCGACGCAGCCCTCGAGCAATCGGACGACGTTTACAGCGACGGCGCCGGCGAGATCGCCATTCGCCAGATGCGCCAGAACGCCGCCCCCTACAGCTTCTGGGAGTCGCAAGTCGGCATCTGGACCTACCCGAACGGCCACAGCTATCTCGGCGACTATCATGACGACGCCAAGCTCGTTGCCGCGTTGAACGATGCGGTGTTCCGCCAGTACATCGCAGCCTTGGAGCGCAAGAAAGGCAAGGCCGAGGCAAGGCGCATTCTCGAAGTGCGCCGCTGGAATTCAAACATTTATCCGAACGTGTCGCTGATGAGTCAGTTTCAGCAAATGCGCGTGGTGCATCCGATCGCGGTCAATCGCACGGTCGTGCACACGTACACGTTCCGACTCAAAGGCGCGCCCGAGCAGGTATTTCGCAACGCCATCAGCTTCGCCAACGTCGTCAACGGCACGGGCTCGCTCGTCCTCACCGACGATCTCGAAATCTACAACCGACTCGACATGGGAATGTCGAGCGAAGGAGCCGAATGGCTGCAGATCGGTCGCGGCTACCAGAGCGACATACCCGATGCGGACGGTGGCCGCCGCGGCAAGAATTCGACGAGTGAGGTCTATATCCGCAACATGCTGGACGCCTGGCTCGACCTCATGACGAAGCGGCATGCGCCACCAGTGCGCGCCGCCTCGTGACGCACTCACGCGCGCCATGGCAAAACGAGCCAAGCCTAAGACGAAGCCTGCAAACCCCAGCCGGCGCGCAGTCCTGGTGCCGCGCCATCGCGCGACGCATCGCACTGCCGAGGCATTCGACCTTGCCCGCTGCGAGCGATTCCTGCAGCACGAGGCGCGGCTCCTCGATGAGGGCAAATTCGACGACTGGCTGGCGCTGTTCACGCCCGATGGATCTTATTGGGTGCCGAGCCAGCCGGATCAGGACAACCCGCGCGATACGGTCTCGCTGATCTACGACGACCGGCGCCTGCTCGAGACGCGCGTGCGGCGCTTGGCCAGCCCCAGAATCTATTCGCAGGAGCCGCGTTCGCGCACCAGCCGCATCATCAGCAATGTCTCGATCGAGGACGGCGATAACAACGCCTGCACCGTGCGCTCGAAATTCCTCATGGTCGAATTCCGGCGCGAGGCGCAGCGGCTGTTCGCCGGCACGGCCTTGCATCGCTTGGTGCAGGTCGATGGCCTCATTCTGATTGCCTCAAAACGCGTGGACCTGCTCAATTGCGATGCGCCGCTCGACGGCATCGTCGTGCCGTTTTGATAAGCTGACTGATCAGCAATCCCTCGTACGCTGCGCGGCACAGACGCACGGCCGCCAAGGTTGTCATTGCCGGGCTTGACCCGGCAATCCATCGTCTTAGCAAAACTTTCACGAAGAACATGGATGCGCGGGTGAAGCCCGCGCATGACGGAACAGAACTCACTCCGGTCCTGCGTATGTGCCCGCGGTCGCCGGGAACATCGATTTGACGATCTTGAGCTTCGAGATGTCGACTGTCGCATCCATGTGCAGGAAGATGGCAGCATCGCGGAAGATTTTCTCGACGCCGAAGTCGAGCATCACGCCGTTGCCGCCGTGCAGCTCGAGGCAATGCTGCGCGACCTTCAAAACCTCCTCCGAGGCGAACAACTTGACCATGTTGCAGAGCGTCTCCGCGTCGGGCGCGTTGTCGTCGACCGCCTGCGCCGCACGCTCGAGCAACGCGCGCACCGCCTCGATCCGCGTCGCCATGTCCGCAAGGCGCAGCGCCACCGCCTGATGCTTGATGAGGGTGCGCCCTCCCTGCACGTAATTCTGCACGTACTCGGCGGCAGCTTCGAAGGCATGCACGCCCACGCCTAGATTCTTCGCGGCCTGGATGATCTTGCCCGGCCTGAAATAGACGCCAGCCTTGCCCAGCGCATCGTTCTCGGCGAGCAGGTGATCTTCCGGCACACGCATGTCTTCGAACACCAATTCGCCGTTGTTCATGAAGCGGCATCCCATCGTCTCGTTGCAGCGCGCAACCGTGAGACCGGGCGTATCGCGCGGCACCAGAAACGACGACGTGCCCTGCAGCATGCCGACCTTGGGTTTGGTATTGGCATAGACGACGTAGAGGCCAGCGTCGTAGCCGTTGGAAATGAACTGCTTGCGGCCGTTGATCACCCATTCGCCGCCCTTCTTCACCGCTCGCGTCTGCATCGCGGCTTCCGGCACATTGTAGGGAAGCCAGCGATCGGAAGCGCCGCGCGGTTCGGTCAAGCAATGCGCGAGCAGAAATTGCGGATCATTGACCAGCCGGGCGAACCATTTCTCCTGCAGGTGGCGCGGCGCGAGATTGCGCAAAAGCACCGAGACCTTCCAGTTCTGCACTAGCTTGTCCGCAAGTCCCGAATCGCCGCGTGCGATCTCCTCGGAGATAAGCGCGAAGGTGCGCACCTCGCTGTTGCGCTCAAGCTCGACGCCGCCGAACTCCTCGGGCACCGCGAGCGTGCGGATGCCGATCTCGTCGGCCCGTTTAAGGATTTCCGGCGGGAGGCGCGCCTGCGGATTCATGTCCCATTCGCGCTGCCAATTGGAGCGGATGAAGGGGGTGACGACCTCGTCGACGAAATCGCGGCAGCTCTGCCGCATCAGCCGCTGTTCTTCGGAGAGACCGCTTCTCGGGGTGATATCGAGCATGCTGATGATCCCGATCCTGCGATTAGGCCGCCTGACGGCTCGTCAAGAATTCGCCCATGCGCTCGAGCGCCCGCAGGATGTTCTCCGTCGAGTTGGCATAGGACAGCCGCACGTAGCCTTCACCGAGAACGCCGAAATCGGGGCCGCCGATGATGGCGACGCCTGCATCCTCCAACAAGGCGTTCGCGAGCGCCTTCGCCTTCCAGCCCGTGCGCTTGATGTTGGGGAAGGCATAGAACGCGCCCTTGGGCGTCGCGCAAGACACGCCAGGCAGCCGGTTCAAACCTTGCACCACAACCTTTCGCCGCCGGTCGAACTCGGCCACCATCTTCGCCACGTCGTCCTGCGGGCCCTTGAGCGCGGCAAGCCCCGCGTATTGTGCCGAGGCGTTGACGCAGGAGTGCAGGTTCACGGCAAGCTTGCGCGCATAATCGTAGAGCTTGCCCGGCCAGATCGCATAGCCGAGCCGCCAGCCGGTCATGGCGTAGGTCTTCGACCAGCCGTTGAGGAGGACCAGCCGGTCACGAATCGAGGGATAGCCGAGCAGGCATACATGCGTCTCGCCGTCGTAGACCATATGGTCGTAGATCTCGTCGGACATGACCGCGACGTCGGGAAATTTTTCCAGCCCCGCGACGAGCTTGTCGACCTCGCGCTTGCCGCTGACGCCGCCCGTCGGATTGGCCGGCGAGTTTACGATCAAGAGCCGCGTTTGCGGCGTGATCAGCTTGAGCGTCTCCTCGGCGGAGAAGGCGAAATTGTTCTCCTCGCGGATCGGCACCGGAACCGGCCGCGCGCCCGTGTATTCGATCATGGAGCGGTAGATCGGGAAGCCCGGATCGGGATAGAGGATGTCGGCGCCCGGTTCGCCGAACATCAGGATCGACATGAACATCGTCGGCTTGCCGCCTGGCAGGATCATCACCTCGTCGGGCGACACAGTCACCTTGAAGCGCTTGCCGAGGTCGGCGGCCACCGCTTCGCGCAGCGGCGTGATGCCGACGGCCGGGGTATAGCCGTGATGTCCGTCGCGCAGCGCCTTGATCGCGGCTTCAACGATGAAATCGGGCGTGCGGAAATCGGGCTGGCCGATGCCGAGGTTGATGATGTCGCGCCCCTGCGCCGCGAGCGCGTTGGCGCGCGCCAGCACGGCAAAGGCATTTTCCTCGCCGATGCGATCGAAGGCGGAAACGGTTTTCAGCATGGCATTGACCTTCAGCTGGGATAGCCGATTGGACTCGCCACTCGCTATCCGCTTCTCCCCGCTCATGTCGCTCTGCGCACCATGGCCGGCACCAACTGCTTGATCGACGGCGCGCCCACCTGCTGCATCATCGCGTAGGTTTCCGTGCGTAGAAGCTCGAGCACGCGCTCGACACCGCCTTGGCCGAAGGCGCCGAGGCCCCAGATATAGGGCCGCCCGACGCATACGGCGTTGGCGCCGATGCACAGCGCCTTAACAATATCGGAGCCGCGGCGGAAACCGCTGTCGACGATGATGGGAATGCGGCCGTTTACCGCTTCGACGATTTCCGGCAGCGCGTCGATGGTCGAGCGTCCGGAATCCTCGCTGCGGGCGCCGTGATTGGAGACGATGATGGCGTCGATGCCGTTGTCGGCCGCGATCACGGCATCCTCCCAAGCAAGGATGCCCTTGATCACGATCTTCATCTTCGTGGTGTCGCGCAGCCGCTTCAGGAAATCCCAAGTCATATTGGAGGACTGGGTATTCCTCAGCCCGGAGACATCGATGCCCCGGTACATAGCTCGGCGTGCAAGGCTCGTCTGCAGACTGGAGCGGTCGTGGCAGCCGTTGCAGTCGCGCGTGTCGGTGCGCCGCAGCCGAAAGAGCGTCTCCTGATTGCGGCCGCCGGAGCGGTCGACAGTCACGGCCACCGCCAAACACCCGGCCTTCTCGGCGCGTGTGACGAACGCCTTGGCCACTTCCCATTTGTTGGTGGCGTAGAGCTGATACCAGATCGGCGCGCCGCGCGCGGCAATCACCTCTTCCACGTCGGTATTCGTCTGGGTCGAGAGAATCTGGAGGTGGTTGCCGGCCTTTGCCGCCTTGGCAGTGGCGAGTTCACCGTCTTGGTGGAAGGCCTGTTGTCCTCCGACCGGTGCGACGACGATCGGGGTGTCATATCTCACGCCCAAAATCTCGGTCGACATGTCGACCTTGCTGACATCGACCAGCCGGCGCGGACGGAGCTGGAATTTCAAGAACCCCTCGCGATTGGCGCGCACCGTGACCTCGTCGTCGATGCCCGAGGCCATGTAGCCGAAATGCGCGGGTGGAACGTTCTCCCGGCAAACCGGCTCGAAATCGAATACGTTGATCGCCTCCTTCGGCGATTTGATGCGCTCGTCGGCGCGCATGGGCGCCCACGTCAATGGGTCGGGAAGTTTGCTCCGGGGCGCGAGCTCCTCGCCGGCGAAGGCTCCGCCGGTGGCGAGCAGCGGACTTGCGGCCAGGAATTCAAGAAACTTGCGCCGGCTGGCGGCATGATCAGCAAACGACGGCACGGGGACCCTCCCTCGAGCGATTGCCGCGCGAACTCTTTCGGCTGGGATGGACGCGGCACCCGGTCCATCCTACACATCGCCGAAGTCCACAGACAATCGCCCAGCCATCGCCCAGGGAGCTCCACATGCCGACCACGGCTGAAAGCGCGCAACGTTCCGCAAGCTCCATTCAGAAGGATGCTTCGTCATCCCCAATCCCTGGGACGTGGGCTCCGCGCGCTATCTGCAAGGACTGGGATTTAAAGCGCTCGCCACCACCAGCTCGGGCTTCGCCTTCACCCAAGGGCTTCCCGACGGTGCCGTGTCCCGCGCCATCATGCTTGCCCATTTCCGCGAGATCGCGGCGGCGAGCGACGTCCCCGTGAATGCCGACTTCGAGGGCGGCTTTGCCGACGCCCCGGAGGGCGTGGCCGAGAGTGTGAAGTTGTGCGTCGAAACCGGCGTCGCGGGACTTTCGATCGAGGACTCAACCTCCGATCCGGCAATCCCCCTCTACGATTTCGAGCTTGCGCTCTCGCGCGTGCGCGCTGCGCGCGCCGCCATCGATGCGGCTGGCGGCGATGTGGTGTTCACCGCCCGCAGCGAAGGCTTCATCCGCGGGCGGCCCGACCTCGACGAGACCGTCCGACGCCTCAAGGCGTTCGCGGCGGCGGGCGCCGATTGCCTCTATGCGCCCGGCATCAAGACGCGCGAGCAGATCGCGGCGGTGGTGAAGGCGGTGGCGCCGAAGCCGGTGAATTTCCTCATGTCGACCGCCACCGATCTGACGGTGAAGGATCTTGCGGGACTTGGCGTGCGCCGCGTCAGCCTGGGCGGCACGCTCGCGCGGGTCGGCTGGACCGCGGTCATCCGCGCAGGGCGCGACATCGCCGCAAACGGCAAATTCGACAGTCTGGCTGGCAGCATCGCCAATGCCGAGCTCAACGGCTTCTTCCGCGAGGATATGAAGAAGCGATGACAGGCGCGTCGGAGCCGCATCCCATCACCGGGCAGCCAGTCGGATTGGCAGTCGATGCAACGCCCGCGCAGCGCCCCGGGCCAGTAGCGCTCGAGGGCCGCTATGGCCGGGTAGAACGGCTGGCTCAGTATCACGATGAGGCGTTGTGGAAGGCCGTCAAAGGCCACGACCAGATCTGGACCTATATGTCCTACGGCCCCCTCGCGGATTTCGCGGCGTTCGCGCAATGGCTCGCCGGCCGCGTGAAGCTCGACGATCCCTATTCCTACGCGATCATCGATCGATCCAGTCATGCTGTCGGCATTGCGACGTTGATGGAAACCCGTCCCCCCATGCGCGTGATCGAGGTCGGCAATATCCTCTATTCGCCGTCCTTGCAGCGCACGCCGCTCGGAACCGAGGCGCAGTATCTGCTTGCCCGCTACGCATTCGAAGCGCTTGGCTACCGGCGATATGAGTGGAAGTGCAACGCGCTCAACGCGCCGTCGCGGCGGGCGGCGTTGCGGTACGGCTTCGTGTTCGAGAGCATCCTGCGCCAGCATATGATCGTCAAAGGCAGGACCCGCGACACCGCCTATTACTCGATGCTTGACAGCGAATGGCCCAAGCGCAAGGCCGCGTTCGAGCGCTGGCTGGCGCCGGAAAATTTCGACGCGCAGGGACGGCAGCGAACGAGCTTGAGCGAGTTGAATCGGTCTCGTGTCCCGGGCAAGTGAAACGTGCGAAGCGGAACGAGATCCGGGACCCAGGAGCGTTGGAGGCCTATATTTGGCCCCTTGGCCCTGGATCCCCGATCTTCGCTCGCGCCATAGCGCGTCGAAGACGCGCGTAGACGCGCTTTGGACGCTCGCTCGTCCGGGACACGAGAGCAGGAGCAGCGGACGTGCATATCCTCATCACCGGCGCGGCCGGAATGATCGGCAGAAAGCTCACCGAGCGTCTCGGCAAGGAGGGCGCGCTCGCCGGCAAGCCGATCGACAAGTTGACCCTGCTCGACGTCGTCTCTCCGACCAAGCCGGAAGGCTTCAAGGCAAAGCTCAATACCGTCGCCGCAGATCTCGCGGTGTCCGACGAGGCCGCCAAGGCGATCGCGGGCCGCCCCGACACGATCTTCCACCTCGCTGGCGTCGTGTCCGGCGAAGCCGAGATCGATTTCGAGAAGGGCTATCGGGTCAACCTCGACGGCACCCGCGCGCTATTCGAAGCGATCCGCGCGATCGGCGATGGCTATCGGCCGCGCCTCGTTTACACCTCATCCATCGCGGTATTCGGCGCGCCCTTCCCGCCGTCCATCCCTGACGACTTTCATCTCACGCCGCTCACCTCCTACGGCACACAGAAAGCAATCGGCGAAGCGCTGCTCGCCGACTACACCCGGCGCGGCTTTTGCGACGGCGTCGGCATCCGCCTGCCGAGCGTGGTGGTGCGGCCCGGAAAGCCGAACAAGGCGGCATCGGGCTTCTTCTCCGGGATCATCCGCGAGCCGCTCGCCGGGCTTGAAGCCGTGCTGCCGGTTCCGGAAACGGTGGTGCACACGCATGCAAGCCCGCGCGCCGCAATCGGTTTCCTCGTTCACGCGGCGGGCTTGGCGCGCGACGCGCTCGGTCCTCGCATCAATCTCTCGATGCCGGGCGTGTGCTGCACCGTCGCAGAGCAGATCGCGGCGCTTCGCCGAGTCGCCGGCGACGGGGTTGCGGGACGCATTCGCCGCGCCGAGGACCCGTTGGTCGCGCGCATCGTGGCGGGCTGGCCGCAGCGCATCGATGCGCGCCGCGCCCGTGACCTCGGCTTCAAGGCCGAGAGCTCGTTCGACGAAATCGTACGCATCCATATCGACGAAGACCGCGGCGGCACGTTCGTCCATTGACCGACGTGTGCCCGCAAGCAGCTCTTCATCGGTGGCGCATGGCGGGCCTGCGTGCAGATGATGGACAAATGGCTGCCGTTCGGCCGACAATCCCACGTGGTTCCCGCGATTGGAGCGCATTCGCATCGCGTAAAACCGGCGTAATCGACGGAGGGAGCGCATGACGAGCAAAGGCAAACTTTATCTCGGTGCGGCGGCGACCGTCATTGCCTTGGTGCTGGCCGGCACGGCGATCGAGCTCGGCGCCCAACAACTATCCGCCGTCGCCATCGATGACGATGATATCGGCGGCGTGGTCACCGGCGCGAACGGACCGGAGGCCGGCGTCTGGGTGATCGCGGAAACGACGGATCTCCCCACGCGCTACGCCAAGATGGTCGTCACCGATGATCAGGGCCGCTTCGTGGTGCCCGACCTTCCCAAGGCCAAATATAAGCTGTGGGTGCGCGGCTATGGCCTGATCGATTCGCCCAAGGTCGACGGCGAGCCCGGCCAGCAGCTCAGTCTGCGCGCGGTCCCCGCGCCAACGGAGGCGGTCGCGGCGCAGTATTACCCGGCGATCTACTGGTACGCGATGCTGAAGATTCCCCCGACGAGCGAGTTCGGCAAGAAGGACAGCGAGATACCCGAGAAGATCAAACAGACCGATTGGCTCAACCTGATGAAAAACAACGGCTGCATCGGTTGCCATCAAATGGGCCAGCTCTCGACGCGCACGTTGCCGAAAGGCTTAGGCGAATTCTCGACCCATGCCGAGGCATGGACGCGCCGCACGCAAGCGGGCCAATCAGGCGGGCAGATGGTGAATATTCTGGCGGGCCAACTTGCCGGCGCGCCGATCGAGTATTTTGCCGACTGGACAGAACGCATCGAGAAAGGCGAGCTGCCCAAAAGCAAACCGGCGCGGCCGCAAGGGCTCGAGCGCAACGTCGTGGTCACGACGTGGGACTGGGGCGACCCGAAGAAATACTTGCACGACCTGATCTCGTCGGACCGGCGCGATCCCACGGTCAACGCCTACGGCCCGCTGTTCGGTTCGCCCGAGTACTCAACCGACGTCATTCCGATCCTCGATCCAAAAACGCACACGGTCACCACGTTCACCGCGCCGGTGCGCGACCCGGACACGCCGGAAGGACTTGGACCCGGACATGCAGCGTTGGAGAAGCCGCTCGGCCCCTCGCCATACTGGGGCGAGGAGAAGCTCTACGATACGAAAGTCAACAATCATAATTCCATGTTCGACAAGAAGGGCCGCCTCTGGCTTTCGGCGGCGGTGCGCGGCCCCAAGAACCCGGACTTCTGCAAGCAAGGCTCAGACCATCCGTCGGCCAAGCTCACGCCGCTCGAGCAGACGCACCGAGCGCTGGCGATGCTCGATCCCAAGACGATGAAGTACACCTTCGTCGATACCTGCTTTCAAACCCATCACCTGCAATTCGGCTACGACGCCAACGACACGCTGTGGACCTCGAGCGGCGGAGGCGGCGGGGTGGTCGGCTGGCTCAACACCAAGCTGTTCGATGAGACCGGCGACGCCGCGAAAGCGCAGGGATGGACCGCGCTCATCCTCGACACCAACGGCAACGGCAAGCGCGACGAGTATGTCGGGCCCAACGATCCGGTCGATCCCGCTAAGGACAAGCGCATCGGCCAAGTGTTCTACGCGGTGATGCCGAGCCCGATCGACGGCTCGGTCTGGGGCACGCTGCGCGCGGGAGCGGGCCCGGGCGCGATCGTGCGGCTTAATCCCGGCTCCAATCCGCCGCAGACCGCGCTCGCGGAAATCTACAATGTGCCGCTGCCCGGTTTCGGTCCGCGCGGCGGCGATATCGATAGCCAGGGTGTGGTGTGGGTGTCGCTTGCGAGCGGCCACATGGGCAGCTTCGACCGGCGCAAGTGCAAAGGCCCGCTCAACGGACCCAAAGCGACCGGCGACCATTGCCCCGAGGGCTGGTCGTTTTACCAATATCCGGGCCCCGGCTTCGAAGGAATCGGCGAGAACAGCGCCGAGTCCAGCTACTACAGCTGGATCGACCAGCACGACACGTTCGGGCTCGGCAAGGATGTGCCGATCTCAACGGCCGACCTCATGGACGGGCTGGTCGCGCTCAAAGACGGCAAGATGATCTCGCTGCGCGTGCCCTACCCGCTGGGCTTCTACGCCAAGGGGCTCGACGGCCGCATCGATGATCCCAATGCCGGCTGGAAGGGCCGCGGGCTTTGGACGTCGAGCGGCGACCGCGCGCCTTGGCTCATCGAAGGCGGTAAGGGCATGAAGCCAATGGCCGTGCACTTCCAGCTGCGCCCGGATTCGCTGGCGAAGTGAATGAGAGAAGAGCGAGGACAAACGCAGAGGCGGCGCTAGCGCCGCCTCTCTTTTTTTGTAAAAGCTTCCGGAAATGCGCTTCCCCGCCCCGCTCTTTCCCGCAACGCTGGTCCGCCGCTACAAGCGTTTTCTCGCCGACGTCGAGTTGCCCTCGGGCGAGACGGTGACGGTGCACTGCGCCAATCCCGGAGCGATGACAGGGCTCAATGCCGCGGGCGCGCGCGTGTGGCTGTCGATGTCGGCAAATCCCAAGCGTAAGCTCCCCCACAGTTGGGAACTGGTCGAGGTCGACCTCGGCGGCGGCGCCGAGCTCGTGGGCATCAACACGGCGCACCCGAACGCGCTCGCCGCCGAGGCAATCGCCGCCGGCGCCATTCCCGAGCTCGGCGGCTATAGCTTGCTCCGCCGCGAAGTGAAGTATGGCAAAAACTCACGCGTTGATTTCCTGCTCGAAGCGCCGACGCGGCCGCCGTGCTACGTCGAGATCAAGAACGTGCACCTGATGCGACAGACAGGATTGGCGGAATTCCCCGATGCGGTGACCAAGCGGGGGGCCAAGCACCTCGCCGAACTGGGCGAGATGGCGGCTGTGGGCGCGCGCGCGGTGATGCTGTTTCTCATCCAGATTGGCTCCGCGCGACGTTTCAAGCTCGCCCGCGACATCGATCCCGTCTATGGCGCAGCCTTCGATGCGGCACGCGCCAGGGGTGTCGAAGCCCTCGCCTATCGCTGTGGGATCAGCCACGAAGGTATCGAGGTGGTGGAGCCGGTGCCAATCGCTGAGTAACGGCGCGTGCTTTGCGGTCATGTACTAGCGAGGAAGTACGAAGGTCCGTTCGCCCCCGCGAAAGCGGGGACCCAGATCCACGAAGTTTCTGGATTCCCGCTTACGCGGGAATGAACGGAGACAGAACCTCGTTCCCGCTTGCGTCCGGTGCATCGTTGCTTACATTTCCTTTGAGCAGCGGCAGCGGGTGAGCCGCGAGGAGGCGGCGCGGCCGCGATGCTTATGAGTTACGTCGACGCGGCACTCGCGCCCCAACGCAAGACCGGACAGATCAAGCTACACGGGCCGGCCGCCTTCGAAGGCATGCGCAAGGCGGGGCGGCTCGTGGCCGAATGCCTCGACATGCTCGCGGGCGAGATTCGGCCGGGCGTACCGACGGAGAAAATCGACCGGCTGGTGTTCGAGTTCGCGCTGGCGCACGACGCCACGCCTGCGACGCTGATGTACCGCGGCTACCGCAAGTCCACCTGCACCTCGGTCAATCACGTGGTCTGTCACGGGATCCCCGGCGAGAAACCGCTCAAGGAGGGCGACATCGTCAATGTCGATGTCACGCTGATCCTCGACGGCTGGCATGGCGATTCCAGCCGCATGTTCGCCGTGGGGGCGATCCCGCGCCGCGCCGAGCGCCTGATCGAGGTCACCTACGAGGCGATGATGCGCGGCATTTCGGTGATCCGGCCGGGCGCGACGAGTGGAGATATCGGCGCCGCCATTCAGACCTATGTGGAGGCCCAGCATATGAGCGTGGTGCGCGATTTTTGCGGCCACGGCGTCGGGCGACTCTTTCATGACGAGCCCAACATCGTGCACGTCGGACGGCCGGGCGAGGGCATCGTGCTGCGTCCCGGCATGTTCTTCACGGTCGAGCCGATGATCAATCTCGGCCGGCCGCACGTGAAAGTGCTTTCCGACGGCTGGACGGCGGTGACGCGCGACCGCTCGCTCTCGGCCCAGTTCGAGCACACCGTGGCGGTGACCGAGGGTGGCGTGGAAATTTTTACGCTATCGCCACAAGGCCTCGACCGGCCGCGCCCCTCGGTCCCAGCATAAGCGTGCTGCCATTGCAAAATCGGACGGAGCGGGCATCCTTGCGCCGGTGCGCGAGCGAGCGCGCCACGCAGATACATCCATGCCCGGCAGCGACAAAACCCCGAAAGCAGATGCAACGCCGCATTACCACGGGCATCGCGGCCGCTTGCGCGAGCGGTTCCTGCAAAGTGGCAGCGATGCGCTCCACGACTATGAAATGCTCGAGCTGATCCTGTTGCACGCCATACCGCGCGGGGACGTCAAGCCGCCGGCAAAGGACCTGTTGGCGAAGTTCGGCTCTTTCGCCGAGGTGATTGCAGCGCCATCGAGCGGCGATCGCGCCTACGACAGCGATCCACTCGACGAGGAGTTGCGCAAGGACGGCATCGAGATGATCGCGCCGCATCGCAGCAACAGAAGCAAGCCGCCCACGCAAGATCGGCGACGGCTAAG
>Ga0126377_10000541_pt1 | contig 23135 bp, 20 predicted proteins | sample PanSoiMetPlot_22_FD_92647 | JGI IMG/M metagenome (GOLD analysis project Ga0126377, IMG submission 92647) | Tropical forest soil microbial communities from Panama - MetaG Plot_22 | ecosystem: Environmental > Terrestrial > Soil > Tropical forest > Bulk soil | place: Panama | collected 2016-02-17 | reverse complement strand
GGCGAGCAGCCGCGACGGCAGCCTGGGCGTCCCCATGGTGGGCCGGTTCGAGGGCGGCCGCGGCGAGTTCTACGACCAGGAGATGTTCGGCGGCCGCGCCATCACCGTCCGCTTCATCTTCTCCGACATCACACCCACCTCGTTCCGGCTCGAGCAGGCCTTCTCGGCCGACGGCGGCAGGTCGTGGGAGGCGAACTGGATCGCCAGCTTCACCCGCTCGACCTGATCGATCGGTCGGGCTCGATCGGTCGGGCTCGATCAGCGAAGGACGAGCGGGAGGAGGAGCGCGGTCTGCACCGGGCTGGTGGCGAAGCCGGCCAGCTGCTGGTAGAGGCCGACCACGGCCGCCGCCTCGCGCGGGGCCAGGTGGGCCGCCGCCTCGTCGGCCGCGCGGGCCAGGCTGAACGGCATCGAGGACGCGCTCAGGTCGCCGATGAGATCGAGGAGGGTCGGCGGGGCCGGATAGACCTCGAGGGGCGACGACGCATCGAGGTGGGCGAGCTCGCGCGCGGCCGCGAGGGCGTCGTCGAGGCCGCCGATGCGGTCGACCAGGCCGCGCTCGCGGGCCGCCGCGCCGGTCCACACCCGCCCCTGGGCCACCCTGCGCACGTCCTCGATCGACTTCTTGCGGCCCTCGGCCACGCGGGCCACGAAGCCGTCGTAGACCCCCTGCATGAGCTTCTGCACCGCGGAGCGCTCGTCCGCGCTCCAGGTGGCCAGCGACGACCACATGAGCGCGCGCTTGCCGCGGCCGATGGGATAGCCGGTGATGCCGAGCTTGCCCAGGGCCTGGCCGATGGCGAGCTTGCCTCCCACGACGCCGATCGACCCGGTGAGGGTCGTGCGCGAGGCGAAGATCTGGGTGGCGCCGCAGCCGATGTAGTAGCCGCCGGACGCGGCCACGCCGCCCATCGAGACGATGACCGGCTTCTTCTCGTGGAGCTGGGCCAGGGTCTGCCACAGGCTCTCGGACGCCAGGGCGCTGCCGCCGCCCGAGTCGATGCGCAGCACCACCGCCTTGACCTTGTCGTCGGCGGCCAGCGCGCGCAGCGCCGGGCCGAGCACGCGCGGGGCGATCTCGCGCCGCGCCGCCGCCTTGCCTCCGCCCTCGCCGTCCACCACCGTGCCGACCGCGTAGACCAGCGCGATGTGCGGCTCGCGCGGGCGATCGGGCGGCGCCGCGCCGAGGAGCTGCATGAGCTGGCCCATGCCGGGCGGCTCGTCATCGCCGACCTCGACCCGGGTCCATTCGCTGCCGGCGACCACCTGATCGCGGAAGGTCTCGAAGCCGTCCACGCGATCGACCAGGCCGGCGGCGAGCGCGTCGGGGGCCGGGAAGACCGCGAGATCGATCAGCTCGCGCACGCGGGCCGGCGCGAGGTGGCGGCCGGCGGCGATGCCGTCGACCAGGGCGGCGAAGCGCTCGTCGAGGATCGCGCCCAGGGTCTCGATCATCTCGGGCGACGGGCGATCGCGGGTGAGCGGCTCGGCCGCGCCCTTGAACGCGCCGACGTGGAGGAAGTCGGCCTGGATGCCGAGGCGGTCGAGCGCGCCCTTGACGTGGATCGGCACCGCGGCGGCGCCCGACACGACGATCTCGCCGCCGGCGGACAGGCCGATCGAGTCGCAGGCGCTCATGGCGAGGTAGCTGACGTTGGTCGCGCCGTCGGCGTGGCAGTGAATCTTGCGGCCGGCCGGCTGGGCGCGGCGGAAGCGCTCGAGCCCCGAGCGCAGCTCCTCGGCCGCCGCCATGTCGATGTCGGAGGCGCCGAAGCGGACGATCAGCGCGGTGACGTGCTTGTCCTCGGCCAGCTTGCCGAGCTCGTCGGCGAGCGCGCGCAGCTCGATGCCGCCTCCCCCGAGCAGGCTGAAGGAGCGCAGCTCGACCAGCGGGCGGTCGAGCTCGAGCAGCGCGACGTGGGGCCGATCCTCGTCGTAGCCGCCCGAGTGGCGCGGCTCGTCGTACGGGCCGGGCTCGTCGCCGCGGCTGGCCAGGAGCGAGCCGAGGATGCCGAACGGCGAGCCCGCCGGCGCCGCCGCGGGCGACCTGACCGGGGCCGCGGCGTCGGCGGCGCCGGTCCCGCCGCCGGCGACGTCCGACTTCTCGCCGCCGCAGGTGCCGCACGCGCCGGCCGCGATCGCCAGGACCAGCGGGCCGAGGACACGCGGCGAGGTGGCGCTGGCTCGAGCCGGGCGCGCTGCCGGCGTGGCGGCTGCGGCCGGACGGCTCACCGGGCGCCCTGTGGCGCCTCGGCTCCGCTCGTGCCCGAGGTGTCGCCGCTTCCGGCCGAGGAGCTGGTGCCGCTCGAGGCGCCCGTGCCGCTCTGGCCGCCGGTGCCGCTCTGGCCGCCGGTGCCGCTCGAGCCGCCGCTCGTGCCGCTCTGGCCGCTCTGGCCGCTCTGGCCGCTCTGGCCGCTCGTGCCGCCCGTGCCGCTCGGGTCGGTAGAATCGCCGCTGCCGCTCGTGCCGCCACTTCCGCTGCCGCCGCTGCCGCCGCTGTTGTCCGGCGGGGTGGCGCCCTGGTCTCCCCCCTCCGGCTTGCTCTCCGGCTTGCCCTCGGGCTTGCTGCCTGCGGCGTCGCCGATCTCCCGCTTCAGCAGCTCGATGCGCTCGCGCGCCGCGTCGGAGCGCGTGCCGCTCGGGTGCGCGTCCACGAACGCCTCGAAGCGCTCGAGCGCCTGCTCCTTCAGACCCTGCCGCTGGTACGCCTCGGCGATGCCCCACATGGCCGGCTGGTAGCGCGACGAGATGCCCAGCGCCGCGCGGAAGCGGGCATGCGCGCTCGCGTACTCCTTGCGGTCGAGGTGGCAGTAGCCGAGCCCGGTCAGCGCCTCCACGCTCGCCGGATTCATGTCCAGGACCTTGCGGTAGAGCGGCATCGCGCCCCCGCAGTTGCCGTTCTCGGCCAGCTTCTCGGCCCGCTCGAGCACGGTGTCGAACGAGTCGCCTCCGCCCGCGGCCGGCTTGCCGCCGCCCGGGGCCGGCTTCCCGCCCGCCACCGGCTCCCTGGGCTTGCCCGCCTCGGGCTTCCCACCCTCGGGCTTGCCGCTCCCCGCCGACCCGTGGTCCTCGGGAGGCATCGCGTCGCGCGTGTCGACCACCTGCTTGCCTGCCCCGCCCAGCTTGTCGAGCAGCGCGTGCGCGCCGGCGTGGTGGGCCTGCACCTTGAGCACCGCCTCGGCGCCGCTCAGCGCCGCGCCCGCGCTGTCGTCGAGATAGTCGAGCCAGGCCAGGCGGAAGCGCGCCCGCACGTCCTCGGCCGGCGCACCCTTGACCAGCTTCTCGAGCAGGATGCGCGCGTCGCGCAGCCGCTTGTCGCGGATGCGAAGCAGCGCGAGGGCGAGATCGGCGTCGCGCGACACGACCGCGTCGGCCGGATTCTGGGCCACGCGCCGCAGCATCCGCTCCACCTCGATCGTGCGCTCGCCCTCCAGCCTGCGCGCGTCGGCCATGGCGACCAGCGCGGCCGCGCTGTCGGCCTGGTGCGAGAGCGCCTGCTCGGCCAGCTGGTGCCCGGTCTTCGCCCGCGCGTGCGACTGATCGGTGAGCTTCCTGGTGTCGGCCGGCGTCGCGGCCAGCCTGGCCTGGTCGGCGAGCTGCTGGGCCAGCGCGTTCTCGATGCGGGCCCGCGCGATCAGGGTCGCGGGGCTGGCCGCGCCCTCGCCGCCGGCCCCCGACGCTAGCGCCGACAGCTGCTGGCTGAGCGGCTCGAGCGCCTCCTGCGAGTCGGCCAGGAGCGCCGCGTCGGCGTCGTGCACCAGCTTGTCCATCTCGGCAGCCGGCCCCGGCTGGGCCGGCGCGGGCGCCGCCGGTGTCGGCGTGGTCGGCGTGGTGGGCAGCGGCGTGATCGGCGCGGGTCCCGGCGACGGCGCCACCCCGGCGCCCGGCTCGGTCGCGACCTGCGACGGCGCCTCCATGTCCTCCTCGTCGCCGGTGTAGAGCAGGAGGTAGACCACGCCCGCCGCCGCCGCCATGACGACCAGCGAGAACAGGAAGACCCACAGGCCGGTGCGGTTGCGCGGCGCGATGAGCGGCTCGTCGTCGGCGAACGGCATGTAGCGCGCGTTCTCGTGCCTGCCGCCGCCGCCGACGAACACCGCCTCGTCGGACGAGCGCACCCCTCCGCGCGCCATCCCGCTGACCGGGCCGCTGGGACCGGCGTCGCGCCCGCCGCGCAGCCCGCGCTGCGCCTGCGCGCCCGTCGCCCACCCGCCGGTGACCGGACCGGCCGGCGCTCCTGCCGGCGCGGGTCGCGACGGCGGCGGCGTCAGCGGCAGGCCGGCGGTCGGGGGTCGCGGCGTCGCGCCCGGGCCGGCGCCGTCGAGCATGCCGGCTCCGTAGGGCGGCAGGGTCGGCGCGTTGCCGAGCGCCGCCGGCTCGGCCGCCGAGCGTTCGTGGCCGCCCGCGTCCTCGTCGCCCGGATCGTCGTCCGCGGCCTCGTCGCCGTCGATCGGCAGGTCGTGGCCCGACGGCGCGGCCTGCGCGGTCATCTGACCCGCGGCGTGGTGCGCGTCGCGGTGGGCGCCGGTCGTGCGCGCGCCGGGTGGGAGCCCCGCCCCGCCGAGCGGCAGCGTGCGGACGAACGAACCGGGCGTCGAGCTCGCCGCCGCGCTGTGCGGCTCCTGCACGGTCCCGCCGTAGGAGGCGGCGGCCGACAGATCGTCGCCGGAGCCATCGCGGCCGCCGTGCGCGTGGCCGTCGCCGTCGCGCCGATCGCCGTCGAGGTGCAGCGGCGGATCGCCGGCGAAGCCGTCGTCGTCGGACCCCGCGTCCGACGGATACTCGCGCGTGGACGCGCTCCAGCGGCCCGATATGCGCGCCTCGCGCGCCTCGTCAGCGATGCCGAAGAAGGAGGCGAGCTCGCCGATCTCGCCCAGCAGCTTCCACTTCTTGCCGGTGCGCGAGATCGAGCAGCTGCGGCTGACCCGTCCCGACACGATCCACTTCTGCAGGGTCGACAGCTCGCGGCAGGTCTTGATCTCGCCGTCCTCGAGGCGGATGAGCCAGGTGCGCTCGCCGTCCTCGGCGTCCATGAGGACGCTCGACGCGCGCGGCGGGTCCGACATCGAGGACGACATCGACGCCGACTGGGAGGCCGACATCGATGCCGACGCCGGGCCCGGCGTCGGCGTGCGATCGTGCACCACGGGGGGGCCCACCGTCGGGAGGTGCTCCGACGGAGCCTGCCGCGCGCGCACCTTGAACATGTGACCGCAGGTGGTGCACTTGACCGTCACGCCGCCGGGCTTGAGCTTGCTCTCGTCCAGCTCGTATTCCGTCTGGCACTTCTCGCAGCGTACGTCCATTCAGCGTGAGCCTCGGCGCGGCGGCGCCATCCCCCGCCCAGGAGCGGTGTGCAAACTGTAGGCTCTTGCGTGCGCGGAAGCCATCGATTCTCAGCCTATAGCATGGTCACGAGCGACGCACAAAGGTTGCTCGACCCACGGTCGCCTGGTCCGGGCGACCCGTCGGTCAGACGGGGTGCCGACGGAGTCGGCGGAGCCCCCGCTCAATCCCCCCGTCGTCGAGCGACCACTCTGCCTGCGGGGCCACCTCAGGTGCCCCCGTCGAAATCGAGTGGCCGAGCGCGAAAGCGCGAAGCCTGACACCGGAGCTCACCGAGGTCACCGACGTGAGCTCCGGCGTTAAGATGGTCCGGTGAAAGCCAGCGCGGGTGACGAGAGGCGAGCGGGCGAGGCGGGGATGCGCGTGGCGCAGCGCGTGCCGGTGGACGCGTTCGTCAAGGTGCGGGGCGAGGGCGCGCGCGAGTTCGTGTTCCGCACGCGTGATCTGTCCGAAAGTGGACTGTTTCTGTACACGCGGGTCGGCCACTCGTATCCGTTCAAGATCGGCTCGACGCTCGACATCGAGCTCTACGACTACGACGAGTACGTGACGTGCGAGGTCGTGGTCGTGCGCGTGGTCGAGCCGGGCAGCGCGGAGGCTGATCACTACCCGACCGGCTTCGGGGTCCGGATCTCCAGCATCGCGCCCGAACACCGGCAGCGACTGTCCGGGATGCTCGCGCGGCTCAACAAGGGCGAGAGCCTCTACTGATGACGATGATGGAGCGCCGAGCGGGCGCGGGCAGCGGCTCCCGGCGCACTGGCTCCCGGCGCAGCGGCTCCCGGCGCAGCGGCTCCCGGCGATCGGCGCATCCGCGATGGACCGTGGCGAGGCGACACATGCACGTGCGCGCCACCCAGCGCCGCGCGCGCCGACGGCTCGCAGGGGCGACCCCCGGCGGTGTGCTTCACCCCATCGGGGTGCAGCTACGTGCCCTGGAGTCCGCCACTTTCCGGCCCAGATCACCCCGCCACGGTCTCTCAACAGCCTGTGGATAATCTGTGTAGAGCAACTGGATTGAAGGCTGGTCGCTGTGGAGATGAACGCCGGCGTCAATCACGTGTCCCGGCCTACAAACGACCATCGGCGACCCTGGCCCGACCTTCACGCCTGGTACAGACCGAGCAGCCACAGCACGAGCCCCGACGCGACCAGAAGGCCAGCCGTGGTCGCCGCGCGCGGCACCAGCTTGTCGTCGGCGCTGATCCCGCGCCACGCGAACAGCGCGCCGCCGCCCAGCCAGGTGAGAAAGCCGGCGAGCGCGAGCAGGGTCCAGCCGACGTCGGGCGCCTCGTCGCGATCGAGCACGCGGTAGTGCCAGGCCGCGCGCTCGGCCTCGGTCTTGCCCGCGTCGGGCGCGCCGTCCATCCGCGCCAGCAGCCCGGCGATGTGCTTGTTGGCCGGATCGAGCCGCTCCTCGTGCGGGACATAGAAGCTGCGCGTGGCCAGGATGGACCCGCGCACGGCCTGCCACGCGGCCAGGGCGGTGGCGACGTCGCCCTTCGCCTCGGCCTCGCCGGCGAGCGCCTGCAGCCGGTCGTAGGCGTCGACCACGTGCGGCGCGAGCGGCACGTACCAGCGCGCGGCGCGCCGCCACCAGCGGATCGCCTCCTCGTTGTCGCCCGCCGAGAAGGCGCGGTCGCCGTCGTCGAGCGCGGCGCGCCCCTGCCACACGGCGCGGGTCACGACCACGCCGGCGCAGAAGGCGACCACCAGCGCGAGCGCGGCGATCCGCCGCCGCATCACAGGAAGTCCCGCCGCGCGAAGATGACCACCGCGAGCGCGAGCAGGAGCGCGACGTAGAGCGCGCCGTGGCCGGCCGCGGCGGCGACGTAGGACCAGCTCACGAAGTCGCTGTGCACCGACACCACCTTGCCGTGCATTGTACTGCCCGAGACCTGGAACAGGTGCAGGTCGGGCACGATGTAGAGCGCGGCGCGGCAGGCCGCGCGGATGAACGGCGTGGCGGCGGAGTCGACCACCGCGCGCAGCTCGTCGGTGGCGCGCCCGACCAGCCAGATGCCGGCGGTGAAGACGCCCGACAGGACCGGGCTCGAGAACGAGGAGAAGAAGGCCGCCACCGCGGCCACCACCAGCACCTCGATCCACGTGAGCAGGAGCGCCTTGACGATGATGGCGTCGAACGGGACCTCCTGCAGCCAGAACAGCCCGGCCATGAGCAGGGTCGACACCGCGAGCAGGAGGGTGAGGCTGGCCGCCATGCCGGCATAGCGGCCGAGCAGGAGCTCGTGGCGCTCGATCGGCTTGGCCAGCATGGTGTGGATGGTGCGCCGCTGGATCTCGGTGTAGAGGAGGAGCGCGCCCAGCACCATGGCGGTGATGCAGCCGAAGAAGGACGTACCGCCCAGGGCCACGTCGACCGCCACGCGCTTCTCCTGGTGGAGCGACATCTCGCCCAGGACCAGCGCGAACATCATGACGCCGGCCGACACCACGATGACGGCGATGAGGAAGCGGTGGCGGATGGCCCAGCGGAAGGTGTTGAGCCCCACCGCGTAGATGCGGCCGATCACGTCGCGCCCGCTCCCCGGCCGGACCGGCGCGGCTGGTCCGGATCGTGCGCGCCGTCGCCCGCGGCCGATCTTCTGGCCCCGGCCCCGTTGCCGGCCGCGTCCGCGGCCGAGCGGGCCGCGCCGCCCTCCCCCGGCCCCGTCGAGGCCGGCTCCGGCGCCGACGATGCCGACGATGCCGTCGCCGCCGACGACTCCGACGACGGCGAGCCGGGCGATCCAGGCGACCCGGTTCGCCCGGGCGGCGCGGCGCGGCCCAGACCCTCGCTGCCGGCCAGCCGGGCGCGGCGCACGAACAGGTCCTCCAGGCTCTCGTGGCGCGGCGCCACCGACACCACCCTGGCGCCGAGCGCGCGCGCCTCGGCCAGGATCTGGTCGACGTCGGCGCTCGGGTCGAGCTCCAGCTCCAGCTCGTCGCCGCGCCGGTCGAAGCGGCGGCAGCGCGGCTCCAGCGCCTCCGCCGCCGCGCCCGCGTCGGCCGGCAGCCGCAGATGCAGCGCGGTGGACACCAGAGAGCCGTCGACCAGCTCCGAGACCCGGCCGACGTCGTGCAGCTTGCCGCCGACGATGATGGCGACGCGGTCGGCGATCGCCTCGACGTCGGCCAGGATGTGCGACGAGAAGAACACCGTCTTGCCGGCCTGGTTGAGGCCCTGCACGATCTGGCGCACCTCGCGCCGGCCCAGCGGATCGAGCCCCGAGGTCGGCTCGTCGAGCACCACCAGCTCCGGTCGCTCATGAGCGACTGCGCGATGCCGGCCCGCTGCAGCATGCCCTTCGAGTAGCTCTTGAGCGCCTGCTTGCGCGCCCGCTCGAGGCCGACCAGCTCGATGAGCTCGCCGGCGCGGCGCCGGCGCGCGCGCCGGTCCATGCCGAAAAGCCGGCCGACCAGGTCGAGCAGCTCGCCGACGGTCAGGTACTCGTAGAAGTAGGGCGCCTCGGGCAGAAATCCGATGCGCGCCCGCGCCTGCCGGCTGGGCACCGCCATGCCGAACAGCGACGCTCCGCCCGCGCTGGGCCGGATGAGGCCCATGAGGATGCGGATGGTGGTGGTCTTGCCGGCCCCGTTGGGGCCGACGAAGCCGAAGATCTCGCCCCGCTCGACCGAGAAGGAGATGCCGTCGAGCGCGACCACGCGGCGGCGCGAGAACGGCGTGTGATAGACCTTGCGCAGCTCGCGCACCTCGATGATCGGGTCCGCGGACGGCTTCATGCTCATGCCAGCGCCTCGCCCAGCGCGTCGACCACCGCGTCCAGCTCGGCCGAGCGCATCCCGATGTAGAGCGGCAGGGCGAGCGCGCGGTCGTGCAGCGCGTCGGCCTGCTCGAGCGGCACCTGGCCGGCGCGCCGGTGCGGCGGCAGGCGGTGAAACGCGAACGTGGCCGGTCCGCTCTCGATGGCGGCCGCGGCCAGGACCCGGCGCACCCGGTCGCGATCGACGCCCGGCGCCAGCCTGACCGCGAAGGTCTGGTAGGCGTGCACCGCCCCGGTGGCGGGCTCCTGCCACGACAGGCGGCCGGCGCGGGCCAGCGGTGCGAGTCGGCGGCGATAGCCCTCGGCCAGGAGGCGCCGCTCGGCCACCATCTCGTCGAGCCGGGCCAGCTGGGCGCAGCCGATCGCCGCCGCGATCTCCGACATGCGCGCGTTGGTGCCGGCGCGGTGAAAGCTGCCGGGCCCGTCCTGGCCGTGGTTGCGCAGCTCGCGCAGCGCGGCCGCGATCCCGTCGTCGTCGCACAGGACCGCGCCGCCCTCGCCGGTGGTGATCAGCTTGCGCGGATGAAACGACAGGACGGCGACGCGACCCGAGCCGCCGCCGGGCCGCCCGCTGGAGTCGACGCCGCCCAGCCCGCACGCGGCGTCGGCCACGACCGGCACGTCGCTGCCGGCCTGCAGGCGCTCGAGCGGGGCCGCCTCCGCCGGCAGGCCGAGCTGGTCGATCGAGATGATCGCGCGCGGCCGCTCGCAGCCGGCCAGCGCGCGCTGCGCCGCCTCCGGATCGAGGGTCCAGGTGTCGCGGTCGACGTCGACCGCGACGGGCGTCGCCCCGGCGCGCACGACCGCGTTGGCCGCGGCGGGGAAGCCGAACGCGGTCACCAGCACCTGGTCGCCGGGCGCCACGTCGAGCGCCCACAGCGCGAGCTCGAGCGCCGCGGTGCCCGAGGCGGCCGCGACCGCGTGGCGACGGCGGCAGCGCGCCGCCAGCTCCTCCTCGAAGCGCCGGTTCTCCGGGCCCAGCACCAGGCGCCCGGAGCGCAGCGCGCGCTCGGCGGCGGCCAGCTCGGTCTCGCCCAGCGACGGACGGGCCAGCGGGATCACGGCGGCGCGCCCTCGCGCCGGTACCACTGGATGGTGCGCAGGAGCCCCTCCTCCAGGTCGACGACGGCCTGAAAGCCGAGCAGCTCGCGCGCCTTGTCGACCGCCGGCACGCGGATCTCGACGTCGGCGTTGGGCCACGGCACGAACTGGATGTGCGAGCGCGACGACGACAGGCGGACGATCTCGCGGGCCAGGTTGTAGATGGTGACGGTGGAGCGCGGGTTGCCGATGTTGAAGGCGTGGCCGACCGCCTGCTCGCGCTCGAGGGCGAGCAGGATCGAGTCGACGATGTCGTCGATGTAGCACCACGCGCGGATCTGCGAGCCGTCGTTGTGGATCTCGAGCGGCTCGCCGGACAGCGCGCGGCGGATGAAGTGGTGGACTGCCCCCTCGCCGACCTGGCGCGGGCCGTACACGTTGAACGGGCGGATCGAGCAGGTCGGCAGGCCGTGCTCCTTGTGGTAGTTGAGCGCCAGGTGCTCGGTGGCCAGCTTGGCGACCGCGTAGGTCCAGCGCGCCTCGCCGACCGCGCCCAGCGTGGTCGCGTCGAACTCGGTGACGTGATAGGCGTAGCGCCCGAACACCTCGCTGGTCGAGAAGTCGATGAAGCGCGCGACCCGGCCGCTCTCGCGCGCGGCCTCGAGGGCGTTGTCGGTGCCGACCATCGCCACCCGCATGGTCGCGACCGGGTTGGCCAGCACCGTGTCGACGCCGGCGATGGACGCCATGTGGACGACCGCGTCGCAGCCCTCCATGGCGCGGCCCAGCGCCTCGCGGTCGAGCACGTCGCCCCGCACCACCGTCACGCGCGGGTGCTCGGCCAGGCTGGTGCCGCGCAGCGCGTCGCGCCGGAACGTGTCGTAGACGACGACGTGGTTGTGCTTGACCAGGCGTTCCGCGAGATGCGAACCAATGAACCCCGCCCCGCCCGTGATGAGAACACGGCCCCCCGAGATCACGGGGTCATTGTAGGCCGAACCCGCGGCGCAGGCACCTTCCGAGGTGACCAGAGCAGGGGCCAGGATCCCGACCGGGCGCCAACCGGGCCGAGCGGGCCTCGCCCGGGATCGCCCGGGGCATCGCCCGGGCATCGCCCGGGCAACCGGAGACACCCGACGGGCGAGGCACACACGTGGGGGCGCGTCCGCGACCGGGACCGGGTAGACTGCGCCGTCCTCGACCGGCGGTCCTTCATGCACGACAACGAGCGCACGATTCGCGACTTCTACACTGCCTTCCAGCAGCGCGACGCCGCCGCCATGGTGGCGCACTATCACCCGGAGGTCCGGTTCTCGGATCCGGTGTTCCCCGACCTGCGCGGCGAGCGCGCCGCGGCGATGTGGCGCATGCTGTGCGAGCGCGGGGCCGATCTCGCGATCGAGTTCCGCGACGTGTCGGCCGACGACCGGCGCGGCGCCGCTCACTGGGACGCCCGCTACACCTACTCGGGCACGGGCCGCAAGGTGCTGAACCGGATCGACGCGGCGTTCGAGTTCGAGGGCGGGAAGATCGTGCGCCACACCGACTCCTTCGATCTCCACCGCTGGGCGCGCCAGGCGCTCGGCCCGGTCGGGCTGATCCTGGGCTGGACCCCGATGGTGCAGAACAAGATCCGCCGCACCGCGGCCGCCGCGCTCGACCGGTTCGCGCGATCGGGATCCGACGCCGCCGCTCGCTGACCGGCCCCGGGACGGCCGGCCGGCGATCCGGTGCGGCGCGGCGCCGCGAGTGGGAGTAGGATCCGTCGCGGTCGCGGTCGCACGGGGGGTACGGGCCACGGCTGCGCCAGTGGAGTGGGGAAGCGGTCGGCGCCGAGTGGTGCGCCGCCGACGAGTGCCAAGCGGAGAGGAGGGCCTTTCATGCGTGAAGCGTCTCGTGTCTCGACTGCCTGCCCGACCAGGGCTGCGATCCTCGCTGTCGCTGTCGCCGTCCTCTCTCTCGCGGCCGGCTGCGGGGCCACCGCGTCGTCGGTGACGGTGCCGATGACGTGGAGGCCGAGGGAGCCGATGAACCTCAACGCCTTCGCCGGCGGGATACCGCAGACCGCCGTGTTCGTCGGCCCGGTCACCGACAAGCGCGAGCGCCCCAAGCAGGTGGGAGAGAACGTGGAAGGGGGCGCGGGCGAGACCAAGCCGGTCTTCCCCCAGGGCGAGCCGGCGACGTTCGTCCGCGACGCGACCAGGCTTCTCTTCCAGAAGGGCGGCATGAAGGTGGTCGACAGCGACGCCTCGGCCGACCGCATCGTGACGGTCGAGCTGACCAGCTTCTGGACGCGGGAGGCGGAGACCTACGTGGCCGACATCAGCGCGACGTATTACGTCAAGGACAGGTCGGGCCGAGAGCTGTGGAAGGGGGCCGTGAGCGGCACCGCCAAGAACTGGGGGCGAAGCCTCAGCGCCGAGAACTACCAGCAGGTCTTCAGCGACGGCACGATGAAGATGGTCGAGGCCCTGCTGTCCAACGCCAGCTTCCGCGACGCGCTCAAGGACACCGGCGGCCAGGCCGCCGGCGGACCCTGATCGGGCCTGGATCTGACCCTAGCTCCGGGGGAGCGCCTTCCTGACCAGACGCTCGAACTCCTCGATGCGCTCGGGCTCCTCGAGAGCACTGGCGAACTCGGCGATCAACCCGCGGACGCGCGCCATGTCGATGTGGGGGCCGTGAAGACGAAGCAGCCGCTCGACATCCGCGCGGTCGCGATCGCGCCACGCCACCACCTTGTAGACGATCAGATCGTCGGCGAGGGCCACGGGCAGGCGGACGCCCCCGAGGTCGAGCTCCTCCGCTCTCTCGATCGCTTCATCCTCGAAGGGCAGCCAGGCCAGCGTCACCTCCATGGGCGTACCGCTGGCCTCATGCTCGAGCAGGAGCACCTGGTGGGACCTCGCGAAGTCAGCTACGTCGGTGATGCGCCCGACGATGCCCTCGGAGGCCAGGCACGCCAGCAGGTGCTCGAGCTCGATCTGCGGCCCCCACACGGTGGCGTCCGCGTCGTCGGTGCTGCGGATCACGCCCCTGGCAATCACGGCGAGACCGCCGATGAGCATGTAGCGCGCTGCAGCTCGATCGAGCGCCCTCTTGAGGGCCGCCATTGCATCGAGCAGAGCGCGGTCCGCCGGACCCTCCATCGTCATGGCCGGGATCGCGCGCGCAGCCGCGACCAGCGCGCACGGGCCTGGCGGTCGGCCTCGCGGCTCGCTTCGTCCTCCGGAAGCGGCCAGCCGTGCAGGCTGCCGGCGAGGGCGATCATCCTCAGGCCCCTCGCAAAGGCATCCTCGGGCGGGGGAACCGCGCCGGCCGACTCCTCCTCCTCGCGCCGCGAGGCGAGCCGGCGCTGCTCGACCCAGCGTCGAATGTCGGCCGGCTTCACGGCCCGGAGCTTCACGGTCCGGAGCGTAACACCTTCCTGGGCGCGCGGTTCCGGGCCCCTTCGCCGGCGCCGGCCGCGCGACCGGCCAGGTGGCGGCGCTCGGCGGGTGTGAGGCCGCAGAGCGACTCGACCCGCTCGTCGATCAGGCGATCGAGCTCCGCGGCATCGGGCCCGGGCGCGGCGGCCGCGCGCCGGCGCGCCAGGCGGTCGAGCTCGGCGATCGCCGATGGCGTCCACGCCGCGTCGGGCGGGTGGGGCAGCGCGGCCAGGTGCTGGATCTTGAGCTCGGCGAACAGCCGGCCCACGCGGGGCACCATGGCGCGGAAGCACCAGGTGAGGAGCCGGCTGTTCAGGACCGCCACCGCGGCCCGCAGCGCCGCGGCCGACGACCGGGCGCGCGGCAGGACCAGGAAGAGGTTGTTGCTGGCGTGCAGGCCGTCGGGCTCGTGCGCCGCGACCAGGTGATCGCCGGTGCGGCGCACGAGGATCTTGGCCCGGCGATGCCACTCGAGGCGGCCGAGGTTGGCGTAGTCGCCGGCCGCGCGGTCGATGGCGCCGGGCGCGAGATCGATCCAGCCGCCCGCCCACGCGACCGCGTAGCGCCGCACCTCGCCGCGGCCGACGACCAGCCGCCCCAGGCGGGCCCCGCGCCGCGCCGCCTCGCCCGCCGCCGACGCGGGCAGGAACAGCTTGGCGCGCGCGTTGCCGCTGTGCACGCCCTCGTGGATCTCGAAGCGATCGCCCACCCGCGGCAGCGCCGCCAGGCGATCGAGCAGCGCCAGGTCGGGCGCGCCCAGGTGCAGGTTCAGGCAGCAGCCGGGCAGGCGGCCGAACACCGACTGGGCCTGGCGTCGGGTCGGCGGCGGGCGCTCGCGCCAGTCGGGCGGGAGGGTCAGCCAGATGGACACGCGATGGCCCGGCGGCGCGGCGCCCGGGCCGCGGCCGACCATCACGACCGCGTCCAGGTTGACCGCGGGGAAGGCGCGCCCGGCGTGCGCGATCCACTCGAGCGCCGAGCCCTCGACCAGGAGGCGCCGCAGCGGCTCGTGGTTCTTGAGCAGGATGACGTCGGGCAGGACCATGCCCCAGCGCCCGCCCGGCGCCAGCAGGGTCTGCGCGCGCTCGACGAACAGGGCGAACGGATCGATGGCCCCGCGCGCCGACGCGAACGCCGCGCGGTGGCGCCGGCGCTCCTCCGCGCTCAGGCGAAACCGCTTCTGACCCCACGGCGGGTTGGTGACGACCGCGTCGAAGCCCGCGGCCGGCGCGGAGTCGGCGGCCAGCGCGTCGCCCACGCGCACCGCCCGGGCCAGCTCCTCGGCCGTCGCGTCCGGCACCGCCAGCGCGAGCGCGAGGCGGCACACCGCGGCCGCCTGCGGATCGATGTCGATGCCGGACAGGCAGCCGAGGATCGCGCGCCGGCGCCCGCGCCCGACCCGCTCCTCGACGGCGCGCAGCGCGGCCAGGAGGAACGCGCCGCCGCCGCACGCCGGATCCAGCACGCGCAGCCCCAGCGGATCGCGCTCGCGCTCGCCGCACAGGGGCTCGAGCGCGCGCTCGACGGCGAAGTCGACCAGATGCGGCGGCGTGTAGTAGATGGCCGCGGCCCGGCGCTCGCCGCGATCGACCGCGCGCTCCCGCTCGTAGACGGCGCCGGGCAGCTCGGGTGAGAGAACGCCGCGGGCATCGGCCTCGGCGGCGATGGCGGCGAGGAGCGGCGGATCGAGCCCGGCGGCCGCGGCGGCGAGGGCGGCGGAGAGCGGAGCGCACCGCGAGAGGAGACCGGAGTCGAGTGCGCGCGCCTCGCGGATCATTCGCGAACATGGTCTATCACGCCGATCCCACTGGAGTGCGCGGCGGCCCCCGATAGGCTAGCCTGGTGGTGCCGTGCTCCACCGCCGCCAGTTCCTGCGCATCGGCCTCGCCGCCACGGGCGCGGCCGCCGCCGGCCTGCGCGCCGGGCGGGCGCTGGCCATCGGCGAGAGCGAGCTCTTCCGCTTCGGCCAGCTGCAGCTGGGCCAGAGCTGGAATCCGCGGCCGAGCGCGCTCAGGCGCATGTCCTGGGAGGTCGACAAGCGCACCTCGGTGTCGGTCGGGCTCGAGCCGCGCGCCCTGCCCTTGCGCGGCGCCGGCGCCCGGCTGCACGAGACCCCGTTTCTCTACCTGGCGGGGGACCGCGAGTTCGCGATCCCGAGCGAGCCGGACGTGGAGGCGCTGCGCCGCTTCCTCACCTTCGGCGGCTTCCTGCTCATCGACTCGGCCGAGGGGGCCACCGGCGGCGCGTTCGACGGCTCGGTGCGCCAGCTGATCGAGACCCTCTATCCGGCGCCGGCCACCGGGCTGGAGATCGTCCCGCGCGATCACGTGGTCTATCGCTCGTTCTATCGCCTGGAGCAGCCGGTCGGCCGCCTGGCGCTGAGCCCGACCATGGACGGGGTCATGCGCGACGGGCGCATGGTGGTGGCCTACGTGCAGAACGACCTCGGCGGGGCGTGGGCGCGCGACAACTTCGGCAACTACGAGATGCCGTGCGAGCCGGGCGGCGAGCGCCAGCGCGAGATGGCGTTTCGCCTCGGGGTCAACCTGGTCATGTATGCCCTCTGCCTCGACTACAAGAGCGACCAGGTCCACGTCGAGTACCTGATGCGCAAGCGCCCCTTCCGCCCCCAGGACGGCGCGGAGGAAGCCAGCCCCGGAAACCGGTAGCGGTGCCGCGAGTGCCGCCAGACCGGATGGGTACGAGGGCATGGTGACGAGGGCATGGTGACGAGGGCATGGTGACGGGGGCATGGTGACGGGGACGCGATGCTGATCGAGCTGTTCAGCGCGTCGCATCGCATCGCGCTGGGCGGCGCCGCGGCCGGGTTCGCGCTGGTGGCCGGAATCCTGGCCTGGCGGCGCGTGCGCGCCGGCGCGGTGGTCGCGGCCGCCTCCGCCGCCGCGGTGGCCCTGATCCTGCTCGGCCTCGAGCAGGTGATCGCCTGGCTGGTCGCCGTCTCGGCCCCGGGCGCGTCCGACTTCAACGAGTACCGCTGGGTGCTGCTGGCCCCGTGGGGTCGCGCCGGCATGGGCCTGGGCCTCCTCTGCGTCGGCGGCGTGATCGTCCTGGCCTGGCTGTCGACTCAGCGCGTGCTGTCGCCCTGGCGGCGCGCGGTCCTGGTCGCGCTGCGCTCGGCCGCCGCCGCCTGCGCGCTCACCCTCTTCCTCGAGCCGGCCATCGAGCTGCGCCAGGTCGCGCGCGAGCCCAACCGGGTGGCGGTGCTGGTCGACGACTCGCTGTCGATGAGCCTGCGCGACCGCACCGACGGGCCGACCCGGGCGCAGCGGGCGCGATCGATCGTCGAGCGCTCGTCGGGCGCGTTCGCCTCGTGGCGCGCCGACCACCACATCGACTTCTACACCTTCTCCGACGCGCTGGTGCCGGCCAGCGAGCCCACCGTCGGCACCGCGCCGCCGGCGGGCAAGGCCACCCTGGTGCGCCAGGCGCTCGAGCAGCTGCGCGCCCACTACCAGGGCTCCGACCTGGCCGCCATCATCCTCATCAGCGACGGCATCGGCACCGGCGACTTCGCGGAGGGGGCCGGCCTGGGCGCGGCGCGCGACTTCCTGCGCTCGCTCGACGCGCGCGTGCACACGGCGTGGGCCGCCCGCCCCGGCCTCAAGGACGTGGCGGTGTCCAGGATCCTGGCCGACGAGTTCGCCTTCGCGCGCACCGTCGTCAAGGTGGAGGTGGTGCTGCGCTCGACCGGCTACGGCGCGCGCCGCATCCCGGTGACGCTCTCGTCCGACGGGCGCGCGCTGCGCCGCAAGTGGGTCGACATCGGCTCCGGCGAGCAGGAGGAGCGGGTCGAGTTCGAGTTCACGCCGCCCAAGGTCGGCAAGTACGTCTACGAGATCGCCACGCCGGTGGCCGGCGACGAGGCGGTGGCCGAGAACAACTCGCGCTCGTTCGTGCTGCGCGTCATCCGCGACAAGATCCGCGTCCTGCAGGTGGTCGGCCAGCCCAGCTGGGACGTGCGCGCGCTGCGCGGCATGCTCAAGCAGAACCCCAACGTCGATCTGATCTCGTTCTTCATCCTGCGCACCCAGGACGACATCCTGCACGCGTCGAACGACGAGCTGTCGCTCATCCCGTTCCCCACCCAGGAGCTGTTCGAGGAGCAGCTGCCCTCGTTCGACCTCATCGTGCTGCAGAACTTCGACTACTACCCCTACGGCATCGCGCCCTACCTCGACAACATCAAGAGCTACGTGATGGGCGGCGGCGGGCTGGTCATGCTGGGCGGTCCGCTGTCGTTCGGGGCCGGCGGCTATGCCGGCACGCCGGTGGCCGACGTGCTGCCGCTCGAGCTGCCGCCGCCCAGCGTCCCGCCCGAGCGCCAGCTCGACACCGCGCCGTTCTCGCCCCAGCTGACCGAGCAGGGCCGCGTGCACCCGATCACCGCGCTCCGCTTCCAGCCGTCGGACAACACGGCGGCGTGGCGCGCGCTGCCGGCGCTCCACGGGATCAACCTGGTGGCCGACGCGCGCCGCGACGCGCTGGTCCTGGCCGTGCACCCGACCCGGCGCACGGCGTCCGGCCAGCCGATGCCGGTCATCGCGGCGTGGGAGGTGGGCCAGGGCCGCTCGCTGGCCATCACCACCGACTCGCTGTGGCGCTGGGGCTTCGTGGCCGCCGCCACCCAGGGCGACGACGGCCGCTCCTACTTCAAGCTGTGGGAGAACGCGATCCGCTGGCTGATGGACGACCCCGACCTGCGCTATCTTCGCATCGAGAGCGACCGCATCGAGTACGCGCCGGGCGCGCCGGTCCGGCTGAGCGTCCGCCTGCTCGACCGCGACTACAAGCCGCGCGCCGACGGCCCGGTGTCGGTCGAGGTGACCCGCGGCAGCGACCCGGCAAGGACCGAGAAGGTGGCGCGAGTCGAGCTCACGACCGGCGAATCGGGCGAGGCGACCCACGAGCTCGACCGGCTGGACGCCGGCGTCTACCGGGTGACCGCCCGGTCGAAGGTGGGCGAGCGGGCGGTCGAGGCCAGCGACATCTTTCTGGTCCGGCAGGCCAGCGAGGAGCTCAGCCGGCCCGCGCCCACCCAGGAGCTCCTGCAAGTCCTGGCCGACACGACCGGCGGCCGCCAGCTGGGGCCGGTCGAGGCGCTGCCGGCGGATTTGCCCATGGCCGAGCCCCGCGTGGTGCGGGTCGATCGGCGCTCCGACGTCGAGCTGTGGAGCCGCCCCTGGCTGCTCCTCGCCGCGCTCATGCTCCTCGGACTCGAGTGGGCCTTGCGCGGACGGATCGGCTATTTGTAAAACCCACTCGCCCGGTTCAGCCCATGCTCGCACTCGACAGCCTCGTCATCGATCTCATCTTCAGAGCCAACGCGGATCTCAAGCCGGAGGACCTGATCCTGGCGCTGGGGGGCGATGACATCGTCCGCGAGCGCAAGATCCTCGATCCCGACATGCAGGATCCGCGGTTCGAGCTCGAGCTCTCGCCCTCGATGCCGTTCCGCCGGCAGGGCGAGCGGCGGCTCATGGTCATCGACGACTCGGTGGCGCCGATGCGAAAGGACCCGCGCACCGACGCGGTGATCCCGATCGACCTGCGCCCCGAGAAGGAGCGGCTCATCCAGGCCTGCACCTCGACGCCGGTGCGGCTCGGGCGGCTGAACGCGCTCGGCTCGTGGGGCGACGCGGTGCTGGTGGCGCGCGACGCGCGCGACCTGCGCGGGGCGTGCCTCATCCCGTGGGCGCTCGATCCGACGGTCGATGTGAGCGGCAAGCGCCGGGCCAGCCGGCTCAGCCAGGCCGAGTTCGAGGAGAAGCTGCTCGCCTTCGACAAGCGGCTCGAGGAGCTGGACGAGAAGGAGATCCTCGCGCACCTGGGGCCGGTCAACTTCGAGCGGCGGGGCGAGCTCCTGGTCATCGACGTGCTCGAGAACGACGGCACCTGGGACATCCGGCGGTCGATACAGATGGAGGCGGCGCTGGCCGCGCTCGACCGGTTCTCGCTCATCCCGGGCGCGCCGGCCACCCCGCGCCAGCCGGCGCCTCGCCCGGAGGCGGCGCGCAAGCCGGCCGCCGAGGCGCGACCGGCCGCGGCGGCCGCTGGTGGTGGCGGTGGTGCCGGTGGTGCCGGTGGTGCCGGTGGTGCCGGCGGTGGCGGCGGCGCTGCGGCGGCCCCCGAGCCGGCGGCCGCCGCGCTGCCGCCCCTGCGCGCGGCGGCGATCGGCGACCAGATCGTGCTCATCTTCCCGCGCGAGCGCTTCGATCTGGACGTGGCCGCGGCGATCGGCAAGCGCGACTGGGACGCGGTGCTCATGCCGCAGGACACGCTGGCCGGCAACCAGCGCGACCGGGTGTTCCGCAACGGGGCCGGCTTCGTCGCGCCGCTCGAGTTCCTGTCCGAGGTCTTCCTGGAGGGCAAGCCGCTCACGCGGCCCGAGCTCGAGCGCCTGGCCCAGCCGGTCGGCGAGGGCGCGCGCTCGCTCGAGGTGCACTGCCCGCGCTTCGGTCCTGCGCTGCTGCTCGACGTGAAGGACCGCGGCCGCTTCATCACGTCGGAGCGCGGCGCGGCCGAAGCCGTCCTGGCCCTGCTGTGAGGTCACGCGCCGTCGTCGTCGCGCTTGTCGCCGTGGTGGTGGCGCCCGCCGCGGACGCCGGCGCAAAGCCGAAGCCGCCGTCGGGCCGGATCATCTATGTGCAGAAGGGGGCCGTGTGGCGCGCGGCGCTGGCCCAGCCCGACAAGCCGGAGAAGCTGCTGGTCCTGCCGGCGGCGGCGCGCAAGCGGCCCCGGCTGGAGGCGGCCGGCGACGGATCCGCGCTGCTCATCGACCTGGGTCGCAATGCGGCCTGGGTCGATCTCGCCAGCGAGCCGCCTGCGCCGCCGGTCTACCTGCCGTGCCGCGGCCGCGCGCACCTGTCGCCGGGCGGCGAGCTGGTGCTGTGCGCGAGCCGGGTCGGCGACGGCACGGTCGCGTTCCGGATGCGCCCGCGCCTGGGCTCCTCGCTCCTGGCCGGCTTCGACCCGGCGGCGACGGCGCTGGCCGACCTGCGCGGCGAGCGCGTGGTCACCGCCGATCACGACGCGCTGTGGGAAGCCTCGGTCGCGCGGCCCGACCAGCGCGTGCGCGTGGCCCCGCACGTCCCGGTCGGCGCGCTGTCGATCGCGCCCGACGGCCAGCGCGCGGTCGGCCGCTATCCCGACGGCCAGGACGGAAGCAGCCTGTTCGGCTTCCGGCTCGACGGGCACGGCGCTCGCCGCAAGCTCGGCCCCGGCACGCCGATCGCGTGGTCGGCCGACTCGGTGTGGCTCGCCATCTTCGACCAGGACATCGCCTGCGCGGTGAAGGCGGTCGGCGGCGAGTACAAGTGCTGGAACAAGTACCGCCCGCTCGCGATCGATCACGACGGCTCGTGGATGCTCATCGCGAAGCCGTTCAAGGGGCGCAGCCAGCGGCTCGACCTGTTCCTGGCGGAGGTCGCCGGCCCGCACTCGGAGAAGCCGCTCAAGGTCCTGAGCGGCGCGGCGACCGCGACCCTCGTGCCCTGACGCTCGCGGGCGGCGCGGCGGTGTGAGGTAGGGCTCGCCGGGCTCAGGCGGGCTGCAGCTCGGCGGCCAGCGCGCGGACCTCGGGGTCGGCGATCTGCCCGCGGATGTCGTCGATGAGGGTGACGATGGCGGGCGGCCCGCCGCGCTCGAACTGGGGCAGCCCGCTTCCGGGGCGGCCGAGGTAGACGGGCGCCGGGCGGTACTTTCCGGCGACGAGCAGGCCCTCGCGCTCGTGCACGGCGATGACGGCGGCGAGCGCGTCGGTGAAGTGGCGGTCGCGCTCCTGCCAGCCGGTGGCGGTGACCATGCGGGTGATGGACTCGTGCACGCCGGCGGCGGCGGTCAGGCGGGCGAAGGCCGAGCCGAACCACTTGCTGTAGGGCGCGTACCGCCGCTCGAGCTGGAAGCAGAGCCGCATCAGCGACTCGGCCAGGCGAGCGCCGATGATGGCGGATCCGGCCTCGTCGCCGCGCGATCCGGCCCGGCCCAGGAAGGCCTGCTCGTCGGCGATCTTCATCCAGTCGGCCGCGATCAGGTACAGGCGGATGGCGTCGGGATAGAAGGCGAGCGCGCGGCGCGCCTCCTCGAAGCCGAGGTCGTCGCGGAACATCTCGCCCGCCGTCACGTTGAGGAGGGAGTAGCCGCGCATGGTCAGCCACTCGCGCGGCGCGATCCCGGTCGCGCGCTCGACGCCGAGGTTGTTGCGCAGGAAACCACCTGGCGTCGCCATGTCGACCCAGTGCCTGACCGGCGGGGCATCGACCGCGACACGCAGCATCCCCGCGTAGCTGGTCGAGTAGCCGCGGAAGCCGAGCGGCAGGCCGGCGGCCAGCGCGGCGTCGAGCTGCCGGCTCACGTCGTCGAAGCGCTCCGCCGGGAGCAGGAGCTGACAGCGCGGCCCCCAGCCGTGGTCGCGCGACACGGCGTCGTCGAGGCCGATCACGTCCGAGCAGTCGCCGAGCAGGCCCGCGCTGTAGGGCAGCGCCGGCATGACCCGCGCGATGAGCGGCGCGACCGCCTCGTGGAAGAAGGCCCGCGCCAGCTCGAGGCCGGTCACGTCGGCGGGCGCATCGGCCGTCGCATCGGCGGGCGGATCGGCGGGCACAGGATGTGAACGGTCACGGCCCCGGCCCGCTTACAGACGGCCGGGCGCGGCCGGGCCGAGCGGCGGGGCCCGCGCGGCTCCGGAGGCCAGGCGCACGAGCGGGCTCCGGACGAACCCGGGGCCGCCGACCTCGATGCGCCGGAGGATGTCGAGCACGCCTGCGTCACGCCCGCGAAGCCGAGCCCCACCGACAGCGGCGCGTCGCCCTCGTCGAGCTCGATCTCGGCGATGTCGAGCGCGGCGGAGTCGACGCCGGCCACCCCGCAGCAGGCCGAGGCGCCGCGCAGCCACGCGCCGCGCCCGAGGCACCCGTTGCTCGGCACGCCGATCTCTCGCGCCTTTCGGTCGAGTCGACGGGTGGGCGCTGCGCCGCGCCGCCTGCCGGCCGCTCTTCGGGCGCCGGTGGCGTCGGACGGCGCCTGCCCGGGCGCCGAGGCGAGGGGGCCTCGAGTCCCGGTGGACCGCATCCGGATCACGCGAGCCATGGTGTCGGACGCGCGCCCGCGGAAGAGCGGCCATGACGGGCCGCCGCGAAGCCGCTCATGAGTCGTTGGGTCCGCCCGCGATCCGTGGACTCGCCTGGAGCCGTGAAGAGCGAGACTGCCAGTTTCTTTGCATGGCTGTCGTTCATGCTTGACGGCGCCGCGGGGGCGCGTTGTCCGCGCCTCGCCTCTCGCCCCGCCACATCGCGCGTGGCGCATCCTGCTCGCCGACGGGAGAGGATCGACCTGGCCAGGCGAAAAATCCGGTCGAGGTGCCTCGCAGCCGCCGAGAGCGGCTCTCCGCGAGCCCGAAATCTCCATGATAAGGATGAGAGCATGGAGCATGGAGAAGAGGCCTTTTCGCTGTCACCGTCGGCGCTGTCACCGACGGAGATCGACGCCCTGGCCGACGATATCGCCGTGACCGCCGCGC
>Ga0126377_10000540_pt1 | contig 23151 bp, 22 predicted proteins | sample PanSoiMetPlot_22_FD_92647 | JGI IMG/M metagenome (GOLD analysis project Ga0126377, IMG submission 92647) | Tropical forest soil microbial communities from Panama - MetaG Plot_22 | ecosystem: Environmental > Terrestrial > Soil > Tropical forest > Bulk soil | place: Panama | collected 2016-02-17 | reverse complement strand
GTGGACCTGCAATATCTGCGCGCCGCCGGCGTGCAATAGTCAAGCTTCGTAAACGCACTCCATGTTGTTTAACGAATTTTCGATCCAGTTCAAGGTCGCCTTGGTCACCATCTGGATATTTCCGTTTCTGGTGCTGGCGGCCCTTACACGCGACTGGCTCTTGTGGCTCACCAAGATCGTTTGCTCATGGACGGCCGTCCCGCTCCTTGCGTCGGCCTTCGTCCTGCTGATGGCAGTCACGACGAATTATGAAAGTCTCCGCAAAATGAACATGTCGCTACAGGAAATGGTGAGTAGTTCGTTCTTCGGAGTTGTCGTCTTCTTCCCCGGACTAATATTGGTGATCGTGCTCGGAACGCTGGCTGCGATATTCCGTCCTGGCCTTCCAAACATCTTCCTCGTGGGATTGTTGCACTATTGTTTCACGTATTTTACCTGATGAGCGTCATCATCCTGGCAACGCAATGATCTGCCGAACCATCATCACCGTATGCCTCTGTCTCGGCATGGTCCGGTCCGTCGCTGCGGAGGGCGTCACGCTACGCTACGGCCAGATCCCGTCGACCGCGCGCAGCGTATCCGGGCTCTATCTTTCCATCGCGCAGCAGAAGGGCTTCTTCGCCCGCGAGGACATCAAGCTGGAGCTCGTTCCCATCCCAGGCGGCACCGACAACATGGTGGCCGCGCTCGACCAGGGCACCGTGGATGTCACGCAGACCGCCACGCCCTACCTGATCCGCTCCGCGCTCGCGGGCTCCGACGCGGTGGGCATCGCAGGCGAGACCGCCAATCCGATCTACAGCCTGATCGCGAAGCCGGAGATCCGCAGTTTTGCCGACCTCAAGGGCAAGGTGGTCGGCCTGTCGCTGCCGGTCGACACCATCTCGATCTCGATGCGCAAGCTCTTCGCGCTCAAAGGCCTTGGCGACACCGACTACGCCGTCAAGGAGCTCGTCGGCACGCCCGTGCGTTTCGACTGCCTCAAGCGCGGCGACTGTGACGCCGTGCCGCTCGGCCAGCCGGATGATCTCGTTGCCGTCGGGCAGGGTTATCGCCGGCTCGGCCTGTCGACCGAGGCGGTGGCCGCCTTCCAGTTCCAGGTAGTGGCGGCGCGGCGCGCTTACGCGCAGGCGAACAAGGACACGGTCGTGCGCTTCGTGCGCGCGCTCGGGAGCGCATTCCGCTTCATCCGCGACGACGCCAACCGTGCCGACGTCGTCAAGGCGATCGTGGAATTGACGGGATCGTCGGACGAGATCGCGCGCGCCACGCTCGCGCTCTATTTCGAGCCGGACCGAGGCGTAGTTCCGAAGCAGGCCGAGATCGATCTCGCCGGGCTGGCGCAGGTCATCGCGTTCATGGGCGAGGGTGGCGTGATCAGTAAGCCGCTGCCGCCGCCCGACCGGTTCGTGGACTTACAATATCTGCGCGCCGCGGGCGCGCAGTAGCGCCGTATCCGTGCGTCAGTATCGCTCGATGCCCTTGATATCGACGACCCGGCTCCAGCGCATGGCGTCGCGCGCGATGTAGTCCTGCATCTGCTCGGGCGTCGACGGCGTCGGAATATTGCCGACGGTGGCGAGCTTCTCGCGGATGTCCGGCAGCTTGAGGATTTCGCCGATCTCGTAATTGAGCCGGTCAACGATCGGGCGCGGCGTGCCGCCGGGCGCCGCGAGGCCGAGCCATGACATCACCTCGAAGCCGGGCAGGGTCTCGCCGATCGCCGGGATGTCGGGCTCCAGCACGAAGCGCTTGCGCGAGGAGACCGCGAGCCCGCGCAGGTTGCCCCCCTTGATCTGGGCGAACGCGATGGTGCCGGTCTCGATCATCACATCGAGGCGGCCGCCCAGGAGGTCCTGCACGATCTGGGTGTTGCCGCGATACGGGATGCCGCGCAGCGAGATGCCAGCTTCGACGTTGATCAATTCGCCGGTGAGATGATGCACGCTGCCGGGCAGGTTCATGCCGTAGGTCACGTCGAACGGCGCCGCCTTGGCGCGGGCGATGAGGTCGCCGAAGCTCTTGATCGGGGAGTTCGCGGCGGTCGCAACCACCATCGGATAGCCCGACACCAGCGTGATGAAGGTGAAGTCGCGGATCGGATCGTAGGGCAACGACTTGGCGACCGCCGCGCGCGCCGAGAAGGCGCCGGTCAACATGCTGATGAGGTACCCGTCAGGGGGCGACTTGGCGACCGTGTTCCAGGCCGCGACGCCGGTCGTCGCGGAATTCTCTACCACCACGGCTTGCCCGAGCCGCTCTGCCAGTCGGTCCGCCAGCAGCCGGCTGACGAAGTCCGGGCTGCCGCCCGCCGGCGTTCCGGTGACGATCCGGATTGTGCGCGCCGGCCACTGCTGGGCGGCGAGCGGCGAGGCCAGCATGGCCGAAAGCGCAGCGGCGAGGAGGAGAGGGAGCAGTCGCATCACGAGGGCCATGGCTGTGCGGGGGTCACGCCGCGGGCCGATCCGCCGGCGCGCGTCGCCTCCAGTCGGCCCGCGGCAATCGGCGGAACTGCGCCATCGATCGGCTCATCGACGTTCTCCCCAGGCCCCTGCAAGATCCGGCCCCAATGGTGTTTTTTTGGCCGGCGCCGCGTGGGTCTCGGCGCGCGGCGGGCGGAGATTATCACCAGGAGTAGCAGGGAGGACAGATGCCCTAACAGCGCCCCAGGGATGCCGCGGGCGACCCTGCGGCGAGGGTTCAGCCGCCCTTGTCGGTCGCGTTTTCGGGGGTCTTTTCGCGGGTCTTCTCGTGGGTCTTGGCCTCGTTCCAGAGGTCGTCCATCTCTGCAAGGGTGGCCTGCTGCGGGGTCTTGCCCCGCTCCGCCAGTGCCCGTTCGATGGCGGCGAAGCGGCGCTCGAATTTCCGGTTGGTGGCCCGCAGCGTCGCCTCCGGGTCGGCGTCGAGATGACGGGCGAGGTTGACCACGGCGAACAGGAGATCGCCGACCTCCGCCGCCGCATCGGCGCGGTTGCCGGCCGACAGTTCCGCCTCGATCTCGTTCGCCTCCTCACGGATCTTGGAAAGCACCGCACGAGGGTCGTTCCAGTCGAAACCGACCTTGCCGGCCTTGGCCTGCAGCTTGAGCGCACGGGTCAGGGCAGGGAGCGCCACCGGGACGCCGGCGAGGGCGCTTGCCTTGCCCGCCGCGTCCGTTTCTTGGCCGGTTCCTTGGCCGCCATTCGCCTTCTGGGCTTTCTCCTCGGCCTTGATACGCTCCCAAAGGCCTTTGACCGCTTCCGGCGTGAGACCGCCGGCATCGCCGAACACATGTGGATGCCGCCGGACGAGCTTTTCGGTCAATGTCTGCACGACGTCGGCGAATTCGAAGGCGCCTTGCTCCTGGGCCATGCGGGCGTGAAAGACCACCTGCAGCAGGAGGTCGCCGAGCTCCTCCCGCAGATCCCCCAGATCGCCTCGCGCAATAGCGTCGGCGACCTCGTAGGCCTCCTCGATCGTGTACGGCGCGATGGTCGCGAAATTCTGCTCCAGGTCCCACGGACAGCCGGTGCCGGGCGTGCGCAGCGCGGCCATGATCTCGAGCAACCTGGCGATGTCGCGGGAAGGGGTCATTCTGTCGGTCCTCTGTCGGCCGTTCCGTAGACTATATGAGACCGTTGAGCTATCCCGTCATCCGGCGAGTTTTGCACCACCATCAAGGTGTCCGATGCGCATTTCGGTCCGATTGTCCGGTCTTCTGATCGCGACCCTGCTCATGGTCGGCTGCTCGGCCAAGCAGGATCTCGCCGAAGTTCAGGAAGGGATCGCGCATTTTCGGCAATTGATGGCGGACCGGCAGTTCGAGCGGATCTATTCAGAAGGCGCCGACCAACTCAAGAAATCGATGACACAACAACAACTGGTCCGCCTGCTGTCGGCGATCGACAGCAAGCTCGGCGCAGTCAAATCGGCCGAATCCAACGGCTGGAGCGTGAACTACAACTCCTCCGGAACCACCGTTACGCTGCGCTTCAAGACGCAGTTCGAACGCGGAACAGGCGCCGAGACCTTCACGTATCGCATCGTCGGAGGGAAGGCGCTGCTTGCGAATTATCAGATCAACTCGAACGATCTCATCGTCAATGAACCCGAAACCCGCACCGATGCGAATTTCGGGTTCACAGCGACATGAGAGGCATTAGTGGCCGCTGCGCTCGGCTGCGCGGCTCGCCTCGAACAGGAACCAGCAGCGTTTCTCGGCCTCGTCGATGAAGTTCTCCAGGAGGCTCGCCGTGGCCACGTCCTCGTGCTTGTCGGTGACCTCATGGGCCTCGCGCATGTGATGGATCTGCGCCTTGTTGTCGTTCATCAGCTCCACCAGCATGTCGATCGCCGACACGTAGTCCTTGTCGTTGTCCTTCACCCGCTGCAGCTTGGCGATCTGGCCGATCGAGCGGATGGTCGTACCGCCTACCTTGCGCGCGCGCTCCGCCAGGATGTCGATGCTGCCGGCGAGCTGCTCGCCTTGCTCGTCGAGCAAAAGATGATAGTCGCGGAAATGCGGTCCGCTCACGTGCCAGTGGAAGTTCTTCGTCTTGACGTAGAGCGCGAATGTATCGGCGATAAGTGCATTGAGCGCGGCCGAAATCTCGCGCACGGCGTCGGCCGACAGATCGGTCGGCGTGTCGAGCCGTTGCGGCGTGGTGCGCGGTTCGAGTTGTCTCACCTTGTTGGCCACGGGGCACCTCGTGCTATCCGGAGGGAACGATGAAAACCTTGCGCGGCGCCGGAACCGGCGCCCTGATACCGGTCAAACGCGTGGACACAAACGAAGTTCCGTTCGACTACAAACGGAAGGCCAAGCAGCCATCCCTCGGCCGCTGCGGGCCCGAAGTCTCCGACGGGGAGGGCTCCCGCGCATCCTCCGATGGTCCATCGGCCGTGGATCGTATCGCCACGGGTCCGACACATCATCGAAAACCTCGGGCCTGGAATTCAACGGTTCGGCCCAATCGAGCTATTCACCAAGGGCGGCAGAAAAACCCGTGCAACATACGTCCTGATCCTGCCGCCGCCGACGGCCGACGCCATCATCCGCGAACTGACCGAGTTCGACAGCAGCGCCTGCTAAAGCCGCACGGACGCCGCGTATTGGATGCCGCTGCCATCCGTGGACATCATTTCTGGTGAGCCCCGGCGCCATTGCAGCTCAACTATTTCTGTGCTCGAGGATCCCGGGAAGCGCCTCATGGCCGAGCGCGTCGACGCTCGGACCTGCGCCATCGCTGCGACGTGCAGACCCGCTATGGGCTGCACCCCAGCCCCGATTCGCATAAGAGATATTATGGAATATATTTATTAGGCCTAGGAAAGCCAGTAAAATCAGGGGAAAGTCGCAGGTGGCGCCGCCGAAACCTCAGAACGCTGCGTAGGTGCTCATGCCAGCAGCCCGGCAAGAGTTCAATCCGCAGCCTGGACAGCGGTCGGTCGCGCGCGGGCGGCCAGTCGCCGCCGCAGGTCCGGGAATTCCATTTGCAAAGTCGGTGCCGGCGCAGATGGCGGCCGACGCTGATGCGCGGCGCGCTCCCAACGCGCGCCTGGATGTCCGACGCTTCGATTTCGGCGCCTCAGGACGGCTGCCGCTCAGTTTTATAAAATTTGATGTATCCGTCCTCGCGGTCGTTAACCGCGAGGCGCGGTGCACCGGCTTTCTGGTTTGCTCTTAGGGCAGCTCGATGCGCATGCCGTCGAAGGCGGGTTCGATGTGGGACGGCAGCTTTTTTCTGAGCTCGTCGTAGTCGAGATCGGAATGCAGGTTGGTGAGGATCGCGCGGGCGGGCTTGATGCGTGCGATCCAGGCCAGGGCGTCGTCCACGCTGAAATGGCTGGGATGCGGCCGGTAGCGCAGCGCGTCCACAATCCAGACCTCGGTGCCGGCCAGCGCTGCGACGCTGGCGGCGGGCAGGCCGCTGAGGTCGCAAGAATAGACAAGCGTGTCGAAGCGGAAGCCCAGCGAGGGGATATCGCCGTGCTCCTGCAGCACCGGCAGGGCGGTGATCGGTCCGCCCTCCCCGTTAACGGTCACCGGTTCTCCGGCGGTGAGCCGGTGCTCGGTCACGATCGGCGGATACTCGCTGCCGGGCGGGGCCTGGAAGCAATAATCGAAGCGCGCGCGGATCGATTTGGACGTGAATTCATCCAGATAGACGTCGACGCGCTTGCGATGCTTGATGAACAGGCCGCGCAGGTCGTCGATGCCGTGGGTATGGTCGGCGTGCTCGTGGGTGATCAGCACGGCGTCGAGCCGGTCAACCTCGGCATCCAGGAGCTGCTCGCGCAGGTCCGGCGAGGTATCGACCAGGATACGGGTAACGCCCGCGCCGTTGCGGCGCTCGACTAGGAGCGAGGTGCGCCGGCGGCGGTTCTTCGGATTGTTTGGATCGCAGACACCCCAGCCGAGTGCCGGCCGCGGAACGCCGCCCGAGGAGCCGCAGCCGAGGATCGTGAAGCGAAATGTCATGCGGCAGCAGCCGCCTGCCGCGGGACCTTGTGGAACAGGCGGAAGAAGTTTTCGGTCGTCCGGCGCGCAATCTCATCCGCCGACACGCCACGCGTCTCGGCCAGCACCTTGGCGGTCTCGACCACGTACGACGGCTCATTGCGTTTGCCGCGATAAGGCCCAGGCGCGAGGTAGGGCGCATCAGTCTCGACCAGGATCCGGTCGGCCGGCAGGCTTTTGGCGATGGCGCGCAACTCGTCCGACTTCTTGAAGGTGAGAATTCCGGTAAACGAGATGAAGAGGCCGAGCGCGATCGCCCGCCGTGCGAGATCCTCGCCGCCGGTGAAGCAGTGCAGCACGGCGGGGAAGGCGCCCTTCCCCGTCTCTTCCTCCAGCATGCGTGCCATGTCGGCGTCCGCGTCGCGCGAATGGATGACCAGGGGCAATCCGGTCGCGCGCGCCGCGGCAATGTGAGCGCGGAAGCCCTGTTCCTGCGCGGCGCGCGGGCTGTTGTCGTAGAAATAGTCGAGCCCCGCCTCCCCGATCGCCACCACTTTGGGGTGGCCGGCGCGCGCGATGAGTTCGGCGGCGCCGACGTCGAGTTCCTCGTGCGCGTGGTGCGGATGCGTGCCGACCGAGCAGTAAACTTGCGGAAAGCGCTCGGCGATGGCGAGCACCTCGGCGTGCCGCTTGACCCGCGTGGAGATGGTGACGATGCGAACGATGCCCGCCGCTTCGGCACGCCCCACGATGCCGTCGAGCTCGTCGGCGAAATCGGGGAAATCGAGGTGGCAATGGCTGTCGATCAGCATGGCAGTCGGTCAGTGCCGCATGTCGGATCCGGGCGAATTGGCGTATTCCGCCTCGAACTTCGCGATCTCGCGCGTGAGATCCTCCAGCACCTGCTGACGGAGCGCAGCATCCGAGCCGTAGGTCATTTCCGCTATGGTCTTACCGAGCGCCGAGATGATCTCATCCATGTCGATGGTATCCTTCTCGCCGCTCGGCGAACCGTATTCTGCATAGAAGTCATCGATCGCGTCGGCGATCACACAATGCAGGCATGGCCGCTCGTCGTCCGATCCTGGGTTATCTGCCATGGCCGTCCTCTCGATCCCGGAGCGTCACAGCCGGTGACGCTCTTTGGGTCTCGTCGCATCTATCAAGTCTGAGCGCTTCCCTCGCTGTCGACGTAGCGGGGAAAGACCGGGCTCGGCGCCGGCAGTTGCGCACCCGCGGCGATCCGGCGAGCGCCGCCGAGCTCGGAGAATTGTCGTTCCTCGGCCGGAACGGCGAGAAGATCAAGCAGTTTCGCCGCCGACGCCGGCATGAAGGGCTGCGCCAGGATGGCGACCTGCCGGATCACCTCGGCGGTGACGTAGAGGATGGTTCCCTGCCGTGCCGGATCGCTCTTGGCCAGGGCCCAGGGCGCCTCGCCGGCGAAGTAACGATTGGCCTCTGCCACCACCGCCCAGACCGCGTTGAGCACCTGGTGCAGCTGCTGCGTCTTCATCGCCTCGCGCGCCTTGCCGACCATGCCGTCGGCGGCCGCCAGGATCGCCTGGTCGGCATCGGAGAACGCGGCGGGCTTCGGCAGCACGCCGCCGAGCTGGCGCGCGATCATCGACAGCGAGCGCTGGGCCAGGTTGCCGAGGTCGTTGGCGAGGTCGGCATTGATGCGGTTGACGATCGCCTCGTGGCTATAGTTGCCGTCCTGCCCGAACGGCACCTCGCGCAGAAAGAAATAGCGCAGCTGGTCGACGCCGTAGGCGTCGGCGAGGGCGAACGGGTCGATCACGTTGCCGACCGATTTCGACATCTTCTCCCCGCGGTTGAACAGGAAGCCGTGCGAGAAGATGCGCCGCGGCACGTCGACGCCCGCCGACATCAGGAACGCCGGCCAATAGACCGCGTGGAAACGTACGATATCCTTGCCGATCACATGCAGATCGGCCGGCCAGTAGCGGCGGAACCGCGCGCTGTCGGTATCGGGATAGTCGACCGCGGTGATGTAATTCGTGAGCGCATCGACCCACACGTACATGATGTGCTTGGGATTTCCCGGCACCTTCACGCCCCAGTCGAAGGTGGTGCGCGACACCGAGAGATCCTGCAGACCGCCTTTGACGAAGCTCGCGACCTCGTTGAGCCGCTCCTTCGGCAGCACGAAGTCGGGATGCCGCGCATAGAGATCGAGCAGCTTGTCCTGGTAGGCGGACAGCTTGAAGAAATAGCTCTCCTCCTCGACCCATTCGACCGGCGTGCCTTGCGGGCCGAGGCGCTCGCCCTTCTCGTTGAGCTTGGTCTCGTGCTCGTCGTAATAGGCTTCGTCGCGCACCGAGTACCAGCCGGAATATTTGTCGAGATAGATGTCGCCGGCCGCCTCCATGCGCTGCCAGATCGCCGCCGACGAGCGATGGTGGCGCTCCTCGGTGGTGCGGATGAACTGGTCGTTCGAGCAGTTCATGCGCTCGACCATGGCCTTGAAGCGCGGCACGTTGCGCTCGACCAGCTCGCGCGGCGTGAGCTTCTCGCGGGTCGCCGTCTGCTGCATCTTTTGCCCATGCTCGTCGGTGCCGGTGAGGAACAGCACGTCGTAGCCGTCGAGCCGCATGAACCGCGCGATCGCGTCGGTGGCGATCGCCTCGTAGGCGTGGCCGATATGTGGCGGGCCGTTGGGATAGGCGATGGCCGTGGTCAGGTAATAGCGGGGCTTGTCGGCCATCGGTCGGCTCGCGAAGATTCCTGTTCAAGCGGTTCAAGCGGGGCGCGACAAGAAGGCCGGGATGTCAGGTGCCAAGACGGCGCTCCGCACCCGTTCGAGGCGCGGAGACGGCCCTTTTGGCTACCTTGCCCGGCCATGACGCTTCAAACGATAGGTATCAACCGCGCGATGCCTCGGCAAGCCAACCGAACACGTTGAAAACCAAGGGTTTTCGTTCGAGATTGTACTCCGCGACCTCACCCGCGGCTTGGTTGACCTTCTCCCAGGCCTCCGCCACGCGGTTGAGGCGGGCGGAATCCGGCGCGCCGATCGCCAGGCGAGCGGAAAGCCAAGCATTCACGGTATCGACAAAAGCCGCGAGCGCCGCCGGATCGGTGCCATAGAGGCGATCGCCGAGCGCGTGCAGCGCCTGCGGATCGACCGCCGGCAGCCGCTCCAGCAGGGCAATGATGCCATTGCGCAGCTCGAGTGCGTCGCCGTCGAGGAAGGCCAGCGCCCGCCGCACGCTGCCTTCCGCGACCGCCGCGGCTTGCGTGATGGTGGCAGCGCCGGGGGCTTGCCCGGTCGCCGCCGCGACGGCCCGCGCCACGTCGTCTGTCGGCAACGGCCGCAACGCCAGCAGCCGGCAGCGCGAGCGGATGGTGGGCAGGACGTTGGCGGTGGAATGGCTCACCAGCAGCAGCAGGGCGCGCCGCGGCGGCTCTTCCAGGACCTTGAGCAGCGCGTTCGCGCCTTCCCGGTTCAACTCGTCCACGGCATCGACGATGGCGACCCGCCATCCCCCCTCCCCGGGCGTCGAGCCGAAGAACGTCACCGTCTTGCGCACGTCGTCGACCTGGATGTCCTGGCGCAGCTTGTTGGTCTTCTCGTTGATAGTGCGCTCCAGCACCAGGAGATCGCCCTGGGCCTGCGCCGCGATGCGCCGTGCCACCGGATGCTCGGCATCGACGTGCAACGATTTAGCTGCCCGCACCGCCGGCACGCCCGCATCCGGATGCGCAAGCACGAAGCGCGCCATGCGATAGGCGAGCGTCGCCTTGCCGATGCCGGCCGCACCGCTGATCAGCCAGGCATGAGGGAGACGTCCGCTGCGATAGGCATCGAGCAGCGCGCGTTCGGCGTCGGCGTGGCCGTAGAATACGGTGGTGGCGCGCGGCGGCGACGCCTCGGCGCCGTCGACCTCGTCGTCGACGTCGCTCACCATGCGGCGCCCGCGAGATGCACGGGCGCCGTCGCGGGATCGAGCCGCTCGTTCACGATCTTCCAGATGCGCTCGGCGACCGCCGGCTTGGGCGCTGTCGCATCGATCACGGCGCAGCGGGCGGGCTCATTTGTACCGATGACGCGAAAGGCCTCGCGCAGCGCCTCGTGAAATGCGAGCGACTCCGCCTCGAAGCGATCGGCGCCGCCGGTGCCGCGCCGCTTGCTGGCGCGGGCGAGCCCCACGTCCGCGGGTACATCAAGGACAAAGGTGAGATCGGGCATGAGCTCGCCCACCGTCACCCGTTCGAGCGCGCGCATGAATTTCGGATCGAGCTTGCCGAGCGTGCCCTGATAGACCCTGGTCGAGTCGATGAAACGGTCGCAGATCACCCAGGCGCCGCGCGCCAGCGCAGGCTCGATGAGATTGCGCACATGATCGTCGCGGGCGGCCGCGAACAGCATCGCCTCGGCTTCCACGCCCAGCGGTTTGGCCACGCCCGAAAGCAGCACGTGGCGGATCGCCTCGGCGCCGGGCGAGCCGCCGGGCTCACGCGTGCGCACGACGCCGATGCCGAGCGATTTGAGCCGATCCGCCAGCAGCGCCGCGTGGGTCGACTTGCCGGTGCCCTCACCGCCTTCAAAGGTGATGAATCGGCCGCGCATCTTGCGCTAGAGCCGCTGGAAGCCGGCGCGGAACAGGCCGATCACGAGCTCGGTCGCGGCATCGAAGGCGCGCTGCGGCATGGAGCCGGCACCGACATCCTCGGTCGCCTGCAACGGCACTTCGAGCACCATGGAATCGTTGCGCCAGACTTTGAGCATGCCGATCTTCTGGCCCTGCTGCACCGGCGCCCGCACCGGGCCGGAATAGACCACGCGGGCGATGATCTTCTCGCGCGAGCCCTTCGGCACCATCAGCCGGACCGCTTTTGGCGCCATCAGCGACACGCGCCCTTTCTCGCCGCCGTAGACCTTGGCCTGGGCGATTTCCTGGTTCTCGGCAAACAGCAGGCCTGACTGGAAATGGTGGAAGCCCCAGTCGAGCAGCTTCTTGGCCTCGTCGGCGCGCTCCTTCTCCGACTTGAGGCCGTTGACCACGACGATCAGGCGCAATCCGTTCTGCACCGCCGACCCGACGAGGCCGTAACCGGCTTCCTTGGTGAAGCCGGTCTTGAGGCCGTCGGCTCCGATCGTCATGGCGAGCAGGGGATTGCGGTTGTACTGACGGATCTTGTTCCAGGTGAATTCACGCTCGCCGTAATATTTGTAGTATTCGGGATAGGTGTCGATGATGTGCCGCGCCAGCTTGCCGAGCTCGCGCGAGGTCATCAGTTGTCGGGGATCGGGAAGACCGTTCGAATTGCCGAAGGTGGACTTGGGCAGGCCGAGCTCGCGCGCCCGCTTGGTCATCAGCTCGGCAAAGGCCGACTCGCTGCCCGAGATTCCTTCCGCCAAGGCGATGCAGGCGTCGTTGGCCGATTGAATGATGACGCCGTGCAGCAGATCGTCCACCGCCACCTTGCTGTGGATCGGCATGAACATGCTCGAAGTGCGCGACGGCGCGCCGCCCCGACGCCAGGCGTTGGTGCTGACCATGAATTCCTGGGTCGGCTTGAGCCTCCCCTGCTTGATCTCGTTGAACACCACCTCCGCGGTCATCAGCTTGGAGAGGCTGGCGGGCGGAATGAGCTCGTCGGCGCCCTTCTCGAACAGCACACCCCCGCTCTCGCCCTCGATCAGGATCGCGTTCGGCGCCGCGGTCTGGTAGCCGTCGCCGGTCTTGGTCGGACCCGACACCGGATTGGGGGCGGCGAAGGCCGTCGCCAGGAAGGCGACCAAAAGCGAGAGCAAGCCGCAGGCGAGAACCGCCGCGACACCCTTATGCAAGGGCAAGTGCAACGAGATACCGAATTCGCGCGCGTTCATAAGGATTTGCGGCAAGCCGTGCGTGGCCAAGGTCCACGCTCCCTTCCCCGCCTCGCATGTTGAATAACAAGCTCCGTCCGCCAAAATCAATGCCGCAAGCGGCGATTTGATGGCTCGTGAACAAGTCCCGAATTGCCAATGGGTTCAGTAGAGCCCGCGTCCGCTCATCAAGCCCAGCGCCGCCCCATCGCTGCGAACCGGCGCGAAACCCGCGACGGGCGAACTGGCTGGGAGTTCGGTCTCAACGCGGGAATCCTTGGCGGAGCTGGTTGACGGACGTGCCGACTGCTTCGCCGGCTGTCGGCTGGTCGAGGTGACGTCGCTCGCCGCCGCCGTCCTGGTGGCCCCGCTCGACCCGCTGCCCAGCGCGAACGGACGCTCTTGCGGCAGCGGCGGATTGTCGAGATTGGAGATGAAGGGCTTCGCCGCGGCGAGCATGACCCTGGAGGGCGCGGGCGCCGGCGATCCCTCGCGCAGCGTCGCCATCAACATGCGATCATCGCTGCCGTCGATCGGCGCGCGGCCGAGGTATTCGACCCGCACGCGGGCAAGGCCGTGGCCGTAGAACTTCAACGCCTTGGCGGTCCCGATCGACAGGTCGATGACGCGATCGCCGACATAGGGACCGCGGTCGTTCACCCGCACCACGATCGAGCGGCCGTTGTTCAGGTTGGTGACGCGGGCATAGCTCGGCAACGGCATGGTGGTGTGCGCGGCCGAGATGGCGTGCATGTCGTAGACTTCGCCGTTGGCGGTCAACCGGCCGTGGAAATCCGGCCCGTACCAGGACGCGGTGCCCTCGGCGCGGTAGTTCGGGTTTTCTTGCGGGATGTAGGTGCGGCCGTTGACGCTGTAGGGTCTGCCTACGCGGTAGCTGCCGCCGCCTTTCGGCACCGGCTCGCCCTCCTCGACCACCCGCTTGCTGTACTTCACCTCCCCACCGACCGGGGCGCCGGAGCAGTTGGCCAGCAGGGCGCAGGCGAAAGCCGCCGCAGCGACGCGGGCAATTGCGCCGACGCTCGAACCCGCCTTTGTAAGCTGTTGCCCCCGCATCCGATCCCCGCGCCGCGTGCGCCCCCTTACCAGCACGCCTAGTCGCTGCCGAAGGCTCGGCGAACCGGCGGGATGATGAAATGAGCGCCGCGCGTCGGCCGCGCCGCCCCCTTGGCCGCGACCAGTCCCCTCCCCTGGTATGATATCGCCGTTCGAAAACGGCAGGAATGGGGCTCGTTGCTGTCGCCGCAGGGGGTGGTAAACACCCCGTATGCGGCAAGGCACCCTCAGAACGTCGATTTCAGCTTCAGGTGGTCGAGACGGTTGATTGATTTGACGTCGACGCGCTGCACCTTGCTGTCCTGCAGCACGTCGAGCGCAATACTGGCTCCGGCGGCGCCTTGCGCCCAGATCTTGCGGTAGAAATCGGCCATGTTCTTCGGCACTTCACCGTTGACCCCGACGATGACGTCGCCGCGCTTGAGGCCGGCCTTTTCCGCCGGCCCGTCCGGCGTCACCCGGCTCACGAACAGCCGCCCGTGCGCCTCCTCGGTGTTGACCCCGAGCCATGGCCGCCCAGGCCCGGCCACCCGCCCGTCCGAGATCAGGTCGCCGAGAATCGGCGACAGCCGGTCGATAGGCACGAACATGTTGCCCGGGGTCTTCTCGCTCCCGCCGGCCGCGTCGCCCACGATGAGTGAGCCGACTCCGACCAGCTTGCCCTCGCGGCTGATCAGCGCCGCCCCGCTCCAGGCCGGATGCGGCGGTGCCGTGAACAAAGCCTCGTCGAGCATGTATTCCCAGTTGCCGGCGAACTCGCGCTTGGCGACTACGTAGGCCCCGGCGACCATGTCGGCGCCGCCGAAGCTCGCCACCAGCACGGGATCGCGCTCCTTGACGTCGGCGGACTTGCCGATCGGCATCGGCTTGAGCTTGAGCGGCTCGATCGTGCGCAGGAGGCCGAAACCAGTCTCGTGGTCGTAGCCGACCACGTTGGCCGGCACGGTCCGGCCGCTATTGTCGATGACTTCCGCCGCATAGGCTTCGACCATGAGATAGCCGATGGTCAAGACGAGACCGTCGTTGTCGATGACGATGCCGGAGCCTTCGCGATCGCGGCCCAAGCCCTGGACCGTGCGCCCCTCCGGATTGATGTGGGTCTTGATCCGCACCACGGCGGACACGAGGTCCTCGACCCGCGGGTTCTGCGCCGCAGCGGGGGGCTGGCTCACGGAAACAATCAGGGTGGCCGCCAGCACGGCAGCAATGAATTCGAAGCGACGGGCGTTGCGCATGGCTGCTCCTGCTTGAAACGACATGATACGCAAATCACCGCATGCGCTCATCGTACGCTCGGAGTTGTGCTTGCACTATAGGGATTTCTCACGCACCGGGATTGTGCCCACAGGCTGTAGCGGGGTCTTGCTCCTCCGGCGGCTTGAGGTGACGGAAGGAATAGAGCAACGACAGATCGTAGACGATCTTGAGCACACCGCAGATCACCAGGGGCAAGCCGGCAAATGCCGTGGTCAGCAAGGCGCCGCTCATCGCCGGGCTGATCGCCGAGGCAAGGCTGCGCGGGACGGCCGTGACGCTCGCCGCCGCGGTCCGCTCGGCCGGCGTGACCACCGCCATGACGTAGGAGGTGCGCGTCGGCACGTCCATCTGGGAGAGCCCGGAGCGCAGCAGCAGCAATGCCAGCACGATGGTCAGATTCGGCGAGAACGCCGCCAGAATGAGGCAGATGCTCGACGGAATATGCGTGAAGACCATCGTGTTGACGAGGCCGAAGCGTTGCCCGAGCCGTGCCGCCACCGGATACGAGAAGGCGGCCAGAACGTTCGACCAGAAAAAGAAGGCGCTGGCGGCGGCGAGCGACATGTCGAAACGCTCGAACAGCCACAGCGCGAGCAGCGATTGAACAACGAAGCCGCCGGCAAACGAGTCCAAGCTGAACAGCGCCGCGAGCTTGTACACCGTCCCGCGCGACGGCCCCAGAGCGGCCACTTTTATTGCCGGCCCGTGCGCCGGCATCCTCGGCAGCCAGGAATAGAGCGCCGCGCCCGCCAACCCTAGCGCGGCATAGACGTAGAACATCGCCTGCAGCGCGCCCAGGCGGCTCGCTCCGAATGCCACCAAGATATCCGGCGCAGCGGCGGCGAGCGCGCCGGCCGCGATCGACAGCGCGCCGACCAGGCTGTAGCGCGCGAAGACGCGTGTTCGCTCCTGATCCGATGCCCCTTGCGCAAGCATGGCGTGCTCGAGCGGCACGTGCACGCCGATGTCCCCAGTGGTCGGGTTCATCGTGCCGATGAAAGCTACGGCGGCGATGAACACGAAGTGCTGGACTTGCGGGATGGCGATTCCGGTCATGACCATGAGCAGCGCGCACCCGAGCAGCAGGGTGCGCAGGCCATAACGCGGTGCCACGAAACCGATCGCGAGTGTCATTGCCGCCGAGCCCAGCAAGGCCGCGGTTGCGACGACGCCGATCTGGAGCGGATCGAAGCCGATCTCGATCAGGTAGGCCGGCAGGATGATTGCGGCGAAGCCGTCGCCGAACCCCCGCGCGGCGCGCGCGGCGTAGAGCAGAACCACGTCCGATGCGGGTCTCACGCCAGCGCGCCAGCGAGGTAAAGGACGACGCCGGCGGCGCAACAGCCCGCGAGCGTCGGCAGCATCCCGACCTTGAATCGGAAGATCGCGATGGCGGCCGCAACCGACAGCACGAGCGCGAGCCAATCCACGCTGGCGACGACTGGCGCGTCGAAATCGAGTGGAAAGGCGCGGATCGAGACTGTCGCCCGGAACATGGTATGGATCGCGAACCAGATCGCGAGATTGAGCACCACGCCGACCACTGCCGCGGTAATGGCCGACAGCGCGCCGTTGAGTGCCCGATTGCCGCGCAATACCTCGATGAAGGGCGCGCCCAGAAATATCCACAGGAAGCACGGCGTGAACGTTACCCAGGTCGCGAGCAGCCCGCCCAGCGTACCCGCCAACATCGGCGAGAGCGTCCCGGGATCTCGAAAGGCCGCTATGAACCCCACGAATTGCAGGACCATGATCAGCGGTCCCGGTGTGGTCTCCGCCATGCCGAGCCCGTCGAGCATCTCCCCGGGCTTGAGCCAGCCGTAATTCTCCACCGCTTGCTGGGCGACATAGGCGAGCACCGCGTAGGCGCCTCCGAACGTCACCATCGCCATCTTGCTGAAGAAGACCGCGATCTGGCTGAAGACATTGCCGCTGCCGAGGGTCACCAGCAGCGCGATTACCGGGACGAGCCAGAGCGCGAACCAGACGCTCGACACCCGCAGGGCCCGTGCAACGGTGGGTCGCGCGTGTTCAGGCAGCGCATCGCCGAGGATGCTGTCGACAACGCCGCCCTGCCCGCCGTCGCCGTGGCCGCTCTTGACGGCAAACGCTGCAATGCCGGCGAAGGCGCCAGCAAATCCGATCAGCGCCGCGCCGAAGACGATGACCGGGAATGGAATTGCGAGGAAGAAGATGCCGACGAACGCCGCAGCGGCGATCGATACCATAACGTTGTTGCGCAGCGCGCGCCGGCCGATGCGGACCACCGCCTCGACCACGATGGCCAGCACTGCGGCCTTCAAGCCGAAGAACAACGCCACGATCAATGGCACATTGCCGTACGCGGCATAGACGTAACTGAGCGCCATGATCGCGATGATGCCAGGCACGACGAACAGGACGCCGGCCATGATGCCGCCGAGCGTGCGGTGCATCAGCCAGCCGACATAGGTCGCGAGCTGCTGCGCCTCGGGTCCCGGCAGCAACATGCAATAGTTGAGCGCGTGCAGGAAACGGCTCTCCGAGATCCAGCGCTTCTCCTCGACCAGGATGCGATGCATGACCGCTATCTGGCCGGCGGGACCGCCGAAGCTCAGGCCCGCGACCTTCAGCCAGACGCGGAATGCCTCGCGCAGGGTCGGATGCGCGGGCCTGTCGGCGCATCGCTGCGCCGGTGGCGCCGCGAGTTCACTCACGTGGGAAGCTTGATCGGCATTGGGCGTGATCGACGACATGATGCGTCCGTGTGTTGGAGCGGACGCGATACTTCGGCATGTCGCCTCGTGGGGAGATCGCGTTCCCCATGACAGTGAAAAAATCGCTTCACGGCCGGTTTGTCAAGCGCACTAGTGTGGCGGATTTGACGTTCCTACCAGCATTGCAAGGGGACACGAACGTCGGAACCGGGACACTAGCCATTATGCGATGCGCCGATGGACGGTCGGTTGAGCCGCGAGATCCGGGGCGTCCGTCGCCGGCATCGCGAGGATGGGGACAGCCTCGAGCGCTTCGCGCAGCATGCGCGCCAGCTCGGTCTTGCGGTACGGCTTGGCAAGCAGCAGCACGCCCGCCGGCAACCGGCCATGATCGAGCAGCGCGTTCTCGGTGTAGCCCGAGGTGAACAGCACCTTGAGACCGCCCCGGCGCGCCGCCATCTCGTGTGCGAGCTGCTGGCCGTTCATGGCGCCCGGCATGATGACGTCGGTGAAGAGCAGGTCGAAGCCCACTCCGCTGTCACAGATGGCGAGCGCCCCGGCCGCGTTTGCGGCCTCGAGCGTGCCATAGCCGAGGCCATGGAGCTGGGCGGTCACGTATTGCCGGACGAGCGCATCGTCCTCGACCACCAATATGGTTTCGCGTCCGCCCAGCGGTGCGGCCGGTTGCGGGTCCGCCGCTTGTTTCGCTCGCGCCTCCGCCCGCGGCAGGTAGATCTTGACGGTCGTGCCGTAGCCTTCCTCGCTGTAGATCCTGACATGCCCGCCGGATTGCTTGACGAAGCCGTAGACGATGCTCAGGCCGAGCCCGGTGCCCTTGCCGGTGCCCTTGGTGGTGAAGAACGGCTCGAACACCTTGTCGCGAATCGCGGCGGGAATGCCGGCGCCGTTGTCGCTCACGGCGATCATCACGTATTCCCCGGGCCGGACGTCGCCCTGCCCTTTGGCATAGCTGTCGTCCAGAAAGGTGTTGCCGCTTTCGAGCGTGAGCTTGCCGCCGTTCGGCATGGCGTCGCGGGAATTGACCGCGAGGTTGACCAGCGCCGAGGTGAGTTGATTGGGATCGACCAGCGCCGGCCAGGCATCGCCTTCCACCATGCATTCGATCTCGACGAGCTCGCCCAGTGTCGGTCGCAGCAGCCTGGCGGTCTCGACGATCAAGGCATTCACGTCCGTTTCGCGCGGCCGCAAGGGCTGCTTGCGCGCAAAGGCCAGAAGGTGCCGGGTGAGTTCGGCGCCTCTGTCCGCCGCCTGGTCGATCATCTTCGCGATCGCGGCGTATTGCGGCCGGTCGTCCACGGCCGCCGCGAGTATCTCGATCGTGCCGGTGATGACCGTGAGAATATTGTTGAAATCATGCGCGATGCCGCCGGTGAGCTGGCCGATGGCGTCCATCTTCTGCGCTTGACGCAGCTGCCGCTCGGTATTCTTGGCCTCGGTGACGTCGCGATATACGACAACTGCGCCGGTAAGCGCGCCGCGCTTGTCGTGCAGCGGTCGCCCGTTCGCGATCAGGTGCGTGCTCTTGGACGCATCGAGCGGGCGTATCACGATCTCGACATTATCGACCGACTCGCCCCGGGCCGCGCGGGCGATCGGCGTATCGGAGACCGGAAACGGCGTCACCCCGTCGGGCAGATATCGGCCGTAGTTGAGCGTCCAATCCGCCGATCCGACGTCGGGGCGATCCCCGAACAGCCGCCTGGCCGCCGGGTTGGCCACGATGACCCGGCCCTCCGCGTCCGTCACCAGCACCGCGTCGGCCATACTTGTGATGGTCGCGATCAATATCTCCGCATTGTGCCGCTCGGCCTCTTCCGCGCGCCGCTGCTCGGTAATGTCGTCGAAGGTCGCCACCCAGCCGCCGCCCGCCATCGGTTGGTTGTCCACGCGCATCACCCGGCCGTCGGCGGCCTCGATCACGTACGTGACGGTCTTGCCCTCCGCGATCGCTGCGAGGAGCTCCGCGCAGAACGGCCCGGGCTCCTTCTGGAAGGCGCCCATCTCCTTGCGGCGCGTCAGCAATTCCAAGAGCGTGCGTCCCGGGGTCGCAAACTCGGGCGGCAATCTCATCATGTCGCGATAGCGCTGGTTGCAGAGCACAAGCCGCGCATCGGCGTCGTACATGCACAGCCCCTGCGACATATTGTTGAGCGCGGTATCCATCTCGTCATAGGCGGAGGAGACGAGTTTCTCCAGTACGTCGAGATCGACCTCGCCGGATGGTCGTTTCGCCTGTGCCAGCTGCTTGTCAAAAAGTCTGTGCATTTGCTCAACCAAACGGTTGCCGCGCGCCGAAGCAGTGTGCGACATCCGCCTCACCCGGATCAACATTGCCGCCGCGCCATCCGACGCGGTCTTGCCACGACAGTCCCTGAACGTACATGTCCTTGCTCCGATCAGCGTCAAGTCCGGCAGGCAATTTTCGGAAAGTGCCCGAACGTCGGTGTCCTGGCCGGAACGGAATGTGCGAGGGCATCGAACCGGCCCACGTACGTCTTCCTCAGTCTAACAGGCAAACGCTCTCGAAGAGGTGACACCAAGCCTACATTTGCGTAAGTGAAATTACTTACCGGGCCAACCGGGCTTCCCAAACCGCCGTCGGGACGGCCTGCGAAGTCGACGGCAATAGACGGACTAAGACTTCTATCGACGGCTCACGGGCGAGCAAAAGCGCGGATGACGCCGCTGCGCTCGTTCAGTTTTTCCGCCGGCAGGTCGGTTGGAGAGGCGACGACGCGATTTCGCCCCCCTCGCTTGGCATCATAGAGCGCGAGGTCCGCACGCTTGAGGACCCAGTCGATGGTGTCGCCCTGCCGCCGCTCGCTGACGCCGAAGCTGCAGGTCAAGGTCATCGGTCCTTGCGCGGTCTCGAAGCGCAGCGCGCCCAGCTTGGCTCGCAGGTACTCGGCCACGTCGACGGCACCGGCGAGATCGGTACCTTCTAGCACGATCGCGAACTCCTCGCCGCCGAGGCGGCCGACCATCCGGCAATTGGTCAAGACCTCGCGCGCGATACCGCGCAGCGCCTGATCGCCGCCATCGTGACCGTATTCGTCGTTGATCCGCTTGAAATGGTCCACATCGAACATGATGGTCGACAGCGGGCTGTCGACGCTCGAACGCCCGCACGCAGCCTGCGCCCGCTCGAAGAACGCGCGTCGATTGAGCAGCCCGGTCAACGGATCGGTCGTGGCCAAGGCGATGAGCTCCCGCTGCATGGTCGACAGGCGCTCGGCGCAGCGCAATCGCGCGTACAGCTCCTGCGCCGCTGGCGGCTTGCCGATGAAATCGTCGGCACCGCTGTCGAGCGCTTCGATCATGTGCGATTGATCGTAATTCGACGACATCAGGATGATGTGAATCGGCCGATTGCGGCTCGCCAGCAATCGCGTTTCCCAGCACAGCTCGACCCCGGAAATCGACTCCGGCTCCGTGCTCGTAATCAGCACGTCGACATCCGCATCGGCCTTGATGTGAGCGAGCGCCTCGCGCCCGTCGACGAACGGACGAGCCTCGTGATTGCCCGCGGCGAGCATCCGCGAGATCGATTTCAAGACCAGCCGGCTCGGATCAACGACGACAATACGCACGATGCCAACACTTCCTGTCGTGGCGGTAGCTTGGCGGAACGGAATTAATTCAAGCTGACCAAGGCGCTACGTTATTTCACCTATGGTTACCCATGAGCTTGAGAATTGACGAGAAGTTATTGGTTAAAAGATCCTAATCTTCGAAAAAAGCCGCGCTCGAAGCCGCTTTCCCGTACGACCGCTCAGCTCGTCAACGCCGCGAGACCGGACGCAGGCGCAGGACGGCCGACCAATCTGGAATAGCTCGCGATCCGGCTCTGGGCAGCCGGTCAGACTGCCTGACCGTTAGGTCGACTGCACGTACCATTACTGATAGAATACACACGCTGATGCCTATCTTCTCGTGCGTATCGCACGTGGTGCGAGCATCGGCGCAAAGAGAGCGCAAGAAGGCGAGCAAAAAACAAGGGGCGCAAAAGGAGGCGCGGGAACAATTTCTCAAGGGACACCTTCCGCAGGCGAGATCCTGGTCGTGGACGATGATCCTGCGGTCCGCGAGGTGCTGACCGCCCTCTTCACGCGCGAGGGCTTTCAGGTGACGAATTTCGCGGACGGCGCCTCTCTGTTGGCGACTGCCCGCACCCGGACCCCGGTCTGCATCATCCTCGATGTGAATATTCCGGGCCGTTCGGGGCTGGATGTCCTCAAGGAGCTCAATGCCCAGGACTATCCCGCACCGATTTTCATCATGTCCGGCCAGGGAGACATCCCCATGGCGGTGGAGGCCATCAAGAACGGCGCCCTCGACTTCATCGAGAAGCCGTTCCGCGGCAGCGCCGTCATCTCGCGCGTGCGAGAGGCGATGGAGGCGCAGACCCGGCGCGCCGCGGATCCGAACGCGTCGAAGACGTCCTCGTTTCTTTTCCCCGGCCGCGAACCGTTGACGCGGCGCGAGCAGGACGTCCTGACCCAGATCGTGGCGGGAGCGTCCAGCAAGGAAGCAGGTCGCCACCTCGGCATCAGCCCCCGCACCATCGAGGTGCATCGGGCCCGCATCATGGAAAAGCTCGGGGCCAAGAACGCCGCCGACCTCGTCCGCATCGTCTATGACGAACGACGCAATCACTAGGCTGTCGCTGGTCTTGATCGGACGGAGCTGTAAATCAGCCCGTAGCGGCGCGGCGCTCGCCGGCCGATTTCCCCAGCCCTTGCGCGACCACCGCCAACAGCTCGCGCGGCCGGAACGGCTTTTTCAGGTTGCCGACAGCGCCGAGCTTGCCCGCCATCGCGAGGAAATCGGGCGCCTGACCTCCACTGGAGCCGAACGACAGGCCGGACATGACGATGACAGGCAGCCCCGGTTTGTGACCATGAACCTGCCTGATCGTCTCAATGCCATCCATCCCGGGCATGAAGAGATCGACGAGCAGCAGATCGAAGTCTTCCGCTGCGACGAGCTTCACTCCGGCCCGGCCGTCGCCGACGGCATTCACTTCGAGGCCCTCGCGCTCCAGCACCATCTGCATGGCGGCCCGGACCGCCGGGTCGTCATCGATAACGAGGATGCGTGCCATGGCCGAAACCTCGCTGAGCGTGCGGTTTGCGATGGCGTCAGTCTTGCAAAACTGTTGTCCGATTCCGCTCCGAACACAAGCCAGAATTGCGACAATCTTGCTTCAACTTGCGTTCGGATCGGAATACCGTGGCGGTTCCGTCACGGTGGATTGAGGCATTGAATGCGGCCTTTCATCGCCGTCGACGGCGTCGAGGGTGCGGTATACGGTTGCAAGCGTTGCGCGAACGCTGCCCGACTGCAGCGAGGTGGAGCATGGCAAAGGAGCCATCGAGCCCGCGAGCCAAAGCCGATCCCTTTCAGCTCCGCGACACGGTCTTCCGTTCGCTCGTGGGCGTGTTCCTGGTTTTCATTGCGGCCTGTTCGGCCGTGCTGTGGTGGCAGCACGACGATGCGCTGTCGACCGAGCAGCGGCGCGCGGAGAATCTCGTCCATGTGCTCGCCGAGCATCTCGACCGCACATTGGGACCCCTCGAGACCGCGTTCGTCCACCTCGCCGCCCATAGCGACCGCGTCGGCGGCCCGCGGGCCCCGCGCGAAGCCTGGGAGCCGGTCCTGCACGCCACTCTGTCGGGCTTGGCAGGCATCGGGTCGCTCAATGTTCTCGATGCCGACGGAACCGTGACCCTGTCGACCAACCCGGCCGTCACCGCGACATCGCGGCGCGATCGCTTTCTCTATCGCCGGCTCAAGGACGATCCCGACAGCGGCCTGGTCATCGCGCCGTC
>Ga0126377_10000539_pt1 | contig 23160 bp, 20 predicted proteins | sample PanSoiMetPlot_22_FD_92647 | JGI IMG/M metagenome (GOLD analysis project Ga0126377, IMG submission 92647) | Tropical forest soil microbial communities from Panama - MetaG Plot_22 | ecosystem: Environmental > Terrestrial > Soil > Tropical forest > Bulk soil | place: Panama | collected 2016-02-17 | reverse complement strand
CGCCAGGCACTACGACCTGGCTGCGAGGAGCTCGCTGCACGGGTTGCGGAGGAAATGCCGCAGACGGAAGCGCGGCCCCCGGCCGGAAAATCGCCACGGTGGAGCGCCGAAAGGCGCGCGTCCCGCGTCATGGGACGCAGGGTGCCTCGCAAGCACCCGGACGCGCTACGTCACTGCGCGTCCTACCGGGTGCCGCTGCACCCGGGCGCCTGTCGGCGCTCCGCCCACCCCTCGGAGGTGGGATTCGGATTCAAGACTCGGGCGCGATCGCGCCGCGGGAACGGTTTGGGCTGTTTGACAAGTGAAGACGTGACTATTGCAACGGAGCGTGTGGCCGCGCGCCGCGCTGCCCGGTTATTGCGCCCTCTCCCCTTGCGGGAGAGGGCAGGACGATAGTGAAACGAATCAAGACGGGGTGAGGGGTGCGTACCTTGTGAAAGAAGAACCCCTCACCCATTCTCGCACGTGGAACCACCGAGCAGCCCTCTCCCGCAGGGGGAGAGGGCACAAGCGGCGCCACCGCGCCCGCGGCGAGAAATCACCGCTACTTCTGCCCGGCCTTCTGGCACGCCTGCCACAGCTTCTCCGGCGTCGCCGGCATGTCGAGATGGGCGCCGGCGCCGCCCGGGATCGCATCGGCGATGGCGTTCATGAGCGCCGAGATCGCGGCGGTGGTGCCGGCTTCGCCGGCCCCTTTCACTCCGAGCGGATTGGTCTTGGCCGGCACCAGGTGCAGGGCATCCTTGAAATCGGGCATGTCGTCGGCGCGCGGCATGCCGTAATCCATGAACGATCCGGTGACGAGCTGCCCGCCGGATGCATCGTACACCGCGTTCTCCATCATCGCTTGGCCGAGCCCCTGCGCAATCGAGCCGTGCGTCTGGCCTTCGACGATCATGCGGTTGAGCGCGTTGCCGCAATCGTCCACCGCGGCATAGGCGACGAGCGCGAGGCGGCCGGTCGCCGGATCGATCTCCACCTCGGCGATGTGGCAGCCGTTGGGAAAGGTCAACGGCGTCTCGGCATTGACCTTGGTGTCGAGATCGTCCGTGATCTCGCCGCGTTGCTTCATCTCCTTGGCGCGCCCTGCCAATTCAAAAAGAGAAATGTTGCGATCGGTGCCGACCACGCTGAAGCGGCCGTTGCGATATTCGATGTCGGCCTCGGCGGTTTCCAGCACGCTCGCGGCGATCGCCTTGCCCTTGGTGAGCAGCGCCTCGACGGTCTTGATCAGGGCATGACTCACGGTCATGGCCGAGCGCGAGCCGACCGAGGCATAGCCCGCGATCTCCATCGCGGAATCGCCGTGCTGGTGCGTGATCAGCTCAGGCTTGATGCCCAGCCGTTCCGCCAGCATCGGGTTGAACACGGTGGCATGGCCCTGGCCGGTCGATTGCACGTTGAGATTCAGGAACAGCTTCTCGCCGCCGGGAAACCTGATCTCGGTGCCTTCGAGCGGAAAGCCGCCGGCGTGCTCCAGCATGCAGGAGATGCCGATGCCGCGATACTTGCCACGCTTGCCCGCCTCGCGCCGGCGCTGCTTGAAGCCGTCGTAGTCGGCGAGCTGCAGCGCCTTGTCGAGCACGGTCTCGAACTCGCCGCTGTCGATGGTGGTGCCGACCGCGGTCTTGTACGGCATCGCCTTGGGCTTGATCAGGTTGCGCCGGCGCAGCTTGACCGGATCGATGCCGGTGACGCGCGCCGCCTCGTCGATCACGCGCTCGAGGATGTAGTTCGCCTCTGGCCGGCCGGCGCCGCGATAGGGCGCCGTGGTGGTGGTGTTGGTGAAGACGCAGCGCGTGCCGATGTCGATCAGCTTGATGTCGTACATGCCGGGCAGGCAGCGCGCGAGATTGACGGTCTGGATGTTGGCGCCGACCGCGCCGATATAGGCACCCATGTTGCCGAGGTGGCGGATGCGCAGCGCGAGGAACTTGCCCTTCTCGTCGAGTGCCAGCTCGACGTCGGAGAAGGCATCGCGGGCGTGGTTGTCGCTGAGGAACGCCTCGGCGCGGTTCGACATCCAGTGCACGGGGCGGCCGATCTTGCGCGCCGCCACCAGGATGGCGAGGTATTCCGGATAGGGGCCGGTCTTGAGGCCGAACGCGCCGCCGACGTCCTCGGTGGTGACGCGCAGCCGCGGATTGGGAACGCCGAGGATGGGGGCGAGGCCGTCGCGCAGCGCCCGCGCGCTCTGCGAGCAGCAGCGCAGATGATAGGTCTCGCTCGCGGGATCGAAGCTCGCGGTGGCGCCGCGCGGCTCCATCGAATGCACCATGATGCGCTGATGCAGCACCGCCGCCTTGGCGACGTGCTTGGCCGATGCGAAGGCCTCATCGACCTGCTTGCTGTTGGCCGCGGGATCGGCGGCCATGCCCAGCCAGTCCACCGCGATGTTGCCGGGCGCCTCCGGCCAGACCTGCGGGGCGCCCTCGCGCACCGCCTCGCGCACGTCCACCGCCGGCGTGCGCTCCTCGTAGTCGACCGTGACCAGCTCGGCGGCGTCCTGCGCCGCGGTCAGGGTCTCGGCGACCACGACGGCGACCGGCTCGCCCACGTGCCGCACGGTCTTGCCGGCGAGCGAGGGGCGGTGCGGAATGATCAGCTTGGTGCCGTTGCGGCCGGCGAGCGGCGGGTGCTGGGAGACGTTGCCGATCCCCTCCATGTCGGCGGCGGTGAGCACCGCGAGCACGCCCTTGACCGCCTTCGCGGCCGCCGTGTCGATCGACTTGATGTCGGCGAAGGCATGCGGGGAGCGCACGAAATAGGCCTGCAGCTGGCCGGCCATCGGCGCGTCGGCGGCATAGCGGCCGAGCCCGCGCACCAGCGGATCATCCTCCAGGCGGGGCTGATGGGGCGCGCGGCTTTCGACGGTCTTCGAATCCATGACGATGTCCGGGGGCTTGGGGCTGGGGTCTTTGCGGGAGGCTGTTTATAGCCCATACAGCGGGGAGGGGTAGGGCGGTTTTCGGACATGAACCAAGAACGAACACGCATACCGGCCGCGGCCATCGCGGGGCTGATCGAGGATGCGCTGGTCGAGGCTGGCCTGCCGGCGGCCGACGCCGCCAAGGTCGCGGAACTCATGACTGAGGCCGACCTCACCGGCGCCGATGCCCACGGCGTGTTCCGGCTGCCGCAATATGTGCGACGTTTGCGCGCGGGTGGCGTCAACCCGAAGCCCGACATCCAGGTGACGAAGACTGCGCCGGCCACCGCGCTGATCGACGGCGACAACGGCATGGGCCACCTGGTGATGGCGCGCGCGGCCGCGACCGCGATCGAGCTCGCGCGCGATAGCGGCGTGGCCTGGGTCGGCGCACGGCGCTCGAACCACGCCGGCGCCGCCGGAGTCTATGCCGCGCTGCCGCTGGCGGCGGACATGATCGGGGTCTATTCGGTGGTCGCCAGCGCCAACCACATGGCGATGTGGGGCGGCGCCGAGACGCTGCTCGGCACCAATCCGCTGGCGGTCGCGATCCCGGCCGGCGAGGAGGCGCCTGTCGTGCTCGACATCGCCACCACTGTCGTGTCGTACGGCACGGTGAAGAACTATCGCCTGCAGGACAAGCCGATGCCGCCGGGATGGATGGTGAGCCGCGCCGATGGCGGTCCGCTCACCGATCCGCAGCAAAGCGACGACGGCCTGCTGCTGCCGATCGGCGGCTACAAGGGCAGCGGGCTCGCGCTGGTGCTGGGGCTGCTCGCCGGCACGCTCAACGGCGCCGCCTTCGGGCGCGACGTCATCGACTTCAACCACGACGACAAGAGCGCCTGCGACAACGGCCACTTCATCATCGCGCTCGATATCGCGCGCTTTGTTCCGCTGGCGTCATTCCGTGCCGAGATCGACCGCCACATGCGGGATCTCCGCAGCTCGCAACGCCTGCCCGGCGTCGACGCGATCCGTCTGCCCGGCGCCGAGCGCCGCGCCCGCCGCGCAGACCGTGTTGCGAACGGCGTGCCCATGCTGCCGGAGCTGATCGCGCAGCTCGACAAGCTGGCGGGGGAGATGGGGGTGAGGCGGTTGGGCGAGCGGTGATGATGCGGGCGGCTGGCGCGAGATCCCCGCTTTCGCGGGGATGACGCGCAAGCGCATCACTTGTTCTCCATTGCAGTCCGCACGCGGGCCACCGTTTCGGCGGGCGTGCGCATGACCTGCTCGACGAACGACGCGACCTCCTCGCCGGTCAGCGGCTCGACCTCGATCTTGAGCTTCTCGGCTTCCGCCAAATAAGCCGGGTCCTTCATCGTGGCATCGAACGCGCGGCGCAGCGCCTGCAGGCGCGCCGGCGGCACGTTTGGCGGCAGGAAGAACGGCCGGCCATATTCGAGCCGCGCCAGCATCAGCCGCAGCGCCGCGCGTTCCTCCTCGGTCTTGGCGACGCTGAGGAACATCGGCACGTCGGGCAGCTCCGGGTTCTTGGTGAAGGTCCACTGCGCCAGGATGCGGATCTTCTTCTCGGTGATCCAGGCGGGGTTGATCGCCTTGAGCGTCGACCAGTTGGCGATGGTGCCGTGCACCTCGCCGCTTTCCATCGCCAGATGGATCTTCGGCGTGCTCTCGTAGCCGGTGACGACCTTGAACTTGAAGCCGAACAGGTGATTGGCGAGCACGGGATAGTCGTACTGGGTCGAGCCGGGCGCCTGGCCGCCCATCACGATCTCCTTGGTCTTGGCGTCCTCGAGCCGCTGCGCCGGCGCGGTGTGCCAGACATACATCGCCTGGGTTTCACGATTGGTGCTGCCGAGCCAGTTGAGCTTCACCGGATCGAAGCGGGCACCGCCGGGCTGCAACAGCGGCGTGGTCGGCATGCCGTTGAACGAGGCACCGATGACGGTGCCGTCGAACGGCCCGTTGTTGTAGAGCGCATTGGTCATCGTGAGGCTGCCGGCGCCGGGCTGGTTCTGCACGATGATGGTCGGTTGGCCCGGAATATGCGCGGCCATGTGGCGCGCGAGCAGCCGCGCATTGATGTCGTAGCCGGAGCCGACGCCGATGCCGACCACGAGCCGGATGGTCTTGCCCTTGAAGAAGGCGGCGACGTCCTCCTGGGCGAATGCGGGCGAACTCGCGAGAAGCGCCGCGACAGCGATCAATACCTTCTTCATCGACGCGTTTCCTTCCCTAGAGCTGATTCTCCAGCGCTGCCGCGGTCTCCTTGCCGGCAACGACCGGCACGATCTCGAAGCCGATGAGATCGGACCATTCGACGACCCAGCGCTGAAACAGCGTGATGTCGTCGCATTCCATCAATTGAAAGCAACGGCCGAGATCGGCGCTGACCCAGCTGTTGTGGAATTTCAGGCCCTCCGGCATGAGACGGCCCTTCTGGTGGAAACGCTGGTAGACCGACTTGGCGTCCTGGTCGCGGAATTCCTCGATCACCATGAACAGCATGGCAAGCTCCCGCTCAAATCCAAACGTGCATTATGCCGCAGCGCGTTCCTCGCCCGGCTCGAGTGGCAGCTTCACCGGCTGCTTGCGGCGCGCCGACAGGTCCAATGCCTTGGTCAGCATCAGCCGGTTGTGCGCCTCGGCGGCGGTCGCCGCCTGCGTCGGCACGCCCATGGCGATGCGGTTGAGCCAGGATTCGGTCTCGTCGCGCATCGGCCCGCGCAATTCGCCCAGCGCCATGTCGCCGGGCGGATAGCTGCCCATGAAATCGACCAGGCGGCTCTTGTCCGGCGCGTAGCCTTCCTCCTGCGGCGCGGAAACGGCGAGCACCATATCGCGATGGGTGTCGTCGATGGTGAGCACGCCGTCGGTGCCGTTGATGCCGACCTCGAGGCTGTAAACCGCGCCCGGCCAGGTCACCGGCAGCGCCCAGGAGATGTTGAGATGATAGACGCTGCCGTCGCTGAACATGATCATGCCGGCGGTGGCGTCGATGCCCTGATAGGTCGGGCCCAGGACCTTGTCGATCGAGCGGGCGTAGCACTCGACCGGCGTCTTCGCCTCCATGTACCACATGACGATGTCGAGCGCGTGCGTGCCCGAGATCACCATCGGCGAGATCGTCTTGGGGTCGTCGGTGCGCTTGTAGTTGTCGATCGCGACCAGGCGGTTCATGAACGCGCGCGAGGTGACGAGCGTCACGTCGCCGAGCGCGCCGGTGCGCACCTTCTCCTTGGCGCCCAGCCATTTGCGGCGGAAGCGCTGGGTATAGCCGACGACCGCGTCGAGCTTGGCGTCGGTGATCGCCTTGAGCACGCGCGCCGACTCGCCGAGATCGGTCGCCAGCGGCTTCTCGATCAGCATCGGCACGCCGCGCTCGACCGCGCCCAGCACCGGATCGACATGCAGGTGCTCGTCGGTAGCGACGATGACACAGGTGACCTCGGGCCGCTTGAGCAGCTCGCGATAATCCTGGGTGACGAAATCGGCGCCGATCTTCTCCGCGACGTAGAGGCCGCGGTTGTGGTTCTTCTCGGCGATGCCGATCCACTTCACCGCGGGATGGCGCGCCGCCACCTCGCCGCGGAACAGGCCGACGCGGCCGGCGCCGATGATCGCGAGCCCGATGTCCTTGGCCTGCCGTCTCATCGCTTCGCTCCCACCATCTCGGCGACCTGCGACAGCGACTGGTTCGAGAGCGGCAGGTCGATCGGCTCGTTGCGCTCGGCTGAGAGATCGGCGGCGGTGTAGGTTTCCATCACCATGCGCGCGCTCTCGGGCGTGACCATGACCGGGCGATCGAGGATGCAGGACTCGAGAAAGTGGAGGGTCTCCGGTCCCATCTGGCCGGCGAATACATGGTCGACCTGCTCGCCCGGCATGGTCGACATCGGAAAGCGCGTGCCCTCGGCCACGGTATTCAACCACACGTCACGATGCGTGTCGTCGAGGATGAGCGCGCCCTCGGTGCCGGTGATCTCGACCCAGGTCGAGCAGTAGTTGGGATAGCCCGGCGGCACGTTCCAGCCGCCGCCGATGGTGACCAGCATGCCGTTGTCCATGGTCACGATCGACCACATGACGTCGTAGGAGCCGTTGACCGGCTGCATGTAGCCATAGGCGCCCTGCGAATAGACCCGCACCGGCTTCGCCGGCTCGAGCAGCCAGAACACGAAGTCGAGGTCGTGGGTCGATTCCATCACCACCGGCGAGAGCTTCACCCGCTTGGCGATCTTGCTGCCGAGGCCGCGGCTCAGGTGCCGGCTGACCATCACCGAGACCACCTTGCCGAGCGTGCCGTCGGTGATCTTCTTCTTGGCGTAGGCGAATTTCGTGTTGAAGCGTTGCGAATAGCCGATGGTGAACTTGAGCCTGCCGCGCCTCGCAAGCGTGATCAACTCGTCGGCCTCCCACAGCTCGAGCGCGATCGGCTTCTCCAGCAGCACGTGCTTGCCGGCTTTGAGGCAGTCGCGCGTGATCGGATAGTGGTTCTGCTCCGGCGTGGTGCAGACATAGACCACCGAGATGTTGGGGTTCTTCAGGATGTCCTGGTAGTCGAGCGTCGCGGTGGCGGGCCGGGTCAGCGCCTTGACCTCGGCCAGGCGGTCCGGCCGGATCTCGCAGATGTGCAGCTTGTCCACCAGCGCGGAGCGCGACAGCGTTTCGGCACGGATGCCGCCGCACCAGCCGGTGCCGATCACGGCGACTTCGACTTGTTTCACGAATCTACCCCTTGTTCTTGTCGGCCGGACCGGCCGTGGCGGCGCATAAAGACCATGCCGCGGGGCTCTCTGCAATTGGTCTTTGCCGCCCGGCTCGGCGGACAAACGGGTGCTAAATGCTGCCCCGGGTGCCTATTCGAACAACGCGTTGGCGCGCGCGTGCAGCGTCGGCGGGACGGCGAAGCCGAGCTCCTTGGCGGTCTTGAGATTGATGCCCAGCTCGTACTTGGTGGAGGCCTGTACCGGCAAGTCGGCCGGCTTCTCCCCCTTGAGGATGCGATCGACGTAGCCGGCCGCCTGTCGATATTGGTCCACTTGATCGGGCCCGTAACCGATCATGCCGCCGCCGCGGGCCATGTACACGAAGGGGTAGATCGCGGGGAGCCGGTGCTTGGCCGCCAGCGAGATGAGGAGCTCGCGATGAATCCCCTGCGAGGGACTTCCCGTCACGATCATGCCCCCGTTCGGGGTGCGCGCGAAAACCCCGACGGCGCGCTCGATCTCGCCGGCATCGCGGATATCGACCGGGGTCACCTCCACCCGGAACGAAGTGGCCACCGCCTGGACGGCGCCCAACTGACCAACCCCGGCGGCGATCGCGGGATCGCGCAGGACGGCCACCCGCGTGACGCCCGGCGCAATCTCCTTGAGCAGCTCCAGCCATTTCGCGCCGATGCCGTATTCGAACAACGTGAATCCGGTCGTATTGCCGCCCGGCCGCGCCAGGCTCGCGACGAAACCGGCGCCGACCGGGTCGATGACGATCACGAACACGATCGGGATCGATCGGGTCGCCTGCTGCAGCGCCGCCACCGCCGGGCTGGTGCTGGCCAGGATGATGTCCGGCTTGAGCGCAACCAGCTCCTCCGCATATTTGCGAAAAAGCTCGTTGTTGCCCGCGGCCCAGCGATAGTCGATCTGCACATTGCGGCCGTCGGTCCAGCCGCGCTGCTGCAGCGCCTGGAGGAACGTGGCATTGCGGATGCGCGATTCCTGGTCCTCGGAGGAGAGGTTCATCAGCATGCCGATGCGCCGTACACGCTCGGGCAGCTGCGCGCGCGCCGCGTGCGGCCACGCCGCGGCCCCCGCGAGCAGTGTGATGAATTCACGGCGTCTTAGTTCATGGAACGGCATGTCAGGCCCGGCGAGCACACGAAACGGCGGCGAGAATATCCGAATTTTACGCGGAGTCTCCGGAGATATTGACGCGGGGGCTCTGATCCGCCCATTAGGGAACGCATAACCTAGCGTGCAATTCCGAATACCTCGGCGGCGAACTGCGGGTAGACCTCGGTGAGCTGCGGCGCGATCACGGTCCGCAGCAGCCGCAGGGTCTCGGGGGAGGGCGCCGCCGTCACCGGCACCTCGGCCGGGCGGTCGAAATCGAAGCCGGTATGCTCGGTGACCTCGGCGGCGGTATGCCCCGGATGCACGCTCTTGAGCCGGAAGCGTTTGCGGGTGCGGTCGAAGGCGAACAAGCAGCGGTTGGTGATGAGCGCGATCGGGCCGCCCGGGCGGTGGACGTTGTCCGCGCTCACGCCGGGCGCGCTGATGAAATCGACCTTCTCGACCAGGGTGCGGCGCGTGTGCTCGAGGCGGAACAGGATCACCTTCGGCACGACGTAATACATGTAGGCGGAGCCGAACGAGCCGGGGAAGCGCACCTTCGGATGCGCATACTCGCCGACGCTGACCAGGTTGATGTTGCCCTCGCCGTCGATCTGCCCGCCCGAGAGGAAGAACACGTCGATGCGGCCCTGGCCGGCGCAGTCGAACAGCTCGCGCCCGCCGTCGGTGAAGAAGTTCTGCCGGCGGCTGCCGAGCAGCGAGACGTAAGGACGGCCGTTGCCGCGCTCGCGCGCCAGCATCGCCGCCGCCGCCGGGATCGGCGACGCCGCGCCGATAGCGGCGTGGCGGGAATCACCGATCAGGCCGGCGATGGTGTCGGCGAGCAGCTCCTCGTTGCGGAAGCCGTCAGGCGGCGCGCCGGTCATGCACGTGCCGATCGAGGTAGGCGGCAAAGCCTTCGGCGCTCGTCGCCAACCGCGCGTATTCGGCGAGATGCGCGGTGTCGACGCCATAGTGGTCGGCGAGCGCAAGCGGCCAGGCGCCTTTCGGCGCCAGCGCGATCGCCTCGACGTAGAAGCCGCCGAGCGTGCCGGCCGCGAGGATGGAATCGTCGAGCAGGCTGCCGTCGTGCAGCCGCTCGACCGTCACCACGGTCTTGCCCGCGGCGTGCGCCATCATGGCGAGCTCGCGGTCGCGCCCGATCCAGACATTGCCGTCGCGGTCGGCGAGCGGGGCGTGGAACAGCGCGACATCGGGCTTGATCGCGGGCAGGACCACGATCGGATCGTCATTGCCGAACGGGTTGTCGACGACCTTCCAGTCGGGACGATGCGCCAGCACGTCGGAGCCGATCAGCCCGCGCATCGGCATGAACGGCACGCCCTTCTCCGCCGCCTGGAAAGCTGCATGGATCGCCGGGCAGGTGGCGTCCTTGATGGCGATGCTGCCCGCGGTCGCCGCCGCCGTGAAGCGCGGCGCCGGGCCGAACTCGCCGAGGCTCACGGCGGATGTCTCGATCGTCGCGACGCAGCCGGCGCCGATCAGCAGATCCCCCTGCAGGCTCGTGGTCGGCACCGCGACGAGATGCAATCGCTTGACGCCGCGCCGGATCAGCGCGCGCGTCGCCGCCATCGCGACGCCCGAGACGTCGCGCGGCACCGCCAGCACGCAGCCGTCGGTGATGGGGGCAATGGCCTCGTCGAGGGTGCGAACGATCATGTGTGCCTCAAATCGAACCGGCACACCTTAGCAGGTGTGCCGGCTCTTTTCAGGTCGTCTCTGGCAGAACTTACGACAGCGCCTGCTTCACCCGATCCGGCGAGAACGGCACGCGGCGGATGCGCACGCCGGTCGCGTCGAAGATCGCGTTGGCGATGGCCGCGGAGAGCGGCCGCATCGACGGCTCGCCGGCGCCGGTCGGCGCGACCTCGGGCCGGTTGATGATCACCACCTCGATCGTCTGCGGCGTCTCCATGATGTCGAGGATCGGATAGGTCATCCAGTCGACGCTGGTCACGTTCTTGGCGTCGAACTTGACCTCCTCCCACAGCGTGCGGCTGAGCCCCTGGACGATGTTGCCCTCGATGGTGTGCTTGAGGCCGTCGGGATTGATGACCTGACCGCAGTCGTGGGCGACGGTGAACTTGCGTCCCCAGATCCGGCCGGTGGTGCGGTCGATATCGACCTCGGCCACGATGGCGCAGCGCGTGCCGTTGCGTTGCGAATAGGCAATGCCGCGGCCGCTCACCTTGCTGCCGGTCTGGTCCTTGCGCGGCGAAGGCCGCGTCTGCCAGCCCGCCTTCTCGGCCGCGGCCTTGAGCACCGCGATGTCGCGCGGGTCCTTGACGTGGCGCAGGCGGAACTCGACCGGATCCACGTTGAGCATCGCGGCGAGCTCGTCCATGAACGATTCGCTCGCGAAGTGGATCTGCGGACCGACCGGATCGCGCAGGTGGGCGCCGCGTAGCGGCGAGGCGCGGTCGAGCAGCGGCGGGATGGTCTCCCACGACATCCGCTTGTTGACGAATTCGTAGGATTCCGCCGGCACCCCGAAATTGTCGCCGGATTTGAGCTCGATGCCGCGGAAATGTCCCGCCAGCGTGTCTTCCGGCTTGCCGCCGGTGGTGTTCACGTCGATGCGCGAGAACCCCTTGCTGTGGAACTCGTAGGCGACGACGTTGCCGGCGGCGTCGATCGCCGCGCGGGCGCGGTGGACCGAGGCGGGGCCTTTCGGGTCCCATCCGGTCGCCTGGTCGCGCGTGTACTGCACGCGCACGGGCTTGCCGACCGCCTTCGCCAGCACCGCGGCGTCCATCGCCGCGTCGTCGGCGTCGCTGCGGCCGTAGGAGCCGGGTCCGACCACCCAGATCGAGCGCACGTTCTCCACCGGCACGCCGATGGTGGCGGCGATGCCGTTCCGCACGAAGTGCGGCTTCTGCGAGCCGGTCCAGCAGGTGACGTTGCCGTTCTTGATCTCGACCAGCGCGCAGGCCGGTCCCATGCAGGCATGGGACTGGAACGGCCATTCGTACTCGTGCTCGATCACGCGGGCGGCGGTCTTGAAAGCCTCGTCGACGTTGCCGGCCTCCTTGCCGCCGATCTCGCGCTTGCGCACCGGCGCCTTGCGGATGTGGTCGTAGAGCGCGGTCTGGTCGGGGAAGGGCGCTTTGACGTCCGACCATTCGACCTTGAGCGCCTGGCTGGCCTTGATCGCATCCCATTCCTTGTCGGCGACGACGCCGAGGAAGCCCTTCTCCCAGACGACCTGGGCGCCCGGGATGTCCTTGATCGAGCTTTCATCGACCTTGACCGGCACCGCGCCGGCGATCGCCGGGCGGATCATGCGGCCGTGCACCATGTCCGGCACCTTGACGTCGGTGCAGAAGTCCTCCTGCGCATAAACTTTCGGGGCAATGTCCTCGCGCGGGATCGGCTGGCCGACGATCTTGTGGTCCTTTGGGTTCTTGGGCTGCGCCTTGCCCGGGGCATAGAGCGGGTTGCCCATCTGCTTGTTCCAGTCGAGCTGGACGTTGAAGTAGCGCCCGCCGATGAGCTCGGCATAGGTCGCATTCTTCGACGGGTCGCTCTTGCCGTGCACCACGCCGTTCGTGACAGTGAGTTGATCGGCCGGGATGCTCAGCTTCGCGGCCGCCATCTCGACGAGCACCCGGCGTGCCTCGGCGGCCGCCACGCGCATCTGCTTGCCGCCCATCTGGATGCCGGTCGATCCCGAGGCGCCGCCCTGGTTCACGCTGGTGGCCGTGTCGCCCATGATCACGGTCACGGCCTTGAACGGCACATCGAGCTCTTCCGCCACCATCTGGCCGATGGCGACGAACACGCCCTGACCCATGTCCATCTTGCCGAAGAAGGCCGAGATGGTGCCGTTGGCGTTGACGGCGATGTAGGACGAGAGCTGATCGGGCGTCAGCGGCGGCTTGGCGCCTTGCGCAAAGGCTTCGCCGATGCCGAGAACGGTGTCGAACCCGACCGGCGTGCCGACCGAGACCACCAATGCGCCGCCGGCCTTGAGGATGGAGCGGCGAGAGAACTGCGGGGCTTTTTCGTGTTTGGTCATTGTCGCCTCCCTCAACCCATCATCTCGGACGCGCGCTTGACCGCGCGCATGATGCCCATATGGGTGCCACAACGACACTTGAGGCCGGTGAGAGCGTCCTTGATCTCGGCGTCGGTCGGCTTCTTGTTGCGGCTGAGCAGCGACGCCGCGGTCATGATCCAGCCGTTGATGCAGTAGCCGCATTGCGGCACCTGCTCCTCGACATAGGCCTTCTGCAGCGGATGCGGCTTCTCGGGCGTGCCGAGGCCGGCGAGCGTGACGACCTTGGCTCCGCCGACTGCCGAAACCGGCGTGACGCAGGAGCGGATCGGCTGCCCGTCGAGATGCACGGTGCAGGCGCCGCATTGCGCAAGGCCGCAGCCGAAATGCGGATTGTTGAGGCCGAGGTCGTTGCGCAGCGCATAGAGCAGCGGCATATCGGGATCGGCGTCGATCGTGTGGACCTTGCCGTTGACGTCGAGGTTTATGCGAGCCATGGGGGCATGTCTCCCTTGGGAATATCAGGCGCCGATGAGCCGTCACGCATCGGGCGCCGTTCGCTGAAGATGCGAATTGTTCTAGGGTGGCGAGGCTAGTCCAAGCGGCCGGGAAGGGAAACACCCCTTCCGCAGGTTTCTCGGCCCGCGGGTGCTACTGGGAACCGGCGGCCAAGGCCCGCACCGACGCCAACAGATCGCGCACCTGGGCCTCCGGAATATTGCGGGTGATGAAGACCACCCGGCTGGTGTGGTCCTGGTCCGGCCAGGCCGCGAGCTCGACCGGCGGATGGGCCAGATGCTGCACCGCGTGCACCACGACCGGTCCGCGGCAGCCGGCGACGTTGAGGAAGCCCTTCACCCGCAGGAGATCAGGGCCGCGCAGCGCAATCAGCGTCTCCATGGCGCGTGCAAAGGCGTCCCACGGGAGCGGCGCGTCGTCGGTCAGCACGAAGCTGACGATGCCGTCGCTGTGCTCGGCCTCGGCGACGAAGCCCACATGTCCGCCCGGGCGCACCTCCTGGCTCGCATCCGCTTCGAGCAGGCAGCGCGGGTCGAGCTCGCCGTCGACGGCGGTGTGAACGGAGGCGCGGGGATTGAGCGCGCGCAGCCGCGCGGTGAGGCGCTTGACTGCCGCCGGCTTGGCCAGATCGGTCTTCGAGATCACCAGCCGGTCGGCGAGGATGATTTGCTTGCGTGCCTCCGCCGACCATTCGAGCGTATCGAGGGCGCCCATTGCGTCGACCATGGCCACCACGACCTCGACGTGGAACTCGCCGCCGAGCGCTCGGTCGGTGGCGAAGGTCTGCAGGATCGGCCCGGGATCGGCGAGCCCGCTGGTCTCGATCACGATGCGCTTGAAGCGCGGCACCTTGCCCTGTTCGCGCTCGGCCACGAGGTTTCGCAGGGCGACTTGAAGATCGGAGCGGGTGTTGCAGCAGAGGCAGCCGTTGCCGAGCAGCGTGATCTCGTCGGTCGAGCCGCGCACCAATGCGTCGTCGATGCCGACGCTGCCGAACTCGTTGATGACGACAGCGGTGCCCTCGCCGTCGGGCGTGGCGAGGAAGCGGCGCACCAGCGTGGTCTTGCCGGCGCCGAGAAAGCCGGTGACGACCGTGACCGGGATCTTGGCGCCGCGGGCGCGCTTGAGCCGGCGCCCGAACGGGCCGGCATCGCGGGAGGGAAAGAGGTCGAGCAATGCGCCTCCGTCTTTGCTGCTCGGCTGTCGTGCACGGGCACGACAGCCGAGCATGCTGCGTGATCAGAAATCCATCTCCAGGATGTACAAGCCGCCGATGTGGCGGTCGACCGTGTAGACGATCTCGCGCTCGTCGACGAACACGTCGTTGAGCTGGATGGTGCCTGTCGGTGCCATCGGCGGCGCCGGCGGTACGAATACGCCGATCTGCTGCGGCTGATACGGGTTGGAGATGTCGTAGGCGCGCAGGCCGCCATTGAAGAATGTGCCGAGCACGATCTGGTCGGAATGCCAGCAGGTCGGCAGCGGCACGTTCTCGTGGATGTTGTGGGCACCGAACCGGCCCTTGGCCGCGAACGCCTTGTGATCGGGCAGCGGGCAGGTCGAGATCGGCACGAGGTTGGTCTCCTCGCGCGCGTCGAGCACCCAGATCAGCTTCGGCCAGTCCTTGGCGTTGTTCTCCGTGGACTCGTCGGTCACCAGCATCAGTCCGCGGTCGAACAGCGGCACGACCGTGTGCATGAAGCCGGTATAGGGCGGCGAGTTGGTCCACTGCGAGATGCGCTTCGGGTTAGCCTTGTCCGAGATGTCGAGCACGAACATGCCGCCGTCGATATAGGCGAGGTAGCATCGGTCCGGGCGCTGCGGGTAGACGTTGCAATTGTGCGCGCGATAGCCCTTGTCGAGCGGATGGCGCGGCGGCGGCATCACGTTGTCACCCTGCTTGGTGCCGGGCATGTGCCAGCGGCCGAGCTCGACCGGCTTCGACGGATTGCGCACGTCGATGCAGCGATAGAACTGGTCGTCGGAAGGATGCGTCGGCTGAAAGTCGTCCGCGCCCGATGCGCAGTGGACGTACTCGCCGTCGCAGAACCAGAGCTGGTGCACGCCGCGCGAGGTCGGGCCCGAGCAGTCGAAGAACGAGATCGAGCGCGGCTTCTCCGGCACCGAGATGTCGAACAGCTCCATGCCGGCGGGCTGCAGGCCCTTCTTCTGCGTCTGATAGGCAACCGCCATGATATTCCCGCAGGTCTCCAGGGAATTGGAGCGCATGTGGGCTTGCGGCAGGTCGGTCTGCACCACGACCTTGGGCTTGCGCGGATCGGACACGTCGACCGCGGTGAAATTCTTCGGCGCGCTCTCGTGCGCCAGCCACAAGATGCGGCGGCCGTCGGGCGCGATCTGGATCGACATGCCTTCGCCCATGCCGCCGAAACCGTCGAGCAGGTGGTGGCTGAGCAGCTTGAAATTCCAGGTGATCGGTCCGCCGTTGCTCTGCGGCGCGCCGGTCTTGCCGCCGGCCTTCTTGGGCGCGGGCTTCTTGGCCGCGGCCTTTTTCGGGGCGGCTTTCTTCGCCGGCTTTTTGGCAGCCTTCTTGGCGGATTTTTTCGCGACTTTCTTCTTTGCAGCTTTCATTCCACTCTCCATGCCCTAAATCGGGTGCTCCTTTATAGCGTTTTCCGGCGAAGTGGAACCCGGTTCGCCGGAGAAAACGCGTCAGCCGAACAATGTCAGCGTTTCGGCGCGGCAGGCGAGATACCCGCACGAGATAATGAGAAGGCCGGCGCGCATGGCCGGCCCTCGTTTGATGTCGCGTATCCCGCTCAATGGTTGCTAGGCGCTCGCCTTCGCCCAGAGGTCCGGCCGCAGCGCCTTCTTCCAGTCCGGGATGGCCGAGATCTTCTTCTCGCGCAGCAGCACCTCGGCGTCCTTCTGCAGGCCCGCCTCGAGGTCGCCCGGGAAGCCGGGATTGACCTCGACGCGCGCCAGCGCCTTCGCAAAGGTCTCCCGCGACATGGAGTAGCCCTTCGAGGTGAAGAACGAATAGATCACGTCGGCAACCGTCTCCGGTTTGTCCTTGAAGTCACGCGCCGCGTCCTGCCAGCACTTGAGATAGGCGATGACGGTGTCGGGGCTCTTGGCGACGAAGTCGGGCGTCGCCGCCATGAACACCGGCATGCGATCGACGCTGGAGAAGTCCATGATCGACGTGCCGATTCCTTCGGCGACCGCGATCTCGTTGTAGGGCTCGACATTGACCATGGCGTCGACAGTCTTGGCCGCGAGCGCGGCGACCATGTTGTTGACGTCCATGCGCACTTCCTGGAAGTCGCCCTTCTTGAGGCCGGCCTTCTGCGCGATGATGTCGACGAAGATGTTGCCGACGGAGGAGCCGGTCTGGTTGGCGACCTTGAGCCCCTTGAGCTGCTCCACCTTGGTGAGGTTGAGGTCCTTGCGCGTCACGATCTGAGCGGTCTTGCCGACATACTCGATCTGGGCGATGGCGACGAGGCCGCCTTTGTCGTGGCCGATGATGAAGGACTGCCCGGCATAGGTGCCGAGGTCCACCTGGCGCGCCACCATCTGCTGCATGGTGAGATTGCCGGAGGGCACGGCGAATTCCTCGAATTTGATGCCGCGCCTCTCCAGCAGGCCCGACTTGAGGAGATAGTAGGTGGGCATGCCCCAGATGTTGGTCTGGTAGCCCTGGCGCACGGTGTCGAGCGCGAAGGCCGGGCGTACGGCTCCGGCCCCCGCTGCCAGCGCGCCGACGGTGCCGGCGAGATATTGCCGTCGCGTGATCTTCATGGCACGTCCTCCGTGATGCTTTCTTATCGAGCTTGTCGAGCCTATTGCTCCTGCTGCATGCCGAACTCGCGGATGCTGCCTGCAACGTCGTCCAATGTCTGCGTGATCACTTGCCGCAGCTCCTGCGGGCTGGACGACACTGCGATGGAACCGGCCTTCTCGATCATGTTGCGGTAGTCGTCGGTGGCGACGATCGCTGCGATCTGGCGCTGCAACTGGTCGAGGATCGGCTGCGGCGTGCCGGCGCCGGCGCAGATGCCGAGCCACCCATAGCGTACGAAGTTGACGCCCTTCTCCGTGAGCGTGGGGAGTTCCGACAGGTTCTTCAGGCGCTCGGGCGCCGACACCGCGAGGATCTTGAGCTGCTTGGCCTGGTATTGCGGAACGATCGCCAGGGTCGGCGAGACGTAGAAGTGCACCCGGCCCGCAATCAGTTCCTGCACGACCTGCGGGCCGCCGCGGAACGGAATCCGGTTCATGGTGATGCCGGTGAGCTTCTCCAGCTGCCGCGCCAGGATCTCCTGCGCGGACCCGGCGCCGACGGTCGCGTAGCTCACTTCGTTGGGATGAGCTTTGGCATACCGCACGAAGGATTCGAAATCGTCGGCGGGAACGGCGTTGGCGAGCGCGAGGCCGTAATAGTATTTGGCGATGAGCGAGATCGGGGCGACATCGTCCAGCCTGAACAGCACGTTCTTGTAGACCGCGGTGTTGATCGCCTCGAAGTGGGTGCAGAGCAGCAGCGTGTAGCCGTCGCGCGGCTGCGACAGCACGTCCCGCGCCGCGATCATGCCGGCGGCGGCCGGCTTGTTCTCCACCACCACGCGCTGGCCGAGCGCGTCGCCGAGCTTTTCCGCCACGAAGCGAGCCGGAATGTCGGTCGGTCCGCCGGCGCCGAAGCCGACCACCAGCCGGATCGGCCGCGACGGAAAAGTCTCCTGCGCGCCTGCTGTGCCGAGGCCGGCGAGCAGAACGAGCCCGCAGACTATTCCTGCCTTGATCTGCGACATCCTGTTTCCGTCCCTTGTGTATTCTCGTTGCTTCTTATTTTTGCGTCCGATGGCTCAACTGTTGGCGTGCGCCTCCTGGTGCTTTTCTTGGCCGAGATGGCGCAACAGCGATTTCTGATATTCGAGGAATTCGACACTGAGGGGATCGCGCGGCCGCGCCAGCTTGATCGGCACCTCGATCTTCACCATCCCGGGATGCGGGGTCATGACGACCACGCGGTCGGCGAGGTAGACCGCCTCGGCCACATTGTGCGTCACGTAGACCACGGTCTTGCGCGTCTCCCGCCAGACATCCGCGAGCAGCCGCTGCATGTCGTCGCGGGTGAGCGCGTCGAGCGCCGCGAACGGCTCGTCCATCAGCAGCACCGAGGGATTGTAGGCGAGCGCCCGCGCGATGGCGACCCGCTGCTGCATCCCGCCGGAGAGATGATGCGGATAGGACCGGACGAATTTCTCGAGCTTCACCAGCTTGAGCTGCTCGAGCGCGATCTCCTCGCGCTCGGCCTTGCCGATGCCCTTCATCTCCAGGCCGAACGTCACGTTGCCCAGCGCGGTACGCCACGGAAACAGCTGGGCGAAGTCCTGGAACACCACCCCGCGGTCGAGGCCGTGGCCGGTGACGGCCTGGCCGCCGATGCGGATTTGCCCGGCGCTGGGGGCGAGAAAGCCGGCGATGATGTTGAGCAGCGTGGACTTGCCGCAGCCCGAGGGGCCGACGATGCAGAGGAATTCGGAGGCCTCGATATTGAAGCTCACGCCCGCGACGCCCGGCACCTGGCCCGAGGGCGTGTCGTAGGTCAGCGAGACATTGGACACTTCGATATGCGGCATCGCGGCTACCCGGCTCAACCTGTCATAGAGGGTATGCGCGTTTGTGGCCAGCACCGGGGTCGGACGAGTTTCGCCCGCCTCAAATCCGGTGTAGATAGACGCCGGCAGGACAATTCGCCGCAAGGCCAGGCACCACCGCAAGGCCCGACCAGGAGAAGCCCGCATGGGACCGCAAGCAGGCGCGCGACCGCTGACGATGTCGGAGCAGGCCGACGAGCTCGAAGAGCGCATGATGCACGAGCTCAGCGAGAAGATCGCGACCAAGTCGGTGCTGTTCAACATGGGCGACGGCAAGGTGGACATGGAAAGCGGCGCCGCGCTGCAGGCGAAGAACCCTGGCAAGTACTTCCTGATGGGCGCCGATCCGCGGCTACCGAAGATGCCGGACAAGCCGCAGCTCATCGACTTCTTCAAGCAGCGCTTCGCCTCGACCGCCCATCTGTTGCAGAGCGCGACCCATGCGCTCAAGGCCGGTCACAACGAGAAAGTCATTCTGGCGTGCCTCCTGCACGACATCGGTGTCGTGAGCTTCATCCGTTGCGACCACGGCTATTGGGGTGCGCAGCTGATCGAGCCCTACGTGGACGAGGAGGTGAGCTGGGCGATCCGCGTGCACCAGGCGCTGCGCTTCTTCCCCGATGAAGCCGCCGGCTACGCCTATCCCGACCTCTATCGCAAGTATTTCGGCCCGGACTATCAGCCCGAGCCTTACATCGTCGAGGAGTACAAGCGCGCGCGCAATCACAAGCACTACATGACCGCGCGCCTGATCTGCGTGAACGACATCTACTCGTTCGATCCCAATGCCAAGGTCAATCTCGACGATTTCGTCGACATCATCGGCCGCAATTTCAAGCAGCCGAAGGAAGGGCTGGGCTTCGACAACACGCCGTCGTCGCACATGTGGCGAACGCTGATGTGGCCGACGCGGTTCCTCTGATCCGCTGTCGCTACTCCGTCCCGGCCAATCCCGCCTGCGTCACGACCTTGGCCCAGCGGGTGATCTCGGAACCGATGAAGCGCTGCAACTCCTCCGGTGAAGAGCCGCCGCCCGGGATCATGCCGAGCCTGATGATCTGCTGCTGAACCTCCGGCAGAGCCATCGTGCCGTCGAGCGCGGTCTTGAGCTTGCTGACGATCTCCTTCGGCGTTCCGGCCGGCACCGCGATCACGCCCCAGCCGGCGGCGTCGAAGCCGGGCACGCCGACCTCGGCGATCGGCGGAATCTCCGGCGCCGACGGCAGCCGCACCGCGGTCGACACACCGAGCGCGCGCACCTTGCCGTCCTTGATCTGCGGCAGCGAGGGGACGGTATCGGAGAACAGCATCGGCACATGCCCGGCGATGACGTCGGTCAACGCCGGTGCGCTGCCCTTGTAGGGAACGTGCGTCATCTCGATGCCGGTCAAGCTCTTGAGCAACTCGCCGTAGAGGTGATGGGGCGAGCCGGGCCCGCCCGAAGCGAACGACAGCTTGCCGGGATTGTCCTTGGCGTATTTCACCAGCTCCGCCACCGACTTCACCGGCAAGGACGGATTGACCACCAGCACGAACGGAATCTTCGCGATCAGCGTGATCGGGATGAAGTCCTTGACCGGATCGTAGGGCAGCTTCTTGTACATGGTGGAGCTGATGGCGAGCGATCCGCTGCCGGGAAAGGCCAGCGTGTAGCCGTCCGGTGCCGCTTTCGCGCCCGCGGCGGTGCCGATCACCGAGCCTGCGCCCGGCCGGTTCTCGACCACGACCGACTTGCCCAGGCGATCCGACAGCGGTGGCGCAATGGTGCGGCTGAGTGCATCGATGGCGCCGCCCGCCGGCCACGGCGCGATCAAGGTAATCTGCCGCGTCGGATAATCCTGCGCCTGCGCGATCGATGCCGTCAGGGCGACGGCCAGTGCGGCGACTGCCAGAATAGAAAAGCGTTTCATGTTTCCTCCCTTCACCGATCCTGCTCGGATCGCTTTTCCCGCGTCGACTTCGGCGCTGTGTACGCTATTGCGAGGCCTCGATGCCGGCGGCGCGAATGACCTTGCCCCAGCGGTCGATCTCGGAGACGACGTAGCGCTGCAGGTTTTCGACCGGCGGACTGTCGATCGGCACCAGGCCCATGGTGGTGAAGCGCTGCTGGATGTCAGGCGTCGCTGTGATTGCTTTCAGCTCGGAATGGAGCTTGGCGACGATCTCTTTCGGCGTGGCGGCGGGCGCCGCGAACATCAGCCAGCCGCCGGCGTCATAGCCGGGAACGCCGGCCTGCGCGAGTGGCGCGATCTCGGGCGCCGCCGGCACCGGCTTGATCGAGGAGACGCCAAGCGCACGCATCTTGCCTTCGCGGATCAGCGGCAGCACCGGCGGCACATCGACGAACATGGCCGGGATCTGACCGGCGAGGAAATCGGTCACCGCGGGCGCCGTGCCCTTGTAGGGAATGTAGGTGATGTCGATGCCGGTGACGCCTCTGAGATATTCGGCGCAGAGATGCGCCGGTGAGCCCACGCCCGCAGTGCCGAAGGCAAGATGCCCCGGCTTGTCCTTGGCGAGCTTGACCAGATCGGCGAGCGACTGCACCGGAAGCGAGGGCTGCACGACCAGCACGAACGGAATCGATGCCACGTGCGCGAGTGGTACGAAGTCTTTGGCCGGATCGTACGGGAGTTGCTTGTGGAGCGTGGGATTGTAGGCGAGCGCGGAGCTGCCGCCCATGAACAGCGTGTAGCCGTCAGGCGCCGCGCGCGCCGCCGCCAATGCTCCCACCACCGTTCCGGCGCCGGTGCGGTTCTCGACCACGACCGGCTTGCCCAAGCGTTCCGTCAGCCTCTGCGCATAGATGCGGGCAACGATATCGGCCGAGCCACCGGGCGCGAACGGCACGATGATTGCCACCTGGCGGGCGGGGAAATCCTGCGCGACCGACGTCGTGGGCATGCTCGCGACCAGCGCGGCGAGTAGCAGCAAGGACAAGCGCGTCATCGTTTCCTCTCCTGTCCCGATCTTGAGCGGATCGTGTTTTCTTTTGTCTGCGTGTCACCCTTGTGTTTCTAGCTCTTCGCCGTCCGCACCATGCCCCAGCGCATCACGGTGGCGCGCTCGAGCGAGCCGAACACCAGCCGCTCGAACACGAAGCCGATTGCGCCGATCACCGCCAGCGAGGCCAGCATCACGTCGGCGTTGAGGAATTCCTTGGCGTCGAAGATCACCCAGCCCAGACCCCAATCGGACGCCGCGAGCATCTCCGCGCCCACCACCGCGATCCACGCACGCAGGAAGGCCTGCCGCAGCCCGGTGATGATGAAGGGGGACGCGCCGGGAATGATCACCTTCCAGAACAGCGCATGCTCGTCGGCGCCCATCGCTCCCGCCGCGCGCAGCCACAGCGGGTTGACTGCGCGCACGCCCGACCACGTGTTCAGCAGCATGGGAAAGAGCGCGGCGTAGAACACGATCAGGACCGCGACCGTGTTGCCGAGCCCGAACCAGAGGATGAACACCGGCACCCAGGCGAGCGACGGGATCGGCATCAATGCGCTGGCGAGCGGCAGAACGAAGTTCTCGACCCGCCGGAAGCGCGCCATCAGGATTCCGAGTGGCAACCCGACCACGACGGCGAGGCTCAGTCCGAACAGCACACGGTACATCGTATAGGCGGCGTGCTCCAGCATGGTGCCATCGAGGATGAGCGCCCACAGCGTGCTTGCGACCTTGGGCAGGGTCGGCAGTAGCGCCGCCGGAAAATATCCGCTGCGCGCGACCGCCTCGTAGCAGGCGGCGGCCACCAGCAGCGTGATGCCGGCGCGGTAGGCGGAGCGGGCGCGCTCCATGCTGGCGCTGGCGGTGGCGCTGGCGACGGCGGTCACGTCATCATCCCCCAGCGCACGACGGTGTAGTTCTCGAGCCGCTGGAACACGAGCTTTTCCAACGCCAGTCCGATGGCGCCGATCACCGCGACGCCGGCCAGCATCACGTCGGTGTTGAGGAACTCGCGCGCCCCGAAGATCATCCAGCCGAGGCCCCACGACACCGCCGCCAGCATCTCGACGCCGACGAGAATGCGCCACGCCTGCGCCAGGCCGAGCCGCAGTCCCGTGAGGATGTAGGGCAGGGCGCCCGGCAGGATCACGTGGTGGAACAGCCGCCTGTTGTCGGCGCCCATCGCCTGCGCCGAGCGCACCCATATTTCCTTCACGGCCTTCACGCCGGTCCAGGTGTTGAAGATGATCGGGAAGGCGGAGACGAAGGCGACCAGCAGCACGGCGGTCCGATTGCCGAGACCGAACCAGAGCAGGAACAGCGGGG